>Ga0180009_10001092_pt1 | contig 34096 bp, 25 predicted proteins | sample OS_PC_MetaG_FD_123537 | JGI IMG/M metagenome (GOLD analysis project Ga0180009, IMG submission 123537) | Groundwater microbial communities from the Aspo Hard Rock Laboratory (HRL) deep subsurface site, Sweden - OS_PC_MetaG | ecosystem: Environmental > Aquatic > Deep subsurface > Groundwater... | reverse complement strand
GTTATTTGGTGCTTGGGATTTGGAATTTAAGATGGGCGACCCACCGGATCGCCCCTACGGATCCATCGTTCGTTGTCATTGCCTCTGCCCCATCAACCCTTCTACTCGTCAACCCGTCAACGATTACTTTTCTTTCGAATCACGAATCACGAATCACGAATTACGAATCACGAGCAATATTTGCATTTATTCTTTCCAGTGTCCTATAATTCATTTTCATTCGCCGCATGGGTAATGAGAAAATTCGTCCTCCCCTGAACAAGCTCACACAGGCCACCGGCGGGAGCTTGCTTGAAATAATTCGTAAAAGGGAAGTTTGGAGTTTGGGGGACGGTGCCTGACTTTGTGACTTTGGGATAAGAGATGATAAGGAGAAAAAAGTGAGCGCCCGGAGTTGAATAATGAATGAAACGGCGAAATTGAGATCCCTTGCCGGGAAACTGGGGGTCGATCTGTTCGGCGTAGCCGATCTCAAGCGGCTGCAGGGACTGCCGCTGGGGATGGGTGGGGATCCGGCCGGCTTGACGAGCAAGTTCCGCTATGCGATCGTCCTGGGAGCGCAGCTGAACAAGTTGGGGGAGAAGGCGACGGGTACCGACGTCGACTTCTTTTTGGAGAAAGCCGTGCTGCAGATTTCGGCTTACCTGGAGAAGAAGGAAGACCGCGCCCTGATCATCCATCCCGAGGACGAGCTTGACCCGGTCAAGCGCCTGGGGCTGCTGTCGCTTAAAGTGCTGGCCAAGGCGGCGGGACTCGGCTGGCAGGGGCGCTCCCTGCTCATCGTGTCGCCCGAGTATGGTCCCGTCCACCGCTGGATCGCCGTTTTGACGAACCTGGACCTTCAGCCCGGCAAACCATTGGCGAACCGCTGCGGCGACTGCACCCTGTGCATTGACCAGTGCCCGCAGGGATCCCTTACGTACGTTTCCTTCGCCGACCATCCCGAGCGTAGGGAAGACGTTCTTGACATCCAAACCTGCAAGGGCGATGACAGCTGCCGGGTTTGCCTCGAGGTCTGTCCCTGGCAAAGGAGCTTCGGGGGCGGTGCTTGAGTTTGACGAAACAGGGACGGATTGTAATCGCATGAATTTGATAATATAGTTGGCTCATGAGGCAAGAAAAGACAAGAAAATATCAGTTCGCGGACGGGAAGGCGGGGAAAAACGGGAGACCCGGCAATGCGGCCTGGCGGCGCCTGGCGATCGCCGGCGCATTGTACGCCTGGATGACGGTGACCGTTTCCCTGGCCCAGGTTGCGGAACCGCAAGTCTGGCCGTACGCGGGCAGCAGCCTGTGGCATTGGGTCACTCCCCTGACCGACCTCACGCCCGAGCAGATCGAAGCCGTGTTTAAAAAAACGATCACCGAGGAAACGGCGTTCCTGGACAGCAAGTTCGGCGCATCGGTGTTTTTCGCCAGGAAGATCCGCATAACCAAGGGCAAGGCCAGGAAGAGAAAAGAATACAAGGAGCGGCCCGAAAAAGCCGACAACCTCAGGATCGAAGCCGAGTGGCAGAGCGGCTACTTGAACCAGTACCGCGGCCAGTCTTACTGTTTTATCGCCCTGGATTCCATCCGCAGCCTGGACCTGCATTTCCTGCCCAACCCGCGCGAGCTCTTTGCCAAGGCTCCCCCGGGCCGCAACTGGAACGTCAACATCCTAGCCGGGTCCCGCTTCAGTTTTTTCTTCGCGCTGGAGGATACGGCCCGCGCCTTCATCAATGCCGCGGCGTCGCTCCTCGAACAGCGGGGCTTGGCGCTGAGGTTTTCCCGGTTCGGGCTGATGTGGGAGAATGTGACTCCCGCCCAGGCCGCCGACATGGGCAGACCGGTTGGCGAGGGCGTCCTGGTCACCATGGTGGCGCGCTCCGGGCCGGCGGGCCGGGCCGGCATCCTCCCCCTGGACGTAATCCTCGAGGTCGACGGCGCCAAGGTGAAAAACTTCTCCCATTTTTCCCTGCTACTGGATGGCATCGCTCCGGGGAGCCAGGCAGCGTTGCTCCTGCTGCGGCGCCTGAAAGACCCGCACGATTACCCCGAACCGACTGCCTGGAATACGTTGATCGTGGAAATGGAGGCCAGGTAGAAAACTTAGGCATAAACCGGTTTGATGATTTGAGCCGAATTTTTATTGAAAATTAATAAATTCAATTTTATATTTGTAAAGTGAATGGCAAATAGCCCAGAAGGGGGATGGAAATATGAGTACAAAAAAAAATGAACACAAGGATCCTGTCTGCAACATGGCGGTTGTCGGCGATTCCAAATACCAGCACCGGCATACGGGCGAACCATTTTATTTCTGCAGCGAACATTGCCTGAGCAAATTCAAAGAGCACCCGGAACAATACCTGAATAAGGAAACCTTGCCGTCTCAAAAATCACCAGACGAGCCGATCGCCTACACTTGCCCCATGCATCCGGAAATCCGCCAGCAAGGCCCCGGCATTTGTCCGAAGTGCGGCATGGCATTGGAGGCAGCGGGCCTGCCGGCGATGCAAACCAAAACCGAGTACACCTGCCCCATGCATCCCGAAGTGAGGCAGGACCATCCCGGGAATTGTCCGAAATGCGGCATGGCCCTGGAGGCGGTCATGGTCGGCGTTGAAGAAAAAAATGAAGAACTCATTGACATGAGCCGTCGCTTTTGGATCAGCGTCGTTCTGGCAGTTCCGGTGTTCATTCTGGCCATGATCGCCGACCTGGCGCCGGCCTGGTTGCCGGCAGGGCTTTCCATGCCCATGGTGCAATGGCTCGAGTTCGCCTTGGCAACACCTGTCGTGCTGTGGGGCGGTTGGCCGTTTTTTGTCCGCGGCTGGCAATCGCTTCGGACCTGGAATCTCAATATGTTCACCTTGATCGCCCTGGGTGTCTCCGTGGCCTGGGTATATAGCGTCGCGGCCTTGTTGTTCCCGCAGATTTTCCCTGCCATCATGCAGATGAAAGGCGGCATGGTGGATGTCTATTTCGAAGCCGCGGCAATGATCACGGCCCTGGTGCTTCTGGGGCAGGTGCTTGAATTGCGCGCCCGCTCGCGGACTAATGCGGCCATTCAGCTGCTGCTCGGCCTGGCCCCGAAAACGGCACGAATCGTACGCAATGATGGAGTGGAAGAAGATATCCCCATGGAGAATGTACAGGTCGGCGATACCCTGCGGGTGCGTCCCGGAGAAAAAGTACCGGTGGATGGCACGGTCATCGATGGTGGCAGCAACGTGGACGAATCCATGGTCAGCGGTGAACCCATGGCGGTGGCCAAGGCCAACGGCGCGAAACTGATCGGCGCCACGGTCAACGGAACGGGCAGTTTGCTGATGCGGGCGGAAAAAGTCGGCGCTGATACATTGCTGGCACAAATCGTCAGGATGGTAGCCGAGGCGCAACGCACGCGCGCGCCCATTCAAAAACTGGCCGATGTCGTTGCCGGCTACTTCGTGCCCGTGGTCGTGACCGTTGCCGTGGCTGCGTTTGTTGTTTGGTCTGTATGGGGACCGGAGCCGCGCCTGGCGCATGCCATTGTCAATGCCGTCGCCGTACTGATCATCGCTTGTCCCTGTGCGCTGGGATTGGCTACGCCCATTGCCATCATGGTGGGAACGGGGCGTGGCGCCATGGCCGGAGTGTTGATCAAGAATGCCGAAGCGCTGGAGATCATGGAAAAAGTCGATACCCTGGTGGTGGACAAGACCGGTACGCTTACCGAAGGCAAACCAAAGCTGGTCGCGGTGCAAGCGCAAGCAGGATTTAGCGAGGATGAAATACTGCGTATGGTCGCCAGCCTCGAACGCGCCAGCGAACATCCTCTGGCAGAAGCCATTGTGCATGGAGCGGAAGAAAAGGGGATCGGGTTGATCCATGCCGAAAACTTCCAATCCTTTACGGGAAAAGGCGTCAGCGGTGAAGTGGATGGACATGCGCTGGCGGCGGGAAACGCTAAACTGCTGGAAAGCCTGGGTATCAATGCGGGAGACTTGTCGCAGCAAGCGGACAAACAACGCGCCGAAGGCCAGACGGTTGTGCTGCTCGCCATTGATGGCAAAGCAGCCGGTTTGATCGGTGTCGCCGACCCCATCAAAGACTCGACAGCCGAAGCCATCCGCGCTTTGCACGCCGAAGGTATCCGCATCGTGATGCTTACCGGTGACAACCGTACCACCGCTCAAGCGGTTGCCGACAAACTGGCAATCGACCAGGTGCATGCCGAAGTATTGCCTGAACAAAAAGCCGAACTGATCAAGCAGCTTCAAGCACAAGGCCGTATTGTTGCCATGGCCGGTGATGGCATTAATGATGCCCCGGCTCTGGCTCAGGCCCAAGTCGGTATCGCCATGGGTGCGGGTACCGATGTGGCAATCGAAAGTGCCGGCGTTACTTTGGTCAAAGGCGATCTGCGGGGAATCGTCAGGGCCAGACGATTGAGCCGGGCCACCATGCGCAATATCAGGCAGAATTTGTTCTTTGCCTTCGTTTACAACACGGCGGGAGTTCCGATTGCCGCGGGGGTGCTGTATCCATTCTTTGGGATTCTGTTGTCACCGATAATTGCCGCGGCAGCAATGAGTTTCAGCTCGGTTTCCGTGATCAGCAATTCGCTCAGGCTCAGACGGGTGCAATTGTAAGAAAGTCTGGGAAGGCTTGGGGGCGGTGGGGAATCTATGTTGGTCAATCAAAAAACAAATGAAAGTAAAATCTTGAAAACATTTCAATATTTCAAAGAATCGTCCCTTGATTTACTTGTAAGTCGCCCATAGCGCAATGCTTTATTACATCTTTCTGGGTGGGGGATTAGCGTTTGCGGCAAGCGTTCAGCCCGGCCCTTTGCAGACATTCCTCCTTGCGCGGGCTGCCGCGGACGGTTGGAAGCGTACACTTCCTGCCGCTTTTGCGCCCCTGCTCAGCGACGGTCCAATCGTCCTACTCGTCTTTTTTGTGCTCGGCCGGCTTCCTTTTGCGGCCCAGCGTACGCTGCGAGTCGCTGGAGGCCTATTCCTACTCTACCTCGCCTGGGCGGCGTTTCGCAAGCTGCGTAAGCCTTCCTTAACTTCTTTAAACGACAATCCGCGTGGTACCGGCACGATGCTCCAAGCGGCTATGGTAAACGTGCTTAATCCCAATCCTTACCTCTCCTGGGCGCTCGTTCTAGGCCCGGCCGTGGTCAGGGCGTGGCAATACGGGCCCGCAAATGCAATCGCCCTTATTGTTGCCTTCTACGGCACCATGGTCGCAATGCTGGCAGGCTTCATCATTCTTGCTGCATCTGCCCGTCAGCTTGGTCAGCGCAGTCAACATGCGCTCGTGTTCGCAGCGGCTCTGATCCTGGCAATCCTCGGCCTATATCAACTCGTCGCCAGTTTCCTTCCCAGGGCAGGATAACCATGCGTCACAGTGGATTATCCAGTGTAAATAAAAGAAGATGGTTCATTGAAGTATTGAAGTGATTGGGGCTGAGACAGAATATGGGAAATATCTTGCTTCTTGCTCGGTGCTTGATTTTGCATGCAGGATCTGTGATCTATTGTGGAGATATTGGGGACGCCTATGCGAAAAAAGACAAGGAAAAAATTTCAAATTTACGATGACCATCCCAAATTCGCCCGTCCCCAATTGCGTCCTTAAATCCCGTTGCGTCCCTGCCGCAGCCCCTGCAGGAAAGCCAGCACGTTGACCCCCAATTGCCGGGTGCGGTAGCCACCTTCCTGGACCACCAATTTGGGCAAGCGGATGATGCCGATCATTATCATGAGCCAGAACCGGCAGGAGGCCAAGGACCGCCTGCGCTCGCAGCATGACTACCAGGTGAACCTCAAGGCGGAGCTTGAAATCCGCAATCTTTATGACAAGATGGATCACCTCCTTTCCCACCAGTGGAATCGCCTGGCCCAGATCCAGAAAATCCAGCTTGACGTATTGTCGGAGATCGGCAGGAGAACCAACAAGTAGGGACTCGTCCGCTGCTTGTCTCCAGCGCCGGCACCACGCAGGGGTTTCGGGAAATTTACAAAAGGGCGGAGTTGTGGTATCTTGATAGCGGCCGGCAGGCCCGGCCCGGACGGAATCATGAGCATCTATCTGAAAAAACTCGAACTGCACGGTTTTAAATCGTTCCCGGAAAAAACGATCATCCAGTTCCACCAGGGCATCACGGCCATGATCGGCCCCAACGGCTGCGGCAAGAGCAACCTGGTCGACGCCCTGCTCTGGGTCCTGGGTGAGCAGCGCATCAAGAACCTGCGCGGCGAAAACAACGAGGACCTCATTTTTACCGGCAGCGCCTCAAAAAAGCCCCTGGGCATGACCGAGGTCGGGGCCTATTTCGCCAACCACGAAAATGAGACCTACGTTGCCCGGCGCTTCTTCCGCAGCGGCGAAGGGAAATACATCCTGAACGAAAAGTTCTGCCGCAACAAGGATGTCCAAGACACGTTGTTCGACCTGGGTATCGGCGAACGCAATTACTTCATTTTCGAGCAGGGCAGCGTCGAGAAAATGGTCAACCTAAAGCCCAGCGAAAGGCGTATCCTGATCGAAGAAGCGGCGGGCATCGCCCAATACCTGGAAAGGAAAAAAGAGACCGCCGGCAAGCTGATCATCGCCCGGCAGAACCTGGACAGCCTGGACCTGGTTTTGCAGGAAAAGAGCAACCGCCTGCGCGAACTGAAAAACCAGGTGCATTTCGCCCGCCGCTACCGCGAAATCAAGAACACCAGGAACGATCATCTAAAAGCCCTGCTGAAAAAAAAGTACCTGACGTTCAAGGATGAGTTCGATCTGCAGGGCGGGAAGATCGTCGAGTTCCTGAACGGCGAGGCGGCCCTGGTCAGGGAGATCACCGATTTCGACAGGAGCCTGCTCGACCTGGAAGCGAAACGCTGGAAGCTGGACCGCAGTTTGAAGGACAGCCAGCAGTTCATTTTCGACCGCAACAACCATCTCCTGGAAGGCAGCAAGGAAATTGAAAAATCGCAGCAGCGCCAGGAATTCCTCAAGCAGAGAATGCTCGAATTGCAGAAACTGGTGGCGGAAAGCCAGGCCGAGATCAAGGAGATCGATAAGCTGGACAAAACCCTGGCCGCGGAAATGACGGAATTGGACCGGCAACTGGCCGAGCAGGGCGGCAGCAACCGCGAATTGGACCTGGCCATCGACGGCCTGAAAAAAACCATTTCCGAGCGGAATGTTCAGGATGGTCACCTGAAAAAAGCGATGTTCAACCTGCAGGTGGAGATCTCCCGCAATCGCAATGAGTCCCTGCAGTTGGAAAAAAACCTGATGCGCCTCGAGGCGGATCTCGGCAACCGCAAACAACTCATCCGCGAACTCGAGAACCAGGGCCGGAACCCGGAGATCGCCCAAATCGAAAGCACGGTCCAGACCTTGACCGCGACCTTGGGCGTTGAAGAAAACGAAGCTGAAAAAGCAGCCGCGGCATTCAAGAAAACACAAGCCGAAGTCGAAGCGGTAGAAAAGCAGCTGCGCGAAGCCATGAACGAGATCGCCAACCTCGGCCGCCAGAAGGAAAAATATCTGGAGATCAAGCAGAAGATCACCGGTGCCCAGGGCAAGCCGTTCGCCGGCAAAAACCGCGGTTTCCTGCAGGAACTGCTGGTGGCGCCCAAAAATATCCACTCCGTACTGGAGAGTTTTTATTTCGATGAGCTGGATGCGCCGATCTTGACCGACAACGATGCCGCTTTGCAGCCTGAACTGCGCAAGGCTTTTCTCAAGCGCGCCACTGCAGCGGAATTGCCTGCCGCCGTGCGCAGCGCAGCCGGGTTCAGGGATTTTGTAAAAAACCTGTTTGAATTGGAAGACAAGGAACTGAAGCAGTATTTCCGCGACGGGGTGCTGGTGGATACTCTGAAGAACGGTTTGGCCATCTACTCCAAATACGGGGTTGACATCGTCACCGAAAAGGGAGAAGTGATCGGTGCCAGCGGGGTATTGATCAAGAACCGCGACCGGGGAATTTTGGAGGTGCTTGACGAGATCAAGGCCATTGATAACAAAATAGCTGCTTTGCAAGATGGGCTGGCCGGGATCAGGGCGAACCTCGACCTGGTTTCCCGGCAGAAAAAAGAAAAAGTCGAGCAGCGGGGAAAAGCCGAAGCTGTCTTAAGCGCCCACAAAGAGGAAGGCATTGTCTTGCGCTCGCGCCTGGAAGCGCTGAAGAAAAACCGCGACCTGGGCCTGAAACGCATTGAGATCACCACTGCCGAAATCGATGGCCTGACTGGTGAAGCCGGAAAACTCAAGGAGCGCCTGGCCGAGTTGGAGGGGAAAAAGGCCGATCTTGACAAACAAAATGAAACGCTGGAACGTGACAAAGAGAGCTTCGGCCGGGAAAGTGAAAAATTACTGCAACAGATGAATGAAAGGGAAAAGGAAAAAATCCACCAGGATAACGCCTTGAACCTGATCCGCGAAAAGATCAATTCCCGCAAAAATTCACTGCAGGAAACACAGGGCAGGAACGAAAAACGCCGTCAGCAGATCCTGAACGCCGAGGAAGAAAAAAATCGTCTGGAAATGGAGATCGCCGCCAGCATTGCCAAGATCAAGGAAATCAAGGCCAGCGCCAAGACCTTGGACAAAGAAAGGGCCGACCTGGAAAAATCATTAAAAAAGGAAGAATTGGCCTTGGACGAAGCGAACGGCCAGACCAAGAAAATTTCCGCGGAACTGGCCGCCAAAAGAAAGGTTCTGGAAGAGTGGCGCGAAAACAAGAAAGAAAGCGAGATCAAGCTGGCCGCGGTGAAAAAGGATCTCTTCCAGCTGGAGGAGATCGCCAACCAGGAACTGGGAATGGAACTGAAGGACATCGAGGCCGATCCCGAAATGATGCAGAACGAAACCGCCCAGCTTGATGCCCAGTTCAACGAAATGGTGCATAAGTTGAACCGCATGCGCGAAAGCGACCGCCTGAACTTTTCCGCCGAGGCGGAGTATGAGATCCTGGATAAAGACTACAATTTCCTGATCGGCCAGAAAGAGGATATCGTCAAATCCATTGCCGACATGAATGCCGCCATCGCCCGCATTGACAGCGAATCCAAGGAAAGCTTCCTGCAAGCCTTCGCAGCCATCAAGGAAAATTTCGTCAAGAATTTCAAGATCCTTTTCGAGGGCGGCGAGGCGGAACTGATCTTGACCGACAGCGAAAATGTGCTGGAGACCGGCCTGGATATCCAGGTCCAGCCCCCGGGCAAAAGGCTGCAAAACATGCGCCTGCTTTCCGGCGGTGAAAAAACCCTTACCTCGCTGGCTTTCCTGTTCTCACTGTTCGAATACAAGCCGTCGCCGTTTTGCGTCTTTGACGAGGTCGACGCCTCGCTGGACGAAGCCAACATCCAGCGTTTCCTGAAATTCCTGCACCAGTTGAAGAGCAAGACCCAGTTCGTCATCATCACCCACAATTTCAAAACCATGGAAGAAGCCGATTACATCTACGGCATCAGCATGGATGAACCCGGCGTCTCCAAGCTGTATTCCATGAAGATGGCCTGAGGCGGCATGGATTTTCAGGGCCATATCCAGGTCTATACCGGCAACGGCAAGGGCAAGACCACGGCTGCCCTGGGGTTGGCCCTGCGCGCGGCCGGCCGGGGTATGAAGACCTATATGGCTCAATTTTTAAAAAAAGGAGAATATGGCGAGCTACTGGTCGTGCGCGAGCGCCTGGCCGATCTGATCACCATCCAACAGTTCGGCTTGCCGGAATTTCATCATATGAAAAATGGCGTCAGCGCCGCCGAGGTCAAAGCGGCCGAGGCGGGATTGGCCGCGGCCGGCGCCGCCCTGGCCGCAGGCGAGTACCGGATCGTGGTCCTGGACGAGATCAACACCCTGCTGCATTTCCAGATCGTCGCCATTGAACCGCTGCTGCAGCTCATGGAACGAAAGCCGGCAAATGTTGAACTGGTGCTGACCGGGCGTTACGCGCCCCAGGCCATCCTTGACCGCGCCGACCTGGTGACCGAGATGAAGGAGATCCGCCACTACTTCCAGAAAAATATCCAGGCCCGAACCGGCATCGAAAAATAAGTAGCCGGAACGCGGGTAAGTGACAATTACCCGATTTCCCGTCTTGAGGGGCCATGTATAAAGGAAAAGTGATTTTTTCACTTGACTTTTAATTTTGAATGTTATATGAAATAGGTTGTTATCGAATTTCAACGATTCGGGAGGGTCGCATATGAAAAAAATCATTTTTTTGATGCTTATTTTTTGTTTGTTATTCAGCGTTCAGGCTGCTGAAAAGATCAGCCGGCTGGGCCAGCATCCGTTCTATAAAAGCCGGGACCTGCAGCCTGCCGACCTGAAGATCATCGCTCTGGACAAAGCCGGGGAAGTCAAGATGGGCTTTGAAGAAGCCGGAAATGGCGATCTGGTATTCGCTTTTCTCGAACAGATCCAGAAGGCCGATGTCCAAACCGTGGAATTGAACCCCGGTGACGGCCTGCAGTGGATGCTCTTCAAGAAAGGGCGAAAGGTCCAGGTCAAGAAAGATGTGGTGTGGGACGGCAAAAAGCCGATCGTCGCCTATAATTTCACCATTTTCCGGGACGGAAAACTCTATGAGTTCATTGTCCCCAAGATCTGCGGTAACATTTCGCTAAAGAACATGACGGAAGTTCCGGCACCGGTTTGCGTGCTGAACGTGGATCCGGCCGAAGTGGAACTCGGTAACCCGGTCAAGATCGACATTTGCGGATCGGAGAATGCCGTCAAAACCACGGTCACGGTCACCGATGCCGCTGGCGTGGTCGTCAAAACCATGGAACTGACCCCGGAGAACTGCTCGGCTGAGCTCACCCTGGACAAGGTCGGTGAATACCAGGTGAACGCGATCGTCGAAGGCCAATATGCCATGAAATCGATCAATCCTTGCGAAGCGATGGTCAAGGTGCTTGAACCCGCTCCGGTAGCCCCGGTTGTTGTCGAGAAAAAGAATCCTCTGCATTTCCTGATTGAAGGTGGTCCCGGACTTTTAAAGGGAACCTACACGGGCATGTTCTGGGCCCGGGCCGGTATTTTGTACAATATCGTATTCGAAAAGTTGGATTTCATCCTTTCTTTGGGCGGCGGCGTTCCGATCAAAGGCGATCCCTGGAAATCTTTCTTCATGGGCAATGCGCTGCTGAACCTGCACGCAGGACCGGCTTACGTGGCCGGTGGTCTCGGTTTCAGCACCAAGGAACGGGTAGAGCGCAAGGGCGGCATCGACCTGGTCGGTGAATTGGGGGTCAACCTCTTCCGCTCCAACGATTCGATCGGCTCGATCTTCGGTGAATTGCGCGCCCCGGTGATCACCGAGGACCGTCCGTTTGAAAATCACCACAAGTTGCTGTTGGGTTTCCGCTACATCTTTTAATTAGATCGGTTTTGCATCCAGAAGGGCCAAGTCACCGGACTTGGCCCTTTTTCATCTCCCCTTATCCCCCTGTCTAGGGCACGCGTCTGAGCTTGACAAAAGAATTTTACATCTCCTATAATATTGCCAGGAGAGAGAGCGATGAAAAAAACAATCTTTTTGGCCGCTTTGGCGCTGATTTCCATTGCGCTCCTGGGCCAGGAGCAGGAACAGGTCACCGTCCAGGACCCGGAGCAGCCCCAGGTCCAAGCCGAGGAGCAGCCCCCGGCCCCGATTCAGGGCAAGGACCTCAAGAGGGTCCGTTTCCCCGAGGCGTTCATTCATGCCGGCAAGGAATACCCCGCCGGGGATTACTGGCTGGTCCTGGCCACGAAGGACGGGCAGCCCTTCTTTGCCGTCCAGAACGCCCAGAAGGAGCTGCTGTTCGAGGACCTGGCCATCGTCAAGGACAGGAGAGGTAACCGCACCGGTTCTGCTTTTTTTGTGGGGAAAAAATTCATGACGGATAAGGAGTATTTTCGCATCAAGGTCACCACGCCGGGGGAATGGCTGCTGGGTTATTTCCTGGTCAAGAAATAAACGTTGCGCCCCGGGCGGAGGATATCTCCCTGAAGTGGATCTCCTCTTGCGGGGCGCTCAATCGTCTGAACTCTCTTTTTCCGTCTTGTAATAATTGTAGATCTTTTCGTGTTCCTCTTCATTGCAGAATTCCAGGGGCTCGGTACCCGGCAGAAAGGCCTCGCTGAAAGGATAGAGACAATCGGGGGTCACCAGCTTGCCGGTGTATTTGTCAATATTGATTAAATAGATTCCTGAAGGAACACGGAATTTGTTGGTTTCCGGATACTTGCCCAGGTAGTTTTCCATAAATTTAACAAAGATAGGTGCCGCCGTTTCGGAACCGGTTTGCTCCTGGCCCAGGCTTTTTTTCTGGTCGAAACCAACCCAAACGCCAACGGTAAGTGTGGGGGTGAAGCCAATGAACCAGGCGTCGGTAAAATCGTTGGTCGTGCCGGTTTTCCCGCCCACGGGGGCGGGCAAGGCCCTGGCGCGCCAGCCGGTCCCGGAGCGGACCACCCCCTGCAGGAGATAATTCATGATGAACGCCGTTTCCTTTTCTATCACCTGCTTGCGTTCGGGATAATTCTCTTCAATAATATTATTGTTCAGATCGCGAATGCTGCGGATAAAATAGGAATCGACCCGAACTCCGTAGTTGGCGAACACGGTAAAGGCCTCGACCATTTCCTGGAGGGTAACTTCGAATGCGCCCAGGCCCAGGGACATAAACGGCTTGAGATCGGAACTGATGCCGAATTTCTTGGCATACGTCACTCCCACTTCCGGAGTGATGGCCTGCAGGATGCGCGCCGTGACCACGTTCCGCGATTGTTCCAAACCGCGGCGCAGGGTCATGGGGCCCAGGAAATCTCCTTTGTAATTGCGCGGCTCCCAGAGTTCCCCGGACCATTCGTCAATATAGGAAAAAGGCTCATCCTGGATTATGGTGGCCGGGGAAAATCCATGCTCAAGTGCCGCCGTATAGATGATCGGTTTGAATGTGGAACCGGTTTGGCGCAGGGCTTGAATGGCACGATTGAACTTGCTTTTTTGGAAAGCATAGCCTCCGACCATGGCCTTGATTTCGCCGCTCTTGTTGTCCACGGCCAGCAGGGCGCCGTCGACCGCAGGCTCCTGCTCCAGGCTAAGATCGAGTTTCGCTTTTACCTTATCCACGGCCAATATCCGGAACAAAGCGACATCGCCGACCTTGAGCAGATGCGTTAGCGATTTTTTTGTCCATCGGGCCTCGGCTGCCCGTACCTTGCCTGCAAATCCGGCGATGCGCACCGTTGCCCTGGTTCTGCCGACCTCAAGCACCACCCCTTCGATGATTTGTCCGGGTTCGATCTTGGCGTTTTCCCAGGCCGGCAGCTGGTATTTGTTGATGTGCAATTTGTTTTCCGGCAAGTTGAACAGTTTGCTGTGGCTGCGCCAGCCCTGGCGCTTGTCCAACGTCCGCAATCCTTCCCGCAGCGCGTCTTCCGCCCATCTTTGCATTTCGCCGTTCAGGGTGGTGAAGACCTTCAGGCCGCCTTTGTAGAGAAGGTTGTCGCCGTATTTGGCCTCCAGGTATTTGCGGGTGTCCTCGGTGAAATAATCGGCCAGGGATTCATTGCCGGCGTCGAACGGTTTTTCGGGAAGCTTCGCCCCCAGCGCTTCCTGGTATTCTTTATCGCTGATGGATTTGAGCAGCAGCATTTTCAGCAGCACGTAGTTCCGCCGCTTGCGAACGTTTTCGGGCCGCTTGAAAACCGCGTAGATGCCGTTGGGATTGGGCACAATGCCGGCGATCAGGGCGGCTTCGGCCACGTTGATCTCTTTGACCGTTTTGCCGAAATAGTAGCGGGCGGCCGCCTCGATCCCGTAAATGCTGCCGCCCAAAAATATCTTGTTGCAGTAAAACGTCAGTATCTGGTCCTTGGTATACTTTTTTTCGATCTGGATGGCCAGTAGCATTTCCTGCAACTTGCGGGATATGGAAAATCCGGGGGTCAGAAAGAGTCCCCGGGCCAGTTGCTGGGTGATCGAACTGCCGCCGCCCCATTTTTTGCGCAGCAGCACGCCGCCGACGGCGCGGACAAAGCCGCGGAAATTGATCCCCCAGTGGGAATAAAACTGGTTGTCTTCGGCGGCGATGATCGCTTTTTTTAGCGATGCGGGAATATCGGAGTTTTTGACGATGATGCGTTTTTCGATGGCGAACTCCTTGATCGGCGCATTTTGATCGTCGTACACCGTGGTCATGAGCACGGGATTGATGTCTTCCAGGTTCTTGATCTGCGGGAAGCCCTTCTGATAAACGAGGATCAGGCCCAGCAGTATTCCCAGCATGATCGTCACCAGCAGGGTGACGGCAATGAACAGGATTTTCAGGTTTTTCAAGAAAAATTTTTTCATGTTCCGCCGCCAGTATACCATATCTCGGGGTTGATTAAAATCGGCGTCCGGCCCGCCGGGGTTGATTTTTCCCGGCCTTTTTTTTATACTGCGCTGCAGGTGGTGCCATGATCAAGGGAATCGGCGTGGACATGGTCGAAATCAGCCGGGTGCGGAAATTAATCGAACAGGACCTGGGATTCGCCGAGAGAATTTTTACCGATAAGGAAATCGCTCACTGCGAAAGCAAGTTTTCCAAAGCCCAGCACTACGCGGCCCGCTTCACTGCCAAAGAGGCGTTTTTCAAAGCGCTGGGAACCGGTTTCCGGGACGGCATGGGCTGGCAGGACGTGGAAGTGGAAAACGATGTCCTGGGCAAGCCGCAGCTGCGGCTGGCGGCGGTGGCGCTGGCCCAGTTCAAAAAAAGAAAACTGAAAAGGGTGCTGCTGTCGCTTTCGCACACCCGCGATATGGCCGTCGCCTTGGTGGTTATCGAGTAGGATTTTAGCGGGGGTTTTTATTACAGAAAGAAAAACTATTTCAGCTTGATCAGATCGGAAGTAACCATGCCGTAGATAATGCGCGAGGTATCGTAGATATTGACTCCGCATTCCCGGCAAATCTGGTTGATGCTTTTTTTGCCGTCGATTTTAGCTATGATCACCCATTCCATGGTCGATAGGGAGATTTTGCGGCGTTCCTGGCGGTCGATGTCGCTGAATTCGGGGATGGCCTCTATGGAACCGATTTTTTTGCGCAGCAGTTTCCACTCATCGATGCGGCGGGCGGCTTCCATGAGCAGGGAGGTGATGGGGCGTATGACGCTGCTGGGCGTATCGAAAACCCCTTCTTCAAAAACGAATTCACCATCATCCCAGGAAATGAGGGTAAAAATGGCATCTTCGCCTTTGAATTCCTCAACATCGGCATGGATGATTTCACCGTTTTTCAGGTAAATTCCCCCTTTCTGGCCGTTGGCGCGCGAGAGGACGAAACGTCCTGTTTGCTTGGAATTGGAAACAAGCTGGATGATATCCGCCAGGTTGATCGAACTTAAGGATCCTTTTAAACTCATGGCTCTCACTTATCGGTTTTAACTGCTTTAAAATAAGATGGTACTGGTTTTAAAACCATTTGTCAAGATTTGCAAAAAAATCAAATTGAAGTACCCGCTTGCATTTTGTTTACTCTGGGCGCGATTTTTTCTATAATTGGCATATGGATTACCGCAAGCGCATGGAATTATTGGCCAGGGAGTTGCTCCGCCATCAGCACTTGTATCATGTCCTGGCCCGTCCCGAAATTCCTGACGCGGAGTACGACAGATTACTCGATGAATTGTTGCTCCTGGAAAAGCGCTTCCCGCAGTTTGCCGGCTCGAATTCACCCAGCCGCCGGGTCGGTTCCGACCTGGATAACGCCTTCCCCGAGCGGCCGCATACGGTGCCGGTGCTCAGCCTGGACAAGCTGTATCAGCCGCAAGAACTCGGGCAATGGCTGCTGAAAACCGCAGCCGCCGCCGGATGCGGCGTGGGCTTTGCCATCGAAGAGAAAATAGACGGTGCTTCCATCGTGCTTTATTATGACCGGGGGGAATTGCAGTACGCCCTGACCCGGGGCAACGGCTTGCTGGGCAACGATGTCAGCGACAATGTGCGCACCATCAGCCAGGTTCCCTTGCGCATCGCCGAATCATCGCGGCTTGCCGTGCGCGGAGAGATTTATATCAAGCGCGACGATTTCGAGCGTTACAATTCCGGAGTGGCGGAAAAATACGCCAATCCGCGCAACCTGGCAGCCGGTTCGCTGCGCAACCTCAAGTCGGTTCTGACGGCCCGCGTGCCCTTGAACATCTTTGTTTATGAAGGTTTTTTCGCAAACGAGTTCAACCGCGACCATCTGGAAATTCTGCAGCGCCTGCGCGAGCTGGGGTTCCGGGTCAACCCGCACCTGGGATTTTTTTCCGATGATGAAGGCAAGCGGCTGCGGGCGCAGCATCTTTTACCGGGCATCAGCGCCGCGCCGGTGGCGGCCGTGGAAGAATACCTGCGTCGGCAGGCGGCCACCCGGGTCGAAGTGCCTTACGATATCGACGGCCTGGTGGTCAAGGTCGTGGAACTGGATGTGCGCCAGGAACTGGGGACCACCGCCCACCATCCGCGCTGGGCCATGGCCTACAAGTTCGAGTCGCCGCAAGGCCGGAGCGAATTGCTGGACGTGCAGATCCAGGTGGGGCGCAATGGCCGGGTCACTCCGGTGGCGCTGCTGAAGCCGGTGGCGCTTTCCGGCAGCACGGTCACGCGGGCCACGCTGCACAACCAGGACTATATTGACATGCTGGAACTGAATGTCGGTGATGAAGTCAGTATTTCCAGGCGCGGCGATGTCATTCCGGCCGTTGAAGAAGTGCTGGAAAAAAGCGAACAACACGCCGGAATTTTTCAATTGCCCGGCTCATGCCCGTTTTGTTCCACGCTATTAGTAAAGGAAGGCGCCCACCACTTCTGCAAAAATCAGGCCTGTCCGGAGCGGCGCCGGCGTGCGCTCAATTATTTTTGCGCCAAAGACCAGATGGATATTGAAACCCTGGGAGAAAAGACCATAGCCTTGCTGTTCGCCAGGGGCTGGGTGCAAAGCATCTCCGATATTTACAGCTTTGACTACGGCCTGTTGGGGGGGGAAGAGGGGTTCAAGGAAAAAAAGATCGTCCGTATCCGTGCCGGGGTTGATGCCAGTAAATCCAGGCCTTTTGTCAGGGTTTTGGCCGCCTTGGGTTTCGAGGGTGTGGCCGCGGCCGTGGCCGCCGATCTTATTGGCCACGGATTCGACGATATAGACAAGATCATCGCCGCCGCCAAAAAAAATGATTGGGAGATTTTCGCCGCCATTGAGGGCATCGGCGAAACCAAAGCGCGGCTGCTGGTCAGCCATTTCAGCAAGGCGGAAAATCTGCGACTGATCAATAGCTTGAAGGCCGCCGGCCTGAAATTTGCCGCCGAAAAAGCCGACGGCGAACGGATCAACGATTCTTTCGCCGGCCAGATCTGGGTCATTACCGGGTCGTTCGATCAATTCAGTCCCCGCGCCCTGGCGGCCGCTGAGATCGAAAAACGCGGCGGCCGGGTCTCGGAAAATGTCAGTGTCCGTACCACCCACCTTTTGGCCGGAGCCAATCCCGGATCCAAGCTGGCCAAAGCCGAAAAATTGGACGTCAAAATAGTGTCTGAGAGAGAATTTGTCTCACTTTTGGATATTTGTATTTGATACGCAAAAAAGGAGGATCTTTGTGAGCGAAGCATTGTCCGTAGCCATCGAGCTGACAAACCAAAAAGTGCAATTAAGCGGCAGGGCGCGCTCGCTTAAAAATTTTATTGCAAGTTGCTTGCCGTAATTTCTTCGCCGCGCAGGGAATGCGGTCCGGCCGCGGTGATCTTCACGCGCGTGAAGGCGCCGACCGGGGTCCGGGAAGCGAAATTTACCACCCGGTAGCTCTCGCTGCGGCCGATCATTTCGCCGATTTTTTTCGGATGTTTTTCCGTGATCAGAACTTCGCTAACCTGTCCGAGCCAACGGCGGTTGTTTTTCAATTGGATGCGGGCCTGCAGCTCCTGCAGGGCGTAAAGCCGCTGCTTGACCGCATCCGGAGCGAGTTCCCGGGTATAAGTCGCGGCCTTGGTGCCGGGGCGCGGGGAATAGATGAATGAGAAAATCGATTCGTATTCCACCTGCTCGATCAATGAAAGGGTCAGGTTGAAGTCGCGGTCGTTTTCGCCGGGGAAGCCCACGATGAAGTCGGAACTGAATTTCATCTCGGGCATGGCGGCGCGGAAAGCGCGGACAATTTCGAGATATTGGGCCCGGGAATAGGTGCGGTTCATTTTTTTCAAGATCCGTGTCGAACCGGACTGGGCCGGGAAATGGATGTGGCGGGCGATGTTGCGGTTGGCGGCCATGACCCGGATCAGTTCCCGGTCATGGTAGCCCGGATAGGAGGTAATGAAACGGATCCAGGGCACCGGTACGTTGCGGGCCAGCTGTCGCAGCAGCTCCGGGAAGGTGCGGCCGCCTTTGGCCTCGTGCCAGTGATTGACGTTCTGGCCCAGCAGAACGATCTCCTTAAAACCCCGGCCGGCCAGGTATTCGGCTTCACGCAGGATGGCAGCCATGGGTCTGTATTTTTCGCGGCCGCGAGTGAAAGGGACGATGCAGTAGGAACAGAAATTGTCGCAGCCCTCCATGATGGAAACATAGCCGGTGACCAGGCTGCTGCGGGCCTGGACCGCGGGCACCAGTTCCTGCCATTGACGGCTGAATGCGGCGGCGGCTTTGGCCCGGCGCCCGGCAGCGATCTCATCAAGGATCTCGCCGATGCGATAGAATTGATGGGTCCCGACCACATAGTCGATTTTGACTTTTTTTTTGAAAAGAGCTTCCTTTTCCACCTGGGCCACGCAGCCGGTCACGATGATCTTTTTAGCGGCCGGGAACTGGCCGATATAGGAAAAAATTTTTTCCTGCGCTTTCGCCCGAACCGCACAGCTGTTGACAATAATGATAGCGGCCGCCGCTTCACTGCCGCAAAGAGTCAACCCCTTGTTTTCAAGAAGCTGGCGGATTTTTTCCGAATCATTGACATTCATCTGGCAGCCGAAGGTCTTGATGAAAAAATTCATGGCCGCGATTTGGCCAGCAAGAGTTCGGCGGCTTTCAACACATCGGCATTGATGGCGCTGCCGGCCATGAGGCGGGCGATCTCCCGCACCCGGTCGTCGTCTTCCAGAATCACGGCCGTGCTGTAGGTCTGGTTATCCTTGAATTCCTTGCGGATAAGGAAATGGCGGTCGGCGAAGCGGGCGATCTGCGGCAAATGAGAGATGCTGATCACCTGGTTGCGGCCGGAAATTTTACGGAGTTTTTCGCCGACGAATTCAGCGGTTTTGCCGCCGATGCCGGAATCGATCTCGTCGAAAATGAAGGTGGTGCCGGTTTCATCACCGCCGATCGATTTCAGCACCAACATCAGCCGCGACAGCTCGCCGCCCGAGGCCACTTCTTTCAGCCGCCCCGGCGGCTGGCCCGGGTTGGAGCTGAAATAGAATTCGATCTTGTCGGTCCCGGTTTCCGCGATATTTTCCACGCTGGGCTCGCTTTCTTCAAAGCGCACTTCAAAGCGGGCTTTGGCCATTTCCAGCAAGGCCAGTTCGCTGACGATCAGGGCGCTCAATTTATCGGCGTTGTGCCGCCGGTTTTGCCGGAGCTTTTCCTGCAGGATATTGTATGCGGCCAGGGCCCGGGCGATCTCTTTTTCGGTGTCGACCAGGGAAAAATTCAAATTGAGCAGATCGTCCCTTTCGGCACGCAGTTGTTCATACTTCCCCAGAATTTGTTCCAGGGTCAATTTGTGCTTGGCCTTGAGTTTTTCCAGGCGCGACATCTTTTCGGAAATTTCGTTCAGTTCGTTTTCATTGAATTCCACCTTGCCGGCCAGATCATTCAAAAAAGTTGATATTTCCGGCAGCAGGTTGAAGAAACGATCGATCTCTTCCTTGAAATGGCTGAATTCCGGAAATAGCGTTTGCAGGTAGATGGCGGCGGGCAGGTTCTGGGCCAGCAGGTTGTAGACCGAATCGTCTTTCTGATAAAAATCCTGCACCAACGCGTCAGATTTTTCCAGGATGGTCTCGGCCGCGGCCAAAATTTTCAAGCGTTCCTGCATGAGCGTCTCGTCACCCTGTTTCAGGTTCAGGCTTTCGATTTCCTGCAACTGGAAATTCAGGTAGTCGATCCTCTCCCGTGATTGCTTGTTCTTTTCCTGCAGTTCGTTCCACCTGGTTTGCAATGTCCTGATCTGCCGGCATTTTTCGGCCATTTCCCCCAGCAGCTCGCCATGCTGGCAATACTGGTCGAGAAAAATCTGGTGGTTGGCGGTGTTGAGCAGGAAAGCGTGGTCTTTCTGGCCGTAGATGTTCAGCAGTGTCTCGGCCATTTCCCTGACCTGGGCAAAGGGTTTCAGCTCGCCGTTGTGGTAGGTCAGGGATTTGTTTTTGATGATTTCTCTCTTTAAAATGATCTCTTCGTCGCCCTGGCAGAACAGGGCTTCGACCGTGAGTTTATCCTTGCCGCTGCGCACGATGTTGGCCGGAGTTTTTTTGTTGAGCAGCAGCATGATGGCGTCGATGAGAATGGATTTTCCGGCCCCGGTTTCGCCGGTCAGGATATTCAGCTTCGGGGAAAAGTCCAGTTCGGCTTTTTCCACTACGGCCAGGTTTTCGACTTTGAGATAGGAAAGCATCAGTCCGCGCAGATCGGGAATAAGGGCGAAATCCAGGCCATCATACGTTCTCCTTGCTAAGAAAATATACGAGAAACGCCGCTGAAAGTCAAATGGCTCAATTTTGCCAAAAATGCTATACTGGCAGTGATGAGCAAGCCAATCCTGCGTATCATTTTGTCGGCGGCAGCCGTGGTCCTTGTTTTGAACCTGCTGCTTTTCAATTACAGCCAATTCGTCATCCTGCCGCTAATGGGTGCCTTATTCCTGCTAGCCGCTTTCATAGGGCTGGGGGACGGCCTGGCCGGGTTATTCAAAATGCCCGCCGCCGGCATCCTGGAAAAGGCAGCTCTGGGACTGATGGCGGCCGCGGCTTATTTCTACCTGGCCGGCTTTTTCAAGATACTGAACCCATTGACCATCCTTGTTTTTTTTGCCGCGTCTGCGGCTGTCTGCCTGTTGCGCTTTTTTACCGGGCCAGGCAAGCATGAAAGCCGGGCCGGAGTAAAAAGTTTTTTCGCCAGGCCTTTGTCCGAGTATGGTATTTTCCTCATCCCCCTGGTTTACGCGGCGCTTCCCCCTTCTTTTTACGATTCGCTGGTCTATCACCTGGGCATCCCCAACCTGTATTTGCAAAGCGGCGGTTTCGTGGCCACGCCGCAATTCGTTTACGCCAATACTTTTATTTATTATGAGATATCTTTGATCCCGGCGCTGTTTCTCGGCGACCTGGTGCCGCGTCTTTTTCATTTTTTTCTGGGAACGCTTTTTGTGCTGGCCGTGGCCGATGAGGCGGTCGAACACTGGGGCGTGCGAAAAAAACTGTACCTGATCCTGGCCTTGGTTTCTTTGCCCATGACCCTGTTTCTCCTGGTTACCTGCAAGAACGATCTGATCGGCGCCATTTTTATTTTTCTGGCCATCAGGCAGTATCGGCGGGACAACTGGAAATGGGCGGCAGTTTTCTGGGGTTTTGCCGTGGGCATCAAGTATTTCAACCTGCTGCCGCTGGCGCTTTTCCTGCTCCTGACCACCAAGCCATGGAAAAAATCCGACTTGAAAAAATCGGCACTCATGGTCCTGATCGTCATCCTGGCGGTTTCGCCGCTGCTGGTCAAGAACCTGCGTTTTAGCGGGAACCCGTTTTTCCCGTTTTTGCATCAAGCCTTCCCGTCGGCTTTTTGGGATGGCGACCGTTTCGCCCGCCTGCAGGAAGATGTGGGCCGCATCGTGCAAGCTCCCGTAGATGTGATCCGCTGGCCCTACGCGCTGTCTTTTTTCAACCATGGCTACGGAGGACTGGTCGGGCCATTTTTCCTGATCTTTTTGCCTTTACTGCTCCTGGGACCGCTAAAGGAAAAAAGATGGTTGTTTTGGGCCTTGCTGGTTTTGGCTTGCGCTCCTTTCCTGACGGCCAGTTTGCGTTTTGTATATGTTGCTTTTGTGGTGCTGGCGATTTTTTCGCTGCACGCCTTTGAAGCGGCGGCCGGGAAGCTCCTCAAGGCCGTTTTTTATGTGCTGATCGCCGTCAACTTCGTCATGGGTATTGCCATGCTCGAAAAGTTTTATTCATTTCACAGCGCCTGGAGCGGATCATTTTCCCCGCAACAATATCGTGAGCGCTTTTTCCCCGCTTACGCGGCCTTTGCTTATATAAACGCCAAGGCCCCGCCGCAGGCGAAAATACTGCTTGCCGGCGAAGCCCGGAATTTCTATTTGCAAAGACCCTACCGGCTTTCTTCGGCATTGGATTACTGCATTTTAAATCGCTACCTGGCGCCGAGCCGCAATGCCGGTGAATTCGTCGCGGCCATCGAAAAAGACGGCTTCTCGTACCTGCTGGTGAATTTTTTCGAATTGGAACGCCTGCAGGCAAAATATGCCAACATGACCGCCGGTGAAAAAAAGAAACTGATGACTTTTTTACGCGCCCTGACACCGGTTTTCAGCCGCGGACCGGTCAGCCTGTACGAGATCCCCGGCTCCTTTTAGCGTGATCTGAATTCCAGGCGATATAGATGATCGCCGCTTGGAAGAATTGCGACCGGAATAAAACGGATCGCAGCTGCAAAGCGTTCAAAATCCCTTTCCCGGACATGGTGAAAAGCCAGCAACAGGCGCAACGCTTTCCCCGGTACTGCGATTTCATCCAGGGTATAGAGCGGTTGTCCGCTGGCGCTTCTTTTCTTCAGCAGCTGCTGAATTTCAGGGAGCGAATGCCCCTTGCCCAGAAGCCAATCCAATATCAATACCTCGCGCCCGGCAAAATAGGGGATATAAATTTTCCCATAGCCATAACCCTCAAATCTTCCGCTTATCAGTACTTGAGCGTTCGCCGGCGTGGAACGGCGGATGGCCGCAGCGACCTGGTAGTTGGTGTTTTTTTCGATGGCGCTTTGCGGCATGATCCCTAAGAACAAGTTGATCAGAAACAGGCCGCTGACCAGGGAGATGCCGGCCAAGTGCCCGGCGAGCGGTTTCAGCCGCGAAAGGGAGACGACGGTAAGCAGCAGCAGGGGGACCAGGGCGTGTATTTTGAATTCCATATTGCCGGGATCCCAGAAACTGAAAAACAGGAGGAAGGGGAGCGACCAGAAAAGCATGGCGCGCTTGAATGACCGCTTTTCTTCCGTATCGGCGCGCTTGCCGGCCATGACCAGCAGCAGGAAAAATCCGCCAAAAACGATCCAGGCAAGAACTCCCGGACCGGTTACCAGCGCCGTTTTCATGGCCGCGAACGAAGCAGCCAATGTGGATCGTGACCAAGGCTGCAGATAATCGCTGCGATAGCCGCTGTACATATCGCTGCCGAAAAGCATGTTGGTGAGAATGCGCAAAACCGGTTTATGGGCCAGGGCGGCATAGGCGCCATACAGGGCCAGCATAAAGCCCGCCCAGGCCAGATAAAACTGCGCGAATCGCTTCCAGGATAAGCGTTTAAAAAGAAAATAAAAAAATACCGTCACGGCGATCAACAGGTTGGTCAAATGAAATCCGGCGGCGACGCTGAAGCAAAAGGCCGCCCCGATCAACTGCCGGGTCCTGGGTTCCCGGGAAATGAGCAGGTACAAACCGGCGGTCACGAAAAATACTCCCGGAATGTGAACTTCGGCATCGACCGAAAACTGCCAAAAAGCATAAGAAAACGCAACCGTTGATACTCCGATCAGGCGCATCAGCGGGTTCAGGTCCAATTTTTTCAGCATGCGCTCTACCAGCATCAGGGTCGCAATGCCGAAAAACATGGAAAAAAGCTGCAGATGGAAAAATTCAAGTACCCGATAATGAAACAAGGCCTCTAAAACACGATAGATCAAGTAATTTATTGGGAAATAAAAAAGATGGTGTGTCTGCGTAATATCCAGCCAGTTATGCTTCAGCAGCGCGTAGCGGAGTATATGGCTGAAAACCGTGCCGTCAAAGCTGTAACTAACCGGCAGGTAAATGAAATAAAACAGAGGGATGGCCATGAACAGAACGATGAAGAAAAACAGGGGCCAACGGGGGGAAAGGGAGAATGCCCTAATGAGGATCCTCCTGTTGCGCCCGTGCGATCCATGAAAGGTGCTGGCGCAGTGCAGCCGGGCCGGGGGTGGCGGCGCCTCGCATGTTATTCACGCAAGTGACGTTCATTCCGGCCGCTTGTCAAGGTACCACGCTACGGCTCGCTGCAACCCTTCTTTAAACCCCACCTTCGCTCTAAAGCCGAACTCTCTCTCCGCTCGGCAAATATCCAGTTTTCGTCGAGGTTGTCCATTTGGCTGAGTAGTATCCCAATGAATTTCACCTGTGAAACCCACCATGTGGGCGATGGTCTCGGTCAAATCTTTGATGCTGATCTCCATACCCGAGCCCAGATTGACCGGCTCAGACTTGTCGTAGCGCTCGGCGGCCAGTAGAATCCCCTCTGCAGCGTCGTCCACATATAAAAACTCGCGTGTGGGTGACCCGTCCCCCCAAGCTGTCACGTGTTCCGCGCCCGATTCCTTGGCCTCTACGAGCTTCTTGATCAACGACGGAATGACGTGACTGCTGGCGGGATTAAAATTGTCGCCAGGGCCATACAGATTGACCAGAAGGAGGTAGATCGAGTTCCAGCCGTATTGCTGCCGGTAAGCCTGGGATTGAACAAGTAACATCTTCTTGGCCAGGCCATATGGCGCATTCGTCTCCTCTGGGTAGCCGTTCCACAATTCCTCTTCCTTGAAAGGAATCGGGGTGAACTTGGGATAGGAGCAGATGGTGCCGATGGCCAAGAATTTCTTCACCCCGGCCTTCCAGCTCTCGTGCATCAACTGGACGCCAATCATCAGGTTCTGGTAAAAGAACTCGGCCGGCCGCAGGCGGTTGGCACCGATACCGCCAACGATGGCAGCCAGGTGAATTATTAAGTCGGGTTGAAATTCCAGGTGTTTTTGAATGACGGCAGGATTCAACAGGTCGCCCTGTTCGATCCCGGTCGCCAGGATCTCCCGGCAACCGTATTCCTTCAACTTGCGCATGACAACTTTGCCCAAAAAACCCGTGCCGCCGGTAACCCAAACTCGCTTTGTTTCCCAATGCTTCATTGCTTCCTCACACTTGCCCAAAACAGGTCGTGAATTGACCTCTTTTCTGGCAACTGTTAGAAGGAGATTGACAAAAATTCTTAACAGTCCCAAGAAGGAGGTCGGTTCAATAGTATGCAAAGCATTCCTGTTTTGTCAAATCCTGAAGTTCATTCCCCCTAGGCTGTTCCAGGCATTGGTTCGAGAATACGGTGCCCGGCGAAGCGAAAAGGGTTTTACAAGTCCTCAAAAATCTTGTCTTGGGCAGCGGTGACAGGGAATTTGACTTTGAAACAGGTTTCCGCTACTTTTCCACAATTAATGCGCGCCCGGGGGTTGACACCGTACTCTTCCTCCCCTAAAATTCCGGTGTAGTCCAAATTGATCTTCATGTCTTTTTTTTGCGCTGACCAATGATTAAAAATGAGTTGAATATTATTTCTCGATCCTTATGGCACGCTGCAAAGAACGTCCCTTCCCTCCAGGCCCGGGCCCAGGCAAAGCAGGTTCCCGAATGAGTCGCGGCGAAAAAGACAAGAATGATTCACGGGCCAGCCGTGAAATCGAGCATGGGCTAAAATTGGCGAAAAATGATACGGAATTCGTCTGGGGCTGGGGTTCGCCTGCCGGAAAGTTGCGGGCGGTACGAAGGGCCGGATTGATCGCCAACTGCGCCGGCCTGAATAATCAAGGCCATGCGTTGGAGATCGGTTGCGGCACGGGTTTGTTCACCGAGATGTTCGCCAAAACCGGGGCGCGGCTCGTAGCGGTGGACATTTCGGGGGAGCTACTGCAAAAAGCACAACAACGCGACCTGCCTCCCCTGCAGGTCCGATTTATTGAAAAGCGATTTGAAGATTGCGCTCTCGAAGGCCCTTTTGACGCAGTGATCGGATCTTCAGTCTTGCATCATCTCGATCTTTTTCCCTCTTGCTTGAAAATATTCAGTCTGCTCAAGCCGGGAGGAATCATGGCTTTTGCCGAGCCTAATCTATTGAATCCTCAGGTTTTTTTAGAACGAAAATGGCGGAAATGGTTCCCCTATATTTCAAGGGACGAAACAGCATTTTTACGATGGAGATTAAAAAGGGTTTTGCTGGAAAGCGGTTTTAAAAATGTAAAGATCATTCCGTTCGATTGGTTGCATCCCGCCACTCCGGAGAAACTGGTGCCTTTCATTCAGAAGTTCGGGGTCATCATGGAAAAAACTCCTGTTTTTCGTGAATTTGCCGGTTCTCTGCTCATTGCTGCCCTCCGACCCCCGCATGAATGAAATTTAAATGAACTTGATGCGGCTGGCGGCGACGGCCACCATTTTCAGGAGCAGCCAGCCATGTTTCCAACGCTGGATATTGGTCTGTCCGTACACTCTCTCCCGGTAACGGATCGGCAGGTCGATGATCTTCAAATTGAATTTAGCCGCCCCGAAAATAAGATCGAAATCCCCGAAAGGGTCGAAATCTCCAAAATAAGCCCTGTTTTTTTTAATCTGCAGGTAATTCTCCCTGCTCAAGACCTTGGTCCCGCAAAGGGTGTCCTTGATCGGCTGACCGAGAAGCATTGAAAAAGCGAGGCTGAAAAATTTGTTTCCCAGGAAGTTCAAGTAGCGCATGGCCTGTTTTTCCATGGGATAAACCAGGCGCACGCTGTTGATCAATTCACCTTGTCCAGAGGTCAGCGCTTGATAGAACCGCGGCAGGTCCTCGGGGGGAACGGTCAGGTCCGCATCGAGGATCATGAAAATATCTCCGCTGGCATGTTCAAAGCCCAGCCTGACCGCGTCGCCTTTACCGCTCCCTGCCTGCAGCAGCAGCTGGCACCGTCGCTGCGGGTGGAGTTCGATCTCCCTTTGGATAGCTGCATGGGTGTCATCCCGGGAATGCCCTTCCACGAAAACCAGTTCGGTCCATTTTCCCATTTCCGGTGTCCTGGCAAAGATCTCCTTGATGTTTCCCGCCTCGTTCCTGGCCGGAACGATGATGGAAACGGACCGCTTTTGCTCCCCCTCCTTTTTGCCCGGCTTGATCCTGGCGACCATGAAATGGGACAGGGCCAACCAATTGAAAGGCCAAAGCTTGGCCAGAAAGCGATTCGCAATAAAGGAAAGCAGGGGAATCTGGACGGGCAACAAGAATTCCGTCCAGTGCCGGATGTGCTCAAAGTCGGCCAGGTTCATCAGGTTGAGTACATCTTCGGGAGTCAGCCAGTTTTGCATCAGCGTCGGCTTTGTCAGCCGCAGTTTTTGGGCCAGCCGCAGCGGCATTTCCCACAAGCGGCTGTAAAAGTTTAAAATGATGCGGGTGCCGGGGGCTGCGTGCCGGGAAACGATTGCCAGGACTTTTTGCACGTCCCACAGGTCATTGATCAGATCCGACAAAACGATGATGTCGAAGGTTTCATGCAATTCCAAGTCCGAGGCATCGGCGCAAATAAAGGTCAGGTCGGGATGACGGGACCTGGCCTGGGCGATCATGCCCGCTGAAAAGTCGACGCCGATCCCCTTGGCGGGCTTCAAGCCGGCCAGCAGGCCACCGAACCCGCACCCCAGTTCAAGGATCTTCATCCCGGGAGGGACCAAAAATTGATGGATCTTCAATACTCTCCGGTGGTAATACTTCCCCAGTCCTTCGCGTTTTCCCCATTTGTCAGCCACTGCGTTCCAGTGGGCTATCCGTTTTTCAATAAAACCCGCTTGATTCATTTTTCCTCGAATCGGCGCGTGGACAGGTGCAAGGCTTCGCGGAACACCTGCAAGGCGCGCCGGTATTCTTCCGTATGGGGTGACAGGCGCACGGCCTCCTGCAGATGAAAATCAGCTTCCTGCCAACGGCGCAAGCGGATGAATGTTTCCGCCATTTTAATGTGTATTTGTGAGTTGGGTCGGGTGGCAAGAACTCGCTTGCCCATTTCGATGATCGGCTCATATCCCGATCGGCCATGCTTGTCAATCATCATTTGACAAAACATCTGGAAGTGTTTCGGGTCCCTAAGAATAGCCGCATAAAAATCCTCTGTTGCCTCTTTGGCCTGGTTTTTCTGCAGCCGCGCCAGCCCTCGGTTCCAATAAAAACCGTCGTGGGGCATAAGCCGGATCGCCCGGGAATAATCCGCCAGGGCCTCATCGAGCCGGCCCGCGGCTTTCAGGGCGGCGGCCCGGTTGTTGTAGGCAAGCGGAATCATCGGGTACTTCCCGATCACGTCGTTCCACAACGAGATGCTATCCTTCCATACGTGGCAGCGGGCAAAACTGGCTGTGCCGAGATAAGCCAAGGCTGAAATGGCAATGACCGCCCACAACGACTTTATTTTTTTCCACCTGGCCAATTTGCCTCTGATAAGAAAAACGGCCATGACGAGGAGGTATGACAAGCCGATGGCCGGCAGGTAGGAGTAGCGGTTGGCCACCGGGAAAAAATGCCAGACTAGCCCGAACACCTGAAGCAGGGTAATGAGAAAAAAGCCCCAGCCCCAAAGCCATTCGCGCCGGAATTTCCTGAGCAGCCAGAACGATCCGCCGATCAAGATGATTGAATAAAAAATGGAGAACCACAATGACGGCATGAAAAACCGCATGTCTGTCGGGTAGTGCGCGGAAAGGCGGGAGGGCCAGATGGTTTTTTGCAGATAAAACGGGATGGTCAATAGCGAGTTTTTCATTATCACTTGATGCAGGCCGCCGGAATACTGCCCGGAATACTGCACAGAAAAGGCCTGCACGCTGTTCCAGCTGCTGGTCGCGAACAAAAGCAGGATGACGGCGAAGGGGATTTTTTCGAGCCAGCGCTTTTTGGAGATACGGCTCTCAAATTTCCAGTCCATGAGCAGCAAGACCGCCGGCAGGACCAGGGCGCTCATTTTCGCAAGAATGGCGAAGGCGAACAGGAGAAGTGTTGCCAGGTAATCCCGGCCGGAGTCCTTTTTAAGATAGCGGATATAGAATTGCAGTGCCAACAGGAAAAAAAAAGCGAACAGGAGGTCCTTCCTCTCCGTGACCCAGGCCACGCTTTCCACACGCAGCGGGTGTATGGCAAAGAGCAGGCTGGTGAAAAAAGCCGTTGCCGGCGAACGGGAAACGTTGCGGATCAAAAAAAATACCAGGAGAGCGTTAAGAATATGCAGGAACAGGTTGACCGCGTGATAGCCGCGCGGATCCAATTCCCACAATTGGTATTCCAGCGCAAAGGTCAGCGTGACAAGCGGCGAAAAAAGCGTATGCGGCCGGGTCGTGGTAAAGATCCGCTTGATATTCGCGGGCGCCAGTGACCGGACCAGCGGGTTGGCGGTCAAATAGGCGGTGTCGTCAAAATTAGTGAACCCATTGGACAGGGAGGGGGAAAAAGCGGCCGCCACGATGAAACAAATCACCAGGCATAAAAGAAGATCCTTTTTTTTCATTGCAGCCAGGAGTCTCATAAGCTGAATTTAAGCACAAAGAAAAAAATCAGTCAATTCGCGGCGAACGGCGCGGACTCAGGGAACGATCGGTCGGTGCTGCAGGAGGCCGATCCGTTTGACGCGCTCGATCAATGCGGGTTGATCGGGATTCAAGCGCAGGGAACGCTGGTAGTGGGGCAAAGCCTGGTCAGCCCGATGCAGCTCAAAAAAAAGATTGCCAACGGTGTTGAGAATCTTGAAATCGGCTCCATGTTTTTTTGCCAGTTGATCGATCTTCCGTTCTCCTTCCTCCTCGTATCCGGCCAGGAATGCCAACCTGGCTGTTCGCAGCTGCCCGGCCACGCCGGACAGATTGTCTTTTGGCCAGAGTTTCCAGGCCTGGGCGAAGTTGCCGCGCTTCAGGAAATAAAGGGACTGCTCTTTGAGCGGCAGGGATTGAAAAACGAGTTTTTCCCTTTGGACCAGGACGAGCCAGCCGCCGCTTTGCGGGCCGTCAATCGCCCGTGCCGCCTCCCGGGCTTCATCCCAGGCAGCGAAAGCCAGATAGCGCTCGATGCGCATCTTTTTATTTTGCTCCGTGGGTGCGGCGAGAACCATTGCCTGAAGGACCGTTTCCGCTCCCGCCAGATCGCCTCGGGCCAGGTGGATCTTCAGGATCTGTACCTGGCGGCGGTTGGACTGTGGATAAGTGAGCGGCAGGGAACGGATTTTCTCCAGCCAATCCAGGCTTTCACCATAGCGGGCCTTTTTGAAGGCGATTTCGGCAAGTTGCAGGGCGATGGAAATAGCGGTGGAATTTTTCATTTTGAATGACAGGGCGTGATGCAAATTGGTCTCAGCGCCCAGGAAATCCCCGTTTTGAAGGAGTTGGCCGGCGTATTTATTCAGAAAAAAACTGTCTTTCGGACAGGAATGGAGAGCGCTTTTCCAGAAAGCTGTTTCGTTGCTGTATTTTTTGCAGTTGCCGATCACGGCCAGCGCCGAAATTACAATGAGCATGAAAAACAAGGATTTCCTCAAGAAAGCGGGCAGACCGTGGAGCAGATGACTCAGAACCCAGACCCAGCCGATGGCGGGGATCATCAGGTAGCGGGTAGAGATGCTGAACGGATAAAGCGGGGTGAAGACCATCAGCAGGTATCCGGCCATGAACGGGGCCATCCAGATCCAGGCATAAAGGACCGGCTTCATTTTGCGCCCCAGCCAGGGCAGGGTCACAAGAAGCAAAAGAAAAAGAGACCCGGAAAGCAGATAGGGCAGGGTTTGAACCGCATCCACGGCGAGAAACATGTCATATTTGAACGGGAACAGCAAGGAACGGAAGTAGTATCCCATGACTCCCAGCAGGCTGCTGGTATTCTCCCATAGGGAAGGGAAAAAACGGATGGGAATACCGCTGCGGCCGATGACCGAAGACTTCAGCAGCCAGAATAAAATCGTGGCGCTTAGGAACACAGCGTGAAGCGGCAGGGTCAGGCGCTTGCGGCGGCTGAGTTCGAGTAGAATGAAAACCGGCAAAAAAAACAATGATGCCTCTTTGGAAAACAGGGCGAACAAATAAGCGACCAGCGCCATAAAACCGTACCAGGCGCTTCTCTTTTCCAGGAAAAGATCAAAGGCATAGAGGGCAAGCAGGCCAAAGAGAAACATCAACAGGTCGCAGCGGCCCACCACCCAGCAAATGTTGTCCAGATTGAGCGGGAAGAGGGCGAACAATAGCACGGCTGTTTCGGCGACGCCCGGGGCGGCAGCCTGGCGACTGAGGAGCAGGTACAAGACGAGCAGGCCGGCGACAAACAAAATCAGGTTCAGCAATGACAAACGAAAAGGAGACAATCCCCAAATTGCTTTTTCCATCATGAAGGAGAGGATCATCATGGGCCGGTAATAATCGTACCCTGAATCCCTTTGGCTGGTGGATGCCCAATAGCCGCTTTGGAATGGAGCGGTTGCTGAGAATTCTCCCTGCAGCAGGGCGTTTTCCTGGATAATGGGTTTGGAATCCCATATCAATTCGTGGTTCAATGCCGGAAGATAAACCAGAAAAGTCAACAGCGCCAGCGCCACCACAAAAAGAATTTTTTTATGCTTCATTGGCAGTTTCAATAGGCCCGGAAATAAACGCGTTCGAGATTTTTTTTAAATTCCGCCGGCGAATATTTACTCAACAGCCTTTGCCCGCGAGCAATCAATGTCTTCCCGGATTCCGTATCCTCCAACAGGCGCCTGATCTTTTCCACCCATTCGTCGGCAGCAAGCGGATCGTCCACAAAGATCGCCGCATCGCCGAGGATCTCCGGCAGCGACCCGGCGCGGGAAACGACCGCCGCGGTTCCACATTGCAGCGCTTCGAGCGGCGGATAGCCGAACCCTTCATTCAGGCTGGGAAAGACGAAAGCGACGGCATTTTTATACAACCAGGACAATTGGCTGTCGGGAACATATCCTAAAAAAGTCACCAGCCGGCGGTCGCCTGCCGGTAGTGCGGTCAGCAGTTGGGCCGCCCTGGCCGCGGCGATCTTTCCGGCAATGAGCAACGGGACCTGCAGTCGTGAGATCGCCTGCAACAGGGTCTCCAGGTTCTTCACCCGGTCGGCCCCGCCTGAGTAAAATAGGTATTCGCAGGGAAGTGGCCCCGGGGGTTTTTCGGCCCTGGCGGGAGTAATGCGGTCGTCGAGCATGTTGTACAGGACTTCGATTTTTCTTTGATTCATGGGAAGAAATGTGCTTAGATCGGCTGCCGACGTTGCTGATACGGCCAGCACCACATCGGCGCGCCTGGCCGACCCGATGATGCGCTTGAAAACCAGCCGGTGCCGCAAGGAAAAAAACTGCGGAAACTTCAGGGGGGTCAGGTCGTGAACGGTCATGACGGTGCGGACATTCCGCGCCCGCCCCGGCAGACCATAGGCGGTCGAATGGTAGCAGGCAGCACCATGCCCTGAAAAAATTTTGGGCAGGAAAATGGAATCGGTCAGCGTGATCATGCTCCTGGGGGAGGGGGTGAACACTTTTTGGGCACTGCCGGGCAAGGTGTCATTGCCCTGGAAAAAAAGAAACCCGGTACGCTCATCGCAACCGAATGTCTGCACAATGTTCCTTACATAGCGGCCAATGCCGCGAAACGCGGAAAATGTCTGCAAAGGACGGCCGTCTATGATGATTTGCATGGCAAACTTTCGATTTCCCGGAGATATTCTTCCGCCGCTCTTTTCCAGGAAAAGTATGGTTTTCGAACCTGCCAGCGGTTCAGCAGTTGCCGTTTAGCCTTTTCCTCCTGTTGCAGAAATCCGGAAATGGCCGCGGCGATGAGTTCGGGATCGGGCCGGTCAACGAAAAGGGCGAGGTCCCCATACAATTCCGCCAACGAACTCCGGCGCAGAAGCAGCGATACGGTGCCGCAATTCAGCGCTTCCATGGGCGGCAGGCCGAAGCCCTCGTATTCGGATATATACAGGAAAAGGGAAAGCGAAGAGTAGAAGGCGTTGAGCTCATTTTCGGGAAGGCGCCGCAGCCAGAGGAAATCGCTTTTGTTTTTTTTCAATGTGTTCTCCGGCACGGCGTGGTTTTCACCGATCAGCAACAGGACCGTGTCGGGATGCTGTTTGCGCAGGATCTCCTGGGTGGCGATGATCTCGGGAACATGGCGGCGTTTGAAAAAATTGCCCAAAAAACCGATCAAGCGTTTGCCGGCATGACCATGTCCGGCTTTCCAGGCCTTGATCTCGCTTTCGGTGGCGCGGTGAAAGCGCTCATCGATGCCCAGGTGGATCCGTTTCACTTTGTCTGCGGGAACGGCCGTGCGCTTGATGATTTCATCCCTGGAAAAATCGGAATCGGTAAATATGACCCTTGCCCTTTTGAAGCTGTGAGCGCCGGCGAAGTTTCTGTACAAACGGTTTAGCGGCGAATAATTGTCGGGCAGAGCTTTCCAGGAAATATCATGAACGGTCAAAAGCGAGGGGGTAGGCAGGAAAAAAGGCAGGGTGTAATTGGCTGACCAGAAGAGATCGAAGCCTCCGCGAAGCACCGCTTTCCTGAGCAGCGTGTTCTGCCAGAGAAGATAGCTTCCCGGCCTGGCCAGAACACGGGTCTGCAGGTTCGGGAAAGCGAGCCGGGTTGCGAAATCCTCCTTCAGGAACAAGGTGTATTCGTTGGCGGCATCAAGGGGGATCAATTCCCCAAGCAGGGACTGGAAATAGCGGCCGACCCCGGTCATTCCGGAAGAGAGACAGGCACCGTCCAGGGCGATACGCATGTTAGATGGGAGCGATGACCGGGAATGGGAATCGAATAGGAGGCGGGACTGGTTTGCTTACCATAGGAAGATGATACATCTTAAGTTTGGCAAATTCAATTTAATTCCATATAGAGCCAATCGTAAAAATCTGCAAGTTGGTCTTAATCTTGCGTGAAAAAAGAGCCATCTATCGCAGCGGGGGATCCAACTTGCCGTATTGCCTCATCTAATAATCTACCTGAACGACGATTCGTTGCCTCATGGAAAAAACTACCTGAAAAGTAGGAGAATGACACCAAAGAGATCAGGCAAGAGACCTGATAAGCGAGGTG
>Ga0180009_10001091_pt1 | contig 34103 bp, 20 predicted proteins | sample OS_PC_MetaG_FD_123537 | JGI IMG/M metagenome (GOLD analysis project Ga0180009, IMG submission 123537) | Groundwater microbial communities from the Aspo Hard Rock Laboratory (HRL) deep subsurface site, Sweden - OS_PC_MetaG | ecosystem: Environmental > Aquatic > Deep subsurface > Groundwater... | reverse complement strand
CTGGCAATCAGAGGCACAGCCTGCTCCTCGCCAATATCCAGCCTGCTTTCAACAAAATGTAACCCTTCAGACCGGAACTGCTGTAAATGACCGATTTTTTTCTGAACCATAGGCAGGGCTTCTACCGGACACAACTCAGAACAAGCATAGCAGCTGTGGCATAATTCGGGAAACACCATAATCACCGGGCCTAACTGAATAACCGCATGAAAATTACACGACTGCTGGCAAATGCCACAAAACGTGCATTTGTCCTCAATCCATTCCGGAACCATTTTATAAACCTCCTCTTGATGCACCAGATGGCCATGGATAAACAACCCTGAATTTGGCTCTTCCACATCCAGGTCAACGAGTACAGTTTTCTCACTTTCGGCCAGGTAAGCCGAAAGGTTTGTCGACAGGGTAGTTTTCCCCGTGCCACCTTTGCCACTAGCAATAGCTACTTTCATAGTTACCGGATTACTTATTTATGGAGTAATTCTTCCCTGATCAGGGGTTTGTCGCACACCGGACAACGCAAGGTGGTACATTTAACACCTTGCGTATGAGCTACTTTATGTCCGCATTTGGCGCACACACAATAGCCACCCGGACCGAGACTCCCTCCATTATTTCTTCCTTTTCCACCCCCTGTTCCGGCTCCTCTTCCAAATCCTAAATTCATCCCTGTTGTATTAAAATGTTTAGCCTTACGATGTTAATTTCCCGATCAGCTTGATCACTTCCTCTTTGAGTGAACTGATGTCGTGGCTCATTTGCTTCATCTGGTCGTTGGTGGTGCTGTCGGCATAGCCCTGATTGAACCATCCCCTTCGTCCCAGTCCAGCGCCCATGCGCCGTCCACGACCCATTCCGCGTCCAAAACCCTGGTTAATATCCAAATTGTTGTTCGGATTGCAATAACCCAAACCTCTTCCCGTCATTGAACCCATTCCTGTAGGTCCTGTTTTATCTCCTCGTGGCATGATAGTAATGATTTAAATTAAACACCACAAAGATAATGAACATATGTTCATAATGTCAAGTAAAAAGAAAAGAATTTTAACGACCCGTGCGAATTTAGAGAGGATTACAAATAAGACTGAAAAATTGGAATAGCGCTTTGATTATCAATAGCATTTGGAAATTAACCGGAAATCCTAAACCCGGAACACCTAACTCATCAACGGGTAATTGGTGAGATTAAAAGTAAATTAACAATAGCAATACGAATGGATAGACTGAGAAATCTTCTGTTTTCAAGCCAACCCCAAACCCATACTTACCAGCTCGGCGATGTCGTAATTTTTAACAGACTCCTCCTTGTTCTTGTATTTAATGCCATCCGTCATCATGGTCATACAGAAAGGGCATGCGGTGGCAATAATATTGCAACCTGTCGACAGCGCTTCCTCAGTACGTTCGATAAACACTTCTTTTTCACCTTTTTCAGCTTCTTTAAACATCTGACCACCTCCCGCGCCACAGCATAAGGCAAAGCTTTTATTCCGTGGCATTTCAATGTTTACCGATGAAATAGCCTTTAGCACCGATCGCGGAGCCTCGTATTCACCGTTGGCGCGACCCAAATAACAAGGATCGTGGAAAGTAATTTTTTTACCCGAAAGTTCGCCCCTATCGAGGGTAATTTTACCTGAATCGATGAGCTTTTGCAGGAAAACCGAGTGATGTTCCACTTCAAATTTTCCGCCCAGATCCGGATACTCGTTTTTCAGGGTGTTGAAATCGTGGGGATCACAGGTAACGATTTTCTCAATTTCGTAACCTTTCAGGATTTCGATATTGGTAAGTGCCTGCATTTGAAACAGCATTTCGTTGCCGGCACGACGGGCTACGTCGCCACTATCGGATTCTTCAGTCCCCAGCACCGCATAATTCATATTCAGGTGGTTTAAAATCTTCACGAAGGAACGCATCACCTTTTTGTACCTGTCGTCGAAAGCGCCGGCTGAACCCACCCACAGGAGAAAATCAGGTTTTTCGGTTTTCGATGCCAGCAGAGGTACTTCCAGACCTTCTGCCCAAAGCATGCGATCTTGTGGCGAGAACTGCCAGGGAGCTCCATTGTTTTCGATGTTGGCAAAAACACTGTTCAAACCCGAAGGAGCCTTCGATTCTTCCATCACCAGATAACGGCGCATATCGAGAATAATAGCCGGTTGATTGATGTTTACCGGACATTCCTGGGCACAGGCATTACATAAAGTACAAGCCCAAAGTTCCTCCTCCGTTATGTAGTTAAAAAGCAGTGATTTACCATCGTCAAAATCAGAACCGTTTTTAATCAACTCAGGGCCAATCTCTTTCATTCGGGCACGTGTATCCATCATGATTTTGCGGGGTGACAGCAATTTTCCGGTTATGTTGGCCGGACAAACCGACGTACATCGGCCACACTCCGTACACGACAATGAATTCAGGTAGTTGATCCAATTTAGATCCTGCACATCCTTCACTCCAAAACGTTCGGGAGGCGCATCCGATTCACTCCCGGCAGCAAAAGCCGTTTCGGGGTTCATCATCAGTTTTACTTCCTTTGTAATGCTATCCATGTTTTCAACCGAACCTAAAGGAGTCAGTTTGCTGACAAACACATTAGGAACTGACATAAACACGTGAAAATGTTTTGAATACGGAAGAATGTTGGCAAAAATAAATATCAGCACAATGTGTGCCCACCAGTTGATTTCGTACCACAAATAGCTATTGTCGGGCGACATGTTCATAAAAAACGAGGCCAAGCGTTCGCTTACAGGGTATATTCCAACAACCCCATCGCCAACGCGGTGTGCCCACGCCACATAGATAGTGTTCATGCCAAGCAAAGTAACCATCAAAGCCAATATGATTGTCAACGCCAGGTTAGCATCAGCTTTCGACACCGGTTTCATTTCAGGACCGTAAAAGCGTTTGATGTGCATAAAAAGTCGTCTGAACAAAAAAGCCAATATGGCCAGCGCAATAATTAGCGCAAACACATCACCCGACGCCATGAGGAAATCGTAAACAGGCCCTAAAAAAGCAAAAATCTTCTCCGTTCCGGTGAGGCCATCAATCACCATTTCGATGCTACCGAATAAGATCAGGATAAACCCCCACCACACCAACGCATGCATTAAGCCAACGACGGGTCGACGCAGGATCTTTTCCTGGAAAAGGGCAATTTTGGCTGTTATCCACAACCGCTTACCTATGTTACCCAGAGGTTTCTTTTTCGTAAACTGAAAGTAGCGGAAATACCGCATCATGGAATAGGCAAATACGACGAGGGTGATCAATAAAACGATCAAAAATATCAGTTGCTTTATCATGGTAGTTATCGCTTTAAACGGTCATAAAAAAAATATCATGTTGCAAGAATACAAATTATGTCGCTAAGAATTAAACTAAATTCTGCTTTTTTGAGGGCGCTAATCCACCCCATCCTCAGCAGGAGCGGGGTTATCAGGCAAACCCAGAAGTCCTGACTCTTCGGTATACCCATAAAGTCTGTCGAGTTTTACGCGGTATTTTTCCTTCAGGAACTTGCGTTTAACTTTCAAAGTAGGCGATAATTCACCCGTTTCGGGAGTCCAGTCGGCACAGGTAAGTTCAAACTTTTTTATCTGACGGTGATTGCCCAGACCCTTATTGATTGTATCTACTTCCTGCTGTATGCGTTCAATAACTTCGGGACGTTGGATTAAATCCATGTTGTCGCGGAACTTAATTCCATGCTTATGACACCAACCATGCAGAAAATGAAAGGCCGGACAAATGATGGCTGCGGCATATTTTTCGCCCTCGCCCACCACCATAATTTGTTCGATGAACGAAGATTCTTTAAACAAGTTCTCAATAATTTGTGGTGCTACATATTTACCTGTACTCAGTTTAAATATTTCCTTTTTGCGGTCGGTAATTTTCAGGATATTGTGTTCAAGCAACACACCGATATCGCCCGTGTGAAACCACCCATCGTCATCTATTACTTCGTTGGTAAGTGTTTTGGCTTTGTAATAACCCAGCATCAGGTTTGGTCCTTTCATCAGTATTTCACCATCATCGGCAATTTTTACCTGAACATTTACCAGAACCGGCCCAACCGTTCCGAATTTCATGTAAGGATAATGCTCTTGGTTGACGCTAATCACAGGTGATGTCTCGGTAAGGCCATATCCTTCCATAATCGGAATTCCAGCCCCGTTAAAAACCCGTGCCAACCGTTCCTGCAAGGCAGCACCTCCTGAAATAATCACCCTGATATTTCCACCTAACGCCTCACGCCATTTCGAATAAATTAATTTATCGGCGATTGACCGCTGCATCTCATAAAACGATCCGTTAGCCCGGTTTAATTCATATTTTAAGCCCAAATCCACCGCCCAGAAAAAGAGAGATTTTTTTACGCCCTTCAGCTCTTTGCCTTTTAAAATCAACTTGTCGTACAATTTTTCGATAACCCGTGGCACGCTGGTGAATCCATGCGGATGTACTTCGCGAAGGTTATCGCCAATGGTATCAATACTTTCGGCATAATAAACAGAAGCCCCCTTGTACTGAATCAGGTAGTTGACCATACGTTCGAGCACATGGCATAACGGCAGGAAACTTAAAAAACGGTGGGTGTGATCGATGGGAAGCAGGTTGGTAGTGCCATGCACATTTGATATAAAATTCCGGTGACTAAGCATTACCCCTTTGCTGCGGCCTGTCGTACCAGAGGTGTAAATGATGGACATCAGGTCATCTTCATGGATGGCATGCTTTATCTCCTCCAGTTTATCAGGGTTTTGATTGGCGATGCCGAGTTTAAGGATCTTATCCCAATTGGCTGCATTTGGCACCTGATCGATGGTATAAAACTTACTAATTCCGGCAGCTTTTACCAAAGGAGCAAGCTTTTCGTAATAAGCAACAGAAGAAACCAATACCATTTTAGCATCAGAATGGCGCAGGATATGCTCATACTCCACTTCACCGATATTCGGATATACGGGCACGTGCACCACACCAACCTGACTCATGCCCATGTCGATAAAATTCCATTCAGGTCGGTTATTGCTGATGGTCACAATTTTATCTCCTTTGGTAAACCCGAGAGCCAGCAAACCGTAACTAAACGTATCAGTCATGTTTTTATACTCTTCGGTAGAAAATTTTTCCCATTTCCCATTTCTTTTGATGGCCAGGGCATCACTTTTCGGGTATTTTTCGAGAAGCTGGGTAATGATGTCGAAAGTTCGAAGGACGTTCATGTGAGTAAATTATTTAGTTGAACATAGATTATTTGGGTTTAAAAGTCCAGGTAAACCAGAATTTGGCTACAATGTCTCCACTCGAGTCAATACCTGACGAATACACTTCGCTGGTTTTTCCTGCATTTTCAGATATGCTATCGGCGATGGTTTTTTCGAGCAAATCGCCCTGATCGCAGGTAAACACGATACGCGACTTTGCCTTTTTCAAAAATTCAGCCCGCATGCCCAGCACCAGCATCGATACCTGTTTTCCACTTTTTTCGACATGCGCCAAGGCCAGAATTCCCGTCGAAAGCTCAGCCGCCATGCTTAATGCCGCGAAATAAATGGAGCGAAAAGGGTTTTTAGTCAGGTAGTTATACGGAAGCGAAACAGCCGCTCTATGGCCATCCATATGATCAATACTAAGTTGGGCCAGAAAAGCCAGCGGCAATTTACTGAGCATGAAAATTTTCATTTTCAAGCGGTTATTTGCCAATCTTTCAAATTTAGTGGGGCTCATCATAATGACATGGCAAGGATTAATCCGGAATGCCCAAAGGCACTCCGGAAATTGTTTAACATATTAAAAGGCATATTGGTTTTTGTCGATCATAAAATCAGCAATCCGGCGACGTGCGGCGATTGAGTTCACGTTGGCCGATTTGGTGAACCGTTTCATTCCCATCAGCATCCCCTGATGTTCATCACCTGATGCAAAAGCATTTACGGCATCCACACCTGATTTATTGATTCTTCCGGCGAAATCGTAAAACAGCACATCTGTCATGTCCTTAAACAGGCTGAGCTTGTCGTCGGACAGGGTCTTGCTAAGTTTTTCTGTTCTGAGCAACGAAGATTCGGCCGCATAAGTATACATAATCATATCGGCCAGGGCGATTAAAATCTCCTGCTCATCGGCAAATTTATCCATGTATTTCTGAATAGCTGCTCCGGCCACCATGAGGATAGCTTTTTTGAAATTCACTACCATTTTCCTTTTGGCTTCGAAATAATCGGTGGTAACAGAGCCAAAATCGGGTATCGACATGAGTTCTGCGGCAACGGCCTTGGCAGGAGAAAGCAAGTCGAGTTCACCTTTCATCGCCCGTTTAAGCAATTCACCTACTATCACCATCCGGTTAATTTCGTTGGTGCCTTCAAAAATACGGTTGATACGCGAGTCGCGGTAAGCACGTTCTACAACTGTTTCGGCCGAATAGCCCATACCGCCGTATATCTGAACAGCTTCATCGGTTACATAATCCAGCACCTCTGAACCAAAAACCTTGGCAATACTTGCTTCGATGGCGTACTGACGAATTCCTTCCACCGTAGCTTTTCCTTTGTCCATACCTTGTTCCATCAGGTGTTGGATGGCATCTTCGATGTTCTGGCTTGCACGATAGGTGAGCGATTCGGAAGCAAAAGTGCGGATGGCCATTTCGCCTAATTTCCATTTAATTGCACCAAAAGTGGAGATAAACGTCCCGAACTGTTTACGCTCGTTGGCGTAATGCAAAGCATGATCAATGGTACTCTTGCAAGCACCCACCGCAGCGCCCGACAGCTTTATACGACCCAGGTTGAGGATGTTCAGCGCGATTTTAAATCCGCCGTTGCGCTCACCAAGCAGGTTCTCAGCCGGAATCACGGCATTATCGAAATACACCTGAACCGTTGACGACCCCTTGATGCCCATTTTTTCCTCTTCAGCACCGATGGTGATTCCCGGCGTGCTGGTTTCCACGATAAAAGCACTCAGGTTTTTATCGTCGCCTATTTTGGCAAACACGATAAACAAATCGGCGATTCCTCCATTGGTAATCCAAATTTTAACTCCGTTGAGGGTGTAGGTAGTTCCGTCTTCGCTCAGGATGGCTTTTGTTTTCCCCGAGTTGGGATCAGAGCCGGCCTCAGCTTCGGTAAGGCAATAAGCACCAATAAACTCACCTGAAGCAAGCAAGGGGAGGTATTTTTTCTTTTGATCTTCAGTGCCGTAATATAGTATTGGTAGCGTGCCAATCCCGGTGTGTGCCGAATAAGCCACAGCAAAGCTGAACCCTTTTCCCATCTCTTCAACGGTAAGCATCGAGGTAACAAAATTCTGACCGAACCCCTCGTACTCTTCGGGTACAGAAATACCCAACAGACCAAGCTGTCCGGCTTCTTTGAGCAATTTGGAGAGCAGAGCACGGTCGTGTTTTTCAAGTTGTTCTATTTGAGGCAACACCTGGGTTTCGTTAAACTCCTTACAGCTCTGAGCAATCATACGCTGTTCCTCATTAAATTCTTCAGGGATGAACACATCCTGCGATTGGGTTTCCTTTATCAGGAATTCACCTCCATTTAGCGATTTTTTTTCTGACATGTGATGATAGTTTTACGTTTATCTGATTCGTTGATTTAAAGCATTTCAAAAATTCCGGCAGCTCCCTGTCCTGTGCCGATACACATGGTTACCATGCCATATTTTCCACCGGTACGCTGCAACTCGTGCATCAGTTGCACGGTGAGTTTCGCGCCTGTAGCACCCAGAGGATGGCCTAGGGCAATAGCCCCGCCATTGACATTAACGCGACTCGGGTCGAGATTAAGTGTCCGGATAACGGCAAGCGATTGCGAAGCAAAGGCTTCGTTTAGCTCAATCACGTCGATTTGGTTCAGGTTCATTCCGGCATGTTTTAGCACTTTCGGAATGGCTTCTATCGGACCGACACCCATTTTGTAAGGCTCAACACCGGCCACCTGATAGTCGACAAGCCGTGCTATGGGTTTGAGGTTAAATTGCTTGAGGATCTTTTCAGAAACCACCAAAACGAAGGCCGCACCGTCAGACATTTGGGATGAATTTCCAGCGGTAGAAAGTCCATCGGCAGCAAAAGCCGGACGTAGTTTTGCCAGTCCGTCAAGTGTTGTAACGCGCCGTGGTCCTTCATCGGTATCCATTACCTTTTCGGTAGAAACAAGTTTATCATTTACTACCTTGTTCTCTTTGATGACAAAAGGCACGATTTCCTTTTTAAACTTTCCGGCATCGATGGCAGCGAGAGCCTTTTCAACAGAATCTACGGCAAAGGCATCCTGATCGTGGCGGCTGATTTGATATTCTTTCGACACCATTTCGCTGGTCAGTCCCATGCTCAAATACCATTTTGGAAATTTTTTGGCTACCTCGGGGTTTGGAACCTGACGCCAGCCTCCCATCGAGATCATCGACATGGTTTCAGCGCCACCGGCCACAATGATGTCGGCAATGCCGGCACTAATTTTCGCCGAAGCAATAGCGATCGATTCGACACCTGAAGCGCAATACCTGTTGATGGTAGATCCGGGTACCTCAACAGTATCCATCGACATAAGCGAGAGCATACGCCCCATGTTAAACCCGGTTTCTGCTTCCGGAAAAGCATTCCCCACCACTACATCATCGATGAGGGTATGAGGAATTTGAGGGTAATCAGAGAGCAAATGCCTAATGACCGCTGCTGCGATATCGTCGGGGCGGGTAAAACGAAAACTGCCTCGGGGGGCTTTCCCGATAGCCGACCGATAACCTCCTACTATATATGCATTCATATTATTACGTTTTTCTGGTTTGTGATTATAGATTAATTTCTCAGAATTTTACCGGATGAAATCAGGCTTTGAATTCGTTCGAGGGTCTTGCGCTGCATGCAAAGCTCCATAAATGCCTTTCTTTCAAGGTTGAGCAGGTATTGCTCCGACACCTCCGTCATGGCTTCAGAAACCTCACCACCGGCCAAAACCATTCCCAGTTTTTCGGCAATGAGCCTGTCGTGCTCACTCATGTAATTGGCTGTTGTAAACCCATCGGCTCCAACATAAACCAAACCAAGAGCCTCTTTTCCAAGGACTTTAATATCTGTGCGCAGCACAGGTTTGGTATACCCTTTGTCGGCCAGGGTCAAAGCCGCTTTTTTGGCATAGGCCAGTTGATGGGCGCGGCTCACGATGACCTCATCGATGCCAGGGCGCAAGTAACCCAGATCAAAGGCCTCATAAGCTGATGTCGACACTTTGGCCTGTCCTATACTTAAATACCTGTTCAGGAAGGCATTGGTGCGGATATCGCCTTCTTTCAGCTCATCCGAAAGGCGAAGAGCAAATTCTTTGGTTCCACCGCCACCCGGAATCAAGCCAACCCCAAATTCAACCAAACCCATATAAGTTTCGGCATGGGCCACTACCTTGTCGCTGTGCATACACACTTCGCAGCCGCCACCCAACGCCATGCCATGAGGAGCTGCTACCACCGGAATAGAGGAATAACGCAGGCGCATGGTAGTTTTTTGAAACCACTGCACCGCCATGTCAAGTTCTTCAAATTCCTGCTCAACAGCCAGCATGTATATCATGCCCACATTGGCTCCGGCACTAAAATGCTCCCCTTCGTTGGAAATAACCAGGGCTTTGTAATCGGCTTCAGCCATATCCAAGGCCTTGTTCAAACCTTCGAGCACACCTTGTCCGATGGTATTCATTTTGGTATGAAACTCAATATTGAGGACTCCGTCGCCCAGATCGAAAATGGTGGTATCGGTATTTTGCCATAACACGTTCGAAGCTCTTAGTAGCTCGAGCGACAACAAAGACTCCTGACCCGGGATTTCCACATAAGTCTTGGAAGGAATATCATAGTAGAATTTTTTTCCATCCTTAATGGAATAAAAGGCTGTAATGCCGGCATCCAGCATATCGTAAACCCATTGCGCCGGTTTTTTTCCAGCCTCTTCCATGGCGTTAACGGTGGCCACTACGCCTACCGCATCCCATGTTTGAAAAGGCCCAAGTTTCCAACCAAATCCGGCATTCATGGCGTCATCTACCTTAAACAGGTGATCGGTAATTTCGGGAATACGATTCGACACAAACTGAAACAAGCTATAAAATGAGCTACGGTAAAATTCGCCTGCTTTGCCTTTATCGGCCATAAATACCGGCATCCGCTCCCGTACATCGTCCATGCCTTTTGTTTTTTCAAAAACAGAAAACCTGGGTTTTGGCGCTTCCACATAATCCATAGAAGAAAAATCGAGGGTAAGGAATTTTTTCTGGCCATCTTCCTCTACTTTTTTAAAGAAACCCTGTTTGGTTTTCGATCCCAGCCACTTGTTGTCGAGCATGGTTTGCAGGTAAGCCGGAATTTTAAACGCCTCGTTCGACTCATCATCTGTGGTTTCGCGGATGTTGTTGGCCACATGGACCAGGGTATCCAGACCTACGATATCAGCCGTTCGGAAGGTAGCCGATTTAGCTCGTCCGATAACCGGACCGGTTAGTTTATCAATGTCAGGGATGGAAAGGCCGGTTTGTTCAACGTTGTTAAACAATTCCATGATCGAGAACGTGCCCACGCGGTTGGCGATGAAAGCCGGTGTATCCTTTGCCAGCACAGGTGTTTTGCCTAAGAAGCGGCTGGCATAGTCGGTTAAAAACGCGAGCACCTCAGGAGTGGTTTTGCTTGTAGGAATAATCTCGAAAAGCTGCAAATACCGTGGCGGATTAAAGAAATGGGTTCCACAAAAATGCTTTTGGAAATCCTCGCTACGGCCCTCAATCATTTTCTCGACAGATATTCCTGATGTGTTGGTGGTGATCAGCGAGCAAGGTTTTCTGTACTTTTCTACCTTTTCGAACACCTGCTGTTTGATATCCAGCCGTTCAATCACCACTTCGATTACCCAGTCGCAGTCAGCAATTTTCGACAAGTCGTCATCAAAGTTGCCTGTTTTAATGCGGTTGGCAAACGCTTGTTTATAAATAGGTGATGGTTTGGATTTCAAGGCTGCCGTCAGCGCGTCGTTTACCAATCGGTTTCTGACCACTTTATCATTCAACGACAACCCTTTGGCTGCCTCGGCAGGGGTTAGTTCGCGGGGGACAATGTCGAGAAGCAACACATCAGCACCGATGTTAGCAAAATGACAAGCGATTCCCGAACCCATAACACCCGATCCGAGCACCGCCACTTTTTTAATTCTACGTATCATATAAATAGGTTTAAAACATTAATCTTCATCACAATTTTTTCCGGTAATCAACGACACATCGTTACATACCTGCTGGCGAATAATTTCGCTCACCCGCACGAAAGCCTCCATGTCGACAGGCTGAATTTTCTCAGTCAACTTATTGTTAAAGTCGATTACGATTTTGCGCACTTTCGAGCGCAGCTCGACGCCACGGGGAGTAAGGAAAATTTTAACGATGCGTTTGTCAGTTTCATCAGGCACACGGTAGATTAATCCGTCGTTCTCCATATTTTTCAGCAACCGGCTAAGGCTCGTATTGCCCATACCCATCATCGGAGCAATGCGGGTGGCCGGCACTCCTTCTTTGCCAATATTAATTAAAACGTAGCCTATTCCTTGCGTAATGCCATTGTCTGCCGCCAGGAGATTATACATTCGGCGCGTGGCAAAGAGCGTACTACGCAAGTGATAATCAACAGTTTCTTGTATATTCATAAAAAATAATGTTATGCATGCACTGCAAATATATATCAAATACTATGCGTGCGCAATAGTTTGTGTGATTTTTTAACAAATAAATTCACAGTATGAATATTCAAGAGCTAGTTCGTTTATAAATCTTTCACCAATATCATTTAGGATCAATTCATTGCTGAACCGAAAAGTTGAGTATTCACTACCCTTGGATAAAGTTTGTTTGTTAACGCATTTTTGTATGTTTGCGGATTGCATCTTTTTTTACATAAATTATTAACGCTCTGAATATGATGAAGAAATCGAGTTGCTTCTTCTTGTTGATGGTGATTTGTTCGTTTGCTTTTGGGCAAGCCACCTTTATTGTGCAGTCTGTTCCCGACTATACGCCGGTGGGCGATCCAATATTTGTGGCAGGTAGTTTTAATGGGTGGAATCCTGCTGATTCGAATTTTGAGTTGATTCAAAATGAATCGCAGCAATGGGTTATTGAAATGCCTCAGCAAAATCAGGGCAACACCATTTCCTTTAAGTTTACCCGGGGCGATTGGAACAAGGTTGAAAAAGGAGTGAATGGAGAAGAGATTGCCGATCGGCAATTTGAGTATGGAAATGGTGATACGGTGTATTTTGACATCGCGAATTGGGCTGACCAGGGAGGTGGAGGAAATTCTACTGCAGCTGAAAATGTGCAGATTCTGGATGAAGCTTTTTATGTGCCGGAACTAAACAGAAGTCGACGCGTGTGGATTTATTTACCTCCAGATTACGATCAGACCAACAATCGATATCCGGTTTTATATATGCATGATGGACAAAATATTTTTGATGCCTATACCTCTTACGTTGGCGAGTGGGAAGTTGATGAAACGCTGAACCGCCTGTATGCGCAAGGAATACAGGTCCCTATTGTGGTAGGAATCGATCATGGAGGAGCTGAGCGAATTAATGAATACCTACCTTGGATAAACAATCAATATGGAGGTGGTTTAGGGGACGAATATATTGAATTTCTTGTGCAAACACTCAAACCAACCATCGATGAAAGGTTCAGAACACTTCCTGACAAGGACAATACGGGTGTTATGGGCAGCTCCATGGGCGGATTGATTTCGCAATATGGGGCATTAAAATATCAGGACGTTTTTAGCAAAGCCGGTATCTTTTCGCCCGCCTATTGGATTTCAGATTCGGTTTGGATCTTTACTTCTCAGGTAGAAAAGCAACAGAACATGAAGTTTTACCAGATGATTGGCGGGGCTGAAGGGGAAGAATACGTCAAAGGCATGTGGAATATGCATGATACCCTGGCTGGCAAGGGCTTTGAGGAAACTGAATTGCGGTCGGTGGAGATTCCAGGCGGACAGCATACAGAGTCGTTGTGGAGAGATCATTTTGCAACAGCCTATTTGTGGTTGTTTGATGTATATGCCAATGGGGTGCGCGAGCACTCCAATGTCACTGTGATTGATGTTTACCCCAATCCGGTTTCAGACTATATTGATCTGAGCAGTTTAAAACTTGACCAACTAGACACACTAAGCGTGGTTGACATGGAAGGTGTTACGGTATTGAAAGAAAGGGCCATTTCATCCAACAGGATAAATATTCACCACCTGAAACCTGGAAGTTACCTCCTTATCCTTCATGTTGCAGAAAAGGTTTATCAAGGCAAGTTTGTGAAGATCTAGCCGCGATTGGAGGAAGGCTTGATATCAACGAAAACAACTCCATGCCTGGGTGTTGTTTGCAGCTACACTCAGTTGGCGGGGGGGGGTTGGATGTAACCTTAACCCTGATAAATTTTCCACCATTTTACTCATACCTCAATGCCTCCACAGGATTTCTGCGTGCCACTTTAAAAATTTGCAAACTCACTGTCGTAAGGGCTATGATCAACGCCAATAATCCTGCTGAAAGAAATACCCACCAACTCACACCTGTTTTGAAGGCAAAGTTTTGAAGCCATTGCTCTGAAAAATAAAACGCTATTGGAGTGGCTATGATAAAGGCCATAACTACCCATCGGATAAAATCTTTGTTTAAAAGAATGAGTATTTCTATCAGTTTGGCGCCGTTCACCTTTCTTATCCCGATTTCTTTGGTGCGTTTTTCGGTCATGAATATGGAAAGCCCCAGCAATCCAAGGCAAGCCACAAGGATGGCCAAAATGGAAAACGCATTGATGAGTTTCATCAGTAACTGCTCAGAAGCGTACCGGGTGTTCAATTGTTCGTCAAGAAATGAATAAACAACCGGCTGACCGGGATAGATTTCTTCCATTTTTTTATGAATCGCTGCAATGGTTTCCTTTGATTTATTGGGTTCAAAACGGGCCAGGACATATCTGTTGACCCGATCCTCAGGACCTCGCACAAAAAATGCAAAGCTCTCGATTTCAGAATGCAATGAAGTATAATGAAAATCGTCAACAACACCAATGATTTTAAAATCCGCAAGGTCATTTTCCTCAGACGAACTCCTGTTATCAGAAAAATTTCCCGTGGCTATCTGTTCATCAGAAAACACGGATCTTAATTTGTTATAGAATGTCTTGTTAATGATCCATCCGTCGGTGGCATTCTCTTTAAGGTCGGTAGTATATAGTAATAGTTTGATTTTCAATGTTTGTATGGCATATTTATCAATAAAACCAAATATAAATGGGAATGAATTCTCACCCGTTGTAAAGGTCATATCCTGAAATTTACTTCCCGGATAATGATGTGCAGTAGCGGCACTTGTAATACTTGGTTCCTTTAATAACTCGGCTCGGAAAAGTTTTATCTTTTCATTTACCTGGGGTATTCTGATTACTGCAACATTCTCACCGGAATAGCCCAATTCCTTATGCTGAATAAAATTCATTTGTTTGTTGACGAGTAATGCAAAACCTGTCAGGGCTATAACCATAACAAACTGGAAAACAACCATTGGTATGGCTGCTTTGATTCCTCTTGGTTGACCATTTTCTTTTATTACTGTTTGCGTTTTAAACAGACTTAAAGAACTGAGGACGATAACTACCACAACAACAATAACAAACAAACAAATTGAAAAAAGCCAAAACTCCGGACTTTTAAATGGGACTATCCAATTGGCGAAAAAATGCTTTGCAAGAATAAACTTTAAACTTGCCAGCAGGGAAATTGCAATTAGAAAACCAAGGCTCACCGATAAGAGGACTTCAACAGTGGTTTGTCCCAACAGATGAATTTTATCCCCCCCAAGCGATCGAATGATTAAAGTCGATTTTCGATAATAGGTACTTCTGGCAATATGCATTATAACAAAGTTCATTATTGCTAGTACAAATATTAGTAAGCCTACCAACAGTAGAATATGGAGTGACGAACGGCGGATGGTAGGCTGCTTTTCATCCGACAATCCTTGTGTAAAATGTATATCACCAACAGCTTGCAAATGATGATTAAAGGCATCTAAAGGTGGGCCATGCACACCACCTAAAATCGGTTCCAATTTTGTTTGAAGACTCTTCTCCAAAGCAGGAATATCAGCATGAGGGTATATTTTTACATAAATCACACCACCAAAAACCTTACGTGACTTCAAAATTTTCACGGTAGGCTCGAAATGGCCTTTCTGAGAAAGTAACATGTCCATTTTTATATGAGATGCTTCAGGCAATGGTTCAATTATGGCAGTTATGGTATAGGCAATAAGGCTGTCCTGATTGGCTGTAAACGATCGCAACAGTGCTGTTTTACCTAAAGGATCGCTGTCGGGGAAAAGTTTTAATGCAAACTCGGTTGTTACCATCATCGTATTAGGTTCGTTGATGGACTCCCTGGTTCCGGAAATAACATCTATTGAAAAATAATCCAAAAACGATTGGTTGACAAAGACGGCGTCCGTTGACTTAATTTTAGCCCCATTTACAAAAACATCTTCTATATTATGTTTGTTGTAAATTGTTGTATGTGATTCAATTTCAGGATAATCACTCAAAACATCATCAAAAGCTGCAAAGGTGTTTGTGTTGTAAGTTCCATCCCCGTAGCGCATAATGATGCGATAGCTATTCTCACCATTGGGAATAAATTTGTCGAAACTAAAATGATAAAACGTAAATAACAGAATGGCCAGACTAACAGCCATGGCAATCCCCAATCCTCCAATATTGATCGCCGAATAGGCTTTAAACATGAGCAATCGCTGGAAGGCTATTTTTATGCTTTTTTTAATCATCTTATTGTAATTATTTGATCATTCATATTTTAGCGACTCAACCGGATTAATATAAGCTGCTTTTATGGAATGATACAGTACCGAAATAAACCCTATAAACAAGGCAACAATCCCTGACACGACCGGAATTAAAATTCCAATTTCTACCCTATAAGCAAAAGTTTCTAACCACAAATTAATCCACCAGTAGGACGATGGGATGGCAAAAATAATGGCTATTAATATTAAGTAGGCAATATCTTTATACAATACCCAAATAATTTGAATGACTGAAGAACCCAGTTGCTTTCGGATGGCTACTTCTTTGGCCCTTTGAGCAATGGCATAAAATGACAAGCCCATTAAACCCAGACAAGACAACATAAAACAAATGATGGAGAATAATTTGATCAATTTGAATTGATTTACCTCTGTGGAATAGGACTCGATAATCTTTTCATCCAGGAAAGAATATTCAAAAGGAATTTGAGGAGCTACTTCTTTGAAAACACCACCAATATCCTCAACCGTTTTAAAAAATTGATCATCATCGATTCTTACATGCAAATAACCTCCGGGTAAAAGCACCATCACAATGGGCTCCACCTGATCATGCAAGGTGCTCATATTAAAATCTTTAACAACGCCAATTATTTTTCCTTCGGGCCATTTAAAATATCCTCCGTTGATTATTTGCATGCCCTTGCCTACGGCATGATCCCAACCCATATGTTTAACAAAAGATTCGTTCACCATATAGGCTGAATTGGCATCGGACGCCCTGTTTTCATCAAAATCTCTTCCCTCAACGATTTGCATTTGCATTGTTTTGATGTAGTCAGGATCTACAATTAACCAGTTAAATAATTGTTCTTCAAACCCGGAGGCTGTTTCCACACTAAAATTACACATTAATTCTTGCGTGTTGGGAAGAATATAAGCCGTGGAAGCTGAAATAACTTGTGGGTTTTCAAGCAGTTTTTCTTTTAGCACCGATATCACTGAAAAATCCAACTTGTCAACAGGAATCACCATCAGGTTTTGTTTGTTGAATCCCAGATCTTTACTGTTGATGAAATTAATTTGCTTATTCATTGTCAGAACGCCTATTAAAACACTAACTGAAAGAATAAACTGAAAAACAATGAGTGCTTTACGATAAAGTACACTGTCTTTTTTACGTTTATAACTTGAACTAACGCTGCTGATTACAGGAATTGACGATAAATAAAAGGCCGGATATATTCCTGATAATAGTCCTACAAACAATGCCAGACCGAAAGACATGAGCAGCAGATTCAGGTTTTCAGAAAATCTAAATGCGAGTTTTGCATTGAATAGTTGATGTAGGTAATTGGCATCGATAATAAACCTCACAAAAACGATACTGATCAAAAAGGCCATAAGGGTTAAGGCTACTGATTCGAAGATAAAATACCCAATCAGCGTTTTTTGCTTTGCTCCGAATATTTTTTTCAATCCAATTTCTTTTGTCCTGTTAAAGGCAAAAGCGGTAGACATATTGATGTAATTAATGGCAGATATGAGGATGACAAACAAGCCCACTATTCCAAATATGTAGGCATAGGTACGGTTGCCCTGGGGGAAATCCTGAGACAAATCAGAAGTAAAATGAATGTCTGCCAACGGTTCTAAAATGATGTCTATGGTGGCTTTAACCCTTTTTGACTGCTCCAACATATACTTATCGAATAAGAGCGGATATTTATCATATATACCCTCTACCCTGGCCTCTTTTTTTAACAACAAATAAGTGTAGCAAGTTGTTGTAAACCATTGGGTACCTACTGGTTCAAAACCAACCAAGGCATCAAATTTTAGGTGTACATTATCCGGCAAATCCGCTATTACGCCCGTGACCTCATAGGGTATGGTATCCACTTCAACTATTTTACCCATGGGGTCGCTATCACCAAAATACTTTTGGGCCATGCGGTTGGTCAGTACAATAGCGTTTTCCTTTTGCAAGCATATATGGGGATTTCCGGCAATAAACTCGTGCGTAAAAATGCGGAAGAAACTCGTGTCGGCATACATCAATTGGGTTTCAACAAAAGAGTGATTATCGGATTTCACGGCAACTTGCTCCATGGGTCTTATCCGAACGAAGAATTCAACTTCGGGACATTCCTCTTTCAGCATAGGCCCTATTTTCTCAGACGAAACGGCTTCCTTCATGGACCTTCCCGATGAAGTTGTAAAATCATAACCCACCCTGTAGATTCGATCATGATTGATATGCTGCTTATCAAAGCTGATGAAGTTTTGCAAAAAGAATAAAATGACTATTCCACAAACCAAACCCAAGGATAGATTGAAAATGTTAAAGAAATACAGATTCTTATTCTTGAGAATGATTTTGGCTGTTAATTTTAAATTCTTTTTAAACATCTTGCATCTTTTTAATGTAAAGAGGAAATCTTTAGTTGAGCTGGGGGCTTTTTAAAGTCCACCTTGTCAGCGGGTGGATTCTTTAATCTATAACTTGCAACTTTTTACTAATTATTCCATCATCAGATATCAATCGGTAATAATATATGCCAGCAGGCAATTCACCTTTATCAAAACTAATTTGATGCTTACCCTTTAAATATACTTTATTGGTCAGCGTAAAAAGTCTATTGCTTAACTGATCATAAATACAAACTTTGGCTTGTTGAGACTTGCTTAAATAAAATTCAACAACGGTATTTCCTGAAAATGGATTGGGATAATTCTGCATCCATTGATTCTTGCTCTCGCTAAAACTCAAATCATCTAATCCAACAATAATTTCCGGATCTTGCATTAAAATCCAATCGTTGGGGTCTATCTCAAGATCATCTTCAATACTCATAGAAATACTGCCATTTCCATTTTCCATTTCTACTGTATACTCTTCACCATTAATGGTAATGGGAACATTTAAATCTAATGGAACATTCTGCTCAGTTAACCATTCAAAACTTGTTTGCTCAGCTTGTCTGTTAACGCGCAGTTGTGGGTAACTGGCTTCTCTATAAAAGACAGACCAGAATGGGTCTAACTCAACACCCGTAACCTCCTCTGCCTGGATTTTTAAATCTTCGGTATTGACCAATCTACATTGCCTTCCATCTTCATTTCCTAAATCATCAGGATCAGGATAGGCCCATCTTTTTAATAATTCAAAGAACTGCTCATCGCCTAGATGATATCTTAAAGTGTGCATCACACTGGCTCCTCTGCTGTAAGGATCTAGGAAATCAAATGCATTTTCAGTCGTCATTTCTTCATATGGAGCCAATGGAGAAGGATTAAAAGCCGGTTGCTCATTTCTCATAAAATTGAAATAGGCTTCCATTCCGGATAGTTGCTCCACATATAAAGCCTCTGAGTAAGTCGCAATTCCTTCATGTATCCAAATATCGGCCCAGTTCTTGGCCGTTAATAAATTGCCCCACCATTCGTGGGCTAATTCATGCAAATGAATATAGTCGTAACCCCATTCATTGATGGTAAAATCATGGCCATATGCAATGATCGATTGGTGTTCCATCCCCCAATAAGGAGCCTGTGCCCAGCCATGTTTATCTGTTCCGAATGGAAAAGGGCCACAAATTTCTTCCAGAAAATCAAATTCTTGTTGGAAGACATCCATATGATTTACTGCAGTCTCATAATCCTCAGGTAGCACCCAAAACCTAAAAGGAATATTGTTTCCAATGGTGCTTTCATATTCATCTTCAATCAACAAGAAATCTGAAGCATAAAAAGTCACATTATAATTGTTGATAGGAACAGATACAAACCAATGATAGGTGGATGTATTGTCGCCATTATCCTCAAATCCCAAATACTGACCATTGGAAACACACACCAAAGGATGAGGTACTGTAAGGCTTATATTCATAGAATCTGGTTCATCTGATGGATGATCTTTACAAGGCCACCAAATATCTCCACCCTCCATTTCACAAGCCACGCCTAACCAATGCTGACCATCTGATGTAGTGTCCCATACAAAACCAGTAAGCCCCTGGCCAATTCGAGGTGTGCCATTATAGTATAATTTGCAGCTAATCATGTCATCGGTATTAACATTTTCGGGAATATTAATTTCCAAGAGTTCGTTTTGATGACTAAAACTTACTTGCTGAAAATTTGAATTGTTAATACTCATTTCAATATTTGAAACAACAAAGACATCATCAAGATCCAATAAAAGACTATCGATGGGGTCGATGATGGTCGCTTGACACAATAAAGAACCATCTATGGTCTGAGTCTCGGGGTCAATACTCAAATCTAAATAATAATAGGTCACATCGTAGGCCGCTTGTTCTGGTTTTAAAGGTCCACCAGAATCTGCATAAGAAATATTTGAAAATGCCATTAGAATGAATGTGAGTAGGAAAAATTGGAAGTGTACTGCTTTCATAGGAATATAATTTTTAGATGGTTAACAAAATATTCGAATCATTCTTAGCCGTTAATTTTAGTTGCATATTAAACATATTATTTATCATTATTTCATTTTTAGGATGCTAAATAAGATTTACAATCCACAACCCTTTACTCATACCTCAACGACTCCACCGGATTCTTTCGGGCCGCCTTGATTGCTAGCCAACTTACAGTTATTAGTGCGATCAGAAAAGCGATTATTCCAGCCAGTGCAAAAATCCACCAACTAAGTTCAATTTTATAAGCAAAGTCTTGTAACCATCTGTTCATAGCATACCATGAAATTGGGACCGCAATTACAAAAGCCATCGCAACCCATTTTAAGAAGTTATAGTTCAGTATTTTCACTATTTCAAAAACGGTAGCTCCATTTACTTTGCGAACAGCTATTTCTTTCACCTTACTATTCATTAATAAAAATGTAATCCCAAATAGACCCAATATGGATATGAGAATAGATATGCTGGTGAACAGAAATAAAATGGTTGCTGTTTGTTTTATCTCGGCATACAAACTTTCAAATCTTGTATCCATAAACGAATAGTTGAAAGGGACACCAGGCATCATGTTATTCCACAGGCTATTTATCTCTTCTATGGTTTTCTGAGTTTCCCCTGGCTTTAATGCTATAGATAGGGAGTAGTATCTTTCTGCCCATTCTTTTGAAATAATTAAAGGCGGTATTTTACTATAAATCAATCCTACATGAAAATCTTTTACCACGCCAATAATTTCATGTTTCTCATCTCTAAACATCGATTTTCCAACAGCCGTTTTCCAATTCAATTGCTTTGCTAAGGTTTCGTTTACGATAAACTCTTTTGTATCGCTATTCTCGCCCTCCCTAAAATTCCTTCCTTCAAGCAGTTCCAACCCAAAGGTGTTAAAGAAATTATCATCAACAAAGAGGGCATTAAACATTTGCGGTTGTTCTGTTCCTTCAGGTTGGTACCCATTTGCTGTGGTTTCCAACCCGGGGATTCCAAAACTTGCAGAAGCATTGACAACGCCCGGTAATTTTTTAATTTCTTCAATAAGCACTTTTTGTTTTGCGCCAACAGATCCGTGCGAGACATTAATAATATTTTCAGTCTTAAACCCCAGATCTTTATGTAAAGCAAAATTTAACTGCTTATAAACAATTAACATGGAGGAGATAAGTCCGATGGTAATACAAAACTGCAAAGCAGAAATATAGACTAACTTTTTACCTCTGAAAGGCAATGAAAAGTAATTTCCTACCTGGGTCATAACTATTTTTCTCTTGAAGCCGGCAAACTGAATTAAACTGGTAATGCCACTAATTGCAATCAAAGCAACGACTATTAAAATCCAATTTTTCTCAAATTGAACCGATAGAAAATCCGCATTAAATAACTGATAAATAAGATTTCTAAACTCATAGAGCAATATAACTGAAGCAATTCCTGCAATTGAAAACAGTAGAAAGGATTCTGTGTATATCTGTTTTGCAATCCCCAAATCACCTAACCCAAAATAATTCTTAATGCTAAATTCTTTTAGACGAAGCGTTAAGGTTCCTGTAGATATGAAAAGGTAATTGATAATTGCAATTAATAAAATTAAAAATCCAATGAACAACAAGATCATTACATATTTTCCATCCTTTTTATTGCTATCCCAATCTACTTCTGAGAATAAGTGTATTTGATCTAAGGGTTCCAAATAGAATTCGCTTAGAAAACCGGCATCCTCATACTTCTTGTTTACTTTCTCCCATAAAAAACCGGGTAATTTTTCCTCAACGAGCGTTTCTAATTCACTTGAATAAAGCTTAACAAAAGTAGTGGCAGCTATTCCTCCATCCCAACCAATAAACACATCGGGTTCACCAATTAAGGTTTCCATTGAAAAAACAGCATCAAACTGAATATGAGAATTTAATGGAACATCTTCCACAACCCCTGTTATTGTATAGAAATTATTGTCGTACTCGATTTGTTTACCCAATGGGTTTTCGTCACCAAATATTCGCCTGGCAATTTTTTGTGTAATTACAATGCTATGCTTATCAACCAAGATCTGCTCAGGATTCCCTGATCGTATTTTAAATGAAAAAAAGCTGAATAAATTAGGATCGGCAAAAATTGCCTTTTTGAGCGCAATCTGTTTATCTTCAAATTTCAATGTGTTTACGTGCCAATTGTTCCGAATCCGTACTACATCTTCTATCTCAGAAATTTCTTCTTTCAAAGCAGGACCATAAGGCATTCTGAGAGAAGGGCTAATTTCTTTGTTCTCAGGACTTGTAGCTATTTCATTTACACGAAAAATCCGCTCTTTATCCTTATGAAATTTATCGAATGAAAATTCAAAGCTTACATACAGTAAAAAAACAGCAGAGCAAGTAAATCCCAATATTAATCCAAATAAGTTGATGAAAGTATATAACTTAAAATTGGAAAAACTTTGAAAGGCAGATTTAATGGTATTTATCATTGTCAATTTATTTTTATAGATACATTAGAATCATTCATACCTCAACGCCTCCACAGGGTTTCTTGTGGCCGCTTTCCAGCTTTGCCAACTTACAGTTAACACGGCAATTCCTAAGGCCAAGGCTCCTGCTAAAACAAAAATCCACCAGCTTAATGTAGTTTTGTAGGCGAAGTTTTCGAGCCAACTATCCATGGCGTACCAAGCAATTGGAACTGCAATTATAAAAGCTATGGCAACCCATTTTATAAAATCTTTGTTTAGTATTATAAGTATTTCAATAATACTGGCACCATTTACTTTTCGAATGCCAATTTCCTTTGTTTTATTAATAGTGAAATGAGAAGTTAAACCATACAAGCCCATACAAGAAATTATAATTGCAATAAATGTCATATATGATAAAATTGTCATTTCCTTTTCATTTTTATGATACAAAGTATTAAAATGATCATCGATAAAACTGTATTCAAAAGGAACATCGCTAAATGTTTTTTCCCAATGATTTTTGATATGTTTGAGATTTTTAGGTTCTACGGAAGCAAACAAAAAGTCTGGATTGTTTTCAAGTATTTGAAAAATCAAAGGTTCAATGGGATTGTAAAGTGCATCGAAATGAAAATCCTCAATCACTCCAATTACTTTATATTCCGATTCATCGGATAGTAATTTGCCAATTGGGTTTTTCCATCTCATTGTTCTAGCATAGGTCGAATTAATAATTACTGCCCATTTTTTATCATATTCACTCGTTGGATTAAATGTCCGACCTTCAATTAACTTTATGCCAAACAGATCCATATAATTGTAATCAATTCTAGGTTGGTTGGCAACAAATTGCACTTCATTTCCCTGTTCATCTTCTACTATCATAATTGATTTCATCCAATTGTCTGTAGCTCCCAGATTGGTTCCCCCCCCTCCAAAAGCTAAAGATTCTATTTCTGGCAAACTTGAAAATTCTTGTCGGAGGGTTTCTATTTCCGGAAAATTGTTGGGATCAAATTGAAGATTTATGGCAACAATCTTTTTTTTACTAATTCCTAATCCCAGATCATGGTTTTTCATAAATTGTATTTGCTTACCTAATAGGAGTACGGCAGCAATCATAATTATTGAAACGCAGTTTTGGAATACAACAAGTATCTTCCCGAATCGACTAAATGACAAATGTTTACTCGTTTCTGTTTTATTGATTTTATAAGCAGGGTAAATTCCAGATAAAATTCCGGTTACTGCAAAAATAAATAACAATAGAATAGTTTGTTGAATTATGGAACTGCCTGTGAATTGTTTGCCGAATAGTTCATTTATAAAGGGCAGCATCAATAATGACAATGCTAACGCAAATAAAGCCGCTAAAATAAAATTCACAAACGATTCACTTAAAACATGAAACAGAATCCAGTTACGACTGCATCCATAACATTTCCTGATGGAAAATTCTTTCTGTCTTCTATTTAATTGAGCAGTGTATAGGTTGATGTAATTTATGGCTGCAATCACTAAAATTAAAAATGCGATTCCGGAAAACAAATAAACCATTTCTTTATTGCCTTTTGGAGTATCGGCAAGTAAAGTATTATCGAAATGAATACTATGCAATGGCTGTAAATCATGGCTCAATATAAAGCCTCCCATTTGCTCTAATAATTCAATATATTTATCATCTGTTAACTCATTAGTTTTTGTTTTAAGTACTTCAAGGTTTGCTGAATTAATACTACAATAAACAAAGTAATCACCCCAATCCACTAATTCCTCTGAGCCATTTATTGCTGAATATTTTAACGCTGCAAATTGTAAATCGCTATTTCCTGGTAAATCTTCAATTATTCCATTTACCGTGTAATTCTTGTTATCAATAGTAATGATTTTGCCTAAAGGTGGACTCTCATTAAAAATAGATCTTGAAAGAGTTTCTGTAAGAACAATTGTATTTGGACTTTTAAGAAACTCCTCAACAGAGCCTTCAATTACCGGGTAAGAAAAAACCTCGAAAATAGATGGTGTTGCCTCCCTAATATTTATGTGTTTATATTCGTGATCCATATACTTAATGGAATAATCTCCACCAACATCAACACAAACTATTTCTTCAAACTCGGGGTATTTATTCTTTAATAAGTGTGCAAAAGCAGTATTTGCAACAGCCATGTTTGTTTGCTGGCCATTGGGTGATGTTAACGATGTAGTGAGTCTGTAAATCCGTTCTCCATTTACATGATGCATATCGTAGCTTAACTCATCATTCACATAAATCGAAATACACATAAATACCAACATGGCAAAAGACAAACCAAACAGGTTCAAGAAAAAATCAAGTTTATTCTTTCTAAATCCTCTTGTAATACCATCAAATAATAGCTTTAACATAGTCTATTTATTATTGATATTTTGTTAACCTTTATAATTACTCATACCTCAACGCCTCCACAGGGTTTCTTGTGGCCGCTTTCCAGCTTTGCCAACTTACAGTTAACACGGCAATTCCTAAGGCCAAGGCTCCTGCTAAAACAAAAATCCACCAGCTTAAAGTAGTTTTGTAGGCGAAGTTTTCGAGCCAACTATCCATGGCGTACCAGGCAATGGGGCAGGCAATTATATATGCCAGGACTACCCACTTGATAAAGTCTATATTGAGCATGATTAGTATTTCGGATATTTTAGCCCCGTTTACTTTCCGTATGCCTATCTCTTTGGTTTTTTTAGATACGGTATTCAATACCATCCCGAACAATCCCATGATGGTTAAAACAATGGCCAACAAGGAGAAGGCACTGATTAATTTAGCCTGATTTTGTTCCCTGACATAAAAATGGTTGATTTGCTCTTGAAGTGTAAAAATGGATACCATTTTATCAGGTGATATTTCATTGAATAACTGGGTAACACTTGCTACTATCTCCTCATCCGTTTCGCCCGTTGTTTTAATGGCAAAAAGACTCATTTTATCCGGGTGCTGCTGAATAATAACCATTGGTTTAATGGGACTATGCATTGTATGCGCAGTAAAATCTTTAACAATTCCCTGGATATGGAAACCATTGAAAAGTTCTCCTGCCTTCAAATGATACATTAAAGCTGCCGATTCGTTAAAAATAAACTGATGTTGATTTTCATTGTATTCTCCAAAATAGTCACCTTCAATCAGTTCAATACCTAATAGCTCAGCCATGCCTTTTCCCATAATTAAACCATCAAACACGATTTCCTCGTTATTCTCAGGGTTTCTTAAGCGAACGGGTAAAGTCCAGTTATAAGGAGGAATAAAAGACGACCCTGCAGTACGGATGACACCGGGCAATTGTTTAACATGGTTATCTATTACATCAAATTTTTTAGCAAGTTCCGGGGTGTTCAATTCACAAATCATCACGTTTTCCGGATTGATGGCTGTAAAGTTGTTTAGGGAATAATTGATTTGCTTTTTCAAAACCAGAACGCCAACTATTAATATGATAAAGATGGCGAAATGGAAACTAAGAAATGAATTGCTCCATTGTTTTGTCTTTGGGAGGCTCGAGTTTCGTTTATTTAGAAGGAGTACAGGTGAAATTCTGGAAATTTTTATTCCAACAATAAAACCTGAAAATGATCCTGTTAGCAATGGTATGAGCGCAAGTAGCGGAATGGTATACCAAACCGAGAGGATTTGATTGTCTAGATTTCGTCCTAAAGTGCTGTTAATAAATGGTATTCCCAGCACAATAACGAATATCGCAGGTATTAAGCTCAAAAATGAGATGATATTGGCCTCAAAAAGCATCTGTTTGCGAATGGAGGAAGTGTAAGCGCCCAACGCTTTTTTTACACCAAATTCTTTTAGGCGTCCCTCCATTTTTGCCTTGGTCAGAAAAATGTAGTTGAAAACAGAAATAATCAGAATAAAAAGGGCAATGGCTATATAATATTTCAACTCGTTGGCATTTCCACGTCTTGAATAAACATCAGTTATTTCTTCAGATTGTAGATATACATCAGTTGCTGCTTGCAAGCTAAAAGCTTTTTCTTTTTTCGATTCAGCTTCAAATCGATCACTGTATTTTTGTAGTTGTTCTGTTACATCCCCGGCATTTGATTGCGCATTTATTTTTAAGTAGGTAATGCAAACATCTCTTTCCCAGTTTTTTTTGAATGTTTCAACTTCAGATCCGTATTCGCCAAGTCGTTTTTTTTGCGTACCCAGAAATTCATCAATCAAATCCGTATGAGAAACGAAGTTTGGCGCCAGGGATGAATTGGATGGAAAATCTCTGAAAATTCCGCAAACAGTCAGGCAAATAAATTCGTTGTTTAAACGTGCCTCAAGCGTCTTATTCATGGCATCACCATTGGGAAAGTATTTCCTCGCCATGGTTTCTGAAATGGCCACCTCGTTTCTCGATTCAGCAGTATTTCCAATAATAAAGTCAATACCTAAAAGATTAAAAATAGAAGCATCGGCACATGCAAACCGATCCTCTTCTATAATATCGGTTCCTTTTAGGCGAATCTCAAATTCACCACCTTGATGATATCGGAAAAATCCGTCTACCGAGGGGATGTCATTTTTAGCCGTTTCTCCGAGGATGAATGGCGTAATGCTATTGGTGCCATGAATTATCCTATAAACCTGATCGTTTTCAGGGATATATCTGTCAAAGGAGTTTTCATGCATGTATAACATCAATATCAGTATTATTGATCCCAAACCAATACCAAGCCCCAATATGCTTACCAAGGATTGTACTTGGTTGTTTTGGATGCTTTTTAATGCAATTTTTAAATTGATATATAGTCTCATGAATTATTTCCTTTTAATTTATTCAGGCCTCAAAACTTTAACCGGATTTCTTGATGTCGCACGCCAGCTATGCATTTAGCTATGTTAATATTCATTTCATGCTTTTTAATATTATACGATTATTTTCTACTTAAAATCGAGGCGCAAATCTCCGTCTCTGGTTGAAATATTTACAGGAATTCCACCTCCATTAAGTTTTCCTATAATATATTCATCATCAATTCTACCCTCAAAGTTTTCGAAGATAGTGTCAATTTCATCACCCCTTAAATCTAGATTTAGACCCAGTCCTTTAGGTAGTGTAACCTCAATATCGCCATCGCGGGTACTAAGAGAAAGATTCTCTTTTAATACCGATAAATCTCCACTTATATTTCCGTCATAAGAAAGGGCTGTAAACACACCTTCAATATCACTAAATTTTACATCGCCATCAGATGTTGTTACACTAACAACTCCCTTTATATTTAAAAGATAAATACTGCCATCAATAGTCTTGCATTTTTGATTGGCTTGTAAGTCTTTCACCTTTATATCGCCATCAACTGTATTCAAATTGCATGATGTAGTATTAGGAACAATAAGCTCCAATGATAGAATGATGCGATTGCTCCATTTTTTATTATTCTCCTTTTGTGTTGGTTTGGAAAAAATCTCTATGCTATTCTGTGATTTCTTCATTTCAATTGAAAAATGTTTTTCCAACTCCACTCTATCAATTTTGATGAGCTTCTTATTTATTTTAGCAATAAAATTAATTCTTATATCAGATTCATTGGATGAAAAAACACTTATATCGCCATCTTCCAGATCAATTGATAGTTCTTCCAGAGCTTCTACATTATACTTTTCACTAAATGAATATTCCTGACTTTGAGCATTACAAACAACTGTAATTATCGCGAATAATAAAATTGAAATAGTTTTTTTCATGATTGCTTTATTTAAGTGATTATGTAATTTATTTTAATAATTAATACTATTCATATCGAAAAGCTTCCACAGGGTTTTTTCTTGCTGCTGTATAGGTTTGACCGCTAACCGTGATTAAGGAAATCAGCAGGCCGACAACGCCGGCCAAGGCAAATAACCACCAGCTTAATTCTGTTTTATAGGCAAAGTTTTGCAACCACTTATCCATAAAATAATAGGCTATCGGACAGGAAATTACAAAGGCCATTGCAAAATAAATTGCGAAATCTTTATTAACCAGCATCAGCATTTCAGAGACTTTGGCCCCATTTACTTTGCGTATGCCGATTTCTTTGGTTTTTTGGCTAATGATATAAGAAATTAACCCATACAATCCGAGACTTCCTATCAGAATAGCTATAATAGCAAATAGCTGAATAAGATTGGATGTGTTCTTCTCCTCCTTATACAACGAAGCAATTTTCTCATCGAAAAACCGGAAATTCATCATGTCATTTGGAAATACGCCATCCCATTCTGTTTGTAACTTCTTAATCAGGTCTTGATAACCATCTGAATTTATAATTGTGGGATTAACTTTGATGGCCATTTCATTTATTAGCCCGCTAAAATTGCCAAAAATGACATTCTCTATGCTCTTATGTAATGATTGTGCATGGAAATCTTCTACTACGCCAACAATTGTAAGTTCATTTGCCATGTAATCGATTCTTTCACCTATCGCATCCCGGGGATCATTAAACCCAATAAGTTCTGTCAACTTTCTGTTTACAACAATATCTCCGGTATTTTTCACTTGCGAAAAATTTTGTCCGGCAATAATTCTGAGTTTATACAAATCAAGATAATCTTCATCTACACTTTTCAAACTTGACACATAAGTGTCCTTTTCTATTGATGGATGATTAATTAGGTTACTAACTCTCCAATCAGCCAAAGGGCTACGCGTGCCAAGGCTTACCATTTCAATTCCCGGATACTTAAGTAGTTTTTCTTTTAGTAATGGGAGTTTATCTTTGTTGCCCTCCGGTAAGGTGACCAATAGAATGGCCTCTTTATTAAATCCTAAATCTTTAGTCATGAAGTAATTTAACTGTCGGCTCATAACCAAGGTGCCAATAATTAAGACGAGCGAAATAACAAATTGAAGGGTTACTAAAATACGCCTTAGGTTTAAGGATACCGACGAATTTTTTACAGCAAGTGAATTCTTTAAAGCAACATTAGAGTTCATTCCGGCTATGATAAAAGAAGGATACAAACCGGAAAGCAATCCAATAATTATTGCCAACAGCGCTAAATAAATAAGGATGTCGGGCTTTGTAAGGAGGTCTAATTCCAATCGATACCCAATAATACTTTCGAGATAAATGAAAAGAAAATGAGCGATAAAAATTCCTATAAATGCTGCAATAAGGGTTATGAAAACAGATTCTAACAGAAACTGAAAGATGGATTGGCCTTTATTTTCTCCAAATATTTTCTTGATCCCAATCTCTTTAAACCGCTTGGTAGCCTGAACAACGGATAGATTAATGAAATTGAACGAAGCGATTAAAATCAAAAACAAACCTATAAAACCCAGGATTAATAAATTATTTTTCGGGACTAAACGATTGCTATAGTTGTCGCAAAGTCCGGAATGTAATTCCGAAAGTGGTTGTAACACATATCGCCGATCTTGGCTATTATTTTCCTTATGGTATTTATCATAGAATGCCAAAAGCTGATTTTCAAAAGCGGCTGCCGATATATTGTTCCGCAAAAGCAAATAGCAATTGGTGTAAGAATGGCCTGCCTGCCAATTTGTACCATCGCCAAAATATGGATTTATTATGATCTGATCATAATAATTTGCAATAATATTGAAAGGGAGATCTGTATTCTTGGGTGGATCTGATATAACCCCACTGACTTGTAAGGTAACTCTATTATTTATGGTTATTAATCGATTCATAGCTTCCCCTACTTCCGATTCAGATAAACCAAAATACTTTTGCGCCAATGAAGAGCTAATCACTACATTTCCCTTATTGATGATAGCTTCGGAGGGATTGCCGGCTAAGAAATTAAAATCGAAAACTTTAAAAATATTGGGGTCCGCACAAACTATGCCTTTATTCTCCTGATACCTTTGAATCTCGCCATTTTCATTTTCAATACTAATTTGATCAATTTGACTCTTAGCAGAATAGAAAGTCATTACGGCATCTATACCTGGAAACTCATTTCTTATGGCTTCTCCCACGGGAGGTACCTGGCCTTCCTCATATCTAGTTCCTACATTTGGGGCTTGATATTCAGTAATCAATCGATAAACATTTTCGTAGTTCTTGTGAAAACTGTCGAAACTAGTTTCATAAGCGATAATTTTATAAATCACCAAACTGCATCCGATACCAATGGCCAAACCACCGATATTGAGCGCCGTATATGTAATACTGCCAGTTAAGTGATTCCAGATGGTCTTGATGATTATTTTAAACATTATAATGATTTTTAAGCAACGTTGTTTTACCTAAATAAAATACGAATAGCGATTTTAAAGTTCTTTATTATCATGATTCTTAATTTTTAAGTGTTTTATTATTCATACCTCAAAGCCTCTACAGGATTCTTGCTTGCTGCCTGCCAACTTTGCAAACTAACTGTAATCAAAGTAATGATTAACGCAAACGCGCCTGCCAAGGCAAATAACCACCAACTTAGTGGTGTTTTATACGCAAAGTCTTCAAGCCATTTATTCATGGCGTAGTATGAAACTAATACAGCAAGAATAAATGCAATGCCCACCCATTTTAGAAAGTCTTTGTTTAGCATGATTAATATTTCAGAAATTTTGGCTCCATTTACTTTGCGAATGCCAATTTCCTTTGTTTTCTGCGTTGCCACATATGCTACCAGGCCCAACAATCCGAAACAAGAAATCATGATTGCGAAAATGGTAAACAGACCAATTACTTTTGCCAAACGTTCTTCCGCTTTGTATTGTGCATTAAAGGATTCTTCGAGGAAAAAGTATTCAAATGAAGTTTCTTTGTTGAAATTCTCCCATTGAGATTTTATCGAACTTATGAGGGCGGGCAAATCTCTTGTTTGAATTTTTAATGATAAGTATCGACTCGCATTTCTATTTTTTAGAATCAAAGGCTTCGATTTATCACGCAACGATTTCATGTGGAAATCTTTCATGATGCCTATAACTTTAAACTCTTGTTGGTAGTTATAATCATAAATGTATTTTTCCTTACAATCGCTCCATCCCAGAAGTCTGGCCGCTTCTTCATTTATTATGGCATTATTTTTTTCAGAGGCCTCATTATCGGTAAAAAAACGGCCTTCTTTCAACTGAACTTTTAGTGTTTTTTGAAAATCACTATCAACGTTCATTCTGTTTAATGAATGGGTCTTATCACTTCCTTTTTCACTAAATATGTTCCCGGCATTATCTTCAACAGAGGGCACTAAAGATGAATATGATGCCGATAGCACGGAAGGGTTTTTAAGAATTTCCAGTTTAAAACTGTTTCGATTGTTCTTTAAGTAATCCATTTTGTCAATAACCAATACATTCTCTTTTTCGAATCCGGGATTTTGTTTTTGCATAAAATCAATTTGGCGGCGTATAATAAGCGTACAAAACACCAAACTTATAAATACGACAAATTGCATTGTAACAATTCCACTTCTGGTAAACGATTTTGAATTCCCTTCAATAAATTTCCTTTTTAGTACGTCAACTGGTTTATACGCAGTAATAATAAATGCCGGATAAATGCCTGCTGAAATTGTGATAATTAGCGGTGTGAAAATAATGGTTATTAATGCATAAGGATTTAGAAAAAACTCAGGCTTAATTTCCATTTCTGAAAAATTATTAAGAAAGGGAAGAATAAGCAAAAGAATAATAATTGAGATGATAAGAGCCATCATGGTGTGAATAAAAATCTCAATTAGAATTTGTAAAATGATTGATTTGCGTGTTGAACCAAGTATTTTTTTTACACCAGTCTCTTTTGCCCTTAATGGTGCCCTTGAAGTGGTTAAATTAACAAAATTAAACCCGGCGATAAACAATATTATTATTCCGGTTATACCGAAAATAATAAGAAAACGCTTATTTCCATAAGTAGAAAGATCTTCAGAATAGGTCGAATTTAAATGTACATCCTTTAAAGGTTGAAGTTTATGAATGAAAAAGTTCCCCTGACTTTCAAATTCTGAAAGAGAAATACCTGCTTCTTTTTGTATCATTGCATCTTCATATTTTCTTATGGATGCATCAAACTTTGGCTCAAATTCTTCAATATTGACACCGTTTTTTGTAACAATATAAGTATATGTATTGTTAAAAGCCCCCCAGTTATCAACGCGCCTGCTTTCGGCCAAAGTACAAAACGACGCATATATATTGCTTTGTAAACTTGAGTTTTCCGGAATTTCATCCAGAATACCGGTTACCACATATGGCACTTTATCAGTAGTCAATAAAATTGATTTTCCCATTGGATTTTCATCTCCAAAATATTTAACAGCCACCTCTTTCCCCAGAACAATTGTATTGGATTCCCTCAAGGCTGTTTTAGGATTCCCCTCCAATAATTTGAAATCAAATACATCAAACAATTCAGCATCGGCATAACATATTTCACTTTCTACAAATTTTTTATCTTTATATTGTGTGGTTATTTCATTTACCGGATATAACCTTATGGCCTCTTCTATTTCCGGGAAGTCGTTTTTAGCAGCTGCAGCCAGAGGAGTTTCTGACCTTGGAATGTCCATGGCCGATTCTCCCAATTTTATATGAGCAACGCAACGATATATCCGATCTGCTTTTGAATGAAAGCTATCGTAACTAAGTTCATGAAAAGTATATGTAATGATGTACAGAAAGGCAACTAGCCCTAAAGCCAATCCTCCAATATTTAGAAAAGAATGAAACTTATTATTTTTTAGACGATAAATAGCTGTTTTTAAGAATAGTATAACCATGACTATTTTATTTAATTTTTTTTGTTTTTAATGTTCCATCTTTTGCTTACTCATAAATAACAGACTATTCCTCATCTAATAGGTTCTTACACTACCTTCACGTTTTCCATAATCACTTGCCCATCCAATAGATTTATGGTGCGGTGCGCATAACCGGCATCCCTGTCAGAGTGAGTTACCATGACTATAGTGGCTCCTTCCTGATTGAGTTCGGAGAGCAAATTCATGACTTCAACGCCATTTTTGGAATCCAAATTTCCGGTGGGCTCATCCGCCAGAATCAAACTTGGATTGGCGACTACTGCCCTGGCGATGGCTACCCGTTGTTGCTGTCCACCTGATAACTGCTGTGGAAAATGCTTGGCGCGATGCCCTATCTTCATGCGGTTTAACACATCGTTTACTTTTTTGGCTCGAACACTTGCTTTCATTTTTAAGTACAATAGCGGCAGTTCCACATTATCGTAAACATTGAGCTCGTCGATCAGGTTGAAACTCTGAAAAACGAAGCCAATATTGCCTTTACGAAAGTCGGTACGGTCTTTTTCCTTCAATTTACTCACTTCTGTTCCGCCAAAAGCATACAAGCCTTCGGTGGGATTATCG
>Ga0180009_10001090_pt1 | contig 34129 bp, 20 predicted proteins | sample OS_PC_MetaG_FD_123537 | JGI IMG/M metagenome (GOLD analysis project Ga0180009, IMG submission 123537) | Groundwater microbial communities from the Aspo Hard Rock Laboratory (HRL) deep subsurface site, Sweden - OS_PC_MetaG | ecosystem: Environmental > Aquatic > Deep subsurface > Groundwater... | reverse complement strand
CTGTGAAGATCAAGGCCAAGCGGCTTCTGAGCTCTACTTCCCAACCCGAAGCGCAGGTCTGGTTCCTGCATGGTGGCCCTGGTGCTTCGGGCACCATCGGATTACCAAGCATGATGGAGCTCACCCAGCAAGGGTTCCCCGAAGCAAGCGTATACACGCTGGACGCCCGAGGCACTGGACATTCTGATTTTCTTTCCTGCCCGGATCAGGAGGCGCCCCTGAGCGACTCGGGGGCCTGGATCACCGTGGCGGAGCTGGGCGACTGCATCGCGTACCTGCAGACCACTCACGGCGCGGATCTGGAGACCTTCAGCACCACCCACTCTGCGATCGATTTGGCGGCCTTTATCTACCACACCCGCGAGCCGGGGCAGAACGTGCTCATGTGGGGCGGCTCAGGCGGCACGTTCTGGGCGCAGCGCTTCTTGCAGATTTTTCCGGACCTGGCCCAGGGCGTGGTGCTCGAAGGCATTGTCCCAGCGGACGGATCCCTGGTCATCCAGGACGAGTACGACGACCTGAAGATCCGCGAGATCTTGCAGCTGTGTACAACCGATGCCTTCTGCTCGCCGTTGCTTGCCGCCCCGGAGCCCCAGCTGCTGGCGCTCTTTGGTCTGCTGGACGGCGGTCATTGCAGCAACCTGGGGGTGAGCACCACGGAGCTCAAGCAGATTCTGCGGAACATGGCCTACTATGGCCCCTTCAACGCCATGATCCCCGCCGTGATCCATCGACTGCAGCGTTGCGATCCGGGCGACGAGCAGGCCATCATCAACTTGTACGGCGCGCTCTTTGGGGGCAGCTCAGCTCCCGGGAGCTTTTCCACGGTGGTGTTTTTCCAGCAGCTGGCCTCGGAGCTGTGGCTCACGCCGGAGCTATCCACGGCCGCGGACGTGCTGAGCTACTTGGATGGAGTTTACGCCAACACCATCCTGTCGTTCGGCATGGGTTATGACCGGCACGAGGTCTACCTGGGCTGGCCACGGTATACCGATTCCCGCGACAACAGCTGGGCCTCCTCGGACGTCCCCATGCTCATGCTGCAGGGCGAGCTCGATCCCTCGACGCCATACGACTTCGCCATTGACGTGGGCGCGAACTTTTCCGGAGCCAATCAGGCTTTTGTTTCTTTCCCCCACGCTGCCCACAATGTCATGGGAGCCACACCCACCTCCAGCACAGCCAATCCCTTGGACTGCGCGCGGCAGCTGTTTCTTTCCTTTCTGCGCGCTCCCACCACTTCCTTGGACACCAGCTGCGTAGCTCAGGTGGTGCCCATGGACTTCGAAGGGACCCTGGTGGCGCCCTACATCATGGGTACTATCAACTACTGGGACAATGTATCGGCCTTGGTCAGCGAGCCGCCCGGCCACGACCTGCCGACGTCCATTCGCGAAGCCCTGCGACGATTGCGGCTACAGCTGCGCCAAAGCAGGCTGCATTCGGACGTCCACGCAAGACGTGATCCCGTCGTGTACCGAAACTCGATCCACACGAATCTACGCCGATTTGGCCTGTCGGGTAAGGGCGCGGCTGAATCGGCCTATCGTCGCTCAGCCGACCTCTGAGGCCGCCGTCGTAGGCCACTTGTACCACGGCAAACAACGGTCGAAGATCCCGGGATGAACGCCCTGGCCAATGGCGCCGCCGGCTCAGCCCGCGCGAGAGCTGAGTCGTGCGCCTCCCTCGAGCGCCGTCCGCTGCTCATTAGCTGCCCTCGTGAACCGACTTGAACAGGCGACCCAGGTGGGTGCCCATGAACAGCCCGCCGTCCCAGAATGCGATGGCATAATTCGCGGCCGGGACGGAGTACTGCAACACGTCCACCGTGTCCCCGGGATCGGACAGGGGAGCGACCAATACGTGCAGGTCGTAGGTGACGGGGTCGGTGGTGTAGTCGTCACCCTCCCGGACCAGGTACACGATCTCGGCGGTGGCCGGGTGAAAAAAGACGTCCAAGACAGTCATGCCGGTGAGAGACGTGATCCGGGTGGACGAGCCGTCTGCGGCGACGTGCAGGGCCGCGTAGCGCAACGGCTGTTGGGATACGTCCACGCCGTAGACCAGCCCGGTGCCATCGGGGAGGGGCGTCGTGGAGTTGGGGAACACGGCGCTGAGCAGGTTGCCGGCGGGGATGGGGACGACCTCGGTGCCATCGAGCGTGCCGTTGGCGATGAAGGCCGTCCCGGATTGAAAGTCGCTTTCGTAGCCAAAGGCAAAGAGCTGTTCGGTCACGGGCAGAAGGTGGACAAAGCGGGAGTCTCCGTCGCCCGGGACGGGATGAGGGATGCGTTGTACGGTCTCAAAGGTCTGCCCCTCGTCGGTGGATCGCCAGAGGTACCGGTGAATCTCCCCGGCCTCGAACTCGATCCGGTTGTCAGCGCCCGAGCCCACGGCGTAGATAGCGCCGTTCCAGAAGGCCACGTCGTGCACGTGCTCTCCTCCGGTGATGGACCGGTGCTTGACCCAGGTGGTGCCGCTCCACAGGTAGACGTTGCCCTGCACCGCGGGCGGATTGGTGTTGGCCTGGGTCCACAGCTCATCGGTGTCGATGGAGTCGATGCCCGCCTGCCACAGCGCGCCGTTACAGATCCGGTAGCGGTCGATCTGCTCCTCGCCACTTTGGTAGATGGTCTGCTGGGGGGCACCCTGGCCTTCGCCATCCACAATGGCCGAGAGCGCCACGGGATCATCCGCCGTCTGAAAATATCGGAACTCAATGGGGATCAGCCCGCCCAGGTTGTAGTTGGCATCGCCGTAGCCGATCCACATCCGGTCTTCGAAGACGATCAGCTCGTTGATGTCGGCGCTGAATACCCCGGGGAAGTTCTGGGCGCCCACGGCGAGATAATCATCAATGGGGTCTGACCACTGCCCAAAGGGGCCGAATCTGTGCTCGGCGATGGTGGTCGGTGGACCCGCGTCCGGGGTGGCGTCCGCCTGCCCATCCACCAGGGCGTCCGCTCCGCCATCCATCACGGTGCTCGGATCTGCCTTGCGGCCGCAGCCCGCGGCCAGGAGCACCAGGCCCACGACCAGACTTGTCTTTTGACAGCGCAATATGGATCTCCTCCCTGGACCTCCAACGTATCACATTCGCGCTTTGTCCGCCGGGCCGTGGGGACGGACCCTTGACGCTCGGGGGGGGGCGGTCGATACTGCGCGCAAGCGAAAGACTGCTGAGCGCGGAGGCAGGCATGGGAGTGCAAGAGCCGGTCCGGTACGATGACGTGGAGCGCTGCGTGGACGAGACGTTGGCGCACGTGGGCAAGCGCGTGGTGATGGGGTTGCCTCTGGGGTTGGGCAAGCCCAACCCGCTGGTCAACGCCATGTACCAGCGGGCGAAGGCGGATCCGTCCATCAATCTCACCATCAGCACGGCGCTGTCGTTGGAGCGGCCCGGGTGGTCCAATGACCTCGAGCGGCGGTTCATGCAGCCCTTTGTGGAGCGCATGTTCGGCGGCTACGTGGACCTGGACTACATGGCGGACCTGAAGCACAACCGGCTGCCGGACAACATTCACATCCGGGAGTTTTATGCCAAGGCCGGCGCGTATCTGAACATCGCCCACGCGCAGCAGAACTACGTGAGCTGCAATTACACCCACGCCTATCGCGACCTGATGGACTCGGGGGTGAATGTGGTGGCGCAGCTCGTGTCCCCCGGGAGGGCGGACGCGGCGGCGGGCGGGGTGAGCCCGGGCGGCGCGGGGACAGACGGCGCGGGGACAAACGGCGGCGGGCTGAGCCTGAGCTGCAACCCTGACGTGACCCTGGATGTGGCGCGGGAGATGCGGCGGCAGCAGGCCGACGGTCGGCGGGTGGCCATCCTGGCCATGGTGAATCCAAATCTGCCCTTCATGTATGGCGACGCCCAGGTGGACGCCTCGTTGTTTACGGGGATCATCGACAACCCGGACTACTACTTCCGGCTGTTCGGGGCGCCCAAGATGGCGGTGACGCCGGTGGACTATCTCATCGGGCTGCACGCATCGGCGCTCATCAAGGACGGCGGCACCCTGCAGATCGGCATCGGCAGCCTGGGGGACGCGCTCTGCTATGCGTTGACCCTGCGCCAGCAACACAATGAGGTCTACCGCGAGGCCCTGGAGCGGTCCGGGATCGTGGACAACTTTTGGGACACGGTGGTGAAAGTGGGTGGGGCGGCGCCCCTGGTAAAGGGGGTTAGCGGCTCCACCGAGATGCTCGTTGACGGGTACCTGCACCTCATGAAGGCCGGCGTGGTCAAGCGCAAGACCTTCGGCAATCTGACCTTGCAGCGGTTGGCCAACGAGGGGCGACTCGGGGACGAGGTGACGCCGGAGCTGCTGGACGACATCGTTGAGGCGGGCGGCGTCTCTTCGCCGCTTACGGGGCCGGACGTGGACTTTCTGCAGCAGTATGGCGTGGTGCGGCCGGGCTGGCGGGTGCAGGAGGATGGTGACGGCTCAGTGCTCACTGACGGTGCGACAATGCTCTCTGCGGACCTGTCTAACCCCGAGGCCCGGGCGGCGCTCTGTCAGCACGGTCTCGGGGATCGCGTGCGGGGCGGGGTGTTGATCCACGGCGGGTTTTTCCTGGGGCCCGAGAGCTTCTACGACAGCCTGCGAAACATGAGCGACGACGACCGCCGCCAGATCAACATGACGAGCGTGCTCAACGTCAACCAGCTCTACGGTGGGGACTACGCCACCGAGCAGCTCAAGCGGGCCCAGCGTCAGCACGCGCGGTTTGTCAACGCGTGCCTCATGGTGACGATCTCCGGGGCGGCGGTGTCCGACGGGCTGGACACGGGGCAGATGGTGAGCGGCGTGGGCGGCCAGTACAACTTTGTGTCCCAGGCCCACGCCCTGGAGGGCGCCCGATCCATTCTCATGTGCAAGGCCACCCGGTCCACGGGGCGCGAGGTCAGCTCGAACATCGTGTTCAACTATGGCCACATCACCATTCCGCGGCATCTGCGGGACATCTACATCACTGAATACGGCCTGGCGGATCTGCGGGGGAAAAGTGATCAGGAGATCATCGCTGCCCTACTGAATATCACCGACTCGCGGTTCCAGCCCGAGCTGCTCGGCGACGCCAAGCGCGCGGGCAAGATCCCCAAGGGCTATGAGATCCCGGACGCCTTCCGGAGCAATCTGCCCGCGCGAATCGGGGAGGCCCTCGCGTCGGCCCAGGGGGCGGGACACTTCCCGCCGTTCCCCTTTGGGTGTGACTTCACGCAGGAGGAGCTCGTCATTGGCAAGGCGCTAAAGACGCTGAAGGCGCGCATGTCCGAGCGGCTCAAGAAGGTCTCCAGCCTGGGGCGGGCCACCACCATTCGCACGGTCCCGGCCGAGGCGGTGCCGCTGCTGGAACGCCTGGACCTGGCCGAGCCCGATAACGCCAAACAGCGGATGATGCAGAAGCTGGTCATCTATGCGCTGCGCCTCACCGGCGCGGTTCCCAAGTAGCCCAGAGAGGAGTGGAGTCATGAGCGATGCCCAAGCAGACTTCGTGAGCCTCGAGAGCATCACGGCCCGCCATGTGGGACGGACCCGCCAGAACCTGTCCAGCGCCGAGCTGGCCGAGGAGGTCATACGGCGCGGCGAAGCCAACCCGGCGGCCAGCGGCGCGGTGGTCGTCAGCCAGGGCCGCCATACCCAGCGGGAGCTCGACGCCACCTACGTGGTGTCCGGCTCGACCCGGGAGGTGTGCTGGCTCGTGGGAGAGCGGTTCGCCGAGCTTGGAGCCGCGCAGTTCGCGGCGCTGTCCCGGCGGCTGCTGGCCTATCTGCAGGGCCGAGATTTCTACGTGCAGGATCTCGTGGTGGGCGCCCCGGCGGGCGATGCCCGGGGTGGGTCCCAGCGCTGCCGCGTTCTCACCGAGACCGCGTGGCACGCCCTGCTCATGCGCAACCTGTACGGGCCGGCCCTGGACGCCGATGCGCGGGAGCCGGAACCGGAGCTCACCGTGGTTCACGCGCCGGGCTTCGCGGCGGTGCCCGAGCGGGACGGCACGCGGGGTGCGGCGGCGACGATCTTTTTTCCGGCCCGGTCGCTGGTCTACGTGTGCGGCACGGCCTACGGGGGGGAGCTGTGCGCCGCGGTGAGCACCCTGGCCGGCGTCACGGCGCCGGCGTCTGTGCTGCCCCTGCGAGGCGCGGTGAGTGTGGATGACGCCGGTGACGCCGCGCTCTTTCTGGGGCGCACGGGGACGGGCAAGACGGCCTTGGCCCTGGACGGGACGCGACGCCTGCTGGCCGACCACTCCGTGTTCTGGACGGCGCAGGGGCTGGTGGGGTGCGAGCGGGGCGCCTACGCGAGCGTGCTCAATCTGGACCCGGCGCGCGAGCCGGCGATCCACGCCGGGACCCAGCAGACCGGCGCCGTGCTCGAAAATGTGGCCCTGGATCCGGGCAGCCGCCAGCCCGACTTTGCGGACACCCGCCTGGCGGTGAATCTGCGCGCGGCGTTTCGGGTGGACGACGGTTGGGGACCAGGCCCGGGCCCGGTCGCGGGTCGGACGAGCGGCCATCCGCGGCACGTCTTTCTGCTCACGCGTGATACGGCCGGGGTGCTGCCGCCCCTGGCGCGGCTCACGCCGGAACAGGCGGTGTTCGCGTTTTTGATCAGCTACACCTCTTCCCTCGCCGACACCGAGGCCGGCCAACGGGACGTCCGTCCGGACGTTGAGGCCGCCCTGAGCAACGCCCCGGTGGCGGTGTCGCCGGCGGCCTACGCCAAGGCGTTCCTGGAGCGAATTACGCAGCACGGAGCCACTTGCTGGTTCGTTAACACGGGCTGGGTGGGCGAGCCCGCGGACCGCGCAGAGCGAATCGAGCTCAGCGTCACCCGGACCTTGATCAAGGCTGCGGTGGCCGGTGCCCTCGACGACGTAGAGATGGTGCGCGATCCGCTGTTCCTCTTCGATGTGCCGCAGGCCTGCCCCGGCGTGGACCCGGCCCTGCTCAATCCGCGGGACCAGGCCGAGGACTCCGCCGAGTACGAGATCCGGGCCAACCTGCTGGCCAAGGCCTTCATCGACGCCTTCACGCACTTCGCCGAGGAGATGCCGGCCAGCGTGGCCGAGATGGTGGACTCCGTGGTGCTGTTCGAGGACACCCTGGACGTGTTGGAGAACTTCCGCCTGAGCTTCTGAAGGGCGCGGCTCTGGTCAGCCCTCCTGGTAGATGCGTTGGACCCGGGGGCCTACGCCGCTGAGCAGTTGGTGGGTGACGGTGCCCGCGCGTTGGGCGACCTCCTCGGGCGGTAGGATCTGTCCCTGCCATTGGCCAAAGAGCAGCACGTCGTCGCCCACGTCCGCGTCGGGCACGGCGGAGATGTTGATGGGCGCCGAGTCCATACTGACCGTGCCCACAATGGGGCAGCGTACGCCGCGTACCAGGACCTCGCCGCCTCCGCGGTGCAGGTCCCGCCACACGGCGTCGTGGTAGCCACAGGGGATGAAGGCGATGCGTTCGGAGTCAGCGGTGACCCGGTAGCGTCGGCCGTATCCAAGGGTGTGTCCCCGGGGAAAGGTCTTGATGGAGCTGATGCGTGACACGGCGGCCACGGCGTACTCGAGGGGCAGGACCTCGCGACAGGCATCAGAGGGGGACACGCCGTACAGACCGAGGCCAACCCGCACCATGTCGAAGCGCGCCTCGGGGAAGCGCAGGGCGGCGGCGGTGGCCGCGGCGTGGCGGATCGCCACGGGGATCTGAGCATCAGCAAGGGACTGCAGCACGGATTCGAACCGGGCGATCTGAGCGCGGGTGAAGTCGTCCTCGGTCGGGTCTTCCGCCGCGGCGAAGTGGGTCATGACCCCCTCGAGCTCCAGCCGCGCCGAGTCGTGGATGCGGCGGGCCACGGCGAGCACCTCGTCGGGAAAAAAGCCGTATCGGCCCATGCCCGTGTCGACCTCGAGGTGGACGCGCAGCGGCGTGTCCGCGCGGGCGGCGGCCCTCTCCAGGGCGTCGAGGCCGTCTGCCGAGTGGAGCACTGGCGTGAGCCGATGAGTCACCAGGCGGCGCTCCTCTCCCCGACCCGGGGAGAGCACGAGCACGGGCAGGGAGATGCCCGCCTTGCGCAGGGCCACGCCCTCGTCGGTAAAAGCCACCCCGAGGTAGTCCACACCGATGCGCTCCAGGAAGCGGCAGAGCCGCACCGGGTCGCCGCCGTAGGCCGCCGCCTTGACGATGGGGCAGAGCCGTACGCCGGTGGATACGTGGCGGCGGAGCTGCCGCAGGTTGGCCTCGACGGTGGTCAGGTCGATGATGAGCCGCGTGGGGGCGGAGCTCTCCACCAGGGCCCGGGCCAGCCCGTCCAGGTGTAGCTCGGTGGGACCCTTGACCAGCACCACGTCGCCGTGCTGCAGCCTTCGCGTCAGATGGCTCGCCGCCTGGGCCGGGTCGGCGAAGCGCAGCACCTCTCCCACGGCGGATTCGGCGAAGGCCTGAGCGGTGGCTTCGGTGCGGTCGCCCACGGTCGCCAGGACGTCCACGCCCATCTCCGCGGCGAGGCCCCCGGCGTGTCGGTGCTCCTGCTCGGTGAGCTCCCCCAGTCCGGCCATGCCGCCGAACACGAACACCTTGCGGGCGTCGGCCGGGTACTCCCCGAGCGCGCGCAAGGCCGCGTCGGTGGACGTGGGGTCCGCCGAGTAGCAGTCGTTGATCACCGTCACGCCCTCGGGCGTCTGCCAGGTCTCGAGGCGTTGCGCCGGCGGGCGGAAACCATCGAGTGCGTCGGCGATGTCTGCGGGCGCCAATCCCAACAGCAAGGCCGCCGAGGCCGTGGCCGCGACGTTCTGCACCTGCACGCCGGAGGTGTCCCGGACCTCGATGTCAAAGCGCTCCCCGCCGGGGAAGCGCAGGCGCACGGCCTGGCCCAGGCGCCAGGTGGTGGAGAGCCGCTCGACCCCCACGGTGTTGTCAGTGGAAACGTCCTGTCCGAAGACGTGGACGTTGCACGGCAGCTCCCGGGCCAGCTTTTTGCAGATGGGATCGTCGGGGATGAGCAGCCAGCCGGCGCCGCCCGAGCCCCCGGCGTCGCCCGGGCCGTCGGCGATGTTCTCGAACAGTCGGAGCTTCTCAGCGCCGATGCGCGACCGTTGGCCGAAGCGGCCGATGTGCGCCGTGCCCAGCCCCGTGAGCAATCCCAGATCGGGTCGGATCATCGCCTCCAGGGGCGCCATGTCCCCGGGCTCGGACACGCCCGCCTCCACCAGGGCCACGTCGGCGTCGGCCTCCATGCCGAGCAGGGACAGCGCCACACCGAGGCGGGAGTTGTAGCTGCCCGGGCTCACGGCAGTGTGCACGGAGCGCGACAGGACCGCCTGCAGGGCGGACTTCACCGTGGTCTTGCCGTTGGATCCGGTGATGCCCAGGACCCGCGCCTTGAGCTGACCGCGCCACCAGGTGGCCAGGCGCACCAGCGCCGCGAGCACCGGATCTCCCCCATCGGCCGCTTCGGGTGCCAGCAGCAGCGGTCCGTCGACGTTCAGGTCGCCCGCGCGCTCGGCGTCCACCACCGCGGCCACACAGCCCCCCGCGAGGGCGTCGGCCACAAAACGGTGGCCGTCCGTATGGTGCCCGCCCAGCGCAAAGAACAGCGCGTGGGGTGGGGTGAGCCGCCGACTGTCCACCGTGACGGCCCTCACAAAGATCCCGCCCTCCGCAGCTCGTAGCTCGCATCCGGCCCGGCGGGCCACTTCGTTCAGACTCAGCAGACGCATCCAGCCCAACTTACGCGATCCCGGGCCCCGATCCTACCCTCGGCGCCTCGGAGTTTCTGGGAAGCGAATAGTTGGCTATGAGTCCCGCACACGGGGCGCCGCGTTCTTGTTTGCATCGATCAGCTCCCGTTTCCCTTTCGCCCCGAGGAACCACTCCACGACCCGACGCACCATCCACCGCGTGAAATGACTCACGTAGCGGAGGCCGTCCCGCCCCCCCACCAGCATCGCCACCCCCCAAATCGCCCAGGAGAACACGTACATTCCGGGGCCGCCGATGATAAACAGCCAGGCGTTCTGTTTGTCCGCGGCGAGCCAGCCTGCCATCGCCACCGCCGGCCACCCCAGCAACATGCTGAGGGTGATCAGCACCATTCCTGCGATGAGCCGGGGAGTCGGACGCACTTTGAACGCACGCAGATCGGCACCCTCCAGGATCGCCTGCCTTACGTAGGAGATCCGAGACAAAGGGCGTCCTATGACCACGAGAATATTCAACGGTCTCCCATCGCAGCGGATGCAGCATGCTGGAAAATGAAGCTTCGTTCAAGATGCGGCACCGGTTTTGTACTGTAGTATAATGAAGACGCACATTCAGGAGCTACCGCCCGTGACACCGCTCATAAGAACCTACACCCTGTGGCTGCTTGGGGTCTCTCTGGCGCTCACGGCGTGCGGCGAGCGCGGTGATGGGGATGATGTCATCTCGGTTCAGCCCGTAGCTCCCATCTGTGATTTTCCCGCGCCCGGACCGCGCCCGGAGGTCGCGCTCCCCGAGGTCACGAACACCGGGGAGTACACCCTCGAGCTGGAGCGGTGGGGCGTCTCGGCCACCGGCGTCGACCCCCAGGCGACCACCGACGGCCTTCAGGACGCCCTCGATTGGGCCGCGGAGCAGGGCATCGGTCTGTTCCGGGTGCCCGCCGGGGAGTACCTCATTGGTGAAGAAGGGACGTACAACTACCGGGCGGGCATCGTGATTCCATCGAACATGGTGTTTGAGCTGGACGCAAACGCCACGATTCGGATGGATACGAATGACAAATGGAACTACTGCGTGCTCACGGTGGACGGTGGACAGGATGTCGTCATCCGTGGCGGTCACATCGTCGGCGAACGAGACACGCACATCTACACCGACGGCGGCGCGCATGACGAAGGTCACGCGATTTGCGTCAGTGGCAACTCCGAGCGAGTGCTCATCGAGAATACGGAGCTCCGCGAGGTCACAGGAGACGGGGTGCTCATCGTCGGGTCGGGGGACGCGGGCAACTCCTGCTTCGACATCACCATCCGCAACAGTGAGATTCACCACAACCGCCGCCAGGGCGTGTCCATCGTGGGCGGCGTGCGGGTGCTCATCGAAAACAATGACATTCACCATATCTCCGGGACATCACCGCAATTTGGCGTTGACGTCGAGAGCCTGTCCTTCCGCAGCGCCGACATCCTGATCACCGGCAATCGCTTCAACCAGAACCAAGGGGGGGACCTGGTGAACACCGACGGAACCAACCTGTGGTTCGAAGACAACGACTGCGACCAAACCGGGCTCGCCGAGAGACAATCGGACGGCCCCATCGTGCACTGGGGCAAGTCTGACCAGGTTGTGCGGGGCAATACGATCACCATTACTGTCGGCAGCTCGAATGGCCAGTGGGGGCTCATCGGGTACTCTGGAGACGATCCCGACCGGGAAGGGCGCGGGACCCGCAGTGGAAACCTCCAGCCGAACTACTTCGAGGACAACATGTTCATCGGAGGTGGGCTTCACATGGCGCGCACGGGCCACTTCGTCGTGCGGAACAACGTGATCCAAGACGGCACCATGCTGGGCTACAACATCGACTGCGTCCGGATCCAGGACAACGATGTCACCAGAGAGACCGAGACGTACAAGTTCCGCTATGTCGCCGGCGAGTCGTCAGGAAACGTGAAAAACGGCGGGCCGGTTGAGTTCCTCATGGCGGATGATTCGCCCTACACCAACTCTCCCCCGAGCCAATGGTAGGACGCACCATGTCAAACAGCGCGACTGCGGCCCAGACGAGATCTGCCTGGGCAATCGCCGCGCTGCTGGGCGTTGTCTGCAGCTGCGACTCGGGAACGACAGGTCCCACAGGCCCGGTCGATGTCGGTCCGAGCACCGGGGGATGCCCGGACCTCGGCGGCTCCATGACGCGATTGCCCGAAGGCTTCTGCATCGATCGCACCGAGGTGACGCGCGGCGCGTACTTCGCATGGCTTGATACCGGGCCGACGACCGACGGCCAGCCCGCCGAGTGCGCCGCAAACGTCGACTTTCTTCCCACGTGTGCGACCACCGGCGGCTGGGGGCTCGACCGCTATCTCGACAACCCCGTGGGCTGCGTTGACTGGTGTGACGCGCGCGCCTACTGCGAGGCCCACGGCAAGCGCCTCTGTGGTCGCGTCGGTGGGGGTGCCAACCCCATGGACGACTACAACGACGCCGCGCAGAGTGAGTGGTTTGCGACATGCTCCGCGGGGGGAGAGAACGACTACGTGTTCGGTGTCAACTACGTCAAAGACCGATGTTACGAGTCCCCGGAAAGTGGCTGGGGAACCACCGGCGTGGCCACACACCCCGAGTGCGTGTCGCCCGACGGCGACTATGCGGGTGTATACGACCTCGGGGGTAACGTCGCCGAATGGGAGAATTCCTGTAACGGCGTGGGCGCGGACGCACGCTGCCGCATCCGGGGCGGCAGCTTCAAGCACACCGCCAACGGCCTTCGTTGCGACGCCGGGAGCACATTGTCGCTACCCCGTCACAGCACCGACGACGCCGTCGGATTCCGCTGCTGCACCGACTGATCGGGACGTCACCCACGATCCCTGTTGTGCGTCAGCGGGCTAGCGGCGACGCCGGTTGCGCCGCCGGCCAACCCACGCCAGCGCGAGGAGAATCAGGGGAACCACGGGAGCGGGGAGGTCGCCTCCACCGGCTCGACAGCCGCATCCCTTTTTGGAGGGCGGGGCGCTGCAGTCGCTGTCCTCAGCGTACGTACAGCCGTCGGGGCAGCAGCCGTCGCCGTTTGCGCAGATTGTGATGGGTGAGTGGATACACGTGGCGTCGCAGCTCAGCGCCTCGCCCTCGAGACTGTCGGCTGTGCACAGGTCGTCGTTGTCGCACCACGTCGGGCAACTAGACGGAGGATCGCACGTCTCGCCCGGGTCGATTACGCCGTTGCCACAACCCACGCGGTGGGTGCAGCCTGCGGTGTCCCAGCCCTGGCAGTCGGGGGCGCAGGCCAGGGTGCCGTCTAGGAAGCCCTGTCCGAGGGAGGCGCAATCCTCGCCATTTAGATCCGTCCCGTCGCAGGTCTCCCCGGACTCGGCCGTATGGTTGCCGCAGCTCGCGGTGAGCTCGCAACCCGTCGTGTCCCAGTCTGAGCAGCTCGCCAGGCAGGCCAGGGTGCCGCCGCTGAAGTTATTGTCAACGGTGGTGCAGTCGTTGCCCCACAGGTTCATCCCGTCACACCGCTCCCCTGACTGCACGACTCCGTCGCCGCACAGCGGCGGGGAGCATTCGGGGTCGGCCGAATCGGTGAGCCCGTCGCCGTCGTTGTCGAGGCCCAGGCCGTCGCCGCTCCAGTCTTCCGACGCGTCTCCGTTGCAGGGGTCGCCCACATTGCTGACCCCCAGGCCGTAGTACGGTGGGTTCACCGACTCCGGGGCCGCCGGCGGGTAGATGAAGGCGTCGTGACAGGTGTCGCAGCCGCCCCCTGCGGTGCGGTGAACGTTGAGCAGGCCCGACGAGGACGGCAAAGAGCCGGTGACCATGCGACCGTGGCAGCCCATGCAGCCCACGGGCGGCGCGCCACCGGCGCCCACCGACCAGGTCAGCCACGGGTTGCCCTGGTCCTCGGGGCGGTGGCAGAGATCGCAGTCCGCGTTCATGTAAGCCGCGTCGCTGTGCACGTCGTGCAGCGACGCCGGCCAGGCCGCGCCTCCCCCGGGCGGCGTGTACGGAGTGACCGTGAAGGGGTGGCAGGTCTGGCACCCACCGTGGAACCGGTACCACGCGCGGGCAGGCGATGGGGCCAACAGCCAGTAGGTCAGCAGCGCTGCGGTCAGTAGCGGGAGCGGCAGCGGCAGGTGAAGTGGGCGGTTCACATGCACACGCCGCAGGTGCCGCCGGAGCCCGAAGCACAGCACTGCTCGGCAACACCACACGTCTCGCACACCGAACCGTTGCTGCCGCAGGTATCGTGGAAAATGCCCGACATGCACTCCCGCGCGGCGCGGCAACAGCCGCTGGGGCAGGTGTTCGGCGTGCACGGGATGCAGTCGGTGAGGTTGAGCTGACAGGCGCTGTCGCAGGCCAGGTTGCCGCCGGCGCTAAAGTTCTGGGAGGTGCACGTCTCCCCCTGCAGGTCAGAGCCTTCGCACGCCTCCCCCGGGTCCACCCGGCCGTTGCCGCACCACTCGCAGCTCAGAATGTCGAACTGGCAGTCGCTGTCGCACAGCAACCCACCTCCGCTATACCCCAGAGTCGTACAGGAGGTACCGGCCAGGTTGGTGCCGTCGCACTGCTCCCCCGGGTCCGTGTTGCCGTTGCCGCACCAGTGGCATCCGCTCACGTCCAGCTGGCAGCCGAAGGTGCACGCCAGGGTTCCGCCGGGGTAGCCCTGGCTCGCGCAGGTGTTGCCGCCCAGCAGGGATCCGTCACAGGTCTCGCCGGGGTCGAGCTGGCCGTTGCCGCAGCCCTCCTGCCGGCAGTTGGTGACGTCGATGGTACAGTCCGCCGCGCAGTGCAGGGTTCCGGAGTAGTAGCCGACGGTCACGCAGTCAAAGCCGCCGAGGTCCAGGCCATCGCAGTCTTCACCCGTCTCGAGCAGGTCGTTGCCGCAGCCGCTCCCGCCGTCGTCCCCCGGGCCGCCATCGGGATCCGGGCTGTCGTGGCCAAAGTCGGCCAGACATCCGGCGGTGACGGTCACGGCAAACGCCAGGATCACACGGAAGGACACCTGTGAAGCGCAGCGCATCAGTGAAAATATACCACATTCGAGAGGATCGCCGCCATGGCGGCGGGCACCAGGCGGTGGCCTTCCACCAGTTGCCCGCAAACGCTGATTTCTTCTTCTACTAGAGCTTCGACGGCTGCCTTCGGGCGTTGCGCTCGAAGTCTTCGAACGCTTCGCGCACGTGCTCGAAGGTGGACCACTCCACCTGGGCGATGTGCTCCCTTCGGCAGTGATCGGCCAGGCTGTCCCGGGCGATGACGAGGTCGGCGTGGCGGGCGCCACAGAGGTCCGAGGCGCCGTTGCCCACCAGCGCGACCTTCCGCCCGGCCGCCTTGAGGCGTCGTGTGAGCTCGCCCTTGCACGTGAGGCACCTGTCGCAGGACTTGCCGTCGAGCGCCCCGGTCACGTGGTAGCGGACCCCGTTCCAACGGGCAACGTTGCAGGTCAGCGGGAGGTTGCTGACGCCGGCGGCGGCCAGGATGGGCGCGATGTAGATGTCCAGGCCCTCGGACGCCACGTGCACGTCGATGTGTGCGGACGCGCACCAGGTGATGAGCTCGTCCAGACCCGGCCGCAGGCTCACCCGGCGGGCGTGGCTGACAAAACCGGCGGGCGGGAGTCCGAGCCGCTCGAGGTAGCGTTGGAAATATTCCGCCGTGGTGATGCGGAGCTGCTCGTACTCCGTGAGGAGCTGATCGATGAACCTGTGATGCCTGGCGCCCAGGACGGCCTCGGCGATGACGACGTCGGCATCCCGCGTGGTGATGGTGCCGTCGAAGTCGATTATCATCGTCCAAGGCGCAGGCATCGGTTTTGGTTCCCTGGTGGCCATTGTATCCGACCGGGCGCGGATCCGGCGGTGGAACCAACGGGGGCGCGGTGAGTGTGCTATATTTCTGAGCCGGTGGTCCGTTTCGCGTGGTCGCGGGTGAAACCCGCTTTGTCTGTGAGTGCCATGATCAGAGCTCCGTTGCGGCAAATCCCGCTGTTCCTTCTGGGAGTCGCGATGGTCGACGGCTGCGGAGTGTCCGCGCCCCCGGCACAGCCCGACCCTACGCCGGCCCTCGGACGGGAGGCTGCGCTGCGCGCCCTGGAAGCGGCGAGCGTCACCCCCATCCGGCTCTCCTTCGACGATCACACCGACGCGGTACGGACCGTGCGCGGCCGGTTCCCGACCACCGGTAGGGATCGGGAGGCAGCGGCCCGCGAATTTCTGGCCCGGCACGCGGCGTACTTTGGTCTGTCCCCGGATCTCCCTGGGTTGGACGTGGCTCGTCAGGTGGAGAGTCCCGGCGGCGTGATTCTCACGTTCACCGAGCGCCATCGCGGTGTGGACGTCTTCGCTGGAGCCGTGCTGGTGGCCTTTGACCGCGACGCGGACATTATCCACGTGCGGAACGCAGCGGGGCTGGAGCTGCCGCTGGACGTCACACCCACGCTTACGCCCCGGGAGGCCCTGGACCGGGCCGGCTCGTACCTCGACCGCCGGCTGTCGAGCGCGAGCCCGGCGCCTCGTCTCATGGTGGTGCGCGGCGGCAAGGGACACCCCGGTTGGCACCTGGCCTGGCGCGTGGAGGCGTTTACGCCCACGCCGCACCTGGGGGACTGGTACGTGTTCGTTTCGGCCCAAACGGGCCGGATCGTGCGCGTGCTGGATCGTCTCAAGCGGGGCGGCGCGCCCTGCGTGGCCTGCAACGCCGCGAGCGACCCGGCCTGCGGTCTGGTGCTCTTTGAGAACCCCGTGGACGGGCTGGACGACGCCTATCTTACCGACGGCGACAACGTGGACGCGGTGCAAAGGGGCTGCGCGCTGACGAACCTGACCTCTCCCGCGGCGCTGGACGGACTCTACGCCAACACTTCACTCTCCATGCCCCGGGTGGCTCCGCCCTACAACACGCTGCGCAGCGTCGGGCAGACCGCCCTGGACGAGGTCAACGCATACTTCCATGTCAATCGGGCCAAGGAGTACTTGAACAGCCTCGGGCACACGGGGGTCATGAGCTACTCCATCGCCATCGACGCCCATGACGGCGCCATCGGCGATCAGTCCTACTACAGCCCGTCGGGCCGCGAGCTGCACTTCGGGCAGGGCGGTGTGGACGACGCCCAGGACGCGGACGTCGTGTACCACGAGTACGGCCACGCCATCCAAGACGACCAGGTGTCAGGCTATGGCCTCAGCGCCGAAGGGGGGGCCACGGGCGAAGGCTTCGGCGACTACTGGGCCGCGGCGATTACGGACAGCTCCTCTTGTGACCCTGCGCTGGGCGCCGCCTGTGTAGCGGGCTGGGACGCCGTGTCGTACAACCCCTACACTGGCGCGGTGGGCAGTGGTTGTCTGCGGCGACTCGACAGCGCCCATCAGTACCCCGAGGACTTTGTCTGGGAGGTCCATGATGATGGCGAGATCTGGGGCGCCGCGTTGTGGAGCCTGCGCGCGCAGCTGGGCGGACCCACGGTGGACAGGCTGGTGGTCCAGGCCCACAGCTACCTCACGGCGAACGCCGACTTCATCGACGCCGCAGACGGGCTGCTGTCGGCGGACGTGGCGCTGTTCGGCGGCGCCAACGCGGGCGCCATCCACGGCGCCATGCAAGCGCGGGGCATTCCGCGCACCGGGACGCCGGCATCCACGACGGGCATGGGCCAGTGGACCGCCTATGGCTGCGCCACCGGCCACAACTACGCCGCCGGTGAGTACACCGTCTGCAGCTTCACCCAGCCGGGGGCTGATCGGGTGCGATTCCGCTTCTCCAGCTTCGACACCGAGAGCGGATTTGATCACGTCTACATCAGCGACCCGGACCTTCTGCAGGTGGAGCGACTCTCGGGCAACCTGGGCGCCAACGTGCTCTCGGCGGCGGTGCTCGGCGACACCATCGTGGCCCGCTTCAAGGCCGACGGTTCCGCCCAGCGCTACGGATTCGACATCGACCGCGTATATTTCTCGGCACTCACCTGCGCCAGCAACGAAGATTGCGATGACGCCAACGCCTGCACCGACGATGTGTGTGACCCGGTCACCGGCTGCGTGAACGTCAACAACACCGCAGGCTGTGATGATGGCAACGTCTGTACGCAGAGCGATCAGTGCGTCGGCGGCGTCTGCGTGGGGGGCGCGCCCCTGGTCTGCGACGACGGCAATCCGTGCAACGGCCAGGAGAGCTGTCTTCCCTTTGGAGGGTGTCAGTCCGGTCCGCCGCCGAGCTGTAGTGACGGCAATCCGTGCAACGGCCTGGAGCAGTGCCATCCCATCCTCGGTTGCCAGCCCGGCGTGCCCCTCAACTGCAGCGACGGCGACCCGTGCACCTACGATTCCTGCAACTCGGTCACGGGCTGCACCCACGCCCCATTCTGTTTCGACGCGGGCGTGCCCGACGGGGCCACGCCGCCGCCCGACGGCTCTACGCCGCCGCCCGACGGCTCTACGCCGCCGCCCGACGGGGCCACGCCGCCGCCGGACGGGGCCACGCCGCCGCCGGATGCTTACACGCCGCCGCGCGATGGCGGTGGTGACAGCGGTACGCTCCCGGTACCCGACGGAGCGCGTGTGGACAGCTTCAGTCCCCGGCCGGGGTGCTCCTGCGATCAACCGGCAGGGGGCGTCGGCACCGGCGCTCCCCTCGGGCTACTTTTGCTGCTGGGGCTGTGGTTTGTACGCCGACGTCGTCGCCGTCTGGGTGACAATCCCTCGCGGTAAGGCTCAGCCGCCGGCTCGGCGGCGCTGGCGCTTGCGCTGATTGCGGGTGGTCGGTGCCTTGGGTTTGTCCTCGGCCTCGCCTTTGGCGGGGTGGATCTTCGGCAGCTTTTCGGCGTTGCCGTAGGGGCCCAGGTCCATGACCCGGGTAAACCCGGCGGATCGCAGCATCGCCAGGGCCTGCCCGCTGCGGGCGCCGCTGCGGCAGTACAGCACCACCGGCTGGTCGGGATCGAGCTCGAAGGCCTTTGCGCGTAGCTCACCCAGGGGGATGTTGCGCGCCTTTGCAGGGTGTCCCTGGGAGAATTCGGCCGGTGTGCGCACGTCGATGAGCGTTCCGCCGTCGGCCAGGGCTTCGGCCATACTTTTGAGCTGCGCAGGGGATCGGTAGCCCTTGTAGAAGCTGTAACCCATCCACGCCACGGGCAGCAGCAGGATCAGCATCCAGGGTTCCATGGGCGGTGCTCCTCTCATTCCAAGAGCGCAAGCATAACCACAGGTCGTCATTGTCAAGTGGAGCGGTGCTCAAGTATCGCTCGACAGCCCGCGTCAGAAAGTGGTGTAATTTCCCAATGGCTCGGTCGTTTTTAAAGGGGAGGCCATCGCCGAGGGGTCCAAGATTTCCCGGTCCGCCGGGGTCCCAAGGACAGAAAATGAAAAAAACTGTTCACAAACTGATGACTGGTGGCCGCGTAGGGGGCTGAGATGGAACTGCAAATCACCACACTCATGGAAGACGGCGACCATCGCGAGGCGCTCCGGCTCATGGCCGAGCAGTACTCGGGCCCGGTCAAGCGTTTCTGCGCGTCCATGGTGGGTTCCCTGTCCGAGGCTGAGGAGCTGATGCAGGAGACCTACATCGACGCGTGGAAGGCCATGCCCAGGTTCCGGTCCGAGTCCAACGTGCGCGCCTGGCTCTTTGGGATCGCCCGGCGGGTCTGTATCCGGCACCTGCGCAGGCGGGATCGGCAGGCAGGCCTATTGCAGCGCTGGTTTGGCGCGGGGAACGCCCCCGCGTCGGCCGAGAAGCCGGCGCTTGATCTGGACGAGCGGGCCCTGCTACGGCAGGGGCTGGCCGAGCTCACACCCGAGCTGCGGCAGGCCGTGCTGCTTCGCTACCAGGTGGACATGGACGGACCCGAGATGGCCCTTGCCCTCGGAGTCCGACCCGCCACGGCGCGCAAGCGGGTTTCGTTGGGCATCGCTGCCCTCCGCAAGTCACTGCGCCCGTTGTTGATGGAACCCCCCCGTTTCCAGAGTGATCAGGAGAACCCCGATGGAAAAGCACAAGAGTCCGTGTCAGCGACTGCTGGCCCTCGTATCGTCCGTTCCTGAACGGGCCACTGCCCTGCCGAGCGAGCTGGCTCAGCATGTGGAGACCTGCGCCGCCTGTCAGGTGGAGGTGCACGCCTCGGAGCGGTTGACCCGGCTGCTGGCGCAGTCTGATCGGCATGTGGAGCCGGCCATTGACGCCGCGGAGATCGTCAACCGAGCCATGGCGGATCGGGGCCGTGGGACGGCGACGGATCGACGTTTCTCTCTGCGCGCTCCCTGGGTGTTGCTACCCGCGGCGGCCGCGGCCCTGATGATCGCAGCGGTGTGGATCTACGGCAAGCAGCCGGGAAAAACCGGTGGGTCGGACTCCACGACGGTGGCGACGGGCCTGGTGGCCACCCGCTGTGCGCGCTCGGTGAACCGAGGGCCCTGGAAGACCGAGGCGTGTGCTCACAGCGGTGTGGCGGTCGTCGGTAGCGGCGAGCGACTGCGCCTGACGCTCTCTGACCAGACCACCGTGTGGCTCAACCACGGCAGCCAGCTGCGGGTGCTGCGCGACCACGCCCGGGCCCTGCGGCTCGAGCGGGGCGAGGCGCTGCTGGACGTAGTGCACCAAGGTCAGCTTCCGCCCCTGAAGGTGGGGGTGCCCACGGGCATGGTCAACGTGGTGGGCACCCAGCTGCACATCACCGCCCGGTCCCGGGCGGCCATCGTGGACGTGCTGCGCGGCAAGGTGATCGTGGAGTCTGGCGGCATGACCGCGCCGGTCACCGCGGGGGGCGAGGCCGTGCTCGGCAAGGGCGACACGCCGCTCGTGCAGGCCGCCGCCGACCTGGGCACCGCCACCGAGTGGGCCGACACGCTGCCCGCGGCCACCAAGGGCACCAGCGGCTTCGGCCGGCTGAGCGCCCGGCGCCCGGGCAAGACCCAGGACGCGGAGCAGGCCCTGCGCCTCACCGACCACAAGGTGGAGGTGCGCATCCAGGGGCGGGTGGCCAAGACCATCGTGACCGAGACCTTCCACAACGACACCAACAACACCCTGGAGGGCGTCTACAAATTCCCGCTGCCCACGGATGCGAAAATCGCCGCCCTGGATCTGGTGGTCAACGGCAAGTGGGAGCACGGCGCCATCGTGGAGCGCTCCCGGGGGGACAAGATCTGGCGCGGGGTGATCCGCAATGCCACCCCCAAATCCAAGCGTCACGTGCAGCACACCGAGTATGTCTGGGTGCCCGGCCCCTGGCACGACCCGGCCCTGCTCAAGTGGAAAAAGGGCAGCGAGTTTGAGCTGCGGATCTTTCCCATTCCCAAAAAGGGCGGTCGCACCGTGCGCATCGCCTACACCCAGCTGCTCAAGCCCATTCCGGGCGGGCGGCGCTATGTGCTGCCCCTGGCGGCGGACCCCGCGGGCAAGCCCCGGGCCGAGCGCTTCCGCTTCGAGGCCAAGGTGGGCGGCCACGAGCCCGGTCTGGAGCTGCGCGCCAGCCCCTATGCACTGCAGTCCAAGACGCAGAAGAGCATCCTCGTATTGAGCCTCGACAAAACAAAGTTCGCCCCTACGGGCGACCTCATATTGGACATCCCTTCGGCGCGGTTAGGCAAGGAGTTGACGGCCTGGGCCTACAAGTCTCCGTCTCGCCCTGGGGACGGTTATGCGCTGCTCGCGCTGCGTCCCATGCTGCCGGCCTGGTCTCGGCGGGATCCCCTCAAAGTGGTCTTTGTGGTGGACTCGTCCTACTCCATTCAGGCGGAGCGTTTGCAGCGCGCTGCCGAGCTGGTCGCGCGGGTGACCCGGGACCTCGGCAATAAAAGTCAGGTGCACCTGCTGGCCTGTAGCCACGAGTGCCGTGAGCTGAGCCCGGGTTTCCGTCCGGCCGGCAAAGCCACGGCCGCCATGCTGCGTCGCAGCGTGTTGGCCTTGGAGCCCCTGGGCAGCACCCGCCTCGTGCACGCCTTCGGGCAGGCTGCCAAGCTTCTGGAAAAGGGCCCCAAATTCACCCAGGCGCGGGTCATCTACCTCGGCGACGGCGTGCCCACCGTGGGGGAGACCGACCCCGGCCGCCTCACCGAGCGGGTACGGTTGGCTCTGGGTGAGGCGCGGTTGACCACCGTGGCCCTGGGCGGCCATGTGGACGACGTGGTGCTGCGTGGTCTGGCTCGCGCCGGGCGGGGGGCCTACGTCGCCCATAGCGCGGGCACGTCTCTGCGCGCCACATCCTTCCGGGTGCTCCAGCGCCAGTGGGGCGAGCCCCTGCGTGACGTGGCCCTGAAACTGCCTGCCGGGATCCACCGCATTGCCCCGACCAAGCTGGGCGACCTGTGGCCCGGGGAGGAGCGGCTCGTCGCGGCGCGGATCAAGGCCGACGCCGAGGGGGATGTCGTGCTCACGGGGTCCATCGCCGGCCGCAGCTATGAGCGTCGCTATCGCGTCAAGCTCGCGCCCCGGGCGGTTTCCGGCAACGCCTTTTTGCCCCGGCTGTGGGCCGAGCGGCGCATCGACGACCTGCAGCAGCGTCGCGGTGAAGAGCACCGCAAGACCATCGTGAAGCTCTCCAAGAGTCACCACGTGCTCAGTCGGCACACCAGCCTGCTGGTACTCGAAAGCGCGGCCATGGCCAAGGCCTTCAAGGTCAAAGACACGCGCCCGGCCACGGAGTGGACCGGCGACGAGGGAACCACCGAGTCGGACACGGCCACCGTGGGCGGCAAGGGTGCGGGGGCGTCCGCGGACGATCGCGCTGCGCGGCGCTCTTCGGGCTTGATGGATCTGATGCGCGCCGGCTCGAGCATGAGTAGTCCACCTGCGCCCCGGCGGCGGGCCTCGCCCAGAAAGGCGATGGAGAAAATGCCCCGAAGCCAGCGCATGTGGCGGCCCCGTTGGCGGGGGCGGCGGCGCATGATCCGCATGAAGAAGGTGTGGTATCGGGCCGCCACCATCGGTCTGCCCGCGACGATCTTCAGTTTCGAGCGCACGGAGCTGCGCCGTCGGGAGCAGCGCCTGGCGGACAAGCCCCTGTCGAGGGACCGCACCCGGGACCTGGTGCGCTGGCACGTACGCCTGGGAGATCTGGCGGCGGCCGAACGCCTTGCCAGCAAGTGGCTCGCCAAGGACCGCCTCGACGCGGGGGCGCTGGTGGAGTTGGCTGGCATCGCCGCCCTGCGGGGCGATCCCCAGCGGAGCCGGGACCTGCTCGCCAGCGCCGTGGACGTGGACCCGCGCAATGCCGGGGCCCACACCCGCATGGTGGAGCTGTACCGCGCCGTGGGCAACCGTGATCTGCGGTGCGCCCATGCCCTCACCCGGGCGCTGGTGTCCAAGCGGGACTGGCGCCACCAGGTGGCCGCCGCGCGCTGTGACAATGATCTGCAGCGGCACATGTCCCACTTGAAGGGCTGGAGTCGCAAACGCGCCGAGAAGGCCGTCGCCAAGACGGTGAAGGCGCCGCGACTCTGGGAGCGGCTCAAAGTGGACGCCGCCTGGGACACGGGCCCGGACTTCGACGTGGTGGTTGTGTCCCCCCGGGGCCGGGTGATCTCCTGGCAGGGCGGCGCCCGCCGCGTGCGCACCGCCGACGTGCGGTCCACCGTGCGTGAGACCCTGGCGGCCTCCATGGAGGAGCGTGGTCGTTACCAGGTCTGGATGGTGCCCCGGTCCTCGGGCAAGATCACCTCGTCTTCAGGCACGCTCCGCATCCGTTCCTACGGCAAGACCCGCACGCTCCGCTTCACTTCGGCGGGACGACCCACCCGCGTGGCCGACGTGTCCGTCAAGCTGAAGTTCCGTCTCGTGCGGGCCCAGTAGCGCTCAGCGCCCGGTGCCCGCCCGCTTTTTTGATTCCCACCGCGGTCGCAAACGCATCCAACAAATGCAGCTTCCATCCATCCTGCGGCCGCGGTCTATTAATCCCACGGCCTCAGGATAGACGGTGGCATGCGCTTTGCTTCAGTCGGCGAGTGTGACCAATAACGGGGGGAATCTTGGGGCGTGCTCGTGGAATCCTGATGGATCGCGTGGTGAGTGCCTCAGATTCCCGTGGTCGTCTGGAGGTGATTATGCGAGTCGTGAGCCTTTGGGTGGTTGTTGGATTGGCGCTGGCCGTGATGGGATGCAAGGCACGGAGCCTGCACTACGATCCCGTGAGTCCCAGCGAGGGGGTAGCGACGCAGATCACGCTGGAGATTTATGGCGACGGGGACGGGATGTTGCGGGAGACCCGGACCCTGGATTCGGAGGGGCCGGTGCTCGTAGAGATAGACGCGGATCTGCCCTTCACCGAGGCGCCTGCGTACTACATCTATGCCCGGGCGGATGGGTTTTATACCGAGCTCTATTACGCCGTCTGGGGAGATACGATTCAGGTAGATCTCGACGCGGTGCCCGACCTGCCGGACGCCCTGGCGGGGGTGATCTTCGAGGGCGATGAGTACCTGGCGCACGGGTACTACGCGCACCAGGACCTTTTGGTAGTGGGACCCGGTGGCGAGGAGGCGACCCTGACCACAGACGCGCAGGGCCGCTTTGGCCTGGCGGGCTTGGCGGAGGGCACCTACCAACTGCGGCTGATCTGCGACGGCCACCCCCCCACGTTCGAGATGAGCAACGGGGCCGGCACCGACTATGCGGACCTGCTCTTTTACCCGAACGTCTACGCCCGGGCGCCGAACCTGTATCTGTACCCCGAGACCACCACCGACGTGTCCGTGCGCCTGGCGTTTCCCCAAGGCGGCGAGGTGGTCGTATCCGAACCGCCATACGCAAACGGTTGGCAGGTGCAGGTGGCCCCTGACGGGACCATCGACGACCAGTGGGGGTATCTGTTTTACGAGGCCCGCTTGCCGCGCCGGGTGCAGACCGAGCAGGGCTGGGTGCTCGACGGCAGGGCCCTGGGGACGGAGCTGCGTAGCCTCCTGACGCGGCTCGGATTCCAGGGCCGGGAGATCGACGACTTCGTGGAGTACTGGGCGCCCGAGCTCGCGGGCGCGGCCTGGTGGGCGGCCTACCCCATGGAGCCCGAAGCGCTCGTGACTCTGCACATCGACCCTGCGCCGCGACAGGTGCACCGCGTGTGGTTGTACTTAGAGCCCCTGGCGGGCCCGATGTCCCTGCCGGAGCCAGCATCGTCCGGGTTCCCCGAGCGGGAGGGCTTCTTGGCCGTGGAGTGGGGCGTCGTGCTAGGGCGCTGAGGCACAGCGGCGATGATCCCGACGCATAGGCCCGCGCTCGCGAGAATGTGTACGCGGCTCTGATTTGCTCTCGTCGGGGTTCAGTCCAGGCCCACGTTCACGGTGGTGCCAGCCACGGTGAGTCGGGCGCCGAGCTTGCGGGAGGACTTGAGGAAGGGGTCCAGCCAGCGCAGCTCTCCCGGACGGAGGCGCCGGGGTGAGAAGCGTACGATGCGGTTCTGGGTGACAATGGGGAGCAGCTCCACGCCTCGGAGGCGGCCGGGCTCATCGCCCTTTCGCGGGGTGATGCGCAGGCGGGCGAGGAGGCCGATGCGCATGTGGCCGTGTCCGGGTGTGCCCCAGGCGTAGTTGCCCAGGGAGTACAGGATCACCCGCCGGCCGCGCACCTCCATTCCCTGAACGTCGTGGCTGTGGTGCCCGGCTACCACGTCTACGCCCAAGGAGGCGAGCCAGCGCCCGGCGCGTTTTTGCGCGTCTGACACGCCCACATAGTTGTCGCCCCAGTGCACGCTCACGATGAGCACGTCCACCAGCGGCCGCAGGCGTTTGACGTCTCGCGCCACGTCAGTGCGTTCGAACCGTGCGCACCCCACCCGGTCCCCCACGGCGTAAGTACGCAGGTACAGGTTCCAAAAGATGCGCGACTCCAGGTAGGCGAGAAATCCGATGCGCGTGCCCCCCACGTCGAAGATCACCGGGCGCCGCGCAGCGCTCTCGTTTCGGCCAGCGCCCACGTGGGCGATGGAGGCGCGGTCCAGGTGTTTCACCGTGTCGGTGAGCCCGCGGCTCCGGTAGTCCAGCATGTGGTTGTTGGCCAGGCTCACCAGGTCCAGGCCGAGCCACTGCCAGGCGGCGGTGGCTCGCGGACGCACGCGGTACACGTACTTTTTGTACAGGGGGAACTGCCGGGTGCTCGTGGTGACGGGGGCCTCGAGGTTCAGAAAGCTCACATCGGCGTCCCGGAGGATCCGGGCTGTGCGTCGATACGGATAGCGGTAACCCCGGCGCTGGATGACCCGCAGGGAGACATCCGTGGGTGCGAAATCTCCGCCGAGCACCACGGTGACCTCATCGGGGTCGAGCGGGGTGCGGTGAATGACCCGGGGGGCGGCCTGGTCCACGGTGGGGTTGTAAAAGGTCCAGAACAGCGCCCAGGAGACAAAAAGCCCGATCAGCGCGGCGAAGCCGAGCCCGAACCAGCGGAGCACCCGGCGCAGGGCGGTGCGGCTGCGGTGCTTACTCGGGGTCGAGGTCGGGGTCGGCTCGGGCACCTCGCCGGAGTCGGTGCCGGGGCACTGGGTGGCGGAGGTGTCAGCCAAGGTGTCGACGTCTGATCAGCAGCAGTCCCAGCAGGAGCAGTCCCCCGAAGAGGCCCGCGTCCCGGGGACTGGGCTGGGACGAGCAGCCGCAGTCGGCGTGGGGGGGACCGGAGTACCAGATGGCCTCGCAGGCATCGCCCACGCCGTCGCCGTCGAAGTCGCTTTGGGTTGGATTTGCGACGGCGGGGCAGTTGTCTGTGTTGTCGACCACGTAGCCCGGGGGGGGGATCGACGAGCACAGGGAGGTGGCGTCGTTGGGATCGCCGTAGTCGTCCGCGTCCGGGTCACCGTAGTAGGTCTGTACCTCCGACACGGTGTCGTCCAGGTCGTCGCAGTCGTCTGGGCCGTCCACGCCGTCGCCGTCCTTGTCGTCGTCGCACTCATCGCCCACGCCGTCGCCGTCGGTGTCCACCTGGTCGGGGTTGGGGGTGGTCACGCAGTTGTCGACCCCGTTTAGGATCCCGTCGAAGTCCAGGTCCCCCAGGGGGCCGTCATTGTCGTCGGGGTCGAGGTAGTTGGGGATGCCGTCGCCGTCGGTGTCGTCGTTGGTGGGATCCCCGTCGTTGTTCGGGTCTTCGTTTACCGTGAGGATGCCGTCGTTGTCATCGTCGGGGTCTAAGTAGTTGGGGATGCCATCGCCGTCGGTGTCGTCGTCCGTCAGGTCCCCGTTGCCGTTCAGATCCTCGATGATCGACGGGATGGAGTCGTTGTCATCGTCGGGATCCAAGTAGTTGGGGATGCCGTCGCCGTCGGTGTCGTCGTGGGTGGGATCCCCGTCGCCGTCCGGGTCCTCGAGCACTGACGGCAGGGAGTCGCCGTCGTCGTCGGGGTCGAGGTAATTGGGCAGGGTGTCGCCGTCGGTGTTGTCGTTGGTGGGGTCGTTGTCGCCGTTGGGATCCTCGTTGATGGTCAGCACTGAGTCGCCGTCGTCGTCCGTGTCCAGGGCGTCGATGATGCCGTCGCCGTCGGTGTCGATGGGGTTGCCGCCGTTGGTCTCGACGGCGTCGTTCACCGTGTCGCCGTCGGTATCGGGGTTGGTCTCGTCGGTGCCCAGGATGCACAGCTCCTGATAGTCAGTGAGCCCTTCGCCGTCGGTGTCCAGGGTGCCGTCGATGACGCGCATGGTCAGGGGCGGGCTGGAGACCGAGTCCAGGAAGCTGTAGGTGTCCAACAGCGCCGCATCGCCTTTGCCCAGGTGGCTGTTACCGCCGACGATGGTATCGCCGAAGTCGCCCCAGGCCCGGGCGTTGCCTGTGAAGGCTTCGCCATGGGGCGTGGCCGCGCCGCCGTAGGCGCCCGACAGGAGTCCCGCCGCGCCCGAGGTCTCGGCGCCCAGATCGCCGTTGCGCATGGGAATGGCGTTGATCTGCACGAGGCTGTCGTTCCAGAACATGCGCAGGGGCGTGCGGCCCCCGACGCCGCTCACCTCGTACATGCGGAACCCGGGGTAGCTGGTCTCGATGTCGCTGCCCACGTAGTGGAACTCCCCCACCATGACCTGCACGACGCACTGATAGGTGCCGTTGGGGACCACCGCGCCGGTGTTGTCCAGGCCGTCCCAGGTGAGGGTGTTGGGTCCGCTGACGGTGGTGCCGATGAGGTGCAGATCCGACGTGGACGTGATGTCGAACACGCCGTCGCTGTTGAGGTCACACACCACGTGATAGGTGCCGATGACGTCGGTGGTGAAGGTGAAGTCGCCGGTGGTCTGGCCACTGACCACGACGTTGCAGCCCGCCGGGCCGCCGCTGTAGCCGAAGCCGCTCACGGTGGGTGTGGCGATGACGTAGTTGGCCACCTCGGGCACGTTCAGGTAGATGGGGAACTCCGGAAAGACGTTGAACCCGGCGCCCTGGGGCACCGACAGCCCCGGGCTGATGCCGCCGTTAGTGGCGCCCGAGCGGTTGCCGCGGACCTGGTAGACGTAGCCGGCCATGCCCTGGAGGTCGAGCTCGATGACGCCCTGGTCACCGGGCTGGCCGCCGGGCACCAGCCCGTAGAAGCTCGCGTTGGTGGCGGCCGTGTCCCAGAAGGTGCCGGCGTTGAAGTACCAGACGTCCGCCCAGACGCGGCCGGGTTGGGGTATGCCGCCGAGGTAGACCGTCAGGTCCCAGGCCGTGAAGCCCACCACGGCGCCGTTCACGTCCACCTGGAATTGATCGGTGTCCGGGTTCACCCGGTAGGCGCCCGTGATCCCGGCCAGGGGCGTGATCACCTGGCCCGAGCTGTAGATGCCCACAAAGGTGTTGTTGGGCCCGGTGACCGTGACGTTGCCATCACCGGTCCACACGAAGGTCTCGGTGGTGTCATCCAGGATGTCCACCCGGAGCAGCGTGGAGGCGACGAGCCCCTGATTGGCGCCGGTTTGTGCGGAACCCTCGCCCCGGACTGCCGGGGGACATAGCGCCAAGAGCAGCAACGCTGTGGCCCATGCGACCGGGGTGAGCAGGGTGAGATTCCGACCGTGCGGCTTCGACATCGACGACTCCTCCAGGCGACCGAACCCCTTCCCCGGGGCGCAGGTGGCACGTCAGATCGGTTCAGCCTGATCGTAGCCCGGGGGACGGCACGCTGTCAAAGTGTCAAAGGGCGCGGGTGGATGCGGGCGGGGTGGGCCTACTTGGTGGCCGTGAAATCACCGTCGTAGTTGCCGCCGACGAGGGTGCCGTACCAGTGGCCGTTGATCATGTTCCAGTCGTCCTGGATGTCGGCCTCGCCGCGCATGGACATGAGGCTCAGACTCACCTCGATGTTGTCCAGGGCGTTGATGATGGCGGTGATGGCCGGCTGCTTCATGTTGTCGCAGACGTTGTAGACCGCGTCGTAGACATCGAAGCCGAAGGTGTTGTAGACCATGTCGTCGATGGCGTAGGCGATGTCGTCGCAGTCGATGAGGTCGTCCAGGGCGTCCTCCAGGCTGTAGTAACAAGGCCAGCCCGGCACCGAGCAGGTCACCGCCGTGAGCATGGCCTCGATGCCCCATCGGATGAGCCCGCCCACTACGTTGTCCACGTCGAAGCGGTCGATGTAGAAGAACTCGCAGACCTCCCGGGAGGTGAACATCTGCTGGGGGATGTAGCCGATCTGCGGGATGTTGGACGGGGACTCGGAGATGTACTGGCCCTGGTACTCGAATTCGATGATGTCCCAGGTCTGGCTGCCCACGTACTCGTAGCCGCCCTGGGAAACGAGGTTCACCGTAGAGTAGACGCGCATGTCGTCTACGATGTCGCTGATGTTGCCCATGGCGATGATGAGCTGCTGGGCCCAGGGCGGCACGTAGGCGTTGATCAGCCCCTGGATGATGTCCTCGATGAAGTTCTCAATGAAGCCCGGAAGGCCGGGGATGTTGAGGTTGCCCTGGATGATGTCGCGCAGGGTTTCGGTGGCCGTGAGGATGCCCGACAGCCAGCCGGGCAGGGCGTCGCGTAGGTGCAGCAGGGAGTCGAACTGCCAGGTGCCGTTGAGCCGGTTGGCCGGGGGCGGATTCTGGCATTGGCTCGAGTTGATACACAGGCCGCTCACGCAGATTTGGCCCGAGGGGCAGTCCGGGTCCTGGACACAGGGCGTGCCACCGGGCGGTACGTTCTGGAGACAGAAGCCGTTGACGCAGAGCCAGCCCGTGGGGCAGTCGTCGTTGTTGGTGCAGGGCTGGTCCGTGGGAATGGGCTGGCAATGCCCGGCGATGCACATCTCGCCCCCGGGGCAGGGGGTTGCCGTGAGGGGGCCGCAGGCCGCGCCCTCGGGGCCCGGCGGCACACATTGGCCGGCGGTGTTGCACTCATAGGGAGCGACGCAGTCGTCGTTCGTGACGCAGGGGCCGGACTGGGTGGGGTTGGGGATGCAGAGCTGATTGTCACAAATGGGGGCCGCGGCGGGGCAGTCGGCGTTGGACTGGCAGGGGCCTGTGCCCTGGTCGGCGATGTTGATGTGGATGCTCACCGGCGCCGTGCCCTGGAGGGTGGCGGTGACATCCAGGCCCGCCGGCACGCCCGCGGTGCCCGTCAACATGGCGATGGTGGCGATGCCCAGGGGACTGGTGGTGGCGGTGATCTGCGCGCCGGAGAGGCCGCCGCCGATCTGCTCCAAGGCCGAGCCCGCGCCGCCGGGGCTGAGGTTGAAGGTGATCTCCTCGCCCACCAGCGGGTACTCTCCGAATCCGGGATCCGGGCTGTAGGCCTGCACCGAGAGGTTGATGCGGCTGTTTGTGAAGGCGTTGACCGGGTTGGCGCTCACCACGCGCAGCCCGCGGAGCTGGTCCGCCACGGCCACGCTGAAGGTGACGTCGCAGGTCCCGTCCGCTACAGCCACCACCTGGTAGGGGCCCTCCTCGGTGGCGGTGAACTCCACCTCCGCGATGCCGTTGGTGTCGGTCTCCGCGCTCGCGACGCTCAGGGCGCCGTCGCCGCTGATGCTGATGATCTCGAAGTGCACGGTCACGCCCGCGGCGACCCCCGCCGTTTCGTGGGAGCCGTCGTCCAGGTGCACGGTCATGGCGCGGAGGGCGATGCTGCCCCCCGCGATCATGTCGAAGTCGTAGGTGCCCAGGGCGGTGAGGTAGATTCCGCTCTCGTTGCTCGCGTCACAATCCGAGTTGTAGCCATCCACGTTGTTGTTGCCCGGGTTGCTGCCGGCGCAGGCGCCCAGTAGTAGGCTGAACAGCCCGATGGCGACGAAGCTCCGTCTCATGGTTGCGTTCCTTTCGGTCGTGCTGGGATCACCGTTATCGTACATTCAACTACAGTGTACCGGATCCCCCTGCCAGATTTGAATCGGTCAAGTGGCCAGAACCTAACCTGTCCTAATTTACCAGTTTTTTCGAGGAACCAGGGGTTGGGGCGCCGCCTCCGCCGCCGTTTCCGCTGCCATTTTTCCCGCGGGGCGGCGGGGGTTTGGCACCTGGAGCAACGCGGCCGCCCTGGAGCACCAAAAACCGGGACTTGGGCTTCGGGGCGCCAAGGAGCTGGGACGGTCGCCAGGCGCGGGTCACAAAGAGCGCGCCCACGCCACCCCCGACGGCCGAGGCCGCCTTGGGCAGCACACCGAATCCGTTGACCAGGTCGTAAAGGACCGCCACACCGAAGGCGGCGAGCAGGGTCAGCAGCACGTGTTTGCCGTACACGGGCACGGGGCGCAGCACAAACACCTGCTCCCGCCAGTAGATGATTCCCAGGGCCACCAGGACTCCCCAGATCCCGGGCGAGGCATCGCCGGTGGCCTGCCCGGTGGACAGCGCCAGGCCCAGGAGCGAAGCCGCCAGGTGACCCACCACGGCGCAGGTAAAAAAGAGGATCAGAAATCGTCGGAACCCCAGCCACCCTTCCAAAGGTGTCCCGAGGAGCCACAGGGCGGTCATGCCCAGCAGAAAGGGCGCGATGTAAACCTGATCCAGGCTGCCGAAGTAGATCAGCGTGGAAAAGATCCGCCACAGCTCGAAATTGCCAAAGGCCTTGGAGGGCACCAGCGCCAGGGCGTCGGGATAGAGGCGGCTGCCCCAGAATACGAAGGTAACCAGGGCGAGCGAATAGCTGAGCAGCAGAATCCGGACGCCGCGAGTTGGGTTGCCTCCGGGCTTTAGGTAGGTACGCTGAAGCATGGCTCTGTCCGGGTCAGATGTAGACCGACTCGGCCTGGGAGTCGAGTGAATTGCGGGTCTAGCCCGTGGCGTGGGCGGCCACTGTCGTGTCGCGAAGCTCGCCGGTGTGGTGGTCGTATACGGTGATGGGGGTGTCGTCGGCCAGCACCGTGTCCCAGGCTGGGTGCTCTGCGCGCGGGGCGCCTACCCGGTGCAGGATGCGGGCGGCGTGGGCCCGGATCCGGGGGTCGGGGTCGGACAGGCCCTCGCGAAGGAATGGCACAAAAGGCGCGACGCGCTCCGGCTCCCGGCCCGCCAGGCGAGCGAGGGCCATGTACGTTCCGGCCTGAAAGGGCTCCTCCCGGTGGAAGGAGTGCAGGATTATCGTGAACTCCGGGATGAGCTGCTCCACGTTCAGCAGGATCTCCCCGATGGCTTCGGCGCCGTGCCACATGAGCCCGCCGGACTCGTCGTTCATGTTCCAAAGCAGGCGGCGCAGCCACTCCCGGACGCGCTCCACGTCGTGCTGGGACTCCTGACCGGCCAGGAGTCCCAGGGCCTCAATGGCGCGCCAGCGGAGCAGCTCGTCGGACTCAAAGAGCGCGCTGAACACGGTGCGCGCGGCGTGGCGCTCGTCGCGGGCCCAGGCCAGCAGCGCCTCGTGATCCCGGGTTTCGAGCAGCCTCCTCAGCGTGACCTTTCGCTGGCGGGTGGTGGTACCTTTACGGTTGAGCTTCATGGGGACGCCTCGGTCGGTTGGACCGTCACAGCGTAAGCACTTCGGCGACCGACGCAACCTGGTCCGGCGTCGCCACCGGGCGTGATTCAACCCCCGCGCAGCAGATGTTCGAGCTCCATGTACGCGGCACTCTGCTCAGGAGTTGGCACGGTGGGCCGGTGGGCGCGCAGCAACGTCACGAGCTGTAGCTCGCGCGCCGTGCGGTCGGTCATGAGCTCGTCGCGTTGGCGCTCGAGCTCGGCCACTTCCTGGGCCACCCCGGCGGCCTGGCTGTTGCCTGTTTTGAATTCCACGGCCAACCGCTCCTCGAGGCTGCGGATCTGAAAGTCCAGGTCACCCAGCTGGATGGTGGTCGCCGCGTTGCTTTCGGCCAGCTGGTTGCGCTCCAGGTTCAGGTCAATGACCGCGAGGCGCAGCTGGGCGGTGCGCTCCCGGTGGGCCTGCTCCAGCTCCGCGAGGCGCGCCGCGGGGAACGCGAGCGCCGTCTGCGCGCTGGCGGTTTGCTGAGCCACCCTGTCCAGACCGGCCAGCAGGGGCTCGAGGTCCGTGGGCCCGGCGCCCGCTTCGACGATCCACTGCGCCAGGGTTCGGGCCCGCTTGCAGACCCGCCGCCATTGCCAGGGGTCCTCCTCTGAGAGTCGCCGCACCCCGTCAGCGTCCAGGGCGCTGGGCAGGGTCATTTCGAGGCCTTCGGCGGCGTCGGGCGACTTGGCACCTCCGGGCAGGTCGATCGTGTTCGCCATGGCTTCATCCACGACGGGCGTGCTCGCCGTGGAGTAGGGGCGCGTGGGGCGTTGTGCGCGTTGGAGGCCCACCTCTAGGGCGGCCATCACCTCGGTCATGCTCGCCGGGCGCTTGTTCCGGTCTTTGGCGAGGCACCGCACCACGGTGAGGTCCAACTCCGGGGGCAGGGGCACGGCGGTGCTCGGGCGCAGTCGGGAAGGGGGAGGTGGCGTCTCCTTCTGGTTGGCGATGATCAGCTCCTCGAGGGAGTTGCAATCAAAGGGCGGGCGGCCAGTGAACAGCTCGAAGGCCAGCACGCCGAAGGAGTAGATGTCTGTGGTTTTGTCCACGGGCTCGCCCCGGGCCTGTTCGGGGGACATGAACATGGGCGTGCCGAATATCTCCCCCACGCCGGTGAGTTGGAAGACTCCCGTGTCCACCATGATTTTGGCCAGCCCGAAGTCGAGGACTTTGACCTCTTCTTCGCCCGAGCCCAGGGTGCGCAGCATAATGTTTTCGGGCTTGAGATCGCGGTGCACGATGCCCGCGGCGTGGGCCGCTCCCAGGGCCGAAGCCACCTGTCGTAGGATGGACAGTGCGCGGTGCAGGGCGGGTACGTTGGGGTGCAGCTCCTCAATGAGCTCATTCAGGCTGCGCCCCTCGATGTACTCCATGGCGAGGTAGAAGCGACCGTCCGCCGTGGAGCCGAAATCCGAGATGTAGACGATATTCGGGTGATCCAGGCGGCTCGCCACCAGGGCCTCCCGGCGGAACCGCTCCATGAGATTGGCGTCGGTGCGGAACTGCTCCTTGAGCAGCTTGATGGCATAGCGGCGCCCGAGCACGTTGTGCTCGCCGAGGTACACCTCGCCCACGGAGCCCTCTCCCAGCAGCTTCACCAGGCGG
>Ga0180009_10001089_pt1 | contig 34137 bp, 34 predicted proteins | sample OS_PC_MetaG_FD_123537 | JGI IMG/M metagenome (GOLD analysis project Ga0180009, IMG submission 123537) | Groundwater microbial communities from the Aspo Hard Rock Laboratory (HRL) deep subsurface site, Sweden - OS_PC_MetaG | ecosystem: Environmental > Aquatic > Deep subsurface > Groundwater... | reverse complement strand
TTTTTCGTTGACTTCGGCTGTCGGCGGAAATAGTACCAGTCCGGATTCATTTTGCCCTGTGGTCATACTGCCTCCCACCTAAATGTTAGCAACGCCCTGCCCCAAAGTCAATTTAACGGGCAAACTTGCCATTCCCGGGCCGCTGTGCCATAATTTTTGAGCCGAACGTTTATCCGAAAGGTACAACGACGCCACATATGGATATTATCAGGGAAGCCCTGAGCAAAGGCCAGAAAGCTCTAAATGAGTATGACGCCAAAAGGTTATGTGCCAGCTTCGGCATTCCGGTCTGCTGTGAAGCCGTCGCTCACGATGCCGATTCCGCAGTGAAAGAGGCAGTAAAGATTGGGTTCCCGGTGGTTCTGAAAGCGTCCGGGAAAGACCTCTTTCACAAAACAGAGGTCGGCGGCATCTCCCTGAACCTGAAAAACCAGGAAGATGTGAGGCGGGAAAGCGAGCGTCTGTTACAGATACCCGGCAGCGATGCGGTGCTCGTTCAGGAGATGGTGAAAGGAGAGCGGGAGCTGGTCTGCGGCCTGGTCCGCGATGCCCACTTCGGCCCCTGCGTCATGTTCGGGCTCGGCGGTATCATGACCGAAATTTTCCAAGATATCGTCTTCCGCGTGTCCCCTCTGACCATCCACGATGCCCGGCAGATGGTTCAGGAAATCCAGCATAAAAAGCTGCTCGAATCGTTCCGCGGCGAAGCGGCCGCTGACATTGAGGCGCTAGCACAGATACTGGTTACCCTCAGTGAAATCAGCCTTCAGTACGGGAATATACAGTCCATCGATATTAATCCACTTAAAATCAGACCTGACGGCAAGCCGGTCGCCGTGGACGCGCTGGTCACATTGGGTAAAGAGCCAGCAAAGCCAGTGAGCAAAATAGCCCCGAAGAAGGACTTAACAAAGCTCTATAAACCCGACAGCATCGCCGTGATTGGAGCCTCCGCCACGCCCGGCAAGGCCGGCTATACAGTCATGCATAATATTCTGGCCAATGGCTACAAAGGAAAGGTCTACCCGGTCAATCCCAGGGGCGGCGAAATCATGGGCTTACCCGTCTGTTCATCAATCGCCGAACTGCCAGACGGCGTTGACCTGGCCGTTATCGTCATCCCCGCCCAGGCCACGGTACAGGCGGTAAAGGAGTGCACCGCAAAGGGCATTAAATCATTCGTTCTCTGTGCCGGCGGCTTCTCCGAAGTCAACGAAAACGGCGAGGCACTCCAGGAGGAACTGACGCGCGCCATCGCTGAGGCCGGCGCCAATGCCGTCGGCCCCAATACCTCCGGCCACACCTCAACGCCCTATCACTTCACCACCAGCATTTTCCCGCTGGGCAAGGTCCCGCGGGGCAACATCTCCTACATCGCCCAGACGGGCAACTTCGCCACCCACACCATGTACTGTATTATCATCGACGAGAACTTCGGGGTGGCCAGGGTAACCGGGCTGGGCAATAAAATCGACGTCGATGAGAGCGACGTCCTTGAATATTACGCCGAGGACCCGGAGACAGAAGTTATTTTCCTTTACCTGGAAAGCATAAAGCGGCCCAGTCGTTTCATTGAAGTGGCGCGCGAGGTTACCCGCCGAAAGCCCGTCTTTCTGCTCATGGGAGGCAGCACCGGGGAGGGAGCCAAAGCGGCCGTGACCCATACCGCCTCCATGGCCTCGGATGAGCGAATCCTGGATGGCACCATCAGGCAGGCCGGCATTACCAGGCTTTATGAATACTCGCACCTAGTGCTGACAGCCAAAGCGCTTGCCTGCATGCCACTGCCAAAGGGAAATCGAGTGGGCTTCCTGGCGCCTTCCGGCGCCATGCTGGTGGTGTTCTCGGACCTCTGCCAGCAGCGATGGAATCTTGACGTCCCCGAGGCCGAGGAAAAAACCAGAAGGCGCCTTCAGGAGATAAGCCCGGACTTCGTCCGTATGCGCAATCCGGTGGATATCTGGCCGTCGGTATTCGAACATAGCGTCGAGTTCAGCTATAGAGAGGCTATTGAAGCTCTGATGCGAGATAAAAATATCGATGCGGTGGTGCCGATTCTCATGCTGGCCGAGAACGTTGGCATACCTCCTCTGGACTTCCTGGTTAAGCTGGCAAATAAATACCCGGAGAAGTCACTTTATGTTGCTTTCAGCGCCGAGAGAAAGCACATGGAAGCAGCCAAGGCATTTCTGGAACCGAAGGGCGTGCCCACCTTCTTTATGATTGAAGAGCCTTTTGAAGTCCTTTCCATACTCAACCGGTGCCGGCAGAACATGCAACGGCCCGGTTGAAATAATATTATGTCAATTATTAACGATTAGAGGTGATTTATTGTACCAGAAAAGCATACTGGATAACGGGTTGCGCGTTTTAACCTCGACCATGCCCCAGACCCGCTCGGTGTCAATCAGTTTCTTTATCGGTACCGGCTCCCGTTATGAAGCTGATTCTGAAGCTGGCATTTCCCACTTTATCGAGCATCTATGTTTCCGCGGCACCGAGAAGCGGCCCACCGCCAGAGACATCTCCACGGCCATCGAAGGCGTGGGCGGTATTCTCAACGGCGGCACGGATAAGGAACTCACCGTTTACTGGTGCAAGGTAGCCCGACCCTATCTCGAGACCACCTTTGATGTGCTGGTCGATATGCTCATCAACTCACGCTTTGACCCTGAGGATATGGAGAAGGAGCGCCAGGTCATCATCGAAGAGATAAACATGAGCAACGACTCGCCCTCGCAGCGGGTGGGAATGCTCATTGACGAGCTGCTCTGGCCCGGTCATCCGCTGGGGCGCGATATCGCCGGCAGCCGTGATTCCGTCAGCAATATCAGTCGTGAACTTATGCTGGAATACCTCGCTAACCACTATCGGCCGGGCAATATCGTGATGGCTGCCGCCGGTAACATCCAGCATGAGGAAATAGTAAGCATGGTCAATCAAGCGCTGGGCAAATGGGCGGGACGGCAATCTCGGGCCGGATATCTCACCTGCAAAGAAAACCCGTTCCCCAGACTGCGCATCGAAAACAGGGAGCTTGAGCAGGTGCATCTCTGCCTGGCGCTGCCGGGCCTGTCTCTCCTTGACCCCAGGAGGTTCGCCGCTGACCTGCTCAACGTTATCCTCGGTGATGGCATGAGCAGTCGCCTGTTCACCAATATCAGGGACAAGCTGGGACTGGCCTACAGCATCAGCAGCTATGTCGACCATTTCCTTGACACCGGCTCGCTCATCATCGGCGCCGGCGTTGATATTAAAAATCTGCATACAGCCATAAAGGCTATTATTGAGGAACTGGCTCAACTCAAGGAGACGATTCCGGAATCGGAACTGAACAAGGCCAAAGAATTCTCCAAAGGACGGCTGCTGCTGCGCATGGAAGACAGCCGCAGCGTGGCCGGCTGGATTGGTGGGCAGGAACTGCTCACGGAACGTGTCCTCACCGTTGACGAGGTCGTTTCCATAGTTGATGGCATAACGGTCGAGGAACTGCAGCAACTTGCCCGGGAACTCCTGACTGGTGAGAAACTCCGTCTGGCGATTGTGGGGCCGGTGTCACCTGATGCGCCTCTGGATGAGCTGTTTAAGCTATAGACGTTTTATTTACCTCACCCCCTGAATCCCCCTCTCCTTCAACCGTGGTGTACGAAAGGCGAAACTCCCACCGTCTCCTGCGGCGTGCTAGATGGGGGCATGGGAATAGTATAATACACTTTAGCTTCTGAGTCATCAATATCAATCCTCTCCACAAAGGACTTGATGAAGCTCCTCTGCTCAGTGATGCAAGATTCTGCCAGCAAGTTTCTCAAGTCATCGGCATAGAGGCGTATTACTTGAGGGTCAGTTACGTCCACCTTGTTGAAACTTAAGGCTTCCTCTACATCAGCTTTGGCCCTTTCTAACTGCTCCTTCTTCTCGAAAAGAGTTTGTATCCTTGGGGCAAGCTCTCCGCTCTTTAATTCCCCTGTCTCCAGAGCATCGTAGAGCTTGCCAAGTCTGTTATCCACTTCGGTAATTTGAACCTGAAGGAGCTCTAACCTCTCATTTTCCGCACTGCTGTTCTGGGCTAACTCCTCATTAGTCAGCCTGACCAGTTCCTCAAGATTCTCTTCAGTAAGGATGTAACTCTTGATTCTATCGATAACAAACCCTTCCACCTTATCCCTGGGTAGCATCGCTGCTGGGCATACCTCCCTGCCTTTTCTGCGGACGTTCCCACATACGTAGTACTGGTAACGATGGCCAGATCCTTGACCTACCATGGTTGCCCCACATTTACCACAGTGTATGATGCCGCTAAGCAGATATGGGCTATCTACCTGACGAGGGTGAATAACCTGTGGTGCTAACTGACTGGGCAAATCAACGCGGCTACGAGATTATTAAAGTATATGAGGAGGAAGAATCGGCTTGGAAATCCGGCCACCAGCGAACTGGCCAACCTTATAGCAGATGCTAGGCAGAGAAGGTTTCAGGTAGTGCTTGTATGGGCACTAGATCGCCTGAGCCGTGAAGGCGCCCTAGCAATATTGAGTCTGGTGCACAAGTTGTCTGCTTACGGAGTTAAGGTACTTTCATATCAAGAATCGTAGACTGAAGCACCCGGAGAACTAGCCGAGCTTCTATATGCCCTGTCCGGATGGGTAGCAAGAATGGAAAGCCAGCGTAGAAGTGAGAGGACTAAAGCCGGTTTGGCTCGAGTCAAGGCCCAAGGCAAGTGTCTGGGTAGGCCACCGGGGTCCAAGGATAAGAGAAAAAGGAGAAGGAGACAAAGATTTACTGCGCTATAAAAGGTTCCTTTTTCAGGTATTGACAATTATATAAATAAGATTATAATTGACTTATCCTGATATAAAATTTCATTGACAGAAAGTGTTCTAGAAAGATGAGGATGAGGTTAATCAGAGCACTGTAGCTGAACGGTAATCAGTGCTCTTTTTATTTGATGATTTTTTATACTTTTAATGAAAGAAGGAGGTGATTAACTTCATATCAATAGATTTAAAAGAGGAGGTATCCGAACCAAAAGGAGAAGATCATGAAAAAAGGATTGATACTAACTTTAGTATTGGTGGTAGTTTTAATCAGCAGCATTACCGCTGCTTGTGCGAAACCAGCCCCGGCTCCAGCTCCAGCACCCGCACCGGCGCCTGCTCCAGCACCAGCCCCGGCGCCAGCCCCGGCACCCGCTCCAACGCCCGCACCATCTCCGGCACCAGCCCCGGCCCAACCAGAAAAAGCAATTAGATGGGTGGGGCAAGTCGCTAGTATGCTGGTAGACCCCAAGAACCAAAAGTGGATGGAGATGCTGGATAGAATGGAGGTTGCCAGCGGTGGGCGCTTGGAGATTGACTGGTTTGGCGCTGGTGACATTGTGGAACAGCAAATGGAGTTTGAGACGGTGAACCAGGGCGCTCTGGACTTTGCCCTGACACCCGCGGCACACTGGAAGAAATTCATACCTGGCCCCGCTCCTATGATGTCTTATGTCTCCGGCGGATTGACTGGCGTCGAGTTTCACGCCTGGCTGATGTACGGAGGTGGCGCCGAGCTAATGGATGAGATGCTTCAGGACTTTGACCTGCACGTGATACCCTATGGCGGGTACATCACCACTCCGGAAACGTGGCTGCACTCCGACAGGCCATTAAACACGCCGGCAGACATCAAGGGATTGAAATTTCGGGGATCAGGTGATGGTGGCGAAATTTTGGCCAGAATGGGGGCTGCAGCGAGTTTCTTCCCTTCCTCGGAAGTCTATGAATCAATGCAACGGGGCGTAATTGACGCCTATGAGGTGTCCACCCCGGCCTCTAACTGGTCACGCGGCCTGCAGGAAGTGGGGCAGTACGTTTATCTCTCGGCGTCGCGCCAGCCCATGGAGTACATGCAGTGCCTTGTCTATGAAGAGCGCTGGGCGGAGCTGCCAGATGACCTCAAGCAGCTTGTAACGTCGTTCACGCAGGGCGTGATGATGGAGGTCTACTATCTCTACGCGGTCGAAGATGTTAAGGCCGTGCAGAATTTCATTGACTACGGCAGCACGGTAGAATTAGTTTCCGACGAGATAGAAGAAGCCTATGCCAAGGAAGCGCGTGCGTTCTACGCCGAAAAAAGTGCAGCAGACCCCTTCATTGACAAGTTATACAGCTCAATGATGGAGTTCCAAGACATGATAAGGGCAGGCTTCTCGCGCCTGTAGCGCAGTAAAAAGCCTAATAAAAATAAAGTAGACACGGGACCCTGCCCCTCGCCCGGGAGCATCGGTCCGGGCGGGGGGCAGGGAAAATTTTACCGAAAGACACTGAGGGCCATTGAAAAAAGCACTCAAAATTGTTGATGCCATTAGTGACTACAGCGGAAGGGCATTCAGCTGGCTGGCGTTCGCCCTTGTCTTGGTACTTGTCTTTGAAGTGGTAGCCAGGTGGGGCTTTAACCGCCCAACTATATGGGCCCATCTGACCAGCCAGATGATGGGTGGAACCCTCGTCGTCATGGGTCTGGCCTATGCCCATGTCCACCGCAAGCATCTCAGAATTGATATTATTTACCGGATGTTTCCAACCAGAGTAAAGATGATTCTTGACATCAGCTTTTTCCTGGTTTTCATGGTCCCTGTGCTTTATGTGTTTTTGACGAATTCTGCGGAGTGGGCGTGGCAATCCTGGGTTATGGGTGAGGTGAGAGATGAGAGCTGGTGGTATCCCCCGGCAGCTCCCTTCAGAACCATTTACCTGTTAGGATGGTGCACTTTCACCCTTCAATGTTTGGCTCGCTTCTTTCGTGATTTTTACTTCGCGGTGAGGAATAAGCCTTATGATTGACCTGAGTCCAGAAGTTATTACCGTAATAATGCTCGGCGGCATCCTGGTCGGCGTGCTCACCGGGTACTACATCGCGGCCGTCATCGGTGCCGTGGCGGTATTGGTCGGGTTTGCCACAGCCGGCCCGGCTATAACTGGCGACGTACTCTATCTGCGTATGTATGATTTCTCGCAGAAGTACAGCTTTCTGGCGCTTCCCCTTTTCATTTTTATGGGACTGTGGCTGGAAAAATCCGGGACCGTGGAAGACATGTATAAAGCCATGTATATATGGCTGGGTGGCTACAGGGGTGGCCTGGCGGTAACCACGGTGATTGTCGGTACTATCCTGGCTGCCTGTGTCGGGGTAATCGCCGCTTCTACCACCATGTTAGCCCTGGTGGCTCTCCCGTCAATGATAAAGCGGGGTTATAACAAAAGTTTGGCTGCGGGCACCACGGCGGTTAGCGGCACTCTGGGTATTCTCATCCCACCGAGCATTATGCTGGTGGTTTTTGGTCCCTTGGCTGAACTCTCCGTAGGAAAGCTTTTCTTTGGGGCCTTTATCCCCGGCTTCATACTTGCTGGCCTGTATATTACCTACATCACCATTCGGTCTTTCCTGCAACCAAAATTGGCGCCGGTGATTCCTGCTGAAGAGAGGGCAATCCCCTTCTGGCAGAAAACGAAAATGCTCCTTGTCTCGCTGGTACCGCCCGCATTTATTATCCTTTCCGTGCTGGGGGTTATCTTTTTCGGCATCGCCCCTCCCACCGAGGCAGCTGCTACCGGAGCTTTCGCCTCAATGCTTCTGGTCATAGCCCGCCGCAACTTTAGCTTTCGGCTACTGAAAGAGACCTGTTACGAGACGATAAAGCTTTTCACATATGTCTTTTTCATCGCCGGCATATCTTTCGCTTTCGTAGGCGTGTTCCTGCACCTGGGTTGCGGCAACGTAATCGAGGAACTGCTTTTGGCTGCCCCGGGCGGGCCATGGGGTGCCTTTGCCGCAGTCATGCTCATTGTTTTTGTCCTGGGATTTTTCGTTGAGTGGCTGGGTATCCTCGCCATCATAGTTCCGATAGTGTTCCCCATTGTGCCGATTCTGGGGTTCGATCCCATCTGGTTTGCCATAATGATTTGTATTAACCTTCAGATGGGATTCAATACTCCCCCCTTCGCTCCCGCCATATACTTTACCGTCGGTGCGGCGCCACCAGAACTGGGAATAACCATGGCTGATGTCATCCGGGGTGTAATTCCGTTTATCCCCCTGATAATGCTGGGGCTTGCCTTATGCTCGTTTTTCCCGCAGTTAGTCCTCTGGCTACCTGGTATGATGATAAGGTAGCGCATATCAGGGAATATTAAATGAAAAAGATTCCCTTTTTCGTTGATGGTTTCATGCCTGCGCTCTAGGCGTGATATTTGGCGGACCTTTTTAAGCGTTGAACAACGCGTCAGATTGTGTGATTTGACAATTTGGGCTATTGTCCAGTCTTTTCTTAAGGCTATTTGACATTATGATAAGGATAATTTAATATCCTCTCAACCCAACAAATAAAGGAGGTAACACTCGATGCAAGCGTATTGTATGAAATGCCGCTCTAGGAAAGAGATGAAAGATCCCAAGTCTATCACAATGAAAAATGGCAGACCAGCGACTCAGGGTACCTGTCCCACATGTGGGACAAAGATGTTCCGGATTGGAAAGGCCTAGTATATACAACATACTAGCTGAAAAACAAAGGGCTGGGTATTCTCAACCAGCCCTTTTTGCTATTGGTGTTTTTTGTCAGGACGAAGAAACAAACGGATATCATTGATCAAGCCATTTGACAAAATAGGGGATTGTAAATCCTAACGAGGCGTATTTCTTGTCCGGATAAGATATTTCCTTGAATTCAATGTTTTCCGGACGAGGGTAGGGCGTTGTGAGGACGACCAAATTTCATCAATATCAAACAAGCGGTTATTACCCGAATTGCACAAAACAGATAATCGTTCAATGGGTAACATCTCAAGCTTCTATGACCAGAACTGAACAAAATGCAAAATAGTTCTCTTTAGTGTATAATGTATTTATAGTTCAAGTTTAGGCTAATACAAGCTTCTTAAAGTCCCCTAAGATTTATATCAAGTATTGGATGGCCCAAGCTCCAACTAAATTTATAGGAGAGGAGGTCATCCAATGAGTTTTCAGGACAAGACCCTCGAATGTTCCGATTGCAGTAATACTTTCACCTTTAGCGCTGAGGAACAGGAACAGTTCCAGTCGAGAGGCTATACTAACGACCCGAAGCGATGCCCGGAATGCCGCCAGGCACGGAAGTCAGAGCGCTACGGGAACAGTGGCAATAGCTATGGAAATGGCAGCTACGGTTATACACCCCGACGTCAACTATTCCCCGCAGTGTGTTCTGATTGCGGCAAGGCAACTGAAGTACCGTTCGAGCCCAGCCAGGGTAGACCAGTGTATTGCAGTGATTGCTACCGAAAAGTCCGACCGAGTAGATAAGTGAGGTTAAGCCATGAGCTACATCCGGATTGGGCAACCGGCCTGGGTGTGGCTCAGGCAAATGTAAGTTTTGTCGTTAGAAATATCAATACATGAAGGTGAATCGCAGGAATGGCTGCTGCGTCGCTTTCAGCGAATGGTGCAGATGAGTGGTGTCCTTCGGGAAGTAAAAGCCAACTGCCATTTCGTACCGAAGAGTGAGGCAGCCCGCATCAAACCCAAAAAGAACGCACAACGAAAGCGGCGACAAGGATATTAAGTTTAACAAATGATAAATCCAAGATAAGAGGGGGCAAATTATGAAAATCTATGTGGGCAATCTATCCTTTGATGTTACCGAAGATGAACTTTTGGCAGAATTCGGTGCTTTTGGTAAGGTTGAATCCGTAGCTATTCCCGCCGACAAGTTCAGTGGGCGGCCCAAGGGCTTTGCCTTCGTGGAAATGGCATCAAAGTCTGAGGCCGAAGCCGCTATCACGGGGCTTAACGGTAAAACATTGAAAGACCGTACTATCGTGGTTAATGAGTCGCGTCCTCGCACAGACAACAGGGGTGGTGGTTCCTACGGCGACAGGAGGAGTGGCGGCTATGGCAGCGGTGGTTACGGTGGTGGTAGAGGCGGCCGCTCGGGTGGTGGCAGGCAGCGAAGGTATTAGTCAACCCGGCGACTTGAATTAGTACTGGCAGTTGCATATGCCTTTACTGACTCACCCGTCACAAATCGGGGCAGCGTAACCGATTTGATAAAAGGGGGGTACCATGAATATCTATGTGGGCAACCTATCGCTCGAAACGACCGAAGATGAACTGCGTAAAGAGTTCACAGAATTTGGGGAGGTGATATCTGTAACCATCATGAACGACAATTATATCGGCAGCGGTCAACCGAGGGGCTATGGATATGTTGAAATGGCCTCGAAATCTGAAGGCGCAACCGCGATTGCCAATCTCGAAGGGAAAAAACTGAGGAACCGGATTGTTAATGTCGTTGAAGCCCTTCATCTCTCAGATAAGCGCGGAACGGTTCCCCTCAATATCAGAAGTAATAGCCGACTTAATAAAAAAAGAGAAAGAAGAGACATAGTTAATTAAACACCTGTAATGCAGGTGCTTAATCAGCATTTTTTCAAGGAGTTAAATGAATTTCGAAACCTTTAATTTGCATCCGAGCATCATGGCTGGTGTACGTGCGCTCGGTTATTCCATACCTACACCAATACAATTACAGGCCATCCCACCGATTATGCAGGGGCGGGATATCATTGGTTTGGCCCAGACCGGAACGGGTAAGACGGTGGCTTTCGTACTGCCTATTCTAGAGCGTCTGCGATCAGGCCCGCGAGGATGTGTTCGGGCTCTGATAGTCTCACCCACGCGCGAGCTGGCCGAGCAGACCTGCGAGGTTATCAACAGCCTGGGGAGCAGGATCGGACTGCAGAGCATTTCTATCTACGGCGGGGTGAGCATAGAACAGCAGACCAGGAATCTGCGTAGCGGCGTTGAAATCGCAGTGGCCTGCCCGGGCCGCCTGCTCGACCACCTCTGGAAAGGAACTATGAGTTTATCAGACCTGGAAATCCTCGTCATTGACGAGGCTGACCGGATGTTCGACATGGGTTTTTTACCCGATATTCGTAATATTTTGTCGTGTATCATGAACAAGCGACAGACCCTACTTTTTTCTGCCACCATGCCCGACAATATCCGGCGCCTGGCGCGTGAAATCCTGCATGACCCGGTCACTGTGCAGATCGGCCGCACCTTGCCGGCAAAAACGGTGTCACATGTTCTGTACCCGGTACAACAACACCTCAAAACGGCGCTGTTGAAGGAAATTCTAAATGGCACCCAAACAGAATCGGTGCTTGTCTTTACACGCACCAAACACCGCGCCGAACGTGTAGCGCAGCAACTGGTAAGAGTCGGCTTTAGGGTGACTTCACTGCAGGGGAATCTGTCACAGAACCAGAGACAGACCGCGCTTACAGGCTTCCGTAACGGCTCGATCAAGATTCTGGTGGCGACCGATATTGCTGCCCGCGGTATCGATGTTTTGAGTATTTCCCACGTCATCAATTACGATATGCCCGAGAGTACGGATGACTACATCCACCGAATCGGCCGTACCGGGCGGGTCGATAAAAATGGTGATGCATTAACATTTGTGACAAATGCTGATGCGGATAAGATACGTGCTCTTGAACGGCTTCTTAACGCGCCGCTGGAGCGTATGACGCTTCAAGACTTTGATTACACCAAGCCTGTGCCAGACAAAGAACTACGCTATTCGCAGCGACCGCGACGGCGAATCGTAAGAAAACAAGAGATTGGTAAACAATAGTTAGGAAGTAGAAACCATTTCTGGTTTCCAGCCACAGTAGCTTTCTAACATGATAACTGAAGCCTCCCAGTCAGGGAGGCTTTTCTTTTTATTGTTAATTAACCCCCTCTGGGATTACCCGGAAAGTAGCTAGTTCTTGAAATACCCCTTTTTGACTAAATGTTAAATAATGAAGCTGAAAATCAAGCTAGGTTGTCAAATAGGACAAAAGCCCCTTTTGTTAAGTACCCAACAGAACGTCAAAATGTGTAATTGGCACAATTCTGTGTAATGTGATATTTTCATTAACAGCTATACTTTAGTTTGTGAGGCCTCAAGCGCCTGTTTCTACCTCGAAGGTTAGGTTTTTAAGTTTATTTTTTACAAAGACGCTCTATTAAGTGTATAATATATATAGTTCACGTTTAGGTCATTACAAGCATCTTCACTCAGATTTATCTTAAGTATTGGATGACCCGAACTCTAACTAAAATTCGTAAGAGATGAGGTCATCCAATGAGTTTTCAAGACAAGTCCCTTCACTGCTCTGATTGTGGGCAACAGTTCACCTTTACTGCCGGAGAACAAGAATTCTATTCATGTCGTGGCTTTGAGAATGAACCTAAGCGTTGTCCCGAGTGCCGCCGAGCAAGAAAGGCACAGCGTAACGGAAGCCCTGGCTACAGCTACGCGTCACGACGGTAAACGCTTTCGGCTACTTGATACACGTTGACATGGTGTGCATAAAGAGATGTAGGGGGTGGTGAGATGGCATCTATTTATTTCGCAGGACCATATAAGCCCAAATCAAGAAGAAAAACCTTTAAAAGGAGTCGACAATGATTTTACTGCTCATTATTGGTATCATCGTCCTTATCATCGGAGGCTACGTTTGGCAGACAAACAAGGGAAGTCAGGGGGATCCCAAAGCTCGACTTCAGGGTAGCATTGGCAGCATTATCGGGGTCGTCGTGATCGTTGCAAGTCTCATCTACGGCTCGTTCACCACTATTCCTGCCGGCCATCGCGGGGTAGTCATTCGGTTCAGCGCCATTACTGGCAGTATTCTAGATGAGGGTCTCAAGACGAAGCTGCCGTTTATCGATTCCGTGGTGAAGATGTCAGTCCAGACCCAAAAATATGAAGCTGATTCGTCAGCAGTAACGAATGACCTCCAAGACGTCAACACCACCATTGCTCTCAACTGGCACTTAGACCCGAGCATGGCCGCTGAGGTCTACAGAACACTGGGGCTGGAGTTCATTGACAGGATCGCCGCTCCGGCCATTCAGGAGACCATCAAGCAGGTCACTGCTAAATTCAACGCAGAAGACCTTATCCTGAGACGTGACGAGGTCAAGGCTGCCATTACCGATAGCCTGTCGAATCGACTGTTCGAGCGTGGCATTGTAACAGAGACAGTATCGATAACCAACTTCCAGTTCAGTGAAACGTTTACGGCGGCTATTGAAGCCAAAGTCGCCGCAGAACAGGCAGTACTTGAGGCAACGAACAAGCTGGAGCGTGTCAAGGTCGAAGCCCAACAGAGACAGGCAGAGGCTAAAGGAGAAGCAGACGCACGAATAGCCAAGGCGATAGGTGAAGCCGAGTATATCCGTGTGGTCACTGAGGCCCAAGTTGCCGCCAACAGGGACATCGAGGGATCTCTAACACCTGAGGTCCTGCAGTATATCCTGCTCGATAGGCTTGGAGAAGACATCAAGGTCATAGTCATACCATCGGGTCAGGGCCTCGACCTTGTGCTGCCAGAGCTTCAGCCTTGAAAACATTAAAAACAAACGGTCTTTCCTTTTAGAATTGTTCGGAATCCAACAATTCATCTAATTGTGCAGTGTAAAAAGGAACGATTTTAATAGACCAAAGTAAAAGTCTTTTTAAAAGTTTTGCCTTTTGAACCTCTCCTTCAAAGGAGAGGGGGAATACAATTAAAAGAGGGGCTTCGCCCCTCTTAGACTCCCCGATATCAAGCCTGTTCTTTAATCCAAAATCACAATACTATAAAGGAGACTCCACTCTTCCCAAAATCCCCGTTAGTAAGTCTGTCTCTTAAACTTCCCAGAATCAGGTCCTGAAGATTCGCCCTCCTCTCCGAGATAAAAAAGAGCCGCGACCCGAAAGGTCGCGGCTCTATCATTTACTGGCAATATTTACGCAGTAGATCTATCCAGCTTTACATGCCATAGTCCATGCCGCCGCCACCGGGCATCGGCGGTGCCTTCTCCCTCTCCGGAATATCGGTCACCAGCGCTTCGGTAATCAGCACCATGGAGGCGATGCTGGCGGCATTCTGCAGGGCACTCCGGACGACCTTCATAGGGTCGATGATGCCTTTCTGCACCATATCGCCATATTCGCCAGCCTCGGCGTCGTAGCCGGTGCCGGCCGGGCTCTTCTTGACCGCATCGACGACCACCGAACCGTCCTGACCCGCGTTGACCGCGATCCAGCGAATCGGTTCTTCCACCGCCTTGCGCACGGTATCGACGCCGGTGGCTTCGTCTCCCTTTACATCAATTTTATCCAGAACTGAAAGTGAATTGAGCAGGGCCACGCCGCCGCCGGGCAGAATGCCCTCCTCTACGGCAGCTCGCGTTGCCGAAAGGGCATCTTCAACGCGGTGCTTCTTCTCTTTGAGCTCAACCTCGGTGGCGGCGCCAACCTTGATTACCGCCACACCGCCGGCCAGCTTGGCCTGCCGCTCCTGAAGCTTCTCGCGGTCGAAGTCAGAGGTGGTCTCCTCAATCTGGGCTTTTATCTGCTTGATTCTCGCCTTGATTGCCTCGTCTTCCCCCTTACCTTCAACGATGGTGGTCTTGTCCTTGTCCGAGGTTACCCGGCGCGCCCGACCCAGGTCCTCAACGGTAACCGAGTCCAGCTTGCGCCCGACTTCCTCGGAGATTACCTTGCCGCCGGTGAGAATGGCCATGTCCTCGAGCATCGCTTTGCGCCGGTCGCCAAATCCCGGTGCTTTTACGGCGAGGATATTGAGGGTGCCGCGCAGCTTGTTCACCACCAGGGTGGCCAGAGCCTCGCCGTCGACATCCTCCGCCACGATAAGCAGGTTCTTCGATACCTGCAGTATCTTTTCCAGCGCCGGCAGAAGGTCGGATACGGCCGAAATCTTCTTATCCGTAATCAGGATGTAGGGGTCCTCAATCTCCGCCTCCATGCGTTCCGGTTTGGTGATTAAGTAAGGGCTGATGTAGCCGCGGTCGAACTGCATACCTTCGACATATTCCGTCTCGTAGGTAATGCCCTTGGACTCTTCGACCGTAATCACGCCGTCTTTTCCCACCTTGTCCATTACCTCGGCAATGAGGTTGCCGATTTCCCGGTCTTTGGCGGTGATGGTTGCCACCTGGGCAATCTGTTCCTTGTCTTTAACCGGTGTTGAGACCGATTTCAGTTCCTCAATGATGGCACCGGTTGCCTTCTCGATGCCCCTTTTCAGCGCCAGCGGGTCAGCCCCGGCAGCCACATTCTTGAAACCCACGGTGATGATAGCATGCGCCAGAATGGTGGAAGTAGTGGTGCCATCACCACAGGCATCATTGGTCTTGCTGGCTGCTTCCTTGACCAGCTGCACGCCCATATTCTCAAACGGGTCCTGGAGTTCAATGTCTTTGGCAATGGTAACGCCATCATCGATTACGGATGGTGCTCCCCACTTCTTGTCCAAGGCTACCGGACGCCCTTTCGGGCCCAGTGTCACCTTGACGGCGTTCGCCAGAACATCTATCCCCTTTTTCAGCGATTGCCTCGCCTCTTGATCAAATATTATCTGTTTCGCCATTTTTCCCTCCTTACAGTGTTTCGGTACTTACTTGCCCTTCTTGGCCAGAACATCGCTCTCGCGCAGAATCATATATTCTTCATCGTCGAGCTTTATCTCGGTGCCGCCGTATTTAGCATAGATTACGATGTCACCTACCTTGATATCCATGGCAATGCGCTTGCCATCATCGGATAGCCTGCCGGGTCCCACCGCAACGACCTCGCCCTCCTGCGGTTTCTCTTTGGCTGTATCCGGCAAATAGATCCCCGCCTTGGTTTTTTCCTCAGCTTCAATCGGTTTCACCACCAATCTGTCTGCGAGCGGCTGCAACTTGACTGCCATTCCTATCCTCCTTTTATTTAATTAAACAATGACTGATTCTCATTATTTAGCACTCTCTGGTTGAGAGTGCTAAAAATATAATAGCATCAATGTTATACTCTCTTCAACACCATAGATTACCATATTTAGCCCCTTAGCACCATTGACGGTCATTTATACATCGATTTCCTCTTATTTTCTTCAATAATTTCGGTTTTTCTTGATATTCTTTATGTTTTATATTGCACAATAACGTTGTGCCTTTGACAGCATACACTGAATCGTGTAAGATGAGCACGATGAACAGACAGTATGATGCACGCAAGATAAGCTGGGACAGCAAGCGCATCCAGGATTTGCGCCGACATCTGGGGCTCACCCAGCGCGAGCTAGCGGACCAGCTAGGAACCCGCCAGCAGACCATCAGCGAGTGGGAGACCGGGATGTACCAGCCACGCGGCGCCTCAGCCACCCTTCTCTCCATCGTCGCCGAGCAGTCCAAGTTTAAATATACCGCCTAACCGTCGAAAATAGTCCGGTTGGTTCTTGACACCATACACGTTTCCGTGTATCATTACCACGTCAGGTAAATTATCACCTCCTGATTATTGTGATATACTGTATCCACCCAAATATGGTGTATTATGTTCACCTTGCCAGCGACTATACCGGGCAGACAGAAAGAGAGCGAACGCTGCCGGCAAAAGGGCCGGGCAGCGGCGTCTGAAGCTGGAATATCGGAATACTACCTCATTCAGGTCTGGCAACGGCTCCCCCGTAGAGCCGCTCTCATCACAGAGGAAGACGAGCCAATTCACCTTATCTACCCGGGGAGGGGAAACGATGACCGGGGGGCTGATCTAAGAGACGCCGTCATCTTAACGCGCCAGGGATTGGTGAAGGGCGACATCGAATTTCACCGGTGGTCAAGTGGTTGGAAGCGGCATCGCCATCATCAGGACCCGGCTTATAATCGCACCATCCTGCACGCGGTGATGTGGCGTGATACCGAGCCGGTTACTCAGCTGCAGAATGGAAAGCAGGTCCCGGTTCTCGCGCTGAGCAAACACCTGGAAAGCACTGCCAAACAGCGAATGGGGACCGATTATGGCGCAGATGTCTTTGCCCTGCCCTGCTATCAAGCCGTTAAATCGATGCCGATAAATGAAATAGATAAAATACTGGATACTGCCGGGCGGGAACGTTTCTTGGCCAAAGCGACCGCATTTCGAGGCGAATTAAGCAGAGACACACCGGAACAGATATTTTACCGGGGAATAATGGGGGCACTGGGCTATTCGAAAAACAAACTCCCCTTCGAGGAACTGGCCCACAAAGTGCCCTTACACCATCTGGAAGCCCTAGCTCGGCGTTATCAGTTGGATGACCAAAGCCTTCCCCGACAGCAAGCACTGCTTCTGGGTACCGCCGGTTTACTGCCATCGCAACGCGGCATCCGTGACTTTGCCGTAACAAGTGACCACCGGGTTGAATTACTGGAAAGATACTGGTCTGGATATGACCGCGGGCACGTAATGTCAGCCGATAGCTGGCGCCTGGTTAAAGTCAGACCGAACAACTTCCCCGTACGTCGCATTGCCGGCATAAGCTACCTGATACTTCGCTATCGTGAAGAGGGTATATTAGAAGAGAGCATCAAGTTAATATCGAAGACGCAAATTGACCAAGCGTGCCTGGCGCTTGAAGCCGCCCTGATGGTAATGGCCAGTGACTACTGGAAGACATACTATGACTTCGGTTGCTACAGCAGACACATCGTCCCGGCACTCATCGGGAACAGCCGTGCCACCGCCATTGTCGTCAACATCATCCTGCCTTTTACCTACGCCTGGAGCGGATTCAATGCACAACCGGAACTGGCGGCCAGGTCTCTGGCGATATTCACCGCCTACCCCAAAACGAGCACCAACGCCATTGAAAGACACATGTCAAGGCAGCTTGGCCGCAGTTGCGTGCCCATAAATTCGGCACAGCGGCAGCAGGGATTAATTCACATCTATAAAACACTCTGCACGCAGGGGAAATGCGCTGTTTGTCCATTGGGTACGGATGCAGAATAGTAAGAGCCAGCGATAAGACTATGTGGTTAGGCCAGGTATTCCAGTATCTGCATGAGGTTATGAAGACGGGGACAATCGTTCACTTCGGTAAAATAATCAATGCGGTCGATCAAAATCCCCTTCATCCCGGCCCGATTGGCGCCGACGACATCGATCTGGTACTGGTCGCCGACGTAGAGGGCTTCGTTAGCCCGAACTCCAGCCCTTTTCACCGCCTCCTGAAATATCTCCGGACTCGGTTTGTTGAAGCCCGTGTCCTGTGAGGTCACCACCACCTGAAGCAAAGCTGTCAGTCCCAGGTTGTCCAATAGCGTGGTGATATCCTGATCCACATTGGAAATGAGGCCCAGAGTCAGTCCCTGTTTCTTGAGCTCGTTCAGTGTGGGCAAAACGTCGTCGAAAAGCACCTGCTTCAGCTCAAACTCTCTCATCTTCCCCAGCAGTCCCATAATGCGCTGGTCATCGGCTTCAATGTCGGCTTCCCTGAGCAGTATGCGCTCGTACTGCGCCCAGACCGCCATCTGCTCTTCCTTGGAACGCTGGCCCAGCGAAACACGGGCATGTTCCCGGTAGATATACTCATCGGCGACAACCAGGGGGTGGAGAAGGCTCTCCGAATTCACCTCAATGCCAAAGTCCTTCAAAGCCTCTGCCTGGAGTTCTTCCCTTGGTGGGTCATAGCCAAGCAGCGTATGGTACAGGTCAAAGAAGACCGCTTTAATCATTATCGGCCTTATTGTACTGAAAGCGGCACCATCTGTAAAGGAAACACCAAAAATGTGAAAAATACGGTCAGAAAAGTGTATACTAGACAACGACTTCATTTTAGAACGGAAAAATGACCACTGTACTGTCGCGTGCCGAAATACGCCGATTGCTGAAAGGGAAGTTACCTCTGGTGGAGGGCTGGGTGGACCTGGAGCAGCAGCTCCAACCCAACGGCATCGACCTCACCCTGCGCGAGGTTTCTCTGCTCCAGTCAGCCGGTACCATAGCCGTGGATAACAGCCAGCGCCAGGTCTCCGAACTGGCTCCCCTTGTCTTTGACGGACTGGGCTACATTGACCTTGTAGCCGGCATATACCTGATTACCTACAATGAAATCGTCAACCTGCCCGAAGATATCACCGCGCTCGCGGCGCCCCGTTCCAGCCTGCTCCGCTGCGGCGTCACTATCAACACGGCGGTATGGGATGCCGGCTACGCGGGACGCTCGCAGTCACTTATGGTTGTCTATAACCCTCAGGGATTCCGACTGCAGCGCAATGCCCGAATCGTGCAACTTATTTTCTTCAAACTGACTGGGAAGACCAGGGGCTACCGGGGAACCTATCAGGGAGAAAATGTCTAGCCGCCCCTACTTTCTCGCTACACCGATGATGTACCAGTCTTCCGGTGGGTCCTGACTGGTATCAACGGTCAGATGAGCGATATCCAGGTTCGGATGCAGGCTCTTTAAATCATCCAGGTCTACTGATTCGAACCTCTTTTTATTGTTGAGGTAAGCCTGTTCGGTGAGGGCATTTGATTGGTAGTTATCTTTGGTCCGCGCCAGGATTCTCCTGATGGCTACCGCCTGCGGACAGTCGGTTTGCAGGATAACAAACCTGTAATTGCGCTCCGCCGCAATGGCCGCGGCCCGCCGCCGCAACGATTGGGTGATGAAGGTCGCATCCAGTATCACCCCTCCGCCTTTTTTATCAAGACTTTCTTCCGCTGCCTGCCGGAACATCTCGTCATAGACCATGGTGCGCTTATCCATATCGGCGGCCACCTTTTCGTCAAAAACGTCTTCATTTTTCAGCAGCTCCAGCCTGATGAGGTCGGTTCGCAGCAATGGGTAGCCGGTAATCCTAGCCACCTCCTCGGTTGCCTCCGTTTTCCAGGTACCGGGAAGACCGCAGGCGATAAGCACAAAACCTGAGCCCAGCTCGGTTTCGATAAACTGCCGAAACGGTTTTCTCACTTCGTCACCCCTCATGTGCGGTATATGAATCGGCAAGCTCGAAATAGTCTCGAGCTATAGCCAATACTTTCTCCTTCTCCGTTTTTGCAATATGGGGGTCGTCGAGCTTGAAACCCTCCACTTTACCCCGAACATACGCCCGGTAACATTTGTAAAAATTGAGCAACGCTTTTAACTCTGCATCCTGGCTCGCTGCCGTATAGGCATTTACAAATTGGCGCGACAGGTCGGTTCTACCGTAATGGTCCAGGTCCATGGCCAGGAAAGCTACTTCCGAGGCGACATCGCCATAGCGAAAGCGGTCGTTGAATTCAATGCAGTCGTAGATGCATATGCCGTTGCAGAAGCAGACATGGGCGGCGTGGAGGTCGCCGTGGCAGTCACGGATTTTGCCCTCGCTGATGCGTCGGCGAAATAGAGGAGTGTTCCGCGCCATAAAGTATTCCATATAGGTTTTGATACGCTGGTATTTCTCAGGGGAAATGGTGGTGTCGATATATTTCTTGGTCTGTTCGAAATTTTCCACCGTATTTTGTCTGATAATATCCAGGTCGCCAAAGGCGCTGATGGCGGCGTTTGTCTCCGCTTTTTTGTGGAATTCGGCCAGCTTTTCCGCCACTGAAGCCAGCATCTCAGGCGTTACCTCGTCACGAAGGAGCATGGCGTTCATCATCGCCTCCTGAGGGAGTCGACGCATTTTCACGGCATACTCCAGGGGCCTGCCGGGCCCATCCAGGGATACCCGGTCCTCCTGCCCGGTGATGGCGACAACGTCCAGATAAGCATCGGGGCAGAGGCGCCGGTTCAGGTCGACTTCTCTCTGGCAGAAAAAGTGACGCTTTTCCAGTGTCGTGTAGTCCAGATAGCCCAGATTCACCGGTTTCTTCACCTTGTAAACAAGGTCGCCGGCGAGAAAAACGAAGGACATCTGAGTCTGGACCAGGTCCACCCGCGACGGCGAATGTGGATAGGACTTCGAGTCAAGCAGTGCTTTAATCAGCTCTGGAAACTGCGACATAAGTCCATACCTTCTTCAAGGTTTCCCTCAACCTGCTTTTTACCTTCCGAATCACTTTCAACCTCACCCCCATTATCCCCCTCTCCTTGATAAGGAGAGGGGAAAGGCATTTTAGAGGGGGCTTCGCCCCCTCTTACTACACCCCATCTTTTACCCAGCTTTTTATATCAGCCAGCACTCGGTAATAATCGGTTCGGGTAACTTCAACGAGTTTGACCTGCGGCTGACGTTTGATATCATCTGCCCACGGGTCAGGTTTGAGCATGATGGTGCCGAGCACCCGCTTACCACTCTGAATTGCTTCCAGCACGACTTCCCGGAAGCGATTTGAAAACAATTCCATCTTGCCTATTTCATCGATGACGATGACATCGCGCTGCCCGATTGCTTCCTCCAGCACGGGAACTCCCACCTTATTCAGGCTGTCAATATCAACGTCGTATTTTCCCACCCGGTATCGGCTATGAAAGTCAACGTGGGCCAGCACTGCCTCCTGACCGTCCAGCGTGATAAGTTTGAAGCCGAGCCTCGTGCCTTGAACACGTATCTCCTCGGTGTAGAAGCCGCCTGCTTTTCCCTTTAATTCCGCGACTGCCTGCCTGACCAGGCTGGTCTTCCCTGTCCCCGGCCTGCCGGTAAGCAGGTATACTGTCTTCATAGGTGCCAAGGCCCACTATATTATCTTTTTCCCCTAGTAACTATCTCGGCAAACCGGCTGAAGGAGCGGTCAAAGGTCTTCTCCACCTCAGGTGGGAACACACAGCCGGGGAGCTCGTCATCCTTCAGGTGATAGGCAACACACTCGCAGCATTTGCCCTTTCTGGAACAGGTCTCATAGGTGCAGGCGCATCCGGCTTTATTAACTTCAATGTTACATTCCATAGCGTCTCCTTATCGAAAGGGAAAGCTCGGCGAGTAGTTCCAGCACGCGGACGGCGGCCTCTTCGCTGGCCAGCGAGGCCAGTCCGCAGCTCGGCGTCACCAGCCCCTGCGCGATTAACTGACGGAAAGAAACGCCGTTTCTGGTAAAAGGCGCTATCGCTTCTTCAAGGCGGTCTTTCAAGCTGGCCGCGGATTCACGTTTCAGGGCTTCCTCCTCGTTGGGGACAATTCCCCAGGCGACGGTGCCGCCCCGCTCCAGAAATCTTTTCACATCCTCAGGATAGAGGCTCAGTGACTGGGCGTAGTTATAGGCGTCAAAGCTGATGATATCGACATCGCTCCCCAGTATCACCGACCAGTCGGTGTTGCCGCAGCAGTGGACACCCTTGAGCCCCCCAATACCGCCGAATACCTCGTTAAGCAGGCTGACCACCTTCTCCTTCGAAAGCATCATGCCCACCGAGCCAAAGGCCGACATATACGGCTCATCGACGAAGATAATGGTGCGGCGACATATCTGCTTCAGCTCTCTCTCCTGCCAGGTCGCTTTCAGTCGCAGCAGCTTGGGCACGGCATCGCCCAGAACATCGTCGTAAAGGATGCCCTTGCCATCCTCATCGGCCACGGTAAGCCCCCAGGTAACCGGACCCGTCACGTGCCCTTTCACTGCTTTCGGTGCCAGGTTATCCAGCGCCAAAAAGCGGTAGAGCCCGGCGGCATAATCGGCGCTGATGGCAAATTCATCTGACCTGTTCTCCAGAAAGGCCGAGTAAAGCTGTTCCAGAGGCTGGTCCAGGTCCTGATTGCGATTCACATAGATTTTCTTCTCCGCCTCGTTGACCATCACCCCGGGGAACCCCTGGCTGTACTGGACATACATATTCTCCAGAAACGAGCGCCTGGGCAGCTGCGGCCAGGCCGGGATGTCTCTGAGATAATGGGCAATCTGCGAACACGCCACACCAGGGTCGGTATGGGGCATGCTGCCGATAATCGTTGGCAAACAGTTGAATTCCACTCCAGGCATATAGTTATCCCTTTCTCAGATACTTGCCGATGAGCAAATCGAGCTTTTTCTTCTGCGCCTCCGGCATGACGTCAGGCGCGGTAATCAGTGCCGTGCTCAACGCCGTGGCACAATCGCAATCGCGTTTTGCCGGGACTTTTTGCACTGCCAGCTTGATGATGCGCTTGGCGGTGTCGATATTCTGGCGCAGACGACCGATTATCATCTCGGCGGTGACCGCGTCATGGCCTCTGCGCCAGCAGTCGTAATCGGTGATGCAGGCGATAACAGCGTAGCAGATTTCGGCCTCGCGCGCCAGCTTGGCCTCAGGCAGCGCCGTCATGCCGATGACGTCCGCCCCCCAGGAGCGGTAGAGAAATGATTCCGCTTTGGTGGAGAACGCCGGCCCCTCCATGACCACGTAGGTGCCGCCCCGGTGCGCCGTGGCGCCAGCATCTTTAGCTGCCCCATAGACCAGCTGGCTCAGTGACGGACAGAACGGCTCGCCGAAGGAGATGTGGGCGGCGATTCCCTCCCCGAAGAAGGTGCTCACCCTCCCCCTGGTGCGGTCGATGAGCTGGTCGGGAATGAGCAGGTCGCTGGGCTTGTATTCCTCTTTCAGGCTCCCCACCGAGTTGATGCCGATTATCCTCTCCACCCCGATGGACTTCAGGGCGTAGATATTGGCCCGGTAAGGGACTTCGGTGGGGAGGATACGGTGCCCCCGCCCGTGCCTGGGCAGAAAAGCAACCCCAATTCCCTCCAGCTTCCCCACCACGATTTTATCGCTCGGCTTGCCGAACGGCGTGTTTATGTCAACTTCTTCTATATTTTCCATCCCCTCGATGTCATACAGCCCGCTCCCGCCGATTACCGCTATCTTAGCATCAGGCATTTAGAGACCTCCTATTGTTAGTTCTTCATCTTCCAGCGAGTATACCTTTGAGCGATAAAGTGATATTGCTAAAGAGTATGTCCCACCCAGCAGCATCGTCAGAATATAAAAAGTACCGAAACTGTGCTATGTCAAACGGTATGTCACCCTTATCTTGCGTTATTATAATAACAGGCTTACCAACCGTGTGAGCAATCCCCATTTCATAAAATACGTTTGGGTTTCTACCGGTGACATCGGCTATAATGACCTTGCTCTTGCAAATATAAGTCCAAATATCTTCCAAAATTGGCGTAGGCGAGAACAAGTCATCCGATCTGAGACACTTTAGGCCACAAGCCTCAACAGCAGGTTTTATTCTCTCTCCAAACAGCCTATCAAATGAAGGTTTGAAGGGCATCAGTACGAAACACAAGTCTTCCTCTGTTTTTATATCCTTGGCTCCAAAAACTGGTGCGACTATCATCAATTTTGGTTCCATCACCTTCTCTGGTGGCACTTCGATAGCAGCGTGAGTTATCTTTTGTTTGGTAATAACAGCTTTGCCATACTCATTAACTTGTAATCCAACGTGGATCAATCCTTCATTAATGGCATCCATTACTTCCTTGCGTAAATGTTCTCTACCAATCCACTGTGTAGGGTCACAGAAAGACTGAATAATTTTTGCTATATGATACTGGCCTTCTGGCTCATCATTGAATTCCGTAAAAACATCATAAAGATAACGCCACTTAGTGCCTATAACTTGGCTTTTTCTAGGGTAACCAGCGATCCTTAGAAGCTCTGCAATCTGAGTGCCTGTTCTGTATTCACCAATAATTTTGGAGATGTGTTCCAATACTCCTTCAGGAAATCTTTCTAGCTTTTTCCTCTCCATCACATCTATCCTCTACAAATCCCTCTAATCCCCTCCCCGAACGGCTCTTTCATTATCCCTTTTTCGGTGATGATGGCGGTGATGTACTGGTGGGGGGTAACATCAAAGGCGGGATTTTGTACCGCAATGCCTTCCGGCGCGATGCGCACGCCCTTAATATGGGTTATCTCCTCCGGCTTTCTCTGCTCGATGGGGATTTCGTCTCCGGAGGCGAGGGAGGGGTCAATGGTGGAGGTGGGGGCGGCAACGTAGAACGGGACGTTATTTTCCTTCGCCAGCACCGCCAGGGTATACGTGCCGATTTTATTGGCCGTATCCCCGTTGGCGGCAATGCGGTCGGCCCCAACGATAACACAGTTAACCTCACCGCGCTGCATGAAGTAGCCCGCCATAGAGTCGGTGATGAGGGTGACGGGTATCCCAGCTTTTTTCAACTCCCAGGTAGTAATCCGTGCCCCCTGCAGCACGGGACGCGTCTCCGTAGCCAGCACGTTGACCTTTTTCCCCTGTTCTATAGCAAATAAGATAATGCCGAGCGCCGTGCCGTAGCCGGCGGTGGCCAGCGGTCCGGCGTTGCAGTGTACGAGGACGGTATCTCCATCACGGATGAGCTCTGTCCCAAACTGGCTAAGCTTCCTTGTTGCTTCCACCGCTTCAGCATGTATCTTCACCGCCTCATCAACCAGCGCCGATTTAATCTCATTTATATCATTACCCGATTCAACCATCTTCTGCATGCGCTGAATCGCCCAGAAGAGGTTGCGGGCGGTGGGTCGGGTGGCAGCGATTGTTGCCATCACCACGTCAAGCTTCTTCAGAAAATCGTCCTTCTGCTCAGATTCAATTTTTAGTGCCCCCAGGGCGATCCCATAGCCTCCAGCCACCCCGATAGCCGGAGCGCCCCTTATTTTCAATTCTGTGATGGCTGAGGCAACATCCCTGTAGTCGCCCAGCTCCAGATATACCTCTTCATCAGGCAATTTGCGCTGGTCAAGGATGCGCACGCGGTCGCCGAGCCAGTCAATCGGCGAAGTGTAAATCGCTTTCAAAAATCAGCTCCTTTAATCTGACCCTGCTCTTTTTGCCACTGTTCTCTCCTCACCTCCATGAGCACAAAGCGATGCCCGTTCTTCACCATTTCTCCGCAGGGGATGAAGTCGCTTTTAACAAAGCAACGCTGTGCCCGCCCATTCCAGTCCAGAGTTTTCAGGTAAATCCGCTGCAGACCGGTCTCGGTGAAAATATAATCCACGAGCGTGTCCACGGCATCGGTGCCATAACCCCTGTCCCAGCAGTCCCGTTCACCTATCATGATACCCAGCTCCGCCTCCTCCTTCTCCCTATCGATGCTGTAATAAACACAGTTGCCAATGTGCCTGCCGTCAAGGGTTTCTATAGCAAAGGTACGGCGTTTCGGTGAAGGATTGCCCAGCGCCATCGTATAGTCAAGCAAATATCGCGGGAAAGAGCTGGTCAGCAGGGGCATGGCGTCAAGTCGGACCAGTTCCGGATTGGTCTGCCACCGGTAATCGTTGCGGGCGTCGGTTAATTTTTTCTCACGCAGTCTGACTTTGGTGCCCAGCATCACGCTCTGACCTCAGATTACTCCTCCTCGTCCTCCTCTTCCTCGCCACGCTCCCATATCGGCTCGGTGAAATAGTCAATATACTCGCCCATGGCCTGCGAGGCCACCTGCTTCATTCTCTGCTTCGTTTCCACCGCTAATTGTGCCAGTTCATCAAGGTCAATCTCCACGTCCAGCATCGTGGTCATCACCTCGAGTACCGCCATCGCTGCCATCGGGTTCTGAATACGGGTGGCGTAGACCGGTACTTCCCCGAGCAGGCAGATGCCATCAATCTCACGTTCCTTGGCCACCCCCAGCAACAACCCATTCAATCCGGCGATTTGCAGGTTACCGGCATGCATCAGGTTGTACTTCTTGAAAATGGCCGCTGCCGATGGGCTGGTGGCCACGCCCAGCACCCCGGGCGATTCGGTGTGATGGATGCGGGTCATTGCCGCGGCACAGGTGAATATCCTCGGTGCCTTAAACTTATCGGCAACGTCGAGGACGCAGTTGGCAAGCTCATAGCCTTTAGCTGCTGGCTGGTCCTCGCCGATGAATACGATGAGGTCGCTGCCTCCGCCTTTGTTCTTCAAGTAGTAGAACTTGCTCTGCGGAAATTTCGGCTCCTCAACCACGTTGTCCTTGACCACCACCCCGACAGGGTCGAAGAAGTACGACGGTTCAATCTCGCCGAGTTCTTTAAATTTCAGCTTTCTCAAGAGATACGTAGCCACAATCATGGCGACGTTCCCAACGCCTGGCCAGGCGGCGAGTATATTCGGTGAATTTAACCTGGGACGAGCTTTAAGCTTGACTAACTCATTCATTTCACCACACCTCAATTTATTCTACTAAGTTTTATGAGGTAACCCCATCCCCTTTATCCCCTTCCCCTTCGATAAGGGGAAGGGGAAGATTTGGGAGAGGGGCTTCGCCCCTCTTGGACTCCTCTTATTTTAAGATGGCCAGATTACTTTCTTGGCCGTTTCGCTCAATACATCTACCAAAATTTTCCTAAAGCTATCTGCTACAACTGGTCCAGCCTTAGCAACAAGCTTTTTGAACCGAGTTGCTGCCACAGTGGTTTGAGGCGTATCCCGCACAATATCATCAAGGCTTTTCTTCAGAAGTTCACGCTCTTTTGGTTTCAAGCTATCAAGTTCATCAGTTAGCTCTTGTGCGGCTTTGAGTTTTGCTTCTGTCCACGGATATGGTTCACTGCATTCAGGGCAGAAGCTTGGCAGTGTCAAACCAGTATTATAATCAAGTGTAGCATTAGGTAGTGGGTGCAGTATCTCACGCATTCTTTTTTTATGTTCCTCATATGTAAAGCGTCCTACATGATAGTAGCCCATTATCTTAGCATTACAATATTGACAATTGGTAATGGTTGGTGCTCCACACTTACCACAGAACCCCCGGTTATTCTCAGGTTTTGAGATTGACATCCAGTTGATTACATGTCCGTTAGCGCAAATCTGTGCAGTGTCATACCAACCATCATTCATATTTTTGTTCCCCTTGGCTGTCCGTCATATGGGCTAAAAGCGAGCAAAGTCGCTTGGTAGCTTTGACTCCTTTATTTTTAAACTTAGTGCTCATCGGTTTGTTAGTACTTAGAACAAGTTTATTTAGTGCGGAATTCTATCCATCCTTCTCAGATTCCTTTATCTTGCTTTCATGAGCGTCCATCCTTTTTAATACTTCTTCCATCTGTCTGTCTCGTTGTACGGCTCCCGTCCACCTACGACTTATATAGTAAATTACCATCCAAGTGAAGAATATCCAAGCCAATGGTACCCAGACATAAAAGTAGAAAATGGCTGGAATTACTAGAATTAGGAATATTGGGCTTAGCTTAAGAGTAATAAAGTGAGCCCGAAGCGAAGACGGTTTACCTGTAAAAACACTCAAGAACCATCCTATTGGTAGCAAAACAAAATGGGAGATAGTAAGGATTATGCTAGGAATCGTAATAAATATAAACAATAGCATGGTACCCACAACTACAGCTGGTGCCGAAGGTGGTCTGCTTTTCACTTCAACCTCCTTATTACCAACCGAGAATATACGATGTATAGTGGGAATATGATGAATCTTAAGACAAAAGCATCGGACACAATGAACCTTGAAAGAATACCAATAAATAGTGCTATCAAAACTAAAGGCCACCAAGTGAAACCAAGATAAAAGGCAGCACCGAAGAAGAACAACAAATTAAACATACCAAGAATTAAACCAAACCGATTGCCTATAAAAATCACTGGCTTAATATCTGATGGCATTCTCTGGATGATAACTAACGTACCTCCAATCCACCAAAAGATGACGAACAAAATTGCTACTACGATTTGAAGCCAATTCATTTCAACCTCCTCATCACCTCAATTACCTGGGCTACCCCTTACTCGCCACCGATAGAGCGGGACAGTATATATGCGGGGTCTGTAAAAAGCCCCCCACCCACCTGGACTCACGGCCAAGGGCAACGATTTCTTTCAGCACCTGATAGACATTCCCGGAAACCATGGTATCCTTCACTCTACCCACTATTTTACCATTTTCCACCTTGTAGCCTAGCAGGACATTGCCGCTGAAATCGCCGCCCAGAATGTTACCCTGTCCGGCACCCATAAGCTGCTCCACCACCAGCCCTTCCTTGATGTCCCCCACCATATCGCCAAAGGTGGAGCTGCCCGGAGCCACCACGAAAGCACTCGGAGATGGAGACGGCAATCCGCCATGACCCCGGCTGCCGTTGCCGGTGCTCCGGGTATTTGCCAGAGCAGCGGTCTGAAGGTCGTAGAGGAAGCTGGTTACTTTCCCGGCCTCAACAAGCGGGGTGCGCTGGCTGGGCACACCTTCATCATCGCAGGGTCGACTGCTCGGCCGGAGGGGAATCACCGGGTCATCCCATAGTTGAAATTTTTGGTCAAAGACCCTTTCACCAAGCTTTTGCCCAATCGGGGAAGCCCCTTCCAGTACCGTCTTGCCGTTGAAGGCCGCCATCAGCGGCATGACGAGGGCGCTGGCCACTCCATTCGGGGTGAAGATGGTCGGCAGCGATTTTGTGGGCACCGTTGCCTGTTCCTTTGCCAGCTCCAGTTGCTGAAGCACAGTATCGGTTACGGTGCCTGGCTCCATTATCGGCTGGCAAGAGCTGGCACTATCTCCAACAAATAGCATATCGGTGCCCTGGGTTAAATTGCCTTCGATGCCAAAGCTGAAATAGCTTTTGCGGTACTCCGCCTGCCCGCCACGAGAATTCATCAGCCGTACTGAGACCACTCCTCTGGTCACCTCGGCCTCGCAGATGATGCCCGGAGTGTGCTTGGTAACCGCGGAGATGAGTTGTTCGCCGAGCTCAACCATTGTTTCTACGGGTACGGATTCGACGTCAGCGCTGAAAACCTCAATCTGCGGATATGAATTTGTCGATGGTAGCTCAAACCTGGCCGTCATACCGAACCGCGATGTCTCAACGGCATTATCTACCAGGTTTGGGTGTTCATCAGGGTTGGTGGTGACGGCGTAACCGAGCCTGCCCTGACGAATGATGCGCAGCGCCACGCTGGTCTGCTGTTTTGTCTGGAGATGCTTCAGCCGATTGGTCTCGAAACTTACCTGGGTCTCCTCAGATGATACTGAAAAGACCTCCGCATCCTCGGCTGCTTTTTTCGCCTGAATCAGTATCTCTTCCACGTTAACTACCTCCCACCAGACAGCGACGGATTCGGATATGAGGGCTGCCATTGGAGACCGGCAGCGGCATCTGCCCTCCCTTTCCACAGCCACCTCCCTGGTTCATATCAAGGTCATTGCCGATAGCATCGATATTTTTCAGCGTATCAAACACGTTGCCGGTCAGCACCACCGGCCGCAGTGACTCAGCGATTTTGCCATTGCGAATCATGTACGCCTCACCTGCGGAAAAGGTAAACATCTCCATGCTCGTGGTGCCACCGTACCAGTTCTTGGCGTAGATTCCCTCTTTGATATCACCGAGCATGTCCTCAAAGGACACCTTGCCCGGCTCAATATAGGTATTGGTCATGCGGACGATGGGAGGGTAGCGATAGCTTATGGCGCGGGCATTACCGGTGGGCTGCTCCTCCATTTTGGCTGCTGTCTCCCTTGAGTGCAGCCTGCCCACCAGTTTGCCTTCCCTGATGAGGTACGTTCTGGTGGCGGGAACGCCTTCATCATCGTATTTGTAGCTGCCGCGAAGTCCGGGCAGCGTGGCCGTGTCCACAATATTGAGCTCCTGACTGCCGAACTGTTTTCCCAGTGCCATAAGTTCACGTACGCGGTCGTTTTCGTAGACAAAATCCGACTCGGACAAATGCCCGAAGGCTTCATGGACGAAGACGCCGGCCAGCACCGGGTCGAGGACCACCGTGTACTCGCCGCCCCTGGCCTTAGGGGCTGAGAGCAGTTCCACAACGTGATGCGAGAGACGCTCCACCTCCCGATGAAGCTGCCGGATTGGCGTAAGGTCGCCACGACTGCCCACGCTCAACCCTGCCTGCTGGATATCGCCTTCGCGAGCGGCAACAGCCGCGATGCGCAGGTTAATGTCCGCCCTTTCCTGCTCGATATAGCTGCCGAGTGAACTCAGGAAAATGGTCTGTTTACGGCTGTCAATGTAGCCAATGTTAGAGGTCTGTATCTCGGGCTTCCGCCAGACGATTTCATTGTACTCGTCCAGTATCTGCTTCTTTTCGGCGAGAGGTATGGTCACGGGGTCCCTGTCCACCTCTGCCGGTACCCTGTCCACCACTGGGGACACCGTCGCCAGCTGGCTTTTCTCGCGGCCAACCAGCTTGGCCTGCCTGATGGCCATCTCAACCCTGACCTTCAAGTCCTCAAGGTTATTGAAGCTGACAAAGCCCCAGCCCCCCTTGACCATCACCCGCACGTTGCCTCCAACCGCCTCCGACCGGCCAATCGATTCTAGCTCTCTTCCTCGATACACAATATGGCTGGTCTGGCTTTCCTCAAGATGCGCCTCAATATAATCAGCATCGTCACGCTTGATTAATTCGGCCAATTCCCGGGCAACGTTTTTCAGAGACACAGTTATATCACTCCAAGGTTAATATATTGACTGATTAATACCTAGATGAAGTCAGTTTACAAAAGGAATCGAACTGGTGTCAATTGACGTACAGCACTGATGCTAATCCCGATTTTTCTTTTACTGTTGACATAGCACGAAAGGCGCTTTATACTGCGTTTACACTTTCATCAGGTGGCGTGAGATGGCAGAAGAGATTAAAAGCAGCGGAAACACCACTCTTAAAGTAATACTTTACGTCTTCTTTATCTCCGCTTTTTTAACGATTATTACATTTATGCTCGGGCAGGGCTGGTTTAACGTCTTTATTGAGAAACTAAACTGGCCCTACGAGACGCTTGAGATGGTCAGAAATATTCTGGTGAATGTCTTTGTCGGCGCCGCAATTGCCTCTTTTATCAGCTCCATTACCGCCGTGTTTCTTTTAATCTTCCGCAGTTAGCCACAAAGCCATTTCTGAAAACAACTTGCCTTGCCAAAAACGAGTATGATATACTACGACAATACATTCTCTTTGTGAGGCAGACGATTGCTCACGAACTATGGCTACATTGGACTGTTTCTCATCGCAGCTGTTCTTTTCACCCTTCTCATGGTAATTATTCCCATCGCCCTCAGGTTTCTTAAAATCGTCCCGCATAATCCCAATCCCATCAAAAATTCCATCTTTGAATGCGGCATGGAAACCATCGGCAAGACCTGGGTCCAGTTCAACTTCCATTACTATTTTTATGCCTTGATATTTCTGGTCCTTGATGTCCTGGTGGTATTCCTGTACCCGTGGGCGGTCAATCTGCGAGCACTGGGCAGTGCTGGCTTTATCGCTATTTTAATCCTGGTGGCCATTATTCTGGTCGGTTACATCTACGCCTGGAAGAAGAAGGTTCTGGAATGGAAATAAAGCCTGCCAGACAGTACATTTATTCGGATATCGAGCTGGACCGGGAAGAGGGGCAGGTTATTGAAGACCTGAAGGCGAAAAGCCAGGAACCGATTCCTGACCCTGACCGGTGGCTCGATGAGGAAGTGGAGCAGAATATTCTGCTGACCTCGGTGGACGCGTTGATTAACTGGGGTCGGCGTTCCTCACTCTGGACGGCCATCTGCTTTCCCGCTTGCTGCGCCTTCGAGATGATTGCCGCCAACGGCCCGCGCTTTGACCTGGCGCGTTTCGGCATGGAGATACTGCGCGCCTCGCCCCGCCAGGCCGACCTGATGATTACCGCCGGCACTCTGACCTGGAAAATGGCACCGAATGTAAGGCGCATCTACAACCAGATGGCGGAGCCCAAATGGGTCATCGCGATGGGCGCCTGCGCCATCAGCGGCGGTATTTTCGCCTCGGCATCGTATGCCGTGGTGCCGGGGTACAACCGTATCATTCCCGTAGATGTCTACGTTCCCGGCTGCCCTCCCCGCCCCGAAGCCCTTATTTATGGCATTCAGATGCTGCAGAAGAAGATTGCCCGACGAAAAAACATTGATGTGAGAAAGATACTCCAGAGATGACAGCTGCACTTTCCGGCAAGGAAATCGCCAGTAAAATAGAAGAAAAGCTGCCCGGCAGCGTGGTTGAATCCAGCCCGGATAACCTGGTGGTGAGGAGCGATTCTCTTACCGACGTTGCCCGTTTTCTCAAAGACACCGAAGGCCTGGATTTTGATTTTCTCAATTTTGTCACCGCTACCGATTTCTATGACCACTTCGAGGTCGTTTACATGCTCAGTTCCCTGGAGCACAATCACAGCCTGATGGTTAAGGCTCGATGCTACGACCGCGAGAATCCGTCGTTGCCTTCGGTGGTGAGCCTGTGGCAGGGGGCTGACTTCCAGGAGCGGGAAATATACGACCTTTTCGGAATAAGGTTTGAAGGACATCCCAATCTGAAGCGCATTTTCCTCTGGGAAGGTTTTGAAGGACATCCCCTGCGGAAGGATTTTGTATAATGGCAGTCCGAACCGAACCTTTTGTGCTCAATATGGGCCCGGTGCATCCGAGCACTCACGGGGTTTTCCGTATGCGGGCGACACTCGACGGTGAGGTGGTGGTCGATATTGAACCGGTGTTCGGCTACCTGCACCGTGGCATAGAGAAGCTCGCCGAACAGAGGACTTACAGCGGTTTCATCCCGCTTACGGACCGACTCGACTATATTTCCTCGATGAACAACAACTTCGCCTACTGCCTGTCGGTGGAGAAACTGGCCGGCATAAAAGTCCCGGAACGTGCTGAATACATACGGGTTATCATGTCTGAACTCCAGCGCATCGCGGCCTTCCTGATTGCCGTTGGTGCCTTCCTGAACGACTGCGGTGCCTACTTCACCCCTTTCCTCTACATGTTCCGGGAACGGGAGAGAATCGTCGACCTCTTCGAGATGGTCAGCGGCCAGCGGCTTACCTATAACTACATGCGGGTGGGCGGTGTCAGCCAGGACCTGCCCGAAGAGTTCATGCCCGCCCTGCGCAAGTTCATGGACCTGATGCCACGCTTCATGGACGAGTACGACCGCCTTCTGATGCAAAACGAAATATTGATTGCCCGCGCCAAGGGCGTCGGCATCCTGACCAAAGAACAGGCTATCAACTGCTCGGCGAGCGGACCGGTGCTCCGGGCGAGCGGTGTGAAGTGGGATATCCGCAAGGCTGACCCCTACTCCATCTACGACCGCTTTGACTTCGATGTCCCGACACAGGAAACCGGCGACTGCTACGACCGCTACCGTCAGCGGGTTGAGGAAATGCGGCAGAGCCTGCGCATCATCAGGCAGGCGATGGACCAGATACCGTCCGGTCCCACCAGAGCCGAGGTGCCTCACCTGATACGACCACCGGCCGGTGAAGCATACGCCCGCATCGAAGCGCCCAAGGGCGAACTCGGTTTTTATCTGGTATCAGATAATTCCATAGCTCCCTACCGCTGCCATATCCGTCCACCGAGCCTGCTCAACCTGACGGCGCTGCGCGATATGACACGCGGCTGGAAAGTGGCTGATTTAATCATC
>Ga0180009_10001088_pt1 | contig 34143 bp, 34 predicted proteins | sample OS_PC_MetaG_FD_123537 | JGI IMG/M metagenome (GOLD analysis project Ga0180009, IMG submission 123537) | Groundwater microbial communities from the Aspo Hard Rock Laboratory (HRL) deep subsurface site, Sweden - OS_PC_MetaG | ecosystem: Environmental > Aquatic > Deep subsurface > Groundwater... | reverse complement strand
TGACTTGGTTCTCCCCGCGGGGAGCTACACCATCATCGACTCCGACCCGGGAACCTTCTCGCAGAACGCGGAGAGCGGCGGGGTCGGCATGGTATCAGTGTCGGGGATACCTCTGGAGTAGCGCGTGTTGGCGAGGGCGGTCCTGCCGGTCGTTCGGATCCCGCCTTGTCGTAGATCCGGGTCGTGGCGAAGCCGTCCCGGATTACCTCTCGTGTGCCTAACGGGCAGCTGCTCAGCAGGGTCGCGAAGCGGGGTCGGACTGCAGCGGCTTGCTAGCCCGCCCTGCTCAGCTCATCGATCAGCACTGCGCATTCACGTCGTAGGATGGGGGCGTCGTTCTTACCGATAGCCCACACAGTCGCGTCGATAATGGCCGGGTAGTCATGCACGAGTTGGTTTCGGAATCCGACGATCTTGCGGGCATGAGAGATCCTGACGGCGAGGGACGGATCGAGCCGGGTCAAGGAGTTCACGGCTTCGCCGATGATGGTGAACTCGCGCTCCACGGCGGATCGCAGCGTCCGAGTGGCCTCATACGCAGGGAGATCGACGCCGCGAAGAGTGACAGCGATGGCGTCACAGGCCTCGACCACATCGGAGAGGTACGCAAGCGCGCTACGCGGCATACACCGGCTGCTTGGTCTGCTCGATGTCCTGGGCGATGTAGCGGTTCTTGACAGCGCCGACCATCACGAGATCGATTTCCACGCCGAGCAGCTCGCGAAGTTCGTCCAGCATGTCGAAGTAGGCATCGGCCAACTCGTAGGGGTCTCTGGGCGCGAACTCCGCAAGCAAGTCAAGATCGCTCTCGCCGGGTCGGTAGTCCGCGCGGAGTGCGGAGCCAAAGACATCCAAGCGCACGACCCCGTACCGAGCGCACAACTCGGCGATAGCATCACGGTTGTCCTCGAGTACTGAGACCATGCGGAACCTCCGAATCAATCCTACCGTGGAAGCCGGAGCTGCGCCAGACGGACGCATGGGCGATGGCCCCCATAGGGGATCCCTGTCCAACGCGGAGCAGCGCCGCCACGGTCCGATTCCATCTCTGGATGGGCGGACTGCACGCGCGCTCAAGGGGGACGAAGCAATACAGGAAGAGACAGATGCAAACGGATGGAAACGGATTCTTGCGGTCAGCTCGTGGGCAGAGGGGTTCCGCGAGGCTTACTTCCCAAGCGAAAAGCCCCGCCTAAAGACGGGGCTTTCTATGGTAGCGGGGACAGGATTTGAACCTGTGACCTTCGGGTTATGAGCCCGACGAGCTACCGGACTGCTCCACCCCGCGCCGCTTACGAGACTCATTATAACACGGTCACGCGGACACGAACGGCAACCCCCCGGCGACCCTGCGCAGCCCGGCGCGGCCTCCCCGGACGCACTCTCATGATCATGCGTGCGCCAATCCCATACTGGGGTAGTATCGAGCGCATTCAAGAATCGTTGTAGACTTCCGATAGTGCCAGTAGGCCCACCCCGCGCAGTAGCATGCAGGGGAGCGGCTCCGAGAGCGACCCTACAGGAACCAGAGGAGACGGCATCGACCCCAGAGTGATAGGCAAGACCTCGCGGCCTTCGGACGGGCGACGCATCCACTCAAGGTGGCTGGCGGTCCTGCCGATCGCGTTCCTCCTCTGCCTGTGGTCTGCCGCGGCCGCGTTCGCTACCCCTACCACCAGCACCACGCTGATCCTGCAGGGTGACGCCAAGATCCAGGTGGGCGAGCTTCAAGCACAGGCGGACGCGGTGCAGGCCGAGATCGACCGGTTGGACGAAGAGCTGGCCATCCAGATCGAGAGCTACAATGAGCTCAACATCCGGCTCGAGCAGACGAACCAGGACCTGGCCGGGCTCCGCCGCAGCTATCACGACAGCGAAGACCTGCACCAGCGTCGACAGGCTCGACTCGACAAACGCCTCGCCGACACCTACAAGAGCGGCAGCACGGGCGCTTCGAACCTCCTAGCCCTCCTCCTTGCGACCGACGACTTCGCCCAGTTCGTGAACCGGGTACTCTTGATCACCAAGCTCTCAACACAAGACCGCGACCTGGTCGACGTAGTTCGCGAGAGCGTCGTAGAGACCGCCGCCCTCGGCGTGCAGGTGGAAGACAAGAAGCGGGAACTGCTCGCGGTGCGCCGGGAACTGGACCGCGCGCAGATTCGTATCGAGGAGATGCTAGCCCAGAGGCAGGACAAGCTCGACGGCCTCGATTCTCGCATCGCGACGCTGATCGAGCAGGAACGGCAACGTCAGGAAGCGGAGCGCCTTCGCCTTGAAGCGGAACTCCGCTCTCGCCTGGCCACCTGGCAGCGCTACGACGGCCCGATCCCTCAAACCGACGACGCTGTGCTCAATCAATTGGTGGAGACCGCAGCCACCTACCTCGGAATCCCCTACGTCTGGGGCGGGAAGAAGCCACGAACGGGTTTCGATTGCTCGGGCCTGGTCAAATACGTCTTGGCTCAGCACGGCGTCGACCTGCCCCACTTCTCGGGCCATCAGGCTCAGATGGGCGTGCCTGTGGCGCTCGCGGACATCCGCCCCGGCGACGTTGTAGCCTTCGGCACACCGGTGCACCACATCGGCATGTATGTGGGCGATGGGCTGTTCATCCACGCCCCCCGCACGGGCGATGTGGTCAAGCTGCAACCCCTCTCAACGCGCCGCGACATCAACACGATCAGACGCTTCCCGGTTGTCCAGAGGACAGGACCCGTCGCAATCGACTAGAATAGAGCACCATGACCACGGTGCTCCTCATCATCATCGCTCTCTCGCTCGTCATCATTGTGGTGGCGCTTGTCATCCTCGGCCTGAGTGCCTACCGCCTCTACAAGACCGTGAGGCGTATCCAGGCAGAGGTCGATCCGCAGGTGAACGAGATCCTGGCCAAGCAGGGCGCCATCACGGAGCGGCTCGGCAACATCGAGGAGAACCAGATCGTCATCAACCACAGGCTCGAGAAGATCTCCTCCGCCGCGGCGGGTTTGGGGGTACTCACGTCGGAGTTCACCAAGGCCAAGAGCCGCCTAAAGGGATACTGAGCCCCGACTCCCCGCGTCTCGCGTGCTGATCGTCGCCGACAACCTCACCGCAGCCACCCCCTCGGTGGGCACCGCCATGACCGCGCGCGACACCCACTTCATCCGCGACCTTGCCACCCGCCTGCGCGACGCCGGCGCCGACATGCTCGACCTCAACCTTGGGTTCAGGAGCAAGGGAGGCTCCGAGACGGCGGCGTGGATGGTGCGAGAGACTCACGAGGCGACCGGACTGCCCCTCTGTCTCGACACCGCCGACCCGGACTCGATGCGAGCAGGTCTGGCCGCGGCACGCGACATGGCGGGCCCATCCGGCCCGGCCACCCCCTGGATCAACTCGTTCAGCCTCGAACCGAAGAAGATCGAGCGGATCCTGCCGTTGGCCGCCGAGTACGACGCCCCGATCGTCGGCTACTGCGTGCGCGACGTGGTGCCGCAGTCGCCCGAGGAGCGCTTGCAGGTGGCTGTGGAACTGGTGGAACTCGCCGACGCGGCCGGCGTGCCCCGCGATCGACTCTACCTCGACCCCATCCTCTTCCCGCTGGCCACCTTCCAGGACGATTTCCAGCACGTGCTCTCGTTCTTCGACTCGCTGCCCCAGCTGTTCGATCCGCCGGTGCGCACCATGGTGGGGCTCTCGAACGTGGGTCACGGACTGCCCGCGGGGAAGCGTCAGACCGTGGAGGCTGTGGTCTTGCCGATGCTGGCCGCACTGGGTCTCGACGCTGTGTTGCTCAACATCTTGAACCCGCAGCTCAGGGACACCCTCGCCGTGCTGAGAGGCATCGAGGGGCGCTCGGTGTTCTCCGGGGCCGACTTGCTGGATCGCTGAGGCGCCGCGCAACGCCCGCCGCCCATTGCCGCCTCCCACGCCACGACCCGGGCGCCGAGCCCCGGCTCCTGCTAGACTTTCGGCACACATCCACCGCTTCCGCGAGGATCCGATCATGAGCTCATCCAGCGAACAAGAGACCTCCGACGACGCGAAGGGCCGCTCCGGCCTGGAAGATGTAGGGCGCCGCACGAGGGAGGCAGCGCTCCAGCTGTCCGCACTCCCCACCTCCGCGAGGAACGAGGCGATCGAGGCCATCGCGGCGGCACTGGAGGAGGCCGCTCCCGACATCCTGGCGGCCAACCTGGCCGATCGCGAGGCCGCTGAAGCCGACGGCATCTCTTCCAGCCTCTACTCGAGGTTGAAGCTCGACGAGACCAAGCTGCGCGGCGAGATCGCGGGCGTGCGCGACGTGGGCCGCCTCCCCGATCCGGTCGGCGCCCGTCAGATCCACCGTGAACTCGACGAGGGGCTGGTGCTGGAGCGCCTGGCGGTACCGGTCGGCGTGCTCGGAGTGATCTTCGAAGCCCGGCCCGACGCCGTCATCCAGATCTCCAGCCTGGCGGTGAAGTCGGGCAACGCGGTGATCTTGAAGGGCGGTCGCGAGGCGGTACGTTCGTGCCAGGCGATCGTGGCCGCGGTGCGGCACGGCCTCGAAGGCACGGCGGTGAGCCCGGAGGCGGTGCAACTCCTCACCACCCGCGAGGAGACGGTCGAACTGCTGAAGCTCGACCGCTGGGTGGACCTCATCATCCCGCGCGGATCGAACTCCTTCGTACGCTTCGTGCAGGACAACACCCGCATCCCCGTGCTCGGGCACGCGGACGGCATCTGCCACCTCTACGTGGACGCCGCGGCGGACATCACCACCGCCGTATCCATCACGGTGGATTCGAAAGTGCAGTACCCGGCGGCCTGCAACGCCATCGAGACCCTCCTGGTGCACCGGGACGCAGCCGGCGCCTTCCTACCGGCCGCGGGGGTCGCGCTGCAGGGCGCGGGCGTCACCCTGCGGGCCGCCGAGGACGCGCGCGCGATACTCGTCGCGGCCGGCCTCGAAGGCATCGAACCCGCCACCATCGAGGACTGGAGCACCGAGTACAGCGACCTGATCCTGGCGGTGCACGTGGTGGAATCGCTCGAGGCGGCCATCGCGCACATCAACACCTACGGCTCCCGCCACACCGACGCCATCGTCACGGAAGACCAAGCCGCAGCCGACGCGTTCCTCGCTCGGGTGGACGCCGCCGGTGTCTTCCACAACTGCTCCACCCGTTTCAGCGACGGCTTCCGCTACGGCTTCGGCGCCGAGGTGGGCATCAGCACGCAGAAGCTCCCCCCGCGGGGACCGGTCGGCCTGGAAGGGCTCGTCACCTACAAGTACGTGGTGCGGGGTTCGGGCCAGATCGTGGCCACCTACAGCGGGGACGACGCCCGAGGCTTCACGCACCGCGACCTGTAGGCGAACGGGGCGCCGCCGCGCGGAGGGTACGCGCCGGCCGCGCCTCTGCGCCGCAGCCCAGTTCAGCCGCCCAGCACCTCGAGCACCGCGGCCCGCCGGTTGAGGCTCATCACGTGGACCCCGGCCGGACGCGGCGGCGCGGATGAGGCGGCGGTTGCGGACATGCCGCCCACCGCACCCGCCGCGTGCGCGCCCCGCGCCCACTCCACGAGGTCGCGCGCCAGGCCCCGGCCGTAGCCGGCCGGGTCGGCGGAGCGCTCCAGCCCCGCTACCACCGAGGCGGGAACGACGACGCCCGGCACCTTCTCGTTCATGAACCGCGCCATCGCGGCAGATTCCAACAGGAACGTCCCCACCAGCACAGGAGCCGAGAGTCCCACGGCGGCGACGGCCTGGAGGAACGCGACGGCGTCCTCGGCACTGAAGATCGGCTGCGTCTGGTAGAAGCCCGCCCCGGCCCGCCCCTTGGCCAGGGCACGATGAAGTTGAGGCTCGAGCGGCTGCTGCGACGGGTTCACCGCCGCCCCCGCCAGGAACGACGTGGGCCGATCGAGTGGGCCGCCAGCCAGCGTACGCCCCTCGTTCATGCCGGCGACCACGGCCAACAACTCCGAGGACGACAGGTCGAAGACCGGCTTGGCGCCGGGATGGTCCCCGAAGCGGGTGTGATCGCCGGTGAGGCAGAGCACGACGCGCACTCCTAGGGCATGCGCCGCGAGGAGGTCGGCCTGCAAGGCCAGTCGGTTGCGATCCCGGCCGGTGATCTGCAGGATGGGTTCCACTCCGGCCTGGAGAAGTGCCACGGCTGGCCCCAACGCGGCCTGCGCGAGGGCCGCCGACGGCATGTCGGCGACGTTGACCGCGATACCGTGACGCCGGAGACCCACGACGACGGCCGCGTCGAGGACGACGGGTTCAGGGCCCCGAGGCGGCAGGAGGTCGGCGGTGACGACGAAGTCACCCGAACTCAACCGTTCCGCGAACGGACGCACGAAGAGGGGAGCCTCGCCCGGTGCGAATGAGCCGGCAACCGCCTGCTCATCACCACCAGAGACTCCCCTCTTGGCTATCACAACTACGCCTTCAGCCGGCCGGTCGGCGCCCGATCCTGGGCTGCCCGACCGAGCCGCCCTAGGCGGATTCTACCGAAACGATCTCGGGCACGGCTTCCTTGAGGATGCGCTCGACCCCGTTCTTCAGCGTCATCTGAGACATCGGGCAACTACCGCACGCGCCGACGAGCTTCACCGTCACCACGCCCGAAGCCTCATCGACATCCACCAACTCGACGTCGCCTCCGTCGTTCTGCAGAGCGGGACGGATGAACTCCAGTGCTTCTGCGACACGTTCCCTCATGATTCCTCCTCATGGCATCCCGGCCCGTTACTGGTCCGAGATCGAATCCTGACTGATCCTGTCCATTTTCCCACAATATACGTCTAGCGACTACTCTTCCCTCTTCACGATCGTTGCTACACCCTGCCCGCCGCCGATACAGAGCGTCGCGAGCCCCACTTCGGCGTCATCGTGGATCATGCCGTAGAGCAAGGTCACCAGGATGCGCGCGCCCGAAGCCCCGATGGGATGGCCGATCGCGATGGCTCCACCCCGGGTGTTGGTCTTTGCGGGATCGAGGCCCAATTCTTGTCCGACGGCCAGCACCTGCGAGGCGAACGCCTCGTTGGCCTCAATGAGGTCGAGATCACCCACCGACATGCCGGCCTTCTCAAGCGCCTTCTTCGACGCGTAGAGCGGGCCCATGCCCATGACCGAGGGATCGAGACCGGCCGAGGCCTGGCTCACGATGGTCGCCAGCGGCTTCAGACCGTGGCGGTCCGCATAGTCGCGGGAGACCACCAGGAACGCGGCCGCGGCGTCGTTGATGCCCGACGCGTTGCCGGCCGTCACGGTGCCGTCCTTCTTGAACGCGGGCTTCAACCCGGCGAGCGAGTCCGCGGTGGTGCCGGCGCGGGGGTGCTCGTCGGTGTCGAACACCACAGGGTCTCCTTTGCGCTGCGGGATCTCGACCGGCACGATCTCGTCGCGGAAGAGGCCGCCTTCGATGGCAGCCGCCGCGCGGCGCTGGCTCTCCGCGGAGAAGACGTCCTGCATCTCCCGGGTGATGCCGTACTTCTCGGCGACGTTCTCAGCGGTGATGCCCATGTGCACGTCGGTCATGGCGCACCAGAGCCCGTCCTTGATCATGGAATCCACCAGCACGCCATCGCCCATGCGGTACCCCTGGCGGGCGCGAGGCAGAAGGTACGGAGCAAGACTCATGTTCTCCATGCCGCCGGCCACGACGACGTCGGCGTCGCCGGTAGCGATGGCCTGCGCCGCGAGGTTCACCGCTTTCAGACCCGAGCCGCACACCTTGTTGATCGTGAGAGCGGGTGTGGTCTGAGGCAGACCGGCCGCCAACACGGCTTGACGAGCCGGGTTCTGGCCGAGGCCCGCCTGAAGCACGTTCCCCAAGATCACTTCGTCGACATCGGAGTTCTCGACCCCCGCGCGGCGCAACGCTTCGGCTATGACGATGCCGCCCAAGCGGGTGGCAGGCACTTCCGCGAGGGTCCCCTGGAACCGGCCGACCGGGGTACGGCAGGCGCTGACGATGACTGCTTCACGCGACAACTGAGTCTCCTCTCGACTCCGACTACTCGGCAGACTGAGAGGCGATTATCGCACGGACCCGGGCAGAGGCGAAGCAGGCGCGGACCTCGGAGACCGGCCGGACGGTCCATAAAACGGCTGCGGATGACCTCGGAGAGCGTGGCGCCCGACGCCCGTGGAGGGCGGCGCCGACCGGCAAGACCCTAGCCGACGGTCCCGGTGTCGGGTGGCGGAGCGGTGGTCTGGGTGGTCGAGGAACTCGCGCCCGGAGCTGTGCTCGTGGTGGTTGGCGGCGGCGACTTCGTCGTCGAGGTCGTGGTCGAGGGCGTCACTCCCGTGGTGGAGGTCGACGTTCCGGGCGGCAGGGTGGTGGGAGTGGTCGATGGGGGCGGCGTCACCGTGACAGTCCCGTGGGCCGTGCCCGGTACGGGCACCGTCACCGTGACCGTCTCGTGCTGCACGATGATCCGCTCCTCCACCACGGGCTTCTCCACCACGCGCTCGCGCACGATCACTCGCTCGATGGGAGTGCCGGTCACGATACTGTATCCACTGGCGCCGAAGGCGGCCACGGCCAAGAGCAACGGGCCCCAGGTCGCCGCGAGTTTTCGCGGCGGCGGCAGCGTGCCGAACCGGCGTAGGAACGCGCCGGGCTGTCGGCTCGGGTGCGCGGCCCTGTCGGTATCCGGCTCTGTAGCGGACTCCGTCGCCGCGTGCACGCTCTGTTCGACGTCCGTCGCCGGAGCCGTGGCTGTCTGCGCCGCGACCCGCGCCGGGTGCACCTCGGTGAGCGAAAGCGATTCGGCCTGCGTACCAAGCGATTCGGCGGGCGTCTCCGCGCGGCTCATACCGCGGCGGTCGAGCCACCATCCCGCGAGCCGCTCGAGAGCATGGCCGATCCAGTGAGCGGCGCCCGTGTATACGACCGAGAAGACCGCCGCCCCGACAAGAGTGCCGGCTATGCCCGAACGGGTGATCACGAAGAAGCCGACGGCGGCCGCTATCGCTGTGGACAGCATCGCCAGTATCGACGGTCTCGTCTCTGTCTTCTCGTGTTTCTCCATACCAACCTTGTCAGTCATCACCCGAGGGAGTCTACAGCATCGGCGCACTGCCCACCGTTCAGGATTGCGACGGTCTGGAGGTCATCGGAGTTCCGGCACGATCGTGCTCGTTCAGGTCACAGAGGTCGCCGTGCCGGCTGCGACCGACGACGCGTGTGCCGCCGGGGCGCCTCGGACCAGGTCACCGGTTCAGCCCAGGTGTTCCTCGTCGCCGGTGACGAAGTACCGGATGCGTTCGGCCAAGTTGACCGCGTGGTCGGCGATGCGCTCGAAGTAGCGCCCCACCAAGACCAGGTTCATCGCAACCTCGAAAGAGGTCTCGTTCTGGAGGGCGAAGAGCTCCCGGAACAGCCGTTCGTAGAGTTCGTCGATCTCGTCGTCGAGGTCGTCGAGGCTGGCGGCCACCACTACGTCTTTGTCCGTCCAGGCGTCGAGCGCGCGGCTGAGCAGCCGCCGCGAAGCATGCCCCAATTCGTACACGAGGGCGCTCACCTTGCGGAGCTTCACGATGTCGATGTCCTTCTTGACCACCGAGGCGATGTTGAAGGCAAGATCGCCCGAGCGCTCCAGGTCGTTCACCGCGCGGAGGATCGCCACGATCAGGCGAAGGTCACCCGCCACGGGTTGCTGCTGGGCGAGCATGGACAGCGCGCGCTTCTCGATGTCGAGGAAGAGATCGTCGATCGCGTCATCGCCGTCCATGACCTTCTGGGCGCGGTCGAGATCGCACTCCGCGAGCGCGAGAGTGGCCTGCTCGATGGCGGCTTCCACCAGAGCGCCCATGCGCACGACATCCTGGTCGAGCTTCTCCAACTCACGATGGAACGTTTCTCTCATAACGGCTGAACCGCCTTCCCGAATCTATCCGAAACGCCCCGAGACGTAGTCTTCGGTCCGCTTGTCTACCGGCTTTGTGAAGATGCCGCCCGTGGGTCCGTACTCAACAAGTATTCCCCATCGCGACATGCTCTCCTCGTCGACCTCGGTGTAGAGAAAGGCCGTCTTGTCACTCACCCGGGCGGCCTGCTGCATGTTGTGAGTCACGATCACGATGCTGTACTCCTGCTTGAGTTCCTGCATCAAGTCCTCGATGCGGACCGTGGCGATGGGGTCGAGAGCAGAGGCGGGTTCGTCCATGAGGATCACGTCGGGCTCCACGGCGATGGCCCGGGCGATGCACAGTCGCTGCTGCTGGCCGCCGGAGAGGGCCAGCGCACTCTTGCGCATCTTGTTCTTGACTTCGTCCCAGAGAGCGGCCCTTCGCAGGGAACGCTCCACCAACTCGCCAAGATCACCTTTGAAGCCGTTGATGCGCGGTCCGAAGGCCACGTTGTCGTAGATGGACTTTGGGAACGGATTCGGGCGCTGGAACACCATACCGATACGGCGTCGAACCGTCACCGGATCGACCTGGGGACCGTAGATATCCTCGCCGTGATACATGACCTGCCCCTCGACCTGCGCGCCGGGAACGAGGTCGTTCATGCGGTTCAGGCAACGGATGAAGGTGCTCTTCCCACAGCCGGACGGGCCGATGATGGCCGTGATCTCGCGGGGTTGGATGTCAAGAGACACGTCCTTCAGCGCGAGATTGCCGCCGTAGCTGACATTCAGGTCTTTGACGGAGAAGACTGGTTCGTTCATCGCGAGATGGAGCTCCTGGACGCCGCCACGCGGGCGAGTAGTGTGAACACGAGCACTATCGCCAGCAGCTCGAGAGCGCCGGCCCATGCGCGGGCCTGCCCGGCCGCGAACGGCGTGCGGGCTCCGTCGAAGATCGCCAACGGCAGCGCCGAGATAGGCTCACCGATCAGTGCCGTCGTGATGGTGATGGAGCCGAAGGCCGTCAGGATGAGCGGAGCGGTCTCGCCCGCCGCGCGGGCCACGGCGAGCAACACGCCGGTGGTGATGCCGGGCAGCGCCGAGGGCAACACGATGCGAAGCACCGTCTGCCACTTGGCCGCCCCGAGCGCGTAGCTCGCGTTCTTGATCTCTTGCGGCACGAGCTTCAGCATCTCCTCGGTGGAACGTACGACGATGGGCAGCATGATGATCGATAGAGCCACCGCACCCATCAGCGCGCCGAACCCGAACGGCACCACGAACGCGGTGTACACGAAGAGACCCACGAACACCGAGGGCACGCCGGTCATGACGTCGGAGAAGAACCGGATCAAGGAGGCGAGCAGGTTGCGCCCGCCGTATTCCACCAAGTAGACGGCGGCCAGGATGCCCAGAGGGACGGAGACGGCCGTGGCCATGCCAACCATCATGAGAGTACCGATGAGACCGTTGACGTATCCCCCACCCTCCCGCCGATAGCTGAACGGCGGCGCCTGCGTGAGAAACTCCCAGTTCGTCACCGCCAGACCCTCGCGAAAGATGTAGTAGAAGATGAGAAGCACCGGAAGCAACGCGATCAGAACGGTGGCGAACATCACCCCGGTCGCGACGCGATCGCTCCAAAGCCTGCGCCATGAGGGCCGCTCGGACAACACGCCGCCGCTCACCGCGCCCGACCCCCGTGTGCCGCTCACCGCGCCCGACCCGCGTGCGGCTCTCATCGCTCCGCCACCAGGCGCCACACGAACAACCGTGCGGCCATGTTGATCACGATGGTGATAGCGAACAGCACGACCCCTACGCCCACCAAGGCGCGGATACCGGTCGCGTCCGCCTCCGGGAACTGGTTGGCGATGACCGCCGCCATGGAGTATCCGGGCTGCACGATCGACGCGCTGATGGTGGGCCGGGAGCCAACGAGAAGGGCCACCGCGATCGTCTCGCCCAGAGCGCGCCCAAGGCCGAGCATAGTGGCCCCCACCAAGCCCGGACGGCTGCGTGGGATCACGGCTTCCCAGATCATCTCCCAGCGAGTGGCTCCCAAAGCGTAGGCCGCCAGACGGTCATCGTCGGGCACCGCCCGGAACACCTCTCGCGCCAGCGCGCTGATGATAGGAATGATCATGATGGCGAGCACGACTCCCGCCCCAAAATAGGAGAGGCCTGTGGCGGGAGCTTTGAAGATAGGCAGGAATCCGAACACCGACGAAAGAGCTTCCGCGGCCGGCTGTAGGAAGAGCGGCAAGAGGACGAACACACCCCAGAGACCGTAGACCACACTGGGGACCGCGGCTAGGAGGTCCACGGCGTAGGCGATCGGCCCCTTGATCCACGAGGGCGCCAGTTCGGTGAGATACAGCGAGACGCCCAAGCTGATGGGCACGGCGATGACCACCGCGATGATCGATGTCACGAGAGTGCCGTAGATGAAGGGAAGGATGCCGTAGACGCCGCGAGACGGCAGCCACTCCGTACCGGTGACGAACGAGATCCCTTCGGACGTGAACACCGGCAGGGCCGTGTTGGTCGTGGTGAGCACCATATAGGCGAGGATCAGAAGCACCAGCGTGCCCGAGACGGCCGCCGTCCAACCGAAGAGACGGTCGAGAGCCCGACCGAAGCCGCGACGCCGCGCCAGCGCGGAGAGGGAGGGAGGTCTCTCGTCGCGCGGATCGGCGGGCGACCGCACCGACCCACCGCCGATGCCACCACCCGCAGAGATCTCGTCTCCGCGAACTCCGTGTATCACTTGGCGGCGCCTATCTGATCCGCTTTCGCCAGAGCAAGGGCGCGCAGGTCTTCCGGAAGAGGGGCGTAAAGAAGCTCCTCAGCCAACACTCCACCCTCCTGGAGCGCCCAGGTCAGGAAGGCCCGAAGAGCTTCCTCGCGCGCGGGATCCACCATCGAGTCATAGGCCAGGATCCACGTGGCTCCCACGATCGGGTAGGCCCCCGAAGCCGGGCTGTCGCTCAGGGAGAAGCGCAGGTCTTCGGGATAGTCGATGCCCGCACCCGCCGCCGACGTGGACTGGACCGTAGGCTCCACGAACACACCCGAGGCGTTGCGAAGGGCGACCGTCGACAGACCGCCTTCGGTAGCGTACGAGAGCTCCACGTACCCGATGGATCCGGCTTGCTGCTGGATCACCGCGGCGACCCCGTCGTTACCCTGACCGCCCACGCCCACCGGCCACTGAACCTCTTTGCCGAAGCCCGCTGAATCCGCCCAGACTGGGGACACCTTGGCGAGGTAGCCGGTGAAGATCGCGGTGGTTCCCGAGGAGTCGGAGCGATGCACGACGTTGATGCCCTCGTCGGGGAGCACGAGGTCGGGGTTCAGAGCCACGATCGCCGGGTCGTTCCAGGCGGTCACGTCGCCCAAGAAGATACCCGCGAGCGTCTCCTGGTCGAGCTTCAGCCCTTTGTCGATACCCTCGACGTTGTACGCCACGGCCACAGCGCCCAGCACGGTGGGGATATGAAGCACCTTCGCCCCGCTCACCTCTTCGGCCGTGGCGATCTCTTCATCCTTCATGGGGGCGTCGGTCGCCCCGAAGTCCACGGTCATCTGGGTGAACTGTTGTATCCCGCCTCCGGAGCCGATGCCCTGATAGTTCATGGTCACGCCGGGCTCGATCGTGGTCACGAACTCGCCGATCCACTCGAGGTACAGGGGCTCGGGGAAGGTCGCCCCGGCTCCGTCGAGACGGGTGGAGAGGAGCCCGTCCGCCGGTTGACTTGTTCCGGTGACATCGGACCCCGTGCGCACATCGCCGCCGCAGCCCGCCACAAGGCCCGCCCCTAAGAGCAGGAGTCCGACGATCAAGGTGGCCGGCGCTCTCAGTCGCACGCGATGACCTTGGACGTCGCCGCCCCGGAATCCGTCGGACGGTGTCTGCCATGTGCCTATCAAGAGGTCCCTCCTCGATGCTCTTCCCTATGCGTCAGTCTCACTGGGACAACACTACCCACGCAGCACGCACCCGGTGTTACCATTGCGTTAACTGAATGTGAATCAGTGCGCCACGTCGCAGAACCCGAAACGTGATCCCGCGCGGGAGATCCGAGCATGCTCGACCCGAGACAGCCAGCGCAGGCCGGAACGACGATCCTCGTCGTCGAAGACGACCCCACCATCTCCGACCTCCTGGCCTACAACCTGCGCAGGGCCGGCTACGCGGTGCGGCAAGAGAGGAGCGGCACCGCCGGTCTGGAAGCGGCGCTTGGGGACGCGATAGCCCTGGTGCTCCTCGATCTGATGCTCCCCGGTCTTGACGGCGTGGCCGCCGCCCGGGAGATCCGGCGGCGCAGGCCCACCCTCCCTGTCATCATGCTCACGGCCCGAGATGACCGTGAAACCGTTCTCCGCGGTTTCGAAGCGGGAGCCGACGACTTCGTGACCAAGCCCTTCGACATGGATGTGCTACTCGCGCGCATCCAGGCCCGGCTGCGGGCGAATCGCGAAGCCGCACCTTCCTCCGCCGAGCGCCGCGAAGTGAGCGGGGGTGACCTGAAGCTCGACCCCGATGCTCTACGCCTGGCTGGACCCGCCGGCTCAGCGGCCCTCAAGCCGAAGGAGTACGGCCTGCTGGAGCTGCTCCTCTCGCACCCGGGACGCCTCTTCCCGCGAGAAGAACTGGTGGAACGTGTGTGGCACCAGAAGTACCTGCCCGGGTCACGCAGTCTCGACGTCCACGTACGCCGGGTGCGGCGCAAACTCGGGGAGGTCGGATCGGGGGCCGCTATCGAGACGAGCCGCGGCATCGGCTACCGGGTCCGAATCTCAACGAGCCACGATCACGTCACTCAAGAAGGGCCGAAGTAGATGGTCGCGAGTACCAACCGCATCGGTTCCCCAAGCCACCGCATCGGTTCCCGAGTGAACCGCATCGGTCTGCGTCTCCTCGCAGCCTTCATCCTCTTTGTCGTGCTCCTCGTCCTGGCCCTCTCACTCGCTTCCGGCCTGATTCTCCGGGGAGTCTTCCTGCAGAATCTCGACCACGACCTCGCCGATCGAGCACGGGTCGTAGCGGTGATGCTGACGGGTGAAACCGAACCGCTCTCCCCGTCTATGGAAGACCTCGAGGCCCTTCAGGCGCTCGTCGAGGAATCTGGTGCCGCCGCCGACGCACGAATCACGGTGATCGCGAGCGACGGGACCGTACTGGCCGATTCCCACGACGATCCAACCCACATGGAAAACCATGCCGACCGACCCGAGGTGATCGTCGCGCTGGCCGGTGGAGAGGGCCACTCCCGCCGCCTCTCCGCGACCGCTGGGAAGGACACGGTCTACGTGGCGATCCCGCTCGACCAGGACACCGGTCCCTTGGCCGGCGGGGTCGTGCGGGTGGCGGCCGCGGCGGAACGCGTCGACCCACTCCTCGAGCAAGTCTTCCGGGTGCCCCTGTTCGTGGGGCTGTTCGCGCTCATTCCGACGATCCTCGCCGCCCTCCTGATCTCGCGGTCGCTCACCCGACCGATCGAGCGGCTTCATGCGATGGCCGAGGCGGTCGCGAGTGGCGACCTCTCACACCGCGTCGCCACTCCACGCCGCACCGACGAGCTCGGCGACCTCGCCCGAGCGTTGAACACCATGGCCGGCGAACTCGACAAACGCGTCACCGAACTACGAGCCGAGCAGGAGCGGATGGCCGACATCCTCTCGTCGATGGGAGACGGGGTGCTCCTCCTGGACGACCGAGGCGTAGTGCTTGACGTGAACCCGGCCTGTGCCCGCATGATAGGTGCTCCGCTCGAGGGCATGCGCGGCCAACCGCTGGTGCGGGTAGCCCGCGTCTTCCCGGCTCAGCCCCTGATCGACGAGGCGGTGACCGGGTGCAGGCCTTTTGTAAGGCGGATAGAGCTACCGGGAGACCGCACTCTCAGCGTACAGGTGGTGCCTCTGGCGCGCCCGGATCACGACTGCCAAGAGGTGCTCATGGTCATCCACGACGAGACTGAGGGCACGCGAGTCGAGCGACTGCGCAAGGACTTCGTCAACAACGTCTCTCATGAACTCAAGACCCCTCTGGCGGGCCTGGCGCTCCTCGCGGGCACCCTCGGGACCGCGATCGAAGACGACCCGCCGAGCGCCCGCATCTTCGCGGGCAGGCTGAACGCGGAGATCGCCCGCCTCACCGAGCTCGTGACCGATCTCCTCGCTCTGTCGGAACTCGACGAGAGCCGCGACTCCGGCCGCCTGTCCCTGCAGCCGGTGGATCTGGCGGAGATCGCCCAGGGGATCGTGGACACGCTCGCGGAGCGTGCCCGCGCCCTCGACCTCGACTTGAGCCTCGATGTGACCGGTCCGGCGATGGTCGAGGGCGACCCGACGGCTCTAGCCACCATGACACGCAATCTCGTTGACAACGCGCTGCGCTACACCGACCCGGGCGGCCGCGTGGAAGTGGTGGTCGACGCCGGCGCCGCGAGCCGCGCAGCTACCGCGGGCGACGCGAGCCGTGCAGCTACCGCGGGCGACGTGGCAGACCTCGTGGTGCGCTTGCTGGTGCGTGACGACGGGATCGGCATCCCTCGCGACTCCCGCGATCGCATATTCGAGCGGTTCTACCGCGTAGACAAGGCCCGCTCCCGTGATACCGGCGGAACGGGGCTCGGACTCAGCATCGTCAAGAACACGGCCGAAGCGCACGGAGGTACGGTGGCGGTGGAGAGCGCGGTGGGTCTGGGCTCCACCTTCACCGTGACCCTGCCGAAGCGCCCGGCCGAGCGGCCGCCGACCTAGACACACTCCCGCATCGGATCGGCCATTGCCCCGAATCAAGCGGTAGACTCCACCAGCTGAGCCTCTTCAACGATGCGCCATCCGGCGCTGAAGAAGAACAGGGCCGAGGAAGCCGGACCGAGGTGCCGGAAGCGCTCCGCCAGCACCACGCCGGCGCTCTCAAGATCGGTGCCCGCTTCCAACTGGAGCAACCAGGAGTGAAAGCCGCCGTGCTCGCCTACTATCGTCTGGAACACGCGCGCATTCTCGACGACGGCTTCTATCTTGCGGCGGTTGCGGATGACGCCCGCGTCGGCCAGTAAGCGGGCGACGTCGTCGGCCCCCATCGCCCCCACCGTCGCCGGGTCGAACCCGCCGAAGGCCTCCTTCATGCCCGGCCAGCGCGACTCCACCACCTTGGGGCCAAGTCCGCCCGAGAACACCGCCCGGGCCAGTAGCTCGTGATACTCGGTGTCGCTCGCAGGGAACTCCCCGGCCCTCTGCATCCACGGCTGTCTCTGAAACATCGCTCCTCCCTCGTCTCGAATGCCACCGCATGTGCGGTGGAAAAGAGCCTACCGGGAGGAAGGGCGCAGGTCTCTAGGGAGGAGGTCTGAGTGTGGCGGAAGCGGCGCGACTCGCCGGCGGGCTCGGGCGTCTGCGTCGCGGATCGCGGGTGCCCGCGGTGTGCGCAGAGCGAGCCCACGGACGTGGTTCGTCACCGGCTCGCCGCGACGCGGCTCCGGGTCAGACGACCCCGCCGCGCTCGCCCACGGTCTCCATGGCCGCTTGGAGCTTTGCCTCGGCCTGGCTCGCGACTCCCTCGAGCGCGGCGCTCTCCACCACTCCGAGCGCGGTCATCGGCGAGATCGCCTCGACTCTCGTGACGCCGGGCCCCTCTTCGTACACGACCACGTTGCAGGGCAACATGAGCCCCACATCAGGCTCGCTCGACAGAGCTTCGTACGCCAACTGCGGGTTGCAGGCGCCCAGGATGACGTAGGGCCTGAAGTCCACATCGAGTTTGGCCTTCAGCGTCGCCTTGACATCGATCTCCGTGAGAACGCCGAACCCCTGCTCCTTCAGGGCCTCTCTCGTCAACTCCACCGCCTCGTCGTACCCCACCGCCACGCGCCTGACGATGCCATATGCCGGTTCGCTCATCTCGACTCCTCCTTCGCTCTCGTTTCCTTCGTCTGGACCGATGCAGCGACGGCCCGTGTTATCCTCCAGCTGATGACCGCCCTGCTCACATCCTTCCTGCTCGTGGGCATCGCGGAGATGGCAGACAAGACCCAGCTGCTCACCCTTTGCCTCACCTGCAAGTACCCGCCCCGCAAAGTGCTGGCGGGCGTCGCCGTGGCGATCGCGATTCTCAACCTCGTCGCCGTACTCGTGGGGGGTTTCGCCGGCCGCCTTCTACCCACCACCCCCATCAACATAGTCGCCGGCATCCTGTTCGTGGCCTTCGGGTTGTGGGCACTGCTCAGCCGCACCGAGGACACGGACGAGGAAGCCTGCGACACCACGCCCGGTCGCGGAATCGGGGGCAGCGCCATACTGACTGTGACCGCGGCCTTCCTGGTGGCGGAGGTGGGCGACAAGACCCAGCTGGCCACACTCTCCTTGGCCGCGCGCTTCGAGGCCTTCTTCGCCGTATGGCTCGGTGCCAGCTTGGGTATGCTGCTGGCCAACGGACTCGCGATCGCGGGGGGTGTCATGTTGAGCACCCGGATACCGGAAGCCGCATTGAAGCGGGTCTCGGGAGCGCTGTTCATCGCGTTCGGCGTCTGGACGCTGCTGGAGGTACTCCTCTGAGAACGACCACACCCCGCAGCCGGAGCGCCTCGACACGATGATACGACCCGCTCACGCCATCTCCTTCGGTATACCCATAGGGGTATACTAGCAGGAGCGCTGCGGGAACGCAATGCGCCTGCCTCTCGGCACCCGGGCGGCGAGGCGCGTCGGCGATCGACCGTAGACCACCAGAAGGAGAGGTTCCACACGTGGAGGCACGCATAGTCGGACTGAAGGGATGCGGCAAGTCGACGCTCATGGCGGCGCTGGCCGGAGGGCGGTCCGACGGTCAGGTCACGACCGTGCGCATGGGCGACGCGAGGATACGCGCGCTCTCCGCGGTCTTCTCGCCCCGCAAGACCACGTTCGCGGAGTTCCGAGTGAGAGAGGCGGTGTGGCTCGAAGCCTCCTCGCGTAAGAGCAACATGGAGCGATATCTCGACCAACTGGCGGGATCGCAGGTGTTCCTGCACGCGCTCCGAGGGTTCGAGAGCCCGCTGTTGGTGGAGGACGCCGACTACCTTCGCGACCTGCGGTCGCTGGATTCAGAGTTCGCACTGGCCGACCTCATGACCGTGGAGCGCGTTCTCGAACGGGGGCGAAAACAACCGCTCCCCGATGCGGGAAAGCGGGCCGTCGCCCGCGCCATGGAGGCCCTGGAGGTGGAGATCCCGCTACGCGAGGCGCACTTCCCGGAACCGGAGGCGGACTTCCTGAAGGCGTACCAGCTCCTCACGCTGGCGCCGCAGATCCTGGTGGTGAACCTAGCCTCGGGTTCCGCACTGGACGGAGAAGCCCACGCGGAACTCGTCGCGGCGGCCAATGGCCGCCAGATCGTGGCGTTCCCGTTCCCGGATGCAGCGGAGGTCGCGGAACTCAGCCCCGACGAGCAACTCGAGTTCGCCGAGGCCTTAGGGCTGCCCGGGCCGGCGGCCGAGATCGTGACCCACGCCGCGTTCGCCCAGATGGGCCTGATCAGCTTCTTCACCGTAGGCGAGGACGAGGTGAGAGCCTGGCCCATCAAGGATGGCACACGGGCGCGCCAGGCGGCGGGTGCGGTGCACTCCGATATCGAACGCGGGTTCATCCGCGCCGAGGTGGTCGGCTACGAGACGTTCATGCGGCTCGGCTCCCTCAAGGCGTGCAAGGACCAAGGTCTGCTGCGGGTCGAGGGAAAAGAGTACCCGGTGGTAGACGGCGACATCATCAACTTCCGGTTCAACGTGTAGCGCCGGTTAGTGCGGGGCCCCGGCTCGGCAGGTTGCCCCGGCTCGGCGGATTGCCCGCGAGGAAGACGAGCGGCCCGCCCCGCGCTCGGCGAGACGGGCCGTCGAGATCACGATGAGGTCGCGACTCAGGCCGCGGCTGCGGGCCCGACGTACCGGGCGCTGCCGAAGCCCAGGATGGCCATGAAGATGATGCTCAGGAAGATCAATCCGATCGTGAAACCGGTGCCCTGCCCGAAGCTCTTCGACAACCCGTCCATCATGAGGATCAGGACGACGAAATTGGCGATGGGGATGAACATGAGGATGATCCACCACGCCGGCCGACCGATGATCTTGAGTAGGATGATGATGTTGTAGATCGGGATGATCGCGGCCCATCCCGGCTCCCCAGCCTTGGTGTAGATGCGCCACATCGCTGCAATCGCCACAGCCATGATCGCCAGGTAGATGATGGTCCCGAACACGCCACCGAGGATTCCTGCAGAATCATCCATGTGTACTCCTTACCTTCGTTTTCTAGGGCACCGAACGGGCCCGCTCGAACCGACTCGGACTCCATAACACCCTAGAACGTATTGCGCTCTGACGCAAGAGTCCGCGCGGGTGCGCGTGGGAACACTCCCGACGACGCAACATGCTAGGATGCCCCGTCGTAGGTGCCCATCAGCCTCCAGACACCCGGAACCGCCCTCGTGATCGAGCTTCTCAAGATAGCCTTCGTCTTCGCGCTGATCGTCGGGCTGCTCCGGCTGAAGTGGAACATCGGCGTGGTGATGCTCATCGCTGCCGGCGCATTGGGCGTGCTCATGGGGATGGGTGCGTTCGCGATGCTCGGATCCGCGTTCCGCGCCTCCACCGACCGCACCGCCTTATCGCTGATCGTGGCCCTGGCCCTGATCATGGTGCTCGAGAACATCCTGCGCACCACAGGCACGCTGGCGCGTTTGGTGGACTCCCTCCAGGGTCTTCTGGGCGACAACCGGGTGGTCATGGGCCTGATGCCCGCCATCATAGGACTGCTGCCTTCCGCGGGGGGCGCCCGCTTCTCGGCCCCGCTCGTGGAGGAGTCGGCCAACGGGTGCGTCATCGACCCGGAGCGCAAGAGCTTCATCAACTACCTCTTCCGCCACATCTGGGAATACGTGTCGCCGTTGTACCCCGGCTTCATCCTCACCTCGGCCCTGGCCTCGGTATCCATGGGAAGGCTGTTCGTGTGGCAGATCTCGTTCCCCGTGACCGTGTTGCTTGCCTCGACGTTCTTCGGCTTCCGCGGCATCGAGACCCGGCCGCATGCGAGCGGCCGCACACGCAGGCACGACCTCCGCGTGGCCGCCGAGAGCTTCGCTCCGATCCTGGCCAGTATCCTGCTCGTGATAGCCGCGGGCATAGACGTGGCGGTGTCCATGGCTCTTGTCGTGGGCGCCCTGCTGCTGTTCCACCGCTACAGTGCACGCCGGGCCTGGAAGGCCGTCCGAGAGAGCGTCTCGGTGAAGACGTTGTTACTCGTCGTAGGCGTGCTGGTGTTCAAGGGGGTGATGGAGGAGTCAGGCGCGGTGGAGCATCTCCCCCAGGCGATGGAGTCGCTCGGGGTGCCGGTGATCGTGGTGCTGTTCGCCCTGCCCTTCCTTGTGGGCGTGATGACCGGCATCACCGTCGCCTACGTGGGCGTGGCCTTCCCCCTGATCCTCCCGCTGATCACGGGCCCCGGGGGGGTCGACATGGGGCTGCTGGCCTTCGCCTTCGCGGCCGGGTTCGCCGGGGTCATGTTCTCCCCGGTGCACCTCTGCCTCGTTCTCACACGGGACTACTTCAGCTCGAAGCTCACGCCCATCTACCGCATGATGATCGTGCCGGAGGCGGCGGTGATGCTGGTGGCCCTGATCCAGGTGGGGCTCTTCTAGCCTACGGGCGCCTCCGGCCCTCGGGTGCTTCCGGCCGGCGACTCCCCTAGCTCGAGAACCCGCCGCCCGACCGCCGCCTTCCGCGGCGCCGGCCTTTCGGAGCCACCGGATCCGCGGAGACACGCACCGGCACCGTCGCAACCGGCAGTTCGTCCTCGCCCTGATGCTCAATGGTGAGACGGGGCAGCCATTGAAGCCAGCGCGGGAAATACCAGTTGGCGTCGCCGAGCAGCGCCATACTGGCCGGCACCAGTACCGAGCGCACCACGGTGGCGTCGATCAGCACGGCGATAGCCAGGCCGAACCCCACCTGCTGGAGCATGACGAGCTGGCCCGAAGCAAACGTGGAGAACACCACCACCATGATGGCCGCGGCGCCGGTGATGATGCGGCCCGTGGACTGGAGGCCTACGGCGACGGATTCGGTGTTCCGCTTGGTCTTGTCGAAATGCTCGCGGATGCGGCTGAGCAGGAAGATGTGGTAGTCCATGCTCAGCCCGAAGAGGATGCAGAACAGGAAGATGGGCACCCAGGCCTCGATGGTGGACGTCTGATGGAAGCCGAAGAGCTGCTTGCCCACCCCTTTCTGAAAGACCAACACCAACACTCCGTAAGCAGCACCTACGGAGAGCAGGTTCATCAAGATGGCCTTGAGCGGTACCACGATCGACCGGAACACGAGCATGAGCAGGAAGAAGCTCAAGCCGAGCACGAAAGCGAACACCACCGGCGTGTAGAACGCGATGAGCTCGATGCCATCGGCGTCACGGGCCGTGGCGCCGGACACCAGCACCTCGGCGGGGATGCCTTCGAAGGCCGCGGGTATGAGCTCGGTCCGCAGGCGCGCAACAGCGTCGTACGCTTCATCGGAGTTGGACGCCACCGTCAAGAAAGCCGTGACGAGTGCCAAGTCACCGGCATCGTTCCACTCCACCGACGGACCGGGGGCGATGCCCTGCTCGATAACGATGGCCGCGGTGAGTTGCTCGATGCCTCGCTCCATTCCGGCGTCGCGCTCTCCCACCACCACCACCTCGATGGGAGCCGAGAGGCCTCCCGGGAAGTCCTCGACGAGGATCTCGTACGCGGTCCTGACGTCACCCGGAGGTAGGGTCTCGGCGCCCGCCGAGCCGGTCTGGAGGTCCACGTAAGGGATGGCCGCCGCAACCAGCACGGCCGCGGTCACGGCCACGCTGATGATGGGGCGCCGCATCACGAGGTGAGCTATACCGCCCCAGAACCCGCGGAACGCCCAGTGACGCTTCTCCCTCTCAATGCGGCGACGCGACCCCAACCCGCGCAGCCACGCTCCCCAGCGCGATTCGCGCGCGGCCAGTCCTCGTCGAGGCGCGCGCGGCCAATCGATCCGGTCACCGAGCAGCGACAGCAGGGCCGGCACGAGGGTCAACATGGCGACCACGGCGACGGTCACGACGAGCACCGCGCCGACACCGAGCGACCGGAACGTGGTGAGGGGGACGATGAACAAGCCCAACAAAGCCAGTACCACGGTGGCGCCGGAGAACAAGACCGCGTTGCTCGCGGTACCGCCGGCGATGGTGATGGCTTCGCGCGTATCGACGCCACGACGGCGTTCCTCACGAAAGCGCTCGATGATAAAGAGCGCGTAGTCTATCCCGACTGCCAGGCCGATCATGCTGACCATATTCAAGACGAAGAACGACAACTCGAACACGCGCCCCACAAGCGCGGTGAGCCCGATAGCCACGACGATGGCCGCGAGGGCCAGGACCATCGAGACGCCCGCCGCCGCGACAGCCCCGAACACGACAACGAGAACGAGCAGGATCATCGGAAGGCCGAAGATCTCGGCCTTCAGGAGGTCCGACTCGGCCGTCCGCACGAAGTCGTCCTCGACGCTTGCGGTGCCCACCGTCAACACCTGGTAGCCGGCTGAGTCGTTGCCGCTGAGAGCATCTCGCAGACGCTCGATGCGATCGTGGGCGACCGGTGCGCTCTCGGCGACCAGGGCGACCTGGATGAGCGCCGCATGGCGATCGGTCGAGACCATCGCCTGCGCCTGCGGAACGCCGTACCGAAGGGCGTCGTAGTACGAGAAGGTCGATGCCACGGCTCCCTCGAGGGCGGTCACTTCGCGCGCGACGCCCTCGACTACGGCCTGGAAGGCCGGGTCATCTACCGTGACGCTCTCGGACCGCACGATGACGGTCTCGGTGTCGGGAGTCACTCCGCGCAGTCGTTCCTCGAGGAGATCGGCTCCACGGGCAGACTCAGGTGAGTTAAGGAAGTCCATCTCACGGGCACCGAGCACGTCTCCGACGGTGGAGGCGGCGAAACCCGCGAGTATCAGAAGCGCCACCCAGGAGGTCACTACGAACCACGGATGGCGCGCGCTCAGCCGAGCAAGCCGAGCGGTGAAAGACAGCTTGGCCATGAATACTTCTCCAACATCAGCCGACAGGCGCTTGGTAACGGACAACAGAGATAGAAGCCGAACAACGAACGCCGACAGCGCTACCTGCTGATGCTGCCCTCACCCGATCTCACGGTGCGAGATCCCGGGCTCAGCCGTCCGGCCAAAGACGGCTGGCAGACACGTCCACTAGGATAGCCCGCGAGTCGCTCGAGCGTCAACCCGAAGGGCCGTTCGTGATCAGCTCCCGCGCCGCCTGAAGGAGGTCAGGGCGCTCGAGAACCGCACCGGCCTCGTCGAGGCCCGTGGCGATGATAGAGCCCGCGGGCTCCATCCCCAACCAAGCGAACGCCCGCTCGAGTTGGCGCACGACGACCGCTCCATCAGCCCGATCGGATTCCTCTTGGGCGGTGATCACGTAGAGCTTCTTCCCCGGCGCGATGCGGGGCCTGCTCTCGCGATCGAGGAGCCCATACGTGCGGTCCACCACCGCTTTCAGCCAGCCGGAAGCCGCGTAGTAGTAGATCGGAGTGGCCACGACCAGGGTGTCGGCGCGGGCCATAGCGGCGTAGATATCATGCATGTCGTCATCGACCACGCACTTCGGCCCACGTTTGCAGCCCTCACAGGCGATGCACGGCTGGACCTTCATGCGGCGGGCGACGAACGACTTCGTCGTGTGACCCTGCTCCCGGGCGACTTCGAGGGCAGTCTCAAGAAGGGTTGTGGAGTTCCCTTCCCTCCGCGGACTACCGGCGATCCCGACGACCCTCATGATCTAGAAGTCCCAGAACCTCCGGATGCCCCGGCGCGCGCCGGCGGGCGGCTCGGCGTCGAGATCCGGACTGGGCTCTGCACCCGACCCACCGCCCTCGACCGGGCTCTCGCCCTCCGGGCTCGGATCGGTCTCGGCTGAGACATCGGCCCCCATCGCCGCGGCGACATCCGTCGCTCCGGCATTCTCGGGGCGGTCGTCGACCGAAACGCCCTCCGCCGACTCGGTGGAGGGCACGAGCGACACAGGAGCCGGGACGGCAGGCGCCTCCGCCACAGGCGCCTCCGCGGCAGGCGCTTCCGCCACCGGTGGCTGCGCGGGAGCCGGCTGCACGACAGGCGATTTCGCCGGTGACGCAGGAATCGGCGCGGGAGTGCGGGTCGATTCGGCCTCCACCTCGCGGAAGCGCCGCTTGCTCGGCTTGGCCTGCTCGGGCTCGGCGGCCGTCTGCTTCTCGAGAGTCTTCATCTCGGAGCGGAGCTTGCGCAACCGTGCCGTCTTGCGAACCGAAGAGGGGATCAATGCCAGGACGCCCGAGAAGACGCCGGCGGCGTATGCGATGAGGATGACCACGAGCACGGAAGCTTCCCCGGAGAGGTTGAGGAAGCGGAGGTTCACGACCGCCGGATTCTGGAGGGCGAACACGGCGACGACCGCGAGGATGACGCCCAGTATCAGAAGTATCCATTGCATGACCCAACGATACTACCCGGCCTCGGAAAGTCAAAACAGGTGACGGGATCGCTTCAAGCTGGGGCGACGAAGCGATAGGATTCTTTCGAACACCTTGCGACCGACGAGCCGAAGGGGACTGACGTGGTCGATAAGAAGATCGGAATGACGCTCACCCGCCACATCTACGAGGGAGAGCGGGAGCACCCCGATGCGACGGGTGAACTCACCGGCATCCTGAACCAGATCGCGCTGGCATCCAAGATAGTCTCCCGCGAGGTGAGCAAGGCCGGGTTGGCCCAGATACTGGGCTTCACCGGTAGAGAGAACGTGCAGGGCGAGAACGTGCGCAAACTCGACGTGTTCGCCAACGACGTGTTCGTGGCAGCGTTCAACCATCTGGGCCATTTCTGCATCATGCTGTCCGAGGAAGTGCCGGAGCCGATCGAGATCCCCGAGAGGTACTCGGGTGGTCAGTACGCCATCTGCTTCGACCCTCTCGACGGCTCGTCGAACATCGACGCCAACGTGAGCGTAGGCAGCATCTTCGGCATCTACCACAAGATCAGCCCAGGCCAAGGTGGAACGAAGGAAGACCTCCTGCAGCCCGGTCGAGCGCTGGCCGCCGCCGGGTACGTGGTCTACGGGAGTAGCACGATGCTCGTCATGAGCGCCGGTCACGGGGTGCACGGCTTCACCTTGGACCCGTCCGTAGGGGAGTTCCTGGAGTCGCACCACAACATCCGCATACCCGAGCGGGGGACCATATACTCGGCCAACGAGGGCAACTATCCATATTGGTCGGAAGCGGTACGCGGCTACATCTCGTATGTGAAGCAGCCCGACTCGGCCAGCGGCCGGCCCTACAGCTCGCGCTACATCGGTTCGATGGTGGCCGACGTGCACCGTACCCTGCTGTACGGAGGCATCTTCATGTACCCAGCGGACACCAAGAACCTGGCCAAGCCGCACGGCAAACTCCGCCTGCTCTACGAATGCGCTCCCATGGCATACCTCATCGAACAGGCCGGAGGCGCGGCCAGCACCGGCACCGGACCCGTCCTCGACGTCGTTCCTACTGAGATACACCAGAGAGTGCCGTTCTTCGCGGGCTCACGAGAGAACGTCGAGGAGTTGGAGAGCTTCATCGCACGGTACGACGACGCTCGAACGGGCAAGGCTGTCGGCTCCTCGAACGAGTGAGCGGCTGTCGCGGCACCGTCCCCCTGGGTCGAGGATGCTGGGACGCCCTGAGGTCAGGGCCGCTCGAGCACGGGAAGATCGGCCAACATGCCGTTGGCGGCGAACGCGGGCTCTACCGGTTCTGACCGCGCCTCCAGGTCGGAGCGAGCGGCACCTTCGGCCTGCCACAGGGCCTCCGATACCCAGATATCTTCGAGATGGAGCGTGCTCCGCACGCGCACCATCCGAGCCTCAGCCGGCTCCACACCCCCACACGTGCTGAGCGCCAGGGCGATCGCCGTGCGGTCGTCGTCCACCCACAGCGGGATCCGTCCGAAGCCGAGTTCCAAGCTGGTGACCACGTTCGTCCAGGTCGCCTGTCGATCGATCGCGTCGACCACGGCGCGCGTGGTCACGTCGGCGAGACCGAGTCCGCAGGCATTGCCGTAGCTCGCCTCGGTCAGTCGCAACACCACGATCTTCTCCGGGTCGCGCTCCGGATCGGTGAGGGGCCAGGTGCCGTGTCGTCCGGTGATGTTGGGATCCATCCCGTCCCCGCTGATGTCCTTGCCGAGGTAGTCGACCACAAGCACGTCGAGGTGCTTGAAGGGGATCTCGGGCATCAACCTTCGGCTGAGGTCGAGAAGAGCCGGTTCGCGCGCGGGGATCTGGGGGCCGAGCACCACCTCCAGGTGCGCTACCTCCTCGTACGCGTTCTCCACCGCCGCCAAGCCGCCCAGCACGTTGACGTTATCGAGGACCAATCGCGTCGCCGCCGGGATAAGGTGTTCGAAGGTAGGCGCGCCCAGACGATGCAACCCGGCGGCGCCGGCGTGCTTCCCGAAGCCCACGCAGAGCATCTTGCCGAGCCCGCTCTCTATGGGGCCGTGAAAGCTGGTGTGCACCTTGACCCGGTTCACCACGAACACCGCATCCGCCGCGAGGGCCTCCCGGCTGAAATGCACGGGCGCCCCGCCGCCGGAGACAGTCGGCACGGAAGCGCGCCCGAGAAGCACCGTGTCCATCTCGGGCACCACCTGCGCGCCCACCAACGCCTCCGTGACACCATATCCGGCCAGCACTTCGGCTTGACCCTCGGCCGTCCCACCGCCGTGGCTTCCCATGGCGGGCACGATGAACGGTGCCGCGCCCATGTCCCGGAACTCCTGGACGACGGCCTTCACGATCTCGTCGAGGTGACGTATCCCGCGGCTGCCTACCCCCACGGCGACGGTCATCCCAGGACGCACCGTAGGACGAAGCTTCGTCATCTCCCCGGAGACGGCCGCCTTCACCGAAGGCTCCCGCACGTCCTCAAAACGTTGCCGCACCAGACGCCACGGCGGCAGTGGGAAGTCGAGGCGACCTCGCTCCGGCTGAAACCCCATCCACCGTCCCCCTCTAGATGATCTCCCCGACCCGATCGCAGGCCCACTCCACGTAGCGGGCGCAGCGCGGGCGGGCGTCACTCGCCGCGAACGCCCGGTACCCGTCACGCGTGGTCAGGTCATGACCCGTGAGTGTGCGGCAATCGGTGGCGCCGAACTCCTCTTCAAAGTCGTGCACGATGCTCTGCATCTGGGCGGTCACGGCGACCGCGTCGACTTCTTCGCCTTCCTCCGCGTTCATGTCGCGGAACCCCAGGGCGAGCGCGGCGCCCGACAACACGCCGCAGAGATGACCCAAGCGGACCATCCCGCCTCCCAGGTACCGGGCCGCGACGATCGAACCGGGATCGTGCCCCAGCGAGCGCAACGAGAAGTACAGCACCGATTGGGCGCAATTGCGGTGAGCCGCTCCCCGTTCTTGGAAGCCGGCGAGGGTCTCCGCCATCGCTACCTCCCGAGGTACCCCGCTCGATTCCTTGACCACCGATGCGCCTCCTCGTCTCGCGTCCGCCGACGCCGGTTCGGTCGGGTCGGCCTCTGATCAGGCTCAATCATACGCGACCGGCACCCGGCTGCGTCAGTCGTATGCTCCGACAGCCGGCTCCGCACCAGGGCGAGATCGGCTTGGGTCTCGGCGCCTCGGTGGGTGAGGGGGGCAAGGAGCGCCGGATCCAGACGACCCACCCGGGCCAGATACTCGGCGTCCACCCGGTCGCTCTTCGAGTCGTTCTGGTAGATGAGACGGAGCTTGCGGGGGTTGGCCACGATCACGTCGTGTCCGCATTCGGCAAGGAGGCGGCTGATCCAAGGAGAGTGGGTGCCGCACTCGAGCACGATGCGCACCGGGTCGGCCCCGGAGAAGCGCCGGCGGAGGGCTTCGGGCTTGGTCGCCACCCGACCTTCTTCCGTCACCTCACCGGCTTCGTCGAGCACACACACCTGACAGTAGCGGTCGCCGAGATCCAGACCCACGGTTACCTTCGTCTCCTCGGTGGTGGTAGCATCGTACATGGTTGGCCTCCTTATCTTTGGGCCCATGAGCCCGACTCTGAGTGGGGACCGTACGGTACCCCGGGGGAGGCCGGCCTTCTCATCCCATCTGCTAGAATAGATACATGAATGATGGGTTGCATTTCTCTTCTTCTGCACGAAGTCATGCGCTTCGATGGAACCTCGGGTGAACGACGGGCTCGAACCGCAGGACGTGGCCAAGGCGCCGATCTCCGCTCGAATGCGCCGAGAGTTCCGGAAGACCGTTCTCGCCTACTATGAGGCTCATGGGCGTGACCTTCCCTGGCGCCACACGCGCGATCCGTATCGCGTGCTCGTGTCAGAAGTAATGCTGCAGCAGACCCAAGTTGTTCGCGTCGCAGAGCGATACGAGGCCTTCCTTGACGACTTCCCCGACGTGGAGGCGCTGGCGAGAGCCCCGCTCGAAAAGGTGCTGCGGGCCTGGCGGGGGCTTGGCTACAACAGGCGCGCGCTCGCGTTGAAGCGACTGGCCGAGCAGGTGACCGCTGAGATGGGCGCACAGTTGCCCCGCGACCCCGCCCTCCTCCGTCGCCTCCCCGGCGTGGGCCCGGCGACAGCCGTGGCCGTGGCCGCGTTCTGCTTCGACGACCCACACCCGTATCTCGAGACCAACATCCGAACCGCGTACCTGCACCACTTCTTCCCCGACCGCGAGGGAGTAACCGACGCGGAGCTCATGCCCCTGGTGGAGATGACACTCGACCGGCAAGACCCGCGCACCTGGTACTACGCGCTGATGGACTACGGCAGCATGCTCAAGCGCACTCTGCCGAACCCGAGCCGCCGGAGCAGGCACCACACGCGGCAGTCGCAGTTCGAGGGCTCCAAGCGCCAACTGCGGGCCCGCGTGCTCGGCGTGTTGCTCGACCGGCCCGACCTCGACCGACCCGACCTCGACCCGAACGAGGTCGTGGCGGCACTGGCCCGCGAGGAGCACGCCGGTGGACCCCAGCGCGTCGCCGCGGACGAGGCGACCGTGGAGGCGATCCTCCGCGAGTTGGCCGATGAGGGGTTCCTGGTGGCGAGGGAGGGACGATTCAGACCGGCCGACTGATGGCCGGGGTGAGGCCGACGAGTGGTCAGGAGTCGTCGGCGGTCAGAAGTCCTCGCCGAGTGGAGATGGTGGTGCGACCCTCGAGGTCGCCTAGAGGTCGAGGTCGATGAGCCCCGCCAGGCCCTGCTGGAAGAGTCGGGCGATCTCGTCCACCTCGAAGGAAGGCCACACCGCCGATGCGCCACCGCGGGACGCCTCGACCCCCGCGCCCGGCTCGAGCACTCGACCGATACACGCCACTTCGATACCTGCCGAGCGCAGCCCAGCCATGAGGGCGGCGTGATGCGCGTCGGCACAGCAGATGAGCAGGCTGCCGGACCCGATCAGCCCCAAGGGGTCGAGCCCTAGAAGGCCGCACACGCGGGCGGTCTGCGCCAGAACGGGGATCGTGTCGATATCGACGCCGATGACGCGCCCACCCGCGGTGCTCAACTCGCGGAGCGCGGTCGCCAAGCCCCCTTCCGTGACGTCGTGCATGGCCGAGACCCCGGGATGCGCCCGTGCGACCTCAGCCTCCTCCAGGATACCGATGCGGTCGAGGAGGTCTCGGCACGCGCCCACTTCTTCGGGCGACATGCCTGACTCGATGAGACGCTCGCCCATCTCTCTGGCGATGATAGCGGTGCCCTCGACCGCTACTCCCTTGGTGAGTAGTACCCGATCGCCCTCGCGCATGCCGCGCTTGTCAAGCAGCGCGGCATGCTCCACGGTGCCGGCCATGGTGCCCACCACAAGAGGACGAGTCACGGCGTCGGTGATCTCGGTGTGACCTCCACAGAGCGACACCCCGTGACGCCTGCACGCCGCGGCAAGGTCGCGCAGGGCGTGCACCACCTCCGAGGGGGTGGAGCCAGGTGGGAAGAGGGCGGTGGCCAGCAGCCAGCGCGGCGTCGCCCCCGACGTGGCGATGTCGTTCGCGTTCACGAGCACCACGTACTCGCCGAGTTCCTCGGTGGCGAAGGTTATCGGGTCGGACTTCAACACCAACACCTCCTCCGCGCGCACGTCGACGGCGGCGACATCCTCGCCCACCGCCGGCTCGATGAGGAGGGCAGGGTCGGGGTCGACGGCGCCGTCGAGATACTGCGCCAAGAGGTCGTTCGGGAACTTGCCCAACGGCAACGGGCGACCCATCCGCACGACGAGCGGCACCTCGCCGAGATGCTCGATCACGACGTCGGGGGCCGCCGGCACGGCCCGCCCGGCCTCACCGGGACCGCCGGCGGCCTCGTACGCGGAGGGATGCTCGGGTCGAACCAGTACTGTGAATGTTCCCGCCGCCGAGCCGGCCTCCACGTCGAGCTGGTTGTCGCCCACGAAGAGCACCCGGCCCGGATCCACGCCGAGCTCAGCCGCGGCGAGGAGCACCGAGTCGGGGGCCGGCTTGGGTCGCACCGGAGCCTCGCGAGGCACGATCACGTCGAAGTCGGAGGGCGAGAGGAGGGGGAAGTTCTCAAGCGCCCGCTCGATGGCGCTCCGGCTGTTCCTGCTCACGATGCCCACGGGGATGCCGAGCGCTCGGAGCCCCGACACGACGGCCTCGGCTTCGCGCGCCGGCGCCGAACCCGCGGCCGCGTCGGCCTCGAAGGCGTCGAGCAGAGCGTACTTCCCGGCCTTCTCGGCGGCGTCGTCCAGCGACTCGAGGTACTCGAGGATCAGCTCGCCGGGAGGGCACCCCACCGCTTCCCTGATCGCCGCGAAGTCCAACGCCCCCGGGTTGGTCAGAGTGCCGTCGAAGTCGAACAGCACCGCATCTATCCTGTAGGGTCCCACCTGGAAGCGTCCTCCGACCATAGCTCTGCATCACCCGCCAAGAGACGCGGCCCGCATAGGATATCCTGAAAGACAGACAGCGGATGCGGCCCGCCCGAGCCGCGCACATTGGCCGGCCCGGCGACGGGGCCGCCCGGGGAGGGACGATGGGGGACACTCACGACCACGACACGACGCAACGCCCGTTCGGTGAGGCGGTGCAGGACCACTACTCCGAATTCGCCGGCCACTGCTACGGGTGCGGGCGGCTCAACGAAGACGGCCTGCACGTGCGCAGCTTCCCTGAAGGCGACGAGATGGTGGCGCATTTCAGGCCCCGCCCCTATCACACCGCTCTCCCGGGGCTGGTATACGGAGGCCTCATCGCCTCTCTCATCGATTGCCAATCTACGGGCACGGCCGCGTGGGCGATCTATCGTTCGGAAGGGCGCCACTTCGACTCCGACCCGCCGGTGCGGTGCGTGACGGCCTCTCTGCACGTGGACTACGTGCGCCCGACCCCGATCGACGCCGATCTCGAGTTGCGCAGCACCGTCGTGGAGCTCAAGGGGAAGAAGGTGGTGGTCTCCACCTCCCTGCGCGCCCACGGCAAAGAATGCGCCCGAGGGCAGGTGGTCGCCATCAGGATACTGGAGGAATCGCCGCCGGTGGCCGGCTGAGGGCCAGGCGTCTGAACAGCGGAACGCAGAGCAGAGCGAACACCGAGAAGACGAAGAACGGCAGACGCAGACCGCCGACCACCGGCCAGTCGGAACTCAGGCCGGCCAGCGCGCCCCCCGCGGCGGGACCGATGAGATAGCCCACGGAGAACGAGAAGTTCCAGAGCGCATACGCCGCCGCGTGTTCTCCCGGCCGCGCCGAAGAGGCGATGATCATCATGGTGGCCGACACCGGGACTCCCGTGGCGATACCGAGCAACATGAAGACCGGCATCCAGTAGGCGAAGGACGTGCCGAGCACGGCCAGCGAGAACAGCGGGACCGCCGCTACCAGCGCGATCACGGTCGGGGTCACAGGCCCGATGCGATCCATCCAGCGGCCGGCAAGCGGCTGGCTCCCCACCAAGAACACGGCAAACCAGAAGAACAACACACCGATACCGCTCTTCTCGGCACCGTGCCGGTCCATGAACAGCGGGAAGACCACCTCGAGGACGCCGATGCCCAGATACAGGACGAAGATGGCCAGGCAGGCCGCCATCACCTGACGGTTCTTGAACGTCGTACGGTAGCGGATCACCCTGCCGTCGGGAGGTCCGTGAGCACCCGGTAGCACAACGAGCGAGGCCACCACGGCAATGGCCGCGACTACCCCGTAGACGACGAAGGGCGTTCTCAGATCGCCTATGGCGCCCACGAGCGGGCCGAGCACCAGGCCGAGGCCCATCGCGATCGTGATGGCACTGAACCAGAGACCCGCCCTCGCCTTCTCGCGGGCCATACGTGCAGCCAGCGGCTGTCCCGCCACCCAAGCCCCGGCCGAGCCCACGCCATGGAAGGCCTGGCCAAGAACGAAACCCCACACCGTGTCGGCGCGGATGAAGCAGAGCGCCGCCACCACGATCGCGAACATACCGCCGGCCACGACCAGATCGGCGCGCCCGGTGGCCCCGACCAACCGCCCCAACGGCAGCACCGAGACGAGGAACGCCAAGGCGAAGGTCGCGAACGCATACCCCATCACGGCCTCGGATGCTCCGAACAGTTCAGCGAATTCGGGGATAGCCGGGAGGATGATGCCCGAGCCCGCCACGTCGGTGAACACGGCGAATGCGCACACGGCAAGAACTGCGTGGGGATCACGGAGCATGCGCCGAACCCGGGAGGTCGCCGCGGCGGGCGCCTCGTGAGTGGCGGCTGAGGACGCCTCGTGAGTGGCGGCGGCGCTGTCTCCGTGTCCCACCCGCTCGGTCACCGCCGCCTCCGCAACCGGCCGCCGCGATCCGCGCCTCAGCGTGCAGTCGCGACGGCATCAATAAAGGCCGAAGGGCCCCGTCTCGATACAGGACCCTTCTTGAAAGTGGGCGATACTGGGTTCGAACCAGTGACTTCTGCCGTGTGAAGACAGCGCTCTCCCACTGAGCTAATCGCCCGCGCCGATGGGTGCCATATGGTAGCAAGTCGCAGCCATAATCTCCAGCGAACGAGTTGCCTCCGAACGAAGCGCCGCCGGTGAGCCGCAGCTGGAGTGAGGACGCGGGGGGCCGCCAGACAGACGGACGCGGGGGGCCGGCCCCTAGGAGCTTGTCGGGCAAAACCCCTTCAAGAAATAGACTCGCCGCCCCCTCCCCTGTAGTCTTTCCGGAGAGCGAAGAGCGAAAGAGGAGGCCGGAAGGAATGGCACGGGACTTTCTCCCCT
>Ga0180009_10001087_pt1 | contig 34146 bp, 28 predicted proteins | sample OS_PC_MetaG_FD_123537 | JGI IMG/M metagenome (GOLD analysis project Ga0180009, IMG submission 123537) | Groundwater microbial communities from the Aspo Hard Rock Laboratory (HRL) deep subsurface site, Sweden - OS_PC_MetaG | ecosystem: Environmental > Aquatic > Deep subsurface > Groundwater... | reverse complement strand
CTGCCACCGATTGAGGACGCGTGCATTGACACCGGTCAATGGCGGCATTCAGAGTTTTATGTCGTCACCCAGCAAACCTGGAATGTCCTGATCGGGAGTATTTGTAAGATCCTTTGAAACGGTTGCTTCCAGCTTCTTTTCAACCGCGGCAGAAATGAACTGGCGAAGGTCTCCAAGAGTTTTTGGAGCGGCGACGATCACGAGGCGGTCAAAGTTCGAAAGCTCTTGTTCCAGCTGTCTTGCCACATGTCGCGCGAAGTCGGTTTCGATCTGGCGCTTATGGGGCATGCGCGGTTCGATTGCGTGGCGCGCCGGGCCCGCGGATTCATGGACGCGGCCGGGGCGTTCGGTTTCCACATGGGCTTCGGGCAGGTCGTCAGCGTTCAAGCGCATCTTGACGTACTCGGTGAGTTTTGATCCGCGGCCTTCGCTCACGAGTACGCGGGCTTTGCCGCCGTCGGCGATCAGGATCCAGGTGTTTACGCGCTTCATGACGGTTCCCTTTGATAAGCTGCAAGCGCCGGGTGGCCAGCTTCGCAGACTACGGGTTTTGACATGGGGTCTTGATTGACGCCGATCAACGTCTGCTCCGAAAGTGCGAATAGTTTGATGCCGATCAGAGCAAGATCCGATCCGACGGTATCGTCGATGGCGATTCCAGGATCGATAAAAGTTGCTGTAGATTCAAACTGGTAGAGCATATTTATCGGACTATCCGATGGCGTATGGTCGGGTGATGCTCGAAGTGCAAGGGGACGGATTGAATGAGCGTGCGCAACCTCGACAAGCTGATTGCACCAAGATCGGTTGCCCTCATCGGCGCCAGTGCAAAGCCACATTCCATGGGCGCCACCGTTCTGAAGCGGCTGACCGGGGCCGGCTTCAAGGGCGACATTCATCTCGTTAATCCGAAGTATTCCGAAATCGACGGGCGGCCGTCCTTTGCAAACGTTGCGGCAGTGCCCGGGCCGGTCGATCTCGGGGTGATCGTGACGCCGCCCCAGACCGTGCCGGGACTGATCGGCGAACTGGCGGAGGCGGGGGCGCGGGCCGCCGTCGTGATCACCGCGGGGATCGGCAAGGACAACGGGCTGCGACAGAAGATGCTGGATGCGGCGAAGCCGTCCTGCCTGCGCATCCTGGGGCCGAACTGTCTCGGGCTGCAGGTGCCGGCGATCGGGCTTGACGCCAGTTTTTCGCACCTCACCCCGCGCAAGGGCAATCTGGCGCTGTTGTCCCAGTCAGGTGCGCTTGTCGTTGCAATGCTCGATTGGGCGGAGGCGCGCGGCATCGGTTTTTCCGTCGTCGCCTCGGTGGGCGACATGGCCGACGTCGATGTCGGCGATCTGCTCGATCAGCTGGCGGGAGATGCCGGCACGCGTGCCATCCTGATGTATCTCGAGCAGGTCACGGACGCGCGGAAATTCATGTCGGCGGCGCGGTCGGCGGCGCGCGGCAAGCCGGTGATCGCGGTCAAGGCGGGGCGTTCGCAAGCTGCGGCGCGGGCCGCCGCCTCGCATACCGGCGCGCTTGCGGGACAGGATTCGGTATACGACGCGGCGTTGCGACGCGCCGGCATCCTCAGGGTCGACGATCTGGAGGAACTGTTCAACGCAGCGGAGGCGCTGGCGCGGCACAAGCCGCTTGCCTCCGACCGGCTGGCGATCCTGACCAACGGCGGCGGTGCGGGCGTCCTGGCCGCAGACGCCCTTGCGGCGACGGGTGCGCGTTTTGCCGAACTGACGGATGCAACCATGCAACGCCTCAACGATGCCGTGCCGCCGACGTGGTCGCACGGCAATCCCGTCGATATCATCGGTGACGCCGATGCGGCCCGTTACGAGAAGGCGCTGCGCGCGCTGCTCGAAGACAGCGAGACAGACGCCGTGCTGGTGATGAACTGCCCGACAGGGCTGGCGTCGTCATCGGACATCGCCGATGCCGTCGTTGCCGTTCACGCCGTGGATACGGACAGGGCCGGGCGTCACGGAAAGCCGATCCTTGCGTCCTGGCTCGGTGAGGCGACGGCGCGGATCGGGGCTGCGAAACTTTCGGCCGCCGGTATCCCGGTCTATCGAACGCCTGCGCAGGCCGTGCGTGGCTTCGCTTATCTGGCGCGGCAGGCGAAAATGCAGAAGGCGCTGATGCGGACGCCACCGAGCATTCCGGGCGATTTCACACCGGACCGGGACGGCGCGCGCGCCGCAATGGCGGACGCTTTGCAGAGCGGTCGGCGCTGGCTCAACGAGCCGGAGGCCAAGGCGGTTCTCAAGGCTTATGGAATTCCCACCGTCGCGACGCGCATCGCCGCGAGCGCGCAGGAAGCCGCCGCGATTGCCGGCGAATTATTGCAGGATGCCGCCTCGGTTGTCCTCAAGATCCTGTCGCCCGACATCACGCACAAGTCCGATGTCGGCGGGGTGCGCCTCAATATCGCGACGCCGGCCGAGGCGCGCAATGCTGCCGAAGCGATGTTGGAGCAGGTTCGCGCCGCCGCTGCGGATGCCCGCATCGAGGGCGTCGTGGTGCAGCCGATGATCGTTCGGCCCGGCGCGCACGAACTCATCCTCGGCATCGCCGACGATACAGTCTTCGGGCCGGTCGTGCTATTCGGCGCGGGCGGAACATCGGTCGAAGCGGTGCGTGACAAAGCGGTGGGGCTGCCGCCGCTCGATATGACGCTGGCGCAGGACCTGATCGACGAAACGCGGATCGCACGGCTGCTCGACGGCTATCGCAACAAGCCGGCGGCGGATCGCGAAGGGATCGCGCTGGCGTTGGTGCGGCTGGCGCAGCTGGCCGCCGACATGCCGGAGATCCGCGAACTCGACATCAATCCGCTGCTTGCCGACGAGGACGGCATCATCGCGCTCGACGCGCGTATCGCGGTGGCGGCGTGCGCGCCGGTGGCGCCCGGTGCAAACCCCAGGTTTGCGCTGCGACCCTATCCATCAGCCTGGGAGCGCACTCTGGAGGTCAAGGGCGCGCGCATCGATGTGCGGCCGATCAAGCCCGAGGACGAAGCGCTTTACGGCACGTTCATCGGCAAGCTGACGCTACAGGATATCAGGCTGCGCTTTTTCGGGCTGACGGCGAAGCCGACGCACGACCAGATCGCGCGCTTCACGCAGATCGACTATGCGCGGGCGATGGCGTTCGTTGCGATCGAACCGGAGAGCGGCGAATTGATGGGCGTGTCGCGGCTGGCGGCCAACCCGGATTACACGGATGCGGAGTTCGCGGTCATCGTGCGCAGCGATCTCAAGGGGCGGGGCATCGGCTGGGCGTTGATGGATACCTTGATCACGTATGCCCGCGCTGAAGGGATCGGCGCGCTCTATGGCGATGTGCTCAAATGGAACTCCGGCATGCTGCAGCTTTGCCGCGAACTCGGGTTCTCCGAGAGCCTCAGCGATGACGATCCCGACGTCGTGCACTTCCGTCTGCAGACGGCGGAAAGCTGAGCCCGATCAGAGGCCGAGCGCTGCGCGCGCTTCGGCTTCGACGTCTTCTGGCCTGCGGCCCGCATCGAGTTTCACCCAGGCGGGGTTCTCGCGCACGCTTCGCCATTGCGCCGCCGCGACAGCGGGCGTTGCGTCCGAAGCGTCGGGCCCGCGCGCGCTGATGCGTTGCTGCAAGGTGGCGAGGTCGAGCGACAGCCAGAGGCCGGCGAAGGAAGCTCCCGCGCGGCGCGCGAGAACTTCGAGGCCCGCAGTCTTTTCGCCTTCAATGAAGGTCGCATCGAGAATGACCGATGTGCCAGAGCGAAGCGCGCGTGCGGCATCACGCATCAGCAGCGTGTAAACGCGTCGGCTGATGTCGGGCGTGTAGGCGGAGTCCGGCAGCGGCACTTCGGGACCGATGCCGAAGAGGCGCTTGCGGCAGACATCGGAGCGGATCGTCACGGCGCCGCACAGACCGGGGATGACGGGGGCAAGTCGCCGGGCGAGCGTCGACTTGCCGGAACCCGACAATCCGCCAATGGCGATGAGTTTTGGTGGGGGGGTGTCTTTTCGGGCGTGACCAATGCCAAGACAGGCAAGCGCGAACTGGAGGCGGGTGCAGGCATCGTTCGTGCCCGATTGAACGTCGTCGTCCGATGCGGCGACCATCGCGCGGACCGCCGCGCGAAGCGAGACGAACAGGGGCAGAAGGGAAAGGCCGGAATAATCGCGCGTGATATTGAGATAGCGGGAGAGAAGCGTGTTGGCGTGAACCATCTCGTTGCGTTTGAGAAGATCCATCACGGTGAATGCCAGATCGTAAAGGACGTCGATCGAGGCGATCTCGTCGCTGAACTCGATGGCGTCGAACGGCGTCGGCCGGTTCTCGAACAGGCAGATGTTGGCGAGATGCAGATCGCCATGACAGCGGCGCACGTAGCCGTGGCGGCGGCGGGCGTCGATCTGATCGCGAACGGACTCCAGTGCGGATTCAGCGGCCGTGCGCCAAGCGCGGACGGGGCCTGTGAGATATCTGCCCGCAGCAGCATAGAGGATCGCCTCTGCAACCTGGGAGATGGTCTGGGCGACGTTCTTCGAACCGCCGAACTGGGCGGCGCGAGGTGCTGCTCGGTGGATCGCGGCGATCACGTCGGCGAGTTCGCGGCTTTGGCGAGCTGTCAGCTTGCCGGCCTCGGCGAGGCGGTCGAAGGTCTGAGCGGGGTCGAAGGTTGCCATCGCCACGACGTAGTCGACGGCTTTGCCGTCGACGCCAAGTTGAAGGCCGCATTCGTCGCGCCGGATCGCGACAACACCCTTGTAGATGCCTGGTGCGAAAGCCGAATTGATCTCGACTTCACGCTCGCATTGGATCCGTCTTTTTTCCACCGTCGAGTAGTCGACGAAGTTCCGCTTCACGGCGCGCTTCAATTTGTAGGTGTTCGGGCCGGCGATGAAGACGTGCGAAATCGGGGTATCGATGCGCACGACAGGCACGCCGCCATGGGTTGCAGGATTTGCGAGGAGGGCAACGGCGGCGGCCTGCGAGGGGTCTGCGCTATCCGAGTTCGGATCGACGATGCGATGCGTCACGAAGATCTCCAATCACCTCAGTCATGCCGATGCTCGATTAACGCCAATAACGAGTGTGCGGTCTGACGCGGTGGGGTCGTTGAGCCTGATCAATGCATAGCGGGCGGCGATGTTTCACAACATCGTGCAATCGAAAGCCTGCGACCCTTGATACGTGTTCATGCTTTTCACCTTGCCGGGGAGCGAAAGTCCGGCTACCAATCACTTTGACACATTCATCGTTTTGAATGTGTCCGTGCCTGCCGCCATCGCAGGTGTCTATTTCTCCGGAGACGACCATGTCAGCCAACGTTGGAACAATCGATCGCGTGCTTCGCTTCATCGTCGGTGCGATCCTGATCGCGCTGCCGTTCGCGATGCCCGGCCTGGAAGTCTGGGCCAATCCAGTCCTCCATTACGGCGCATTCGCTGTCGGTGCCGTGATGATCCTGACCGCACTGGTGCGCTTCTGCCCGGCCTACGTGCTGATCGGGGCCAACACCTGCGGAGCGAAGTAGTTCCAGGCTTCCAGGCAACGTTGCCTGTCAGCCTTCCCAGTTCGCTGCCTCGGCGGCGGCCAGGGCTGTCATATTGACGATGCGCCGCACGGTTGCGGTCGGCTCGAGGATGTGGGCCGGCCGTGACGTTCCAATCAGCATCGGGCCGATGGTGATGCCGTTGCTCGAGGTCATCTTGAGCAGATTATAGGCGATATTTGCCGCGTCGACGGACGGCATGATCAGCAGGTTCGCTTCGTTCTTGAGCCGCGACCCTGGCAGGACCTCGTCGAGGATCGCCTTGCTCAAGGCGGCATCGGCCTTCATTTCACCATCGACTTCGAGATCGGGTGCGCGCGCGGAAATCGCGCTTGCCGCTTCACGCATGGTGATGGCCTCATAGGCATTCGAACTGCCGAAGCTCGAATGCGAAAGCAGCGCGACCGAGGGCGTCAAGCCGAAGCGGCGGACTTCCTCGGCGGCGAGAAGCGTCATCTCGACGATCTGGTCGACGCTTGGATGGGCGTTGACGTAGGTGTCGCAGATGAAGAGCTGGCGGTCGGGCAGCATCAGCATGTTCATCGCAGCAAGCGTGTGGACGCCGGGGCGTTCGCCGATGGCCTGGCGGACGTAGGCGAGGTGTTCGATGTAGGTGCCGCGCAGGCCGCACAACATGGCGTCGGCATAACCGCGGCGGACGTGCATTGCGGCGATCAGGGTCGGCCGGGAACGCATCTCCTCGCGCGCCATGGCCATGGTGACGCCGCGCCGCGACATCAAATCGTAATACTCGCGTTCGAGGTCGGCATGCTGGTGGTGCGAGACACCGTGGATGATGCCGAAATGCTCTTCCGGCACCAGGCGCAGACCGAGGGTCTTGATGCGCTCCTTGATGACGTAGTCGCGGCCGACGAGGACCGGATAGGCGATGCCGTCGTCGACGATCATCTGGACTGCGCGCAGCGTGCGCTCGTCTTCGCCCTCCGCGAAGATGACGCGCTTGGGGCTGCGTCTCGCGGTATCGAAGACCGCCTTCATCGCGGGGCCGGATTTATAGACGAAACGCGCGAGGCTTTCGCGGTAGGCCTCGATATCCTCGATCGGGCGCGTTGCCACTCCGGACTCCATTGCCGCCTTGGCGACGGCAGGGGCAATGCGTTCGATAAGGCGAGGGTCGAAAGGCGTCGGAATCAGGTATTCGGGCCCGAAACTCTTCTGTTCGGCGCCGTAGGCTTTCGCAACGACGTCGGAAGCCTCCGCCTGGGCGAGGCCGGCGATGGCGTTGACGGCGGCGACCTTCATGGCTTCGGTGATGCCGGTGGCGCCGACGTCAAGGGCGCCGCGGAAGATGAAGGGGAAGCACAGGACGTTGTTGACCTGGTTTGGGTAATCGGAGCGACCCGTGCAGATGAGCGCGTCAGGCCGCGCCTTCTTGGCAAGCTCGGGGAGTATCTCGGGTTCCGGGTTGGCCAGCGCCATGATGATCGGCTGGCCGGCCATTTTGGCCAGCATTTCGGGCTTGAGCAGGCCGCCCGCCGAGAGGCCGAGGAAAATGTCGGCGCCGTCGAGGATTTCGGCGAGCGTGCGCTTGCCGGTGGCTTGCGCAAAGCGGCCCTTGTACTCGTCCATCAGTTCGGTGCGGCCTTCGTAGACGACGCCGGCGATGTCGGAAATCGTGATGTTCTCACGCCTGAGGCCGAGATTCACGAGGAGGTCGAGGCAGGCAAGGGCCGCGGCTCCGGCTCCGGATCCGGCGAGCTTGACTTGCGAAATGTCCTTGCCGACCAGCTTCAAGGCATTGGTGATGGCGGCGGCGACGATGATGGCGGTGCCGTGCTGGTCGTCGTGGAACACGGGGATGCCCATGCGGTCGCGCAGCTGGCGCTCGATGATGAAGCACTCGGGCGCCTTGATGTCTTCGAGGTTGATGCCGCCGAAGGTCGGTTCCAGGGCCGCGATGATCTCGATGAGCTTGTCGGGGTCGGTTTCGGCGACCTCTATGTCAAAAACGTCGATGCCGGCGAACTTCTTGAACAGACAGGCCTTGCCTTCCATTACCGGCTTGCCGGCGAGCGGGCCGATGTTGCCGAGGCCGAGAACGGCGGTGCCGTTGGTGACGACCCCGACAAGATTCTGGCGCGACGTCAGGGACCCGGCTTCGGCGGGATTGTCGTAGATGGCCATGCAGGCGGCGGCGACGCCTGGGGAGTAGGCAAGTGACAGGTCGAGCTGGTTGGTCAGGCCCTTGGTCGGTGTGACGGATATCTTTCCGGGACGCGGATAGCGGTGATAGTCGAGGGCGGCAGCGGCCAGTTTTTCGTCCATGCTCGCATATCCCTTCCAGGTGGCGCCGGTCGCGGCATGGGAACGACGTGTCCCGACCGCTGGTGATGCTGTCACTTAAACATTCTACCGCTATTGCGCCGGAATAATCTCTGCCGGTCCATTCCGACAAAGGATGTGCTTTTGGCGCGGATGGTGCTGCCTTTGGACTTCATGCTGAAGCCATGGGTCGCAATCGCCATGGGGGACATCAGGACAGTGGTGAAGGCGGACCGCTGCTCGGGGCAAGGGTCGTTTTAACGAAGCGGGGTATCGACCAACAAGGCCGGCAGAGATGGCGGCGCGCGTTCGTGGAGGCGGCATTAGAGGGGTGCGAACTATGCGGCGGGTTCGTTTCCACTTCACATCGGGCTTGCAACCGGCTGCGGCATCATATTCAATCATTCTAATGTAACAACACGTCGATCGGCGCAGCATAAATCCGGGAGAGCGAACATGGTCGAATTGCGCGAGGCCTTCGCTGCCAACGGACCGCTCTACGTCATGCTCGGCGGCCTGATCATCGGCTTCGTCTTCGGATACATCGTCTACCGAACCAATTTCTGCACGATGGGCTCCATCTCCGATTTCATGAGCTTCGGGGATTATCGCCGCTTCCGCGCCTGGATCCTGGCCGGCGCCACGGCAATCGTCGGCACGCAATTGCTCGTCTATTTCGGGATACTTGCGCTAGCCAATACGATGTACATCAGCGGCTCGCTCAATTGGCTCGGCAACATTCTCGGCGGCTTGATGTTCGGATTCGGCATGGTGTTCGCGGGCGGTTGTGCGAGCAAGAATCTTGCCCGGCTCGGCGGGGGCGATCTGCGGGCGCTGGTCACGCTTTTGATCATGGGGATTTTCGCCTATATGAGCATCGGCGGGCTGCTTGGCCCGGCACGCGCTGCCATCGAGGCGGCGACCGCCGTGCCGATGGCCGGAATTGGCCCTTCCCAGGGCCTTGCCGACATCGCATCGCGAGCTGCCGGAATCGCCGCCCCGACCGCCGGCCTCGTCGTCGGCATGCTGATTGCCGGCCTGATGGCGGTCTACTGCTTCGCGGACAGCTCATTCCGCACGAGCCCGATCCACGTCGTTTCCGGCATCGGTATCGGCCTGTGCGTAATCGCCGGCTGGGCTGTGACCGGACTTGCCTTCGACGAACTCGCGGACGTTCCCATGCAGCCGATTTCGCTGACCTACGTGCGCCCTACCGGCGATACGCTCGAATGGCTGCAGCGCTTCACCGCGCTCGGTCTGCCGAACTTCGGCATCTCGTCGGTATTTGGCGCCATTGTCGGAGCTTTCATCGCCGCGATCTCGATGGGACGGTTCAAGTTCACCACGTATTCGGACGCCAACGACACCATCCGCAACATGACCGGCGCGGCGCTGATGGGGGTTGGCGGCGTCATGGCGCTCGGCTGCACCGTCGGCCAGGCGATCACCGGCGTTTCGACATTGGCGATCGGCTCCTTCGTAACGTTCGCGGCTATCGTTGCCGGCGGTATCGTCGGCATGAAGGCTTTCGAGCGCGTGCTGATGGCCGAAGTGTGAGCCAGCAGACCGGAAGTTCGACTCCGAAGCTGACGCAAAGAGATCGGCTCAGTTGTCTTGGCAGTCACCGCGACACGGCTGGTGACACGATCGGTTGATCGAGCAAACGATCCTGTTGCCATGTTCGATTTGTTTGCAGTATATTCGAATATCTTAATGTTGGCGGCGGGTTCCAACCGAATGGGCGCTCATAACCATGGAAATCGCCGACTTCCAGTGGGGCCTGGAATCAAGGGGCTTCGAAGTCGCTAGTATATGCTCGCAAGCCAGCCGCGCCGGGAAGCAAATGTCAGAACCGGAACACTAGGGTCTGCCCAGGCGAAAAATTCAATTGCGTACTCACGTTCATCGAACAAGGGAAGGTTTGAAAATGGCGGACAAAACACTCGATGCCAAGGGGCTCAACTGCCCGATCCCGATCCTCAAGGCCAAGAAGGCGATCGCCGAAGTGCCGGTCGGCGGTACGCTCGAAATTCTCGCGACCGATCCTGGTGCCGTCGCCGACTTCCAGGCGTTCACGCGCCAGACCGGCCACACGCTGGTGGAGCACTCCGAGGCCGGCGGGGTTTATCGCTTTATCATCCAGCGAGCTGCTTGAAGCGTCGCCGCTATCCGAAGCCAAACTGGCAGGACTGGCCGCGCCGGCGGGCCTGTCGGGCTGGGCGTTCGGATGTGCAGAGATACTGATGCCGGGTTTTGTAGATCGACGTTGAACGCACCTCGATAGAGGGTGCGCAGCCAGGAGAGGTAACAGGTCCGATGAAGGCAATTTCGAGAGCTGCATTCTATGCCCTGGGCGTGTTAATGGCCGCCATCGGCCCAGCGATGGCAGACCAGTCGATGGTCGGAACATGGCAATGGACCGACTACACCGTCGAATGCAAAGAGGGTGGCGACAATGGCATGTCCTGCATCGTTACCGACGGGCCGAAAAACAAAGGCATGGAAATGATCAGGTCCAAGCTGGAGAAGAAGGGCGACGTCTTTGCCGGACAGATCGCGCATCCGGCGACTTCGGAAATCTACAACACGAACATGACCATGAAGAATCCGGATACGTGGGCCATGGACGGTTGCACCGACCAAGGCGTGTGCGCCAAAGGCGATTTCGTCCGCGTGAAGTAGCCGAGAAACCGGCGGGCAGGCTGGCCAGAAAGAACATCCATGAAGCAATTCATGATCGATACCATGGCGATGATGATGCCCTTCATGCGTCCGGCAACGCTCGTCGCCGGGGCGGCCTTGCTGGGCGGCCTGATCGCCGCGTCGGGCAGCCGCCTCACGGGCTCCGGCTCGACCGTTGCGAAATGGTGTGGCGTGCTGGCGCTTGCGGTCGGCGTCTTCCTATTCGCGTGCGAAGTTGCCGGGCGGATGTTGGGCTTCGAGCCGACGATCCTGTTCGCGAGCCCGGCCGACCGCGCCCTCTATCAAAACCAGTGGCCTTTCTGGACCATTGGGCTTGGGCTGTTGATTGGCGCAGTTGCAGTGCGCCGTATCGCCAAGGCTTGACGAAACAAAGCGGAATTCGGAGTCAGAAGATGGAAACGACCTCGCCTCAGAATGCAAAGACCATGTCGATCATCGTGACGAAGGGCACGCTGGACTGGGCGTATCCGCCTTTCATTCTGGCGACGACGGCGGCGGCAATGGATGTCAAGGTGTCGATGTTCTTCACGTTCTACGGACTGGGCCTATTAAAGAAAAAGCTCGACCTGCAGATCTCTCCACTGGGCAAGCCCGACATGGAAATGCCGATGATGGGCATGCATATGAAAATGCCGAACCTGATCGCAGCGCTGCCCGGCGTAAACGCCGCCTCAACGACGATGATGAAGAACCTGATCAAGAAGAAGGGCGTTGCTTCGATCGAGGACCTGCGTGCCGCAGCAATCGAAAGCGACGTCGAGTTCATCGGCTGCCAGATGACCTTGGATTTGTTCGAACTCGACAGAAAGGACATGATCGACGGCATGACGCTCGGCGGTGCGGCGACCTATATGGAAAAGGCGTTGAACTCGCACATCAATCTTTTCATTTAGGGCTGGTAATCGGCGGTCGTAAGCCGGGCAATAGGCGATCGATCATGGGAAGCTGCGCGTGGCCTGTCAGGCAACATTGTCGCCAGTGGCTCCGACGCTTCGCCGCCGAATTGTCGACGCCGAAAGAAACCGCGCGCGCTTTGACCCTCGTAAGCACACCTGGTGACCACGTTTTCTTTGCGTCTTTGCGGAATTCCATTATCTCGCTATGTAATTGACATGTTGCCTCGCGGGTACATCACGCAAGCGAATCGCCTTCAATAGTCAGAGATTCGAATATTAGTATATTGCACTTTCATGCCCTTGCCGACACTCTCATCGTCAGCAGCCTAAATAATAAAAGGCACGGGGGGCAACCAATGACCATCACACTACGCCGCACATCGCTTGCAGTTCTCACCTTGACGGCAGCCGCACTCGGCAGCTCCGGCGTTTGGGCCACCGACGGTTATTACCAGCCCGGCTTCGGCGCCCGGCAGAAGGCACTCGGCGGTGCCGGCGTGGCAGACGGGCGCGATGCGACGACCACGGCGCTCAATCCCGCCGGTCTCGTGCATGCGCCCAACGAATTTAGCATGGCCATCTCCGCCTTCAGCCCGCACCGGTACGTGGAGGGCAGCGATCCCAATCCCTTTCCCGGATTCACGCCGGGTGGCCGCGTGGAAAGCGACAGCAAGCTGTTCTTCATTCCCAACATGGCGTGGAGCCAGCGCGTCAGTGGCGGTATCGTCGATGTCATCGGAGTGTCGATGTACGCCAACGGCGGCATGAACACGGATTACCGCGGTGTCGCCCGCGACCTTGCCGCGTTCAACTGCTTCAACCCGGTGACGTTTGCGCCTGTTGGAAATCAGACCGGTGTGTTCTGTAACGGGCGTTCGGGCGTCAACCTGCAGCAGGCCCTGTTGTCGGTGTCGTTCGCAAAAGAGGTGATGCCGGGATTTTCCGTCGGCGTTGCACCGATTCTGGCGCGCCAGCAGTTCGAAGCCGAGGGCCTCAAGGCATTCGGCGTCGGCGGTAGCACGGATGTGTCGTGGGGTGGCGGCGTCAAGGGTGGGATCGAATGGGCGGTCATGCCGAATGTCCGACTCGGCGTGGCAGGCACGTCTCCGATCTGGATGCAGCCTTCGAAAAGTATTCAAATCTGTTCGCCGAGCAGGGCGACTTCGATATCCCGGCCAATCTGCAGGCAGGCGTCGCGGTCGATCTGATGCCGAACCTGACCTTCATGGCAGACTACAAGCACATCTGGTACTCGCAGATTGCCGCCATCAACAATCCTTCCATCAACTTCCTCTCGGCGCCGTTCGGGGCAGATAATGGACCGGGCTTCGGTTGGCAGGATGTCGATGTCGTCAAATTCGGCGTTGAGTGGCGGGCCAGCGAAATCTCAACGTTCCGTGCGGGGTATTCGTACAACACCAGCCCGATCGAGAGTGCGGACGTGATGTTCAACATCCTCGCTCCAGGTGTCGTGCAACACCACTTCTCCGCGGGGGCCACCTACAAGCTAACGGATAATATCGACATCGAGGTTGCGGGCATCTATGTGCCGGAGAGCACGGTCAGCGGAAGCGAGCTGCCGTTCGTCGGCAATCCGGCCCACAACGTGAAGATCGGCATGGAGCAGTTCGCCATCACGGTCGGCTTCAAATACAGGCTCGACTGATAGACGAAGTCTTCTCCGGTCTGAATCGGGGGCGGGAAAATGAGCAGCGGTCGCGGTCGAAACGACCGGGCCGCTGTTTGTATTTTTCAAATCGGTCGGTGATTCCGGAATGTAAAAACGGGCCGGCTCGGTTGAGCCCGCCCGTTCAATCAGACAACCGCTGCGCCTCTTTCGATCAAGGGCAGCCGGCGAACCCTTCGGAGGCCATTTTGGCTTCGTAGGCCGCCGTCACCTGCGCTCCCGGCGTCAAGGTTGGTTTCACAGCATCCCAGTTCTCCGGCTTCAGGACGATGAACCAGCCCTTGTCGTAGGGGTCCGAATTGGCAAGCGAGGGATTGCCGACGAGTTCGTCGTTGACCGCAACGACGTCGCCGGCCGCTGCGGACTTCGCGGGACCGACCCACTTGCCGCTCTCGACGGTGGCGCAGCTTTTTCCGGCGCTGACCGAGCGGCCGACCTTCTTCGGTGTGAAGGCGACGAGCTGGCCGGCCATGGCGGTCGCGACGCTGGTCATGCCCAGCTTAACGGTACCGTCGCCCTGTTCGACGAACCAGATGTGGTTGTCGACGTCGTAGAGCAGGTCGTCGGGAATGTTGCAGCCTTTGATGGTGGGCATGACTTGGGCTCCGTAGTGTCCGTTTCTTCCAAGAGTATAGCGCGGCGTGTCCGGATCGTTAAGCCGCGAATGCAGACCGACACCGGCACGTCACGCGCCAAGGATTTCGTTCGCCCGCACGGGCTTCGCCGCACAACAGAACTCTCCGAGACCTGCGACCTGCATCTTGCCGCCAACGAACAGGGCGAGATGCTTGGCGACGAGCGCGGCCAACCGGATACGCTTGGCGGTCTCGGGGTGACCCGGCTCCAGGGTCAGCAGATTATAGTGGTAGGCGAGTTCGCGGCAGGTCTCGCGGCAGGCGTTGAACGAGGGATCGCCCTTGGCCCCCTGGCGATGCAGCGCCAGCAAGCGGAAGCCTTCCTTCTCTTCCTGCGTTGGCGTTTCGCCACGGGCGATAATCCAGTGTTCGAGAACTTCTTCACCCATGCGGACAAGTTCGGCTGCGGCTTCGATTGCCGCTTCGGGTGCCGATGTTTCCTCAATCTGCTCGATTCGAGATTCGATCGCCGCGATAGATCTCATGTCAGTCCCTTTTCGACGAGGAAGGGGATCGATTCGGAGATGTTGGTATGAATGCCCAGCTTGCGCGGACCGATGCCGAGGGCCAGCCCGAGCAACTGCGTGAAGTAGAGGATGCGAACGTTGGTCTTCTTGCCGAAGCGCTTTTCGGCGCGGATCTGATGCATTTCCAGGCCGGAATGGCAGGTCGGGCATTCGGTGGCGATCACTTCTGCGCCGTTGGCCTCGGCTGCCTGCAGGATGTTGAGCACGAGTTTGGTCGACATATCGCTGTCGGAGAGCGTGTGTGCGCCGCCGCAGCACGCGGTCTTCAGCGGGAACTCGACGTTCTCGGCCCCGGCAGCCGCCAGCAGATCGTCCATGAAGTGCGGCTTGGAAGTCGATTCGCTGCCCGGGCCCTGGTCTTTTTCCGGGAAAATGTGGCGCGGGCGCACGTACATGCAGCCATAGTAGTTGGCGATCTTCAGGCCGGCGAGCTTCCCCTTCGTTCGTTCGCGCAGTCCCTCTTCGCCGATCGTCTCCTTGATCCAATCGAGCGCGTGGATGGTTTCGGCCTGACCGGCTTCATAGGTCTTGTGCCCGGCCTTCGCGGATATCTTCTCGACCACATCGCGTGAATTCTGGTCGTGGGCGAGATCGTACTCGGCCTTCTTGAGGTTGTGATAGCAGCCGTTACAGGGCGCCATCACGACATTATTGCGGGTCGCGTTGACCGCCTGGGAGAGGACGCGGCTCGACAGGTAGGTCTGGATCTTGGGGTCGATGTTCTTGACCTCCATCGCGCCGCAGCAGTTCCAGTCCTTCACGTCGCGCAGCTTGAGGCCGAGGTTGTGGGCGATCGCGCGCGTCGATACATCGTAGCCGTTGCCGGAACCCTCAAGCGCGCAACCAGGATAATATGCAACTTCGCGCAGCTGCTTGGCTCGCTCGGTGACGTCGACCATGTCTGGCGTTCCCCTTATTCGGCTGCGTGCAGCTTGCGCTGCGGTGGGTTGTCGTTGCTGGCAGCATTCGAAGTACCGGCGCCGAGGGCGGCCTTGTGGTGCTGCTCGACTTCGATGATGTAGTCCTGAAGTGCCGCGCCGGCCTTCTTCCAGCCGCGCGTGCGCGGATGAAACACGAAGCTCCAGGCGCTCTTCAGGCCCCACTTCACCGGCAATCGCGCGGCGATATTCATGACGATCTGTTTCAGCCAGTCCTGCATCAGCGGCTGATTGGTCCGCTTCAGGAACTGCATGAGGACCTTGGTGTCCTCGATCCGGCCGTGCTCGACAATCTGTTCGGTGAAGATCTTGTCGAAGATCATCGAAGGCGATTCAGGCACGTGACCTTTCATCTCCAGCCAGTGCGCAGTTGCCTTCATCACGCCTTCCGGCACGACATCGCGCGGGCAGGCGTAGGTGCACTTGTTGCAGGATACGCACTGCCAGATGAGATCCTTGTCGCGCAGGAGTTCGGATTCCATGCCGGTGCGGATCAGATAGATCCAGTAGCGCGGATTGAAGCGCGGTTCGATCGCATGAACGGTGCAGGAGTTCGTGCATGAGCCGCACTGCCAGCAGCGGTGAATGTTTTCTCCCCCCGGCAGCGCAGCGATTTCCTCTTCCATGGCCTCGTTGTAGTCGGCAATGACGCGGGTCTCGATGAAGGTCGACCAGTGCCCCGAAACATCGACGCCTTCGATGACGAGATCATCGTGGGTCGTAATGTTCTCAGGTCGGATCAGCGATTTTTCATGGATAGGCATGTCGCGCCGTCCTCAGGATAGAAGCTTGGTTTGCAGGATCGTCTCGGCGGTCCCGTCGATGGTGCCGGTCTTGCCGGGCCGTTTCCCCGCGACGCGGTCGAGACCGATGATGCGACGGGTGTGTTCGAGAGGATCGCTATCGGATCCGAATTCTGTTTTCAGCCAGGCGCCGCCCTGTGCGTTGATGTAGTCGCCGTAAATTTGCGCGCATAGGAGGTCGACGTGCCAGATCATGTCGCGGAAGACGCCGTTGTCGGACAGGAACTGCGACAGCTCCTCGCGCAAGACGAGGAATGTCTCGTAGCCGTTGGCAATGTCGATGACCATGTGGTCGACGTCGTCGCCGTGCCAGATCTCGCGGATGACACCTGAGTTGGTCTTCGTGTCCCAAACCCAGCGCTGCATCAGGGGGTAGTGTTCCGGCATCACGTTGTGAAGGATCTCGGCGGCGAGATCGCGGGTGAAGCGGTTTTCCCTGACATCGGGGAAAGTCTTCACGAACGCCGCCATGGTCTTGTCGGCGTTCGCCGTGTCGGCTGCATCCTCGATGAGCGCGGCGATCGCCTCGCGGACCTTGGGCCAGCCCTGATGGTCGACCAGTCGCTTGAGACGCCGGCGAACGGTCGCCATCAACTGGGCCAGCTGCTCGAATTCGGCGCGGATGACTGTGTCCGCCCTGCCCTCGCCCAACAGATCCTGGAAAACGTTCGATTTGAGCCTGACCGCCGCAACGAACTGTTCGATCCCGCCGACGGCCTCGGAGGCATTGACCAACGTCTCGAACGCAATGCGCAGCTTGGGGCCGGACAGCTCAAGCACCGGCCGGGCTGGCGATATCGATGAGTTGGCAGCCATGCTCGCCATCGTGCCGTCTACTCCGCTGCCTGCAAGGTGCTGCCCGCGGCGGCTGCAATTGCGTTCAGGGCCGCTGCGTTCGCCTGGGCGATGCTATCGTCGATGGTTTCCGGGCCGATGGCCGCGCCGGCCACGAAGACTCCGGCACGCGATGTCGCGCCCATGACGCCATAGGTGTCCTTGCGCTCGATGTAGCCGTGTCGATGCAGATCGACGCCGAAAACCGCCGACAGGGTCATGTTGTCGACGTTGGGGTCCATGCCGATGGCGTGGACGACCATGTCGAAGGGGATGGTAATCGGGCGCTTCACCAGCGTATCTTCCCCCTTGACGATGAGCTGTTTGCCATCGCTCGTCACCTCGGCGATGCGCGCCTTGATGTACTTGACCTTGAACTCTTCCTGGCTCTTCCAATAATAGTCGGACTCGTAGAGGCCGTACGTGCGGATATCCATGTAATAGATGTAGACGTGGGTTTCGGGCAGTTCCTCGCGGATCTCCATGGCGAGGTTCGCCGACACGGTGCAGCAGATCTTCGAGCACCACTCGCGGCCGATCTGACGGTCGCGCGAGCCGACGCAGAGCAGGATCGCGACGCGCTTGGGCTTGCGATTGTCGGATGGGCAGCGAACGCCCTTGCCGCTCGAGATCATCTGTTCGACCTGGGTGGTCGTGACGACGTCGGGAAACAGCCCGAAGCCCCATTCGGGCTTGTTGACGCTGTCGAAATGGGTGAAGCCGGTGGTGAGGATCGCGGAGCCGACCTCGGCGCGCGTGCCGTCGGAAAGTTCGGCGACGAAATTGCCCGGCGTGCCGTCGAACGACTTGACCACCGTGTTGAGCTTCTTTTGGACCTTCGGATTGCTTTCGACGCGGCTGACCATGCCGCCGATCGCGTCCTTTGCCCACTGCCCCGATGGCACGAGCTTGGCGTAGCCTGACTGGATCGGCGCCCCACCGAGAATCGCGGTCTTCTCGACGAGCACGCTGCTATAGCCAACGCTTGCAACAGCGTGCGCCGCTGCAAGGCCAGCAGGTCCGCCGCCGACGATCAGTATGGGCTTGCTCATCGTTAGTCCTTCGCACTTTCCAATGCGCGCGCGTCAACCAAACCGCGGGCGCTGACTGCTGTATTGCGAGGGAAGGCCGTTCGAGTCAGAGAAAGAAAAGCCGTTCCTCGGCGTTCCCGGCCATGCCCAGAAATGGGATAAGCCGGGTCATGTGTTAGTCCTCATTCCTGAGGCGGCGGCACGGGCACTTCCCGCTTGACCGGCTTGAAGCCGGGGCCGCTCGTGATGCGCAGGCGCGGATCGTAGAGCTGGTCGGCGGCGCCGGTCTGGATCTTCTCAAGATACGTCTCGAACTCGACCTTCTTGGCCTGCCAGTCGATGCCGAGCTTCTCCAGAAGCTTCTCGATCGGGCTTGCGTGCCAGTGGGTCTGGACGATCTTGTAGGGGTCGGCGCCGCACAGCAGGGCGGCGAGCTGGCAGTCGGCGAGGACCGGAAGTTCCACGGCCTTGCCTTCGCCACCGGCCTTGGAGATCCACTGGTTCTTGTCGAGGGTCGTGATGCAGCCGGTATCGTGGCCGATCATCACGTCGGACTTGGCTTCCTCGACGGCGACGCGGATCTTGCGGTCGATCGCAAATGATCTGGTGAATTCGCGCTCCGAAATGATGTGGCGGAAGCCGAAACCGCAGCAATCATACCAGGTCTTGTAGTCGATGACCTGCGCGCCGAGCGCCTGAACGAGCCCCGTCGAAACGGCGACGCGGTTTCCATCCAGAACCGTCTCGTCGTAGATCGCATCCTCCGGCACCATCTTGTAGACGTGGCAGGCCGGGTGGATCGTCGCGCGCACGTGGGAGGCGTCGATTTCCTGGTGCTTCTTGATCTCGTGGCGCATCACGTGCAGCCACTCCGAATAGTGAACGACCTCTTCGGGGATCAAGAGCTTGCCGTCGACGAGGCGGCCGAGCTTGCCGAGGATCTTGGTGACGTTCTCGCGCAGCGTTGCGGAGTGAATGAGATAGCCGCGAACTTCCTTGTAATTGCCGAACGAGGTGCCGCAATGCACGAGAGGATAATAGTAGCCCTCGGGCAGGCCCTGCGACTTGGCCGCGACATAGGCCTGATGAAAGTTGCGCAGGAACACGGCCGCCAGACTTTCCAGATTACCGATGCCTGAGCCGTGGTAGTTCCACGCCGTGCAGCTCGTCTGGTCGGTCTCGTCGAGGTACTTGATATCCATCTTGTTCATCAGCCACAGCAGCGACACCGGATATCCGGGAATGTTGCCGCACTGGCCGCAGCTCTTATGGTGCCAGAGCTGGGTCGTGGGAATGCGCTTCGTCCAGCCATAAAGCGTCTTGGCGTCGATCGGCTTGTGCTGGTCGGTGATGCGATGGACGACGATCTGGCCGTCCTTCTCGAGCTGCCACATCTCGTCGCGCACGTCGGCGACGCGATCCTTGTTGGTCAGCATCGAGCGGCGGTCGATCTTCTGTTCGACCCATGCGGTGGCGCGCTGGGCTTCCGTCGGGCTGAGGTTGGAGGGCCGCCATTCGCTGCCATGCCCGGTGAACTTTTCGCCCGGCTGGCCGGGGCGAGTGTCGTTATCGGTGGTCATCGTCAGCTCCTCAATTCGTTTCAAGCGTCAAATACTGATTTGGAAGCAGCCGCCGGCAAACAGGCCGTGCCGGCTCAATCCTCGTCTTCGTCTTCCTGCTCTTCCAGGAAGTCCGACCAGTCCTCTCGCTTCTCATCCATGATGTCGGTAATGACATCGAACAAGTTCTCGTCGATGCCTTCCAACTGGTTCAGAACGCCCGTCATTTCCCAGATCGTATAGAGTTCGACGGAGGTCTTGAGGTTCACTTCCCAGGCCGTCTCCGTGGTGTTGAGCGTTGCCATCGGGATCGCCTTGCGCAAAAGCTTCAGGGGCGCATCGACCTTGGAGATGTTGGGCCCCCAATCCGCGAAGTGCTGCGGGTTGATCATGTCGGGGGCGAGCTGGTTGCCGGTTGAGACCAGCTTCAGCATGACGCGGCTGAACGGGCGCAGCACGTCCTTGGCCGATTGCATCTGGTGCTTGATGGCAACTTCGCGCATCAGCATGACAAGGCCGCCCGGTGAGTTCTTGAAGGGGCAGCGGGCGGCGCAGGTGTAGCACTGCGCGCACGACCAGATTTTCTCCTGCATAGCATCATAGATGCCTTCCAGGTTCTCGGTCCATAAGAGCTGCACGATCTCGCGCGGCGAGAAGTCGTAGTAGTGCGCGGCAGGGCACGTCGCGGTGCAGATGCCGCAGTTCAGGCAACCGTTGAGTTCGTGATCGAAGCGGAGGTCGGCCTGGAGATCCTGGAAGATCTCTTCGAGCTTTTCGCGCGGCACGATCGGCGCGTCGCTCACCGGGTCGCCGATAAAGTCCTGGACTCTCGTGGCGGAACCATCAGCCATCAGCGGTGCCTCACCTGGACCAGAATTGGATCAATACGTCAGAACCTTGCAATCGCCTTCCATGACCTCTTCGATGAGGTAGGCGCCACCGACGATGCCGGAGCACTCGGGGATCAGGTCGCTCTGGGTCATATCGAAGAGATCGAGATTGGGCGAGCAGCAGTAGAACTTCACGCCGGCCTCGTGTGCGTCCTTGATGAAATCATAGACGGTCTTCGGGCTGCCCTCCTTGACGACCAGCTTCTCGGCCACGCCCTTCTTCATCAGGCTGCCGGATGTTGCCGTGCAGATCACTTCAACTTCGTAATCCATCGCGGCTCCGACGGAAGCCTGGAAAAATGGAGCGCCCAGCTCCTCGCCATTGCGCGGATCGGTATTCGCCATCACGATCAGAAGTTTTTTGGCCAATTTCGTTTCTCCTCCGCCACTGCCGGTTCTTTATGGCCGACAGAATGGTCATCGCTTTAAGGGCGCTCGGTGGGCCGCGCGCGCCGACCAACCTAGCCCGGCACAATTTTGCTTACAAGTAAATATTCGCATTTTTGAATACATTTCTTCGCCGGTCCGCCGGTCCGCCGGTCCGCCGTCCGCCGGTCCGCCGGGCAGCAACCGGCAGCCGGTTCGGGGACGTAGGCACCATCTATGTGTCCATCCAGCCTGTCAGTTCGATCACGCCGGTCATGATCGGCACCAGCGCATCCTCGATCTTCGGGCCGAGGGAAGCAAGGGTCGGCAGGATGTCGGAGATATTCGGCGGGACTTCGTCGAACTCCATGATCAGGTCCTCGATCATCGCCGGCCTGAGGCCGGGATGGGCGGAAAAACCGAATGCGTTCGCACCGACCTGGAAAACGGCCGGTAAACCATCGCCGTCGACCGCCAGGATTTGCGCGTAATCCGGGGGGGCAGCATGATCGCGCCCATACGTGACAATCGGGAATTCGGCCGGGAGGCGACCGGCAAAGGCGCCGTCCTTGATCCGCCGGGCTGTGCCGACGGCCAGTGCCAGCGGTTTGACGACAGAACCACCTTCGGCTGCGATCGCAAGGATCTGGCTTCCAAGGCCGAGCGCGAGCACGGGCTTACCCATCATCAGGCACGCGCGTGTCAGGCGAACCTCTTCGCCCAATGACGGCAATAGCCGGCCTTCAGTTGCCGTTCCCCAGCCCCCACCGCCAACCAGGATCAGGCCATCGCCGACCGTCGACGAGTTCGGCAGGCCGCCGCCGGTGGTGAAGGGGCGGTGGTAACCGAAGCGGATGCCGCGGCCCTCGAGGTGGTCCTCGATGTGGCCGAGCCATTCGGACTGGGTGTGCTGGACGACGGACAGAAACTTCATGACCCGGCCGCCACGGCGTTTTCAATCGCGGTTCTGAAATCGGCTGGCGCAATGGTCAGCAGATCCGGTTTGGCGAGGGCAAAGAAGCGGTCAACGCAAGCGCCGGCCTGGCTTGCGGGAACGCCGCGCAAATGGGCTTCCAGATCGAGAACCATGCGTGGTGGCGTGACGAAGAAATCGCCGGTCAGAAGAACCTCGCGAATGCGGCGTGCTTGGCGCTCGCCTTCAAGCCGCACAAAAGCGGATACGCTGCCGCCAGATGAAGTGGTGGTGGCCTCGAATACGTCTTCACTGCGTGGATCATCGATCGAAAACACGAACTCGTCGGTGCCGATTTCTTCGGTCAGCCTGCGCAAAGCCAACGCCTCCTCCTCGGGGCTGGGTGCCTGATGATCGAAACTCATGTCGAATTTCGCCTGGAGGCCCGACAGCACGGCGCCGTGGACCTCCTCTATGCCGGGCGTGTGGCCAAGGAGGGCCTTGAGGGTCGTGACGCGCGATTCGGACTGGTCGAGGTCACGCTTGGCGAGCTTGGGGGCGGGAACGTTGAGACAGGCCATCATGGCGGCGGGGTCGACGTCGACGAGAACGGTGCCCTGATAGATGAGCGTGTCCCCATCGAAGTAACCACCTGTCCCACTGAGTTTTTTTCCGCCTACCTCGATGTCGTTGCGCGGCCGGAAGCGGGCATCGATGCCGAACGTCCGGGATAGTCCGTCGGCAACGGCTGCACAGATCCCGGCGGTGTAGTCGGCAAGGGTCGGGAGCGGCAGGCGCTTGCGCGACAGCACGATCTCCCAGCCGACCTGGCCGCTGTCGAGATAGATGGCGCCGCCGCCGGTGATGCGCCGCACGATGCCGATGGCGTTATTGCGGATGTGATCGAGCTTCAGTTCGTGGTTGACCGCCTGATGGCGCCCGACCAGCGCGGTCGGGGGAAAGCGCATGAATCGCACGGTGTCGGGCGAGCGGCCGGACTTGTGCAGATCGATCAGCGCATCGTCGAAGGCGATCTGCAGGCGTCCGTCGCGGACGCCGGTATCTATGACTCGGAAGTTGATTGCCATTAGCTAGGCACGCTCGATCTCGATCTCCTCGCCCTCGACGTAGGCTTCCCCCGGCTTCTCCATGCCGAGCTGGCTGCGTATTTTCCGCAGGTCGGCGGGCGCGGGCTGGAACGGGTAGCTGGCGATGTTCGATGGCGGGCTGTCGCCATAGGGCCGATCGCAGGCGGATAGATCCTCGCGGAACTTGCCGGGGCAGCCGCTGGTGCGGAAGGCAAGACCCTGATCGACGATCGTATCGAGTTCCGCCTTCGGGATGGCGAAATCACTGACGCGGCCAAGCTCGTCGAATTGCATCTGTTCGACGCGGACGCCGCGGTAGTCGATCAGATAGCGGGCGAGCTGTACCCGCCGCCACTGGTCGCGAGGCGTCGCCGGCAGGTGGTCCATCAGCGAGCCCTTCTCGGGGAAGAAGCAGAACATGTGGCTGTGGCCGCCCATGTCGACGAGGCGCTGCACGAGGCTCAGCACGTCGTGTTCGGTCTCGCCCATGCCGACGATGATGTGGGCTCCGAACTTCTGATCGCCGAAGATGTCGCGCGCGTCCTCGAGGATTTCCCAGTACTTGGCCCAGGAATGTGGAGACTGAACGCCCTTGCCGCGGGTGCGGTCGAAAATCGCGGGCGTTGCTGCGTCGAGCGCAACTGTAAAGATGTCGGCGCCAAGACCGTGCAGCGTCTTCACATCTTCGCGCGTCATCGTCGTCGGATTGGACAGGATGGACACCGGCACCGCGGCTGGGTCGATGCGATCGGTCCATTGCTTGAGGACGGTGACCGTATCGGCGTCCGAATTGGGATGCGTGATCATCGAGATGCACATGCGGTGGAACGGCGTCTTGTCGCCATCGGCGGCGACCTTTTCCACGATCTGCGACATCGGGACCGCCGGCCAGTCGACACGGATGAAATTGCGGTCGGCGTAGTCGCGCTCGGCCTCGCGGTGGCGGGCAAGCCCGCAATATGCGCAATTGGCGCGGCAGCCTTCGGGATAGCTGAGCAGGAGGTTCAGGCAGCGGGTGCAGGAGCAGCCGTGCATCTTGCCCGACATCAGCCCAAGGGTGATGGCCGCCGCCGTCGACATCTGCACGTACTCGGGAGAGCGCATATGCGGCGCCAGCCGGTTGTTGTTGGGCAGATAGATGCCTTCCGGGGGAACGTTCGCCAGCTTGACCCGGCCGCCGTTCCTGGCTTCGCGCGGGGTCGGCGCGGGTGCGCGCGGGATCATCTCCTCGAGGGCGTTGAAATCGAGTCCACCCGATCCCGTGGCCGAGGGGATTGCGACTTCACGTTTCAAGCAGCTCATCTCGTATCCTCTAGATGTGGTGCCTCAAGAGGCTGTTCCTGTTCAAGCCGTGATCAAGCGTTGGATCTTGAAAACTAACCCGAACACGCGCTCGCCATCGGCCGAGCCTCGATGTTGCCGCCGATCTTGATCGAACAACAGGCGTGCTGCTGCTCGAATGGCCGCTCGATCGCTTCGCACAGCGCGACCGCACCATCGGCCGGAAACGCGATCCCGTCGAGTCCGGCCATGACGGCATAAGAATCGGTGACCCGCTTGTGCATGCCGGCCGGACGGGCGCAGCCGAGGAGAACCTGCTTGTCGGGAAGCCTGCGGCGGGCCTCGATGAAGATGCGGCCGACGTCGCCGGTATCCGGGGTCACGAAGGTGCCGGGGCGGGCGTAGAACGGCATGACCACGACGAGGACGAGCGAATGAATGTCGTGGCGCGCGCAGATATCGAGCGCGTTCGCCTCGCCGAGGATGCGGCCGTAATGCAGGCCGATGACGATGTGCGGCACCACTTCCATGCGCGTCGAGCAAAGGGCGCTCAGCGTTGCCTCGAACTCTTCGACCGTGCGGTCGAGATGATAGACGTCGCGGATCGTTTGCTCAGAGCCGATGACATCCATCATCGCGGTGTCGACGCCGGCGCTCTCCATGGACCTGGCGCGCGTCTCGTCGAGCAGGGCGGAGTGAATCGCCACCTTGAGATTGGGAAAGTCGCGCTTGAGCCCTTCGACGACGGGGAGATATTTCTCGTATTTGATCTCATTTCGCCGGTTGGAGCCGCCCGACAGCAGGAAGCCCTGCAGATCCTGGAGCAAGATCAGGTCGCGCACCTTGCGGTCGAGCATCTGAGGGCTCGTCGCCGGAATCATCGGTTCCAGAATCTTGGCGCGGCAATGGTCGCAGTCGAGCGCGCAGGCGCCTGCCGTCACCGAGAACGCCGGAAACGAATTCTTGCCGCAGCCCTTGATCTCGGAGGATGAATACTCTTTGAAAGTGGGGGTCGAAAACCGCATTGAACGGCGCGCGGCCAGTTCTTCGACGGCGTTGCGCGGGTGAAGTGCAATCCGCTCCATCTCGGCTACGATGACGGGATCGAACTCGCCGTCCTCCAATGCCTCGATCGAACGGAGCTTCTGCATCCAATTCATCTAGCGCAGCTCCATCTTGGCCCGGTGCCGCCGCGTGCCGGGATCGCCTTGCATTCACACATCTGCATATACTAACGTAACTGGCGTCGCTGCCAAGGGGCAAAAGAAGGATCGATACGTGGAGCGCATCGCCATCATTGGCATCGGCTGCCGCTTTCCCGGTGGCGCCGATGATGCGGCGAGTTTCTGGAACATGCTCAGCGATGAGCGCAGCAGAATAACCGAGATCCCCCCTCGACGATGGAGCCTCGAAGGTTTCTTCGATCCCCGGCCCGACCTTCCCAACCGATCCTATTCCAGGTGGGGCGGATTCTTAAGCGACATCCGCTCTTTCGACGCCGCCTACTTCGGCCTGTCGCCACGCGAAGCCGATGCGATGGATCCGCAGCAGCGGTTGCTACTGATGGCCGCCACGGAAGCGGTTTTCGATGCGCGGCTGCCCATGGAAGAGCTGCGGCGGCGCAATGCCGGCGTTTTCGTCGGCGTCTCCAACATCGACTACGGCCTCCTGCAGCGCTATCGAACCGGCCACGGCGACCGCTATGCGGGCACCGGCACGGCGCTGTCGATCGTCGCCAACCGGGTGTCCAACCGGCTCGATCTTCGAGGCCCGAGCATGGGCGTCGACACGGCCTGCTCGTCGTCGCTCGTCGCCGTCGATACGGCGTGCCGGCACCTTGCCGGCGGCTCTTGCGACATCGCGCTCGCGGGCGGGGTCAACGTCCTCTTCGACCCGCGCATGTTCATCACGTTCAGCCGCGCCCACATGCTGTCGCCGACGGGCAGGATCCGCGCGTTCGATGCCGCTGCCGACGGCTTCGTGCGCGGCGAAGGGGTGGGCGTCGTCGTGTTGCGCCGATACGAGGATGCGCTGGCGGCGGGGGACCGGATCTATGCCGCGATCGATGCGAGCGCGGTCAATCAGGACGGCCGCACCGGCGCGATCACCGAGCCCAGCCTCGAATCGCAGATGGCGATGATGCGCAGCCTTTCCGCCCGAGCCGGGATTGATCCAGCCTGCCTCGACTATGTCGAAGCACATGGCACCGGCACCTTTGTCGGCGATCCGATCGAGGCCAACGCGATCGGCACTGTGTTCGGCAGTTGCGAGCGGGACCGGCCGCTGCCGATAGGATCGGTCAAAACCAATATCGGGCACCTCGAACCGGCCGCCGGCATCGCCGGGCTGATCAAGACGGCGCTGGCGCTGTTTCACCGCCGCATTCCCGCAAGCCTTGGATACGAGACGCCGAACCCGGCCATCGATTTCGACGCGCTTGGCATTGCGGTGGCGGACAAGCCGGTCGATCTCAATGCCGGCGCGGAACCGTTGCGGGCGCTGGTCAACTCATTCGGGTTCGGCGGCACCAACGCAGGCGTGCTGTTGAGCAGCGCCGAAGCGCCGGGCCGGCCCGGTCGCGGTTGCGTTCCTGTTGGCGGTACCGTGCCGGCAGCGATGGTGTCCACTCCTACAGCCGTGCCGCTGTCGGCGCCGACGCCTCAGCATCTGCAACGATTTGCAGCCTGTCTGGCGCAGGCGATTGACTCGGGTTCTCTTGCCGGACTGAGCGTTGGCGAGGTGGGCGCGGCAATTGCGGCGCAGCACGACCACGCCGAACATCGCGCCGTCATCATCGCGGCCACGCCAGCGGAGCTTCGCGAGAAGCTCGTGTGTCTCGCCGAAGGCCGCGCATGGCCGGCAGCCGACCGGCACGCACCGCCGGAGATCATCACGGGCAGGGCACGGACATCGCGCAAGCTGGTTTTCACGATGACCGGCCAAGGCGGCCAGTGGTGGGCGATGGGCCGCGAACTCTTCGAGTGCGAGCCGGTGTTCCGTCAATCGATCGAAGCCTTCGACAGCGTCTTCAAGGAGATCGGCGGGTGGTCGGTGGTCAAGGTCTTGCTGGCCGATGAGGAGACCAGCAACATTCATGACGCAGCGATCACGCCAGCGGTGATGTTCGCGTTCCAGACGGGGCTTGCCGAAGTCTGGCGCGCGCGCGGCGTGCGGCCGGACATCGTGCTCGGCCACAGCTTCGGCGAAGTGACGGCGGCCTATCTCGCAGGCGGCATCGGGCAGGCCGCTGTTGCCGCGCTCGTCACGCATCGCGGTCTCATCCGCGGCCATGTCGACCGGGTCGGCACGATGGCGGCCATCGGTCTTGGGGCCGAGACGATCGAGCCCATGCTGCCCGCGGACGGCGGCATCGAGATTGGTGGCTACAACTCACCGCACATGGTGACGCTGACCGGCGAGGAACGGGCCATCGACGAACTGATCCAGCTATTGAACGAAGCCGACCCGACAATCCTCACGCGCAAGCTGGCGCTCGACTTTGCCTACCATTCGAGCTGGTTCACACCCGTCGAGCACATCTTCAAGGCCGATGTCGGCGAACTCGACACCGCACCAGCGAAGCTGCCGGTCATCTCGACGGTGACCGGTGAACTGAATGACCGCTTCGATGCCGACTACTGGTGGCAGAACCTGCGCTATCCCGTGCGCTATCAGCAGGCCGTCGAGCGCGCGCTGGAACTCGGCGGCGATACTTTCATCGAACTTGGCCCGCACCGCACGCTTTCGAGCATGACGGCGGCCTGCGCGGCGGCAAAGGGGCAGACGGTCACGACCGTCAGCTCGCTCGACAAGCGGTGGGGCGATCGCGTGTCGGTCGCGGTCGCCACCGGGCAGCTCTATGTCGCCGGGGTGGACATCGATTGGCCAGCCATCCAGCAGGCCGGCGGGCGCACGGTGACACTGCCGCGCCGGCCATGGATATTGCAGGAGTTATGGAGCGAGCCGGAAGAGGCAGCGCGCGTCATGCGCCCGCCGGCGGGGCATCCGTTGCTTGGGCGGCGCGATCCTGGACCGGTGCCAAGCTGGTCGAACGAGGTGAGCCTGACGACGCACGGCTATCTCGGCGACCACCGCCTCGATGGCGAGTGCGTGTTTCCCGCCGCCGCCTATCTCGACATGCTGACAGCAGCAGCGCGCGACGTCTTGGATTGCGAAGCAATCGAACTGATCGATATCGCTTTCCCGGCGGCGCTCTATATCGGGGCTGACGACGTCGTGCAGTTGCGGACGGCCTTCGATCGCGGTCGGCGGCGCCTGACGATCAGTTCCAGGTTGAGGGATGGCGCGCAGGACTGGCAGCAGCGGAGCGCGGCGACGGTTTATCCGTTGCAGGCCGCAGCGCCAGGCGAAATCCGCGCGCCGCTCGTTCAGGGCAAGGCAATCGAGCGGGCTGAATTCTACCGGGCGGCCGAAGCCAATGGCTTCGGCTGGGGTCCCCAGTTCCAGGGGCTTTGCTCCATCCTGGCAGGTCCCGGCGGCGCTTCGGCACGGATCGTCATCGCGGAAGCAGGCGTTGGCGCGCCAACGTCGTTCGCTTTGGACCCGAGAACCGTCGACTGCGCGTTGCAGCTGATGCTCGCCTGTGACGGGAACTTCGGCGCGGACGGCCTCATACCTGTCGGCATCGACCGGGTGGCCGTAACCGGGGCGCTTGCCCATGAGTGCCGCGCGGCGGCCTCGACACGGGCCTCCGGTAAATACGTCATCGCCGACGTCACGATTTTCTGCGGGGGGACGGCACCGGTCGTGACGATCGGCGGCATCAGGACGCGGGCCAACCGAGGCAAGCAGGGGTTCGCGAAAAGCGATGTAACAGCGCCGCGCTACTATGGCGAGTCGATCGAGGCGGTCGCTGTCGAGGCTTCCAAACAGGCTGCGGATGGAACCTGGCTGTTGTTTGGAGGCGACAACTGCGCGCTTTCAGGGCGCATCGGCGATGCACTCGGAATGCGTGGCGAACAGGTCTCGATCCGATCCATCGCCGCCGGCGCGGCAGAGGATCCGCGCACCTATCTCGATGCCTTCCGCATGTGTTTTGAACGCTCGCCGGTTGCCGGTATCGTCTATGCGCTGCCGCTGGCCAGGTCAGCCGACCGAAGTCTCGATATTGCAGATGCAGCGACGGCTAACGTGATCGCGGCTACCGGCTTCGCGCAGGCCATCGCACAGCTTGCAACCGACGAACCGCTGCCGAGGATCAGTGTCCTCACACACAATGCCCTTGCCGTCGGCGGGCACGCGACGATCAGTGCAAGCGGCCTTGCGCAGTCCGCCCTCCATGGGCTGTTCCGCACGGTCGCGATGGAGGCGCCGGAGGCTACACTGCAACTCATCGATATCGACGAGTCCGGGCTGCGCGATACAGGCGCCCTGATCGATATCCTCACGTCGACAAGCCGGGAAAGCGAACTTTCGATCCGCGCCGGCCGCATCTACGCGACGCGGCTCGGGGAGGTGGCCGAGCATGACCTGATCGCGTCGAGAGTGCCGCTGTCGAAGCTTGGCCGATCGCGTAACTTCAAACTTCGCCACACCGGTGCGCCGGGCGCCGACGGCGTGTGCTGGCAGGTCGCGCAGCAAGCCCCTCTCGGGCCGGATGATGTCGGCGTCGAGGTGCGCGCCGTCGGTTTGAACTTCCGCGATGTGATGGCGGTTTCCGGACTGTTGCCGGAGCAGGCCGAGCCTTCAGCGGCCATCGAAGCTCTCGGGCTCGAGCTGTCCGGGGTCGTCGTGGCGCGCGGGGAGAACGTGAGGTCGCTTGACATCGGCGATTACGTCTTTGGCATGGGACGAGGTGCGTTCCAGCGACGGGTCAACTGGCCGAGCCTGGCGCTGCATCGGGTTCCGGCCGGGCTGACGCATTGCGAAGCGGCGGCGATCCCGTCGGCCTATCTGACCGCGCACCATGCGCTCAACAAGGTTGCCCGCCTGGCGCCGGGCGAGAGCATCCTCATTCACAGCGCCACAGGCGGGGGCGGGCTGGCGGCAATTGCTCTGGCGCGGCGTGCTCGCGCGCGAATTTTCGCGACTGCAGGCAGCGACGAAAAACGCACCTATCTGCGAGGCCTCGGCATCGCACATGTGTTCAATTCGCGCAGTCTCGGGTTCGCGGACGAGGTCATGCGTGCAACGGACGGCCAGGGCGTCGATGTCGTTCTCAATTCGCTCGGAGGCGCGTTCATCGACAAGAGCCTTTCGTGCCTCGCCCCATACGGCCGCTTCCTCGAACTCGGAAAGCGTGATGTCTATTGCGACAGTCCGCTGGGGCTTCGCGGGCTTCGCTCCAACGTCTCGTTTCATGTCATCGATGTCGCGGCACTGATCGCGCAGCGCCCGCTGCTTGCCGCCGGCATGTTGGACGAGGTGTCGGCCATGCTCGCCGGCGGTGAGATCGATGCCCTGCCCGTGTCGCGGTTCGGCGCTGCCGACGTCGGCAATGCGTTCCGGTTGATGGCTGAGGCGAAGCATATCGGCAAGGTCGTCGTCGAACTGGACGATGCCGACTTGCCGGTTGAAAGCGGCTTGCGGTACGATGCGCCGCTCGACCCTGAGGGAACCTATCTGGTGACCGGCGGGGCGGGCGGCTTTGGCTGCGCGGTCGGGGAGTGGCTCAGTGCACGCGGAGCGGGCCGGGTCGTGCTGGCTTCGCGCAGCGCGCAGACCGGGGCTCAACAGTCGGAGCCCGCGAGGATCGAAACGCTTCGTCTCGACGTCACGGACGCGGGCGCTGTGGCAAGCGCCATTCACTCGCTGGCCGCTTGCGACAAGCCGCTGCGCGGTATCGTCCACGCCGCAGTCGTCTACGACGATGCGCTGCTGACGAACATGACGGCGAAACGTATCCGCCAGGTTCTGGCGCCGAAAATCGCGGGCGGGCTCAACCTGACGCGCGCCCTCGAAGGCTGCGGGGCGCAACTCGACTTCTTCGTCTCGTTTTCCTCGCTCGCCCAGGTCGTCGGCTGGGCCGGGCAGTCCAACTATGCGGCCGCCAACAGTTTCCTCGATGGGCTCGCGCATTGGCAGAGATCGCGGGGAATACCCGGCATCTGCATCAACTGGGGCGCACTCGAGGAGAGCGGCCATGTCGCCCGCAGCGAGAAGATGCAGAGTTATCTGGCGAGCGCGGGGTGGATCGGCATCGACAACGAAACAGCACTCGCGGCGCTGGCCAAGGCGATCGACTTCGACCGGCCGACGCTGACCATCGCAGCAGCCGACTGGACGCGGCTGGCGGTTGCCCATCCGGTTCTGGCGCGATCGCCGCGTACCGCGGGTCTCGTGTCGGCCGGGGACAGCGCAGGCGATCCGACATCACGCGGGTTGACCGGACTGCACGGAGACGAGCTTGAGGCTGCGGCCTTGCAGCTGGTGCGCAGCGAGGCAGCAAAGGTCCTGAGAATGAGTGCCGAGGATCTTGTCTCGGCCGAGACGCTCGATGAGGCCGGAATCGACTCGCTGTCAGCGTTCGAACTGCGCTTGCGGATCGAGCAGCAACTCCGCTTGGAGGTGCCTATGTCGCGCTACGCCAGGGCGACGCGCTTTGTCGACCTTGCCGCTTTGTGCCGCGCATTGGTCGAAGAGGCCAGAGCCCGCGAACGTTGAGCGGGTGAGGGGAGAATTGTAATGGAATGGCTCGACCGTATCCCGTGGTGGATCGCGGTAGCGGCAGCTCTGACGCTGGGGCTCGCCCCTGTCGTGCCGGAACCGCATCTTTTGGAAAAGCTGATGATGCTGGTGCAAGGCCGGCTCTTCAGGCCGATCGATATCTTCGATCTCCTCATGCATGGCGCACCCTGGCTGATCGTGGTCGTGAAGTTGTTGCGGATGGCCGGAAAGCAAGCGCGGTAATGAGATTGCCATTACCGTTGCCACTGGCAGCGACCGGGCTGCGGCGGCAGGATCAGGATGCGTCCTGGGGTGGCGGCACCCGCGACAGGCAGCCGATCAGCCGTTCCATGCGGTTGGCATCGAAAGCCTGCCACAGCATTTCTATCCGATCGTCGAGTTCGCTCGCTTGCGGCGAACCGGCGTCCAGTCCGCATCGGCCATGAAGCGCGACCAGCAGCGGCTCAAGGGTTGCGTTCAACTCATGCGTGCGGCGATCTTCCGGCGTCCAGCCGACCGTTTTGCCAGCCGTTACAAACGCGGCAAGGTCGTCGCTGGTGGCGGCCAGTTCGGCCAGCCGTTCGAGGCGGCTAATATCCTCCATCATGAGGTGCTGGCGAAAATAGCTCGGTTCGTCTGCCTGCTGCTGTTTCAAATCCTCAATGAGCCGCATCGATCTATCATCCTGCGTGTTGTCCACATGACTGCTCGCGAACCCGGGAGCCGGCTTCGACACCCTATATTCGGACTTGCGAATGCACCATGATAAAGGTAATTTTTCCGACGGGCGATCCGATTGGTCGAGGGAAAACGTTTACCTTCCGTCGCCTGTTTCCGGGATGCCCGCGTGGCGCATTGCCCGTCTCACCTTTGCGGATGTGTCGTTTCGTGCAGAGGTTAACACTCTTCAACCAGTTTAGAATCTGTTCGCCGCTTGCCGGTGTAGCTTGACAATCGACCCGGACACCTGCTGCGTGGCGCGGGTGCGAAACATGACGAATGGATGTAGATGGGCCGGACAAGCGACGAAGAAGACGCCGAGACCGACCAGCAGACCCCGGCGAGCGGCGATGAATTCGCCGAACAAATGTATGCGTCAGCCGCACAGGCGGCGGAGTTCATTCGCTCGATCGGCAATGAGCATCGACTCATGATCCTGTGCTGCCTGATGGAACGAAGCAAAACCGTCACCGAGATTTGTCAGGAAATCGGCGCCCGTCAAAGTCTCGTCTCGCAGCACCTGACACGACTGAGGCTGGTTGGTCTCGTCACAGTCGAGCGCGAAGGTCACTTCGCCCACTACTCGTTGGGCGATCAGCTGGCTCGCGACATCGTGACGGCCCTGCACGAGCGTTTCTGCAAGGACGTGCCGACGGCGACCAAGCAGTAGCGCATGGGTCGACGGCGGGCGCGATGGACTTTTCGCGCACAAGCAGCCCGCGAGCCGGGCTGGTTGCGATAAGCCGCGCCACGCCCGCGGGTGCTTGAGCGTCATCCAGATTCAAATCCGGTGCGACGCACTTCTCGATGAAGCGATCTCGCGCGCCGCTTCGAGCTCAACTGGAACGCTTTGGTTCGCAAGGACGGTCCTCCTCACGATGAAGAAGTCAACCGGCTGGCAGTGGCGTTGCGGAATCGTCAGATTTCGGGACATTACTGCGCGCGCGGGCCTCCACCTTCGCGTGCCCGCGAACCGGTCAAACAGGGGGTGAGGATTGTCAAGAGGAAAGAGAGTGAATGAAACATGTTGCGACGTTATTAACAGTCCATTAACAATAGCCGTGCGCGGATTTGTCTCGTCTCTCGTAGTTTTTAGCAGTCGAATTTCTACACTCAGACCCGCAATCACACTGCGATAGGCGCTTAGTTTGTTTCGCTTTTGTCCCCGCGCAATGGTGGTGTGGCATGGTGCGTAGATTAACGTTTCGGGAATTGTGCGAGCGCAATCCAGAATTCAGGAAAATCCTGACCAAGATGGATTCGAACTGGGTCAAGGAGGATGGCCCGGAGATGGCGGTCGGCAACGTCTTGAAGACGATTGCCCATAACGGTGCGCCGTTCGGAAAGTTCGCCGATCGCGGCGATTCCGGCGCCGCTCTGAAAATCGTCAAGCCGGGCGTCATCGAGGGCACGTACGGCACGCTCATCCTGCGCAAGAACGGCACCTACAAATACAAGCTCTACACGGAAGCGGAGAACCCCGCCGCGTACGCAATCGTTCAGGGCCTGAGCGACGGCGAGACGCTGCGCGAAGTGTTCCGCTACAAGGTCACCAACGGCTTTCTGAAGAAAGCTTCCGCCCTCAAGATCACCGTCTTCGGCATGGACGACGAAGTCCTCATCAAGGGTCTCAACCTCGAAGGCGCCGAGCACGTCCTCGACGAGGCCGACCTTCCCGACGGTTCAAACAACGGGCCGATGCTGCCGATGGTGACCGGCTCGTTCGACGTCTGCGCCCGCGACGGCTTCAAGTTCCTCAAGATCGGCGGCGTCACCATCATCGACGCAAACGGCGTCGTGGCCGCTGCGCTCAACACG
>Ga0180009_10001086_pt1 | contig 34195 bp, 28 predicted proteins | sample OS_PC_MetaG_FD_123537 | JGI IMG/M metagenome (GOLD analysis project Ga0180009, IMG submission 123537) | Groundwater microbial communities from the Aspo Hard Rock Laboratory (HRL) deep subsurface site, Sweden - OS_PC_MetaG | ecosystem: Environmental > Aquatic > Deep subsurface > Groundwater... | reverse complement strand
TCAGACGGAGACTCGTTTTAAAGATGATCTAGAACGCATCTCGCTGAAATCCCAAAACTCGGACGCTGTCCTCAGACAGTTGGGATTTCGGACGCTCAATGTCGTTCAGATCATCTAAAAACTCGACTAATCGTCTGAAACAGCTTCATACCAGACACTCTGTCCAGATTGCGAAGTGCTATTCTCATACAAAAAGTCGACGAAGAGATTCAATTTCCGATTGGCTCAATGAGGCGCAGCGTGTAGAATGACGGGAGTGAGCTGCAATTCTGAATGCCCCGGGGAGGGCTTAACAAAATAAGGGATCAGAGATCACGATGAGTGAATTCAAGGGGTTTAATAAAGAGACCGTCAAATTCTTCAAAGAGTTGAAGAAGAACAACACCAGACGCTGGTTTGAGGAGCATAAGGCGGAGTACGAAGCCCATGTCAAGCAACCGGCTGTGGAATTTGTGAAGGCTATGGGACAGGAGCTGAGAAAGATCGTGCCGGCCATCCATGCGATCCCCAAGGTCAACCAGAGCCTGTTCCGACTGAACCGCGATACCCGCTTCAGCCAGGACAAGACCCCGTACAAAACCAATATGGGAATCTGGTTCTGGGAAGGGATGCAGAAGCGGATGGAATGTTCAGGTTTCTATTTTCACCTGGAAGAGGGCAACATCATGTTTGGGGCCGGTCTGTACATGATTCCCAATCACATACTCAAACCATACCGGGATGCGGTGGTGGATCCAAAAGCAGGCAAGGCCCTGAAGCAGATGGCGGCCAAACTGGCCAGATCCGGGCTGGAGCTCAAGGGAAAACACTATAAGCGGATCCCGACCGGTTATGACGCCTCCCATGAAAATGCGGACTACCTTCTCTTCAAGGGGATACACGTCGGTGTCGAGATGAAGATCCCCGATCTGTTCTATTCCCCGGAGATTGTGCCGTTTGCCGGCAACTATTACAAGCAGATGCTGCCCTTGCATGCATGGCTGGGCAGCCATGTCCTGAACCGCAAAAGTGCCTGAAACCCCTACACCTCCCCTGATGGTGGAGGTGTTTTAGAACCCTGCCCCCGGTGTGATGAACTATGGAAAACTCGATTGTTCGCGTGAAATTAACGGTCCACTGCAAAAATATGCCGTCACCCAAACTGCAACGGCCGAAGTTTGACCAGACCCTGGAAGCCGGTTTCTGGAAGCTGTCCACCCACACAGAAGCCCAAAAACATGACAATCAGACAGTTTCGACGACGACCGACTGGACCCGGGAGTATAAGGCGGGTAAAAAACCGCAGCAGATCCTGAAGAGTACCCGCAACCTCCTGCTGAGGGCCTGTGAATACGCCGATATCCTGGACATGAGGGCTGAAATCACCATCGGTGACAATCCGCCGGAAACCATTTCCCATTATTCCGCCCAGCCATCCGACTATTTCAAGACCAAGACCTATCGCTAGTCTCAAGTCAACTGCATAAAGTCGGGATTTGCAGACATTGGGGGACGTGGTCTCGATCCGTTGAATCTTGAGACTCCCAGTGAGCACCCTGATTTCTCCGGAATCGAAATGACATTCGAGACATGACGCAACACCAGTCGCCTGCTCCTGCCAGGCACAGACCTCCGGAAATTTTCAGGTGTGGAGATGTGCCACAAAACGGCTGTATGCGGTAACAGACAGGCGCAGCTATTTCATGAGGCGTTGTCGACCGGTTTAAATTTATAGCCGATAATCTCCTTATCGTCTTCTTCCCACAGTTTATCAATCACGGCCACCATTTCCATTCCGACCTGAAAAGACTGGTCTGCTGTCATCACCAGCGGTGCATATATGCGAACCTTTTCCGGCAGGTCGATATATCCAATGGCATACGGAGGTTTAAAATGGGACGATGGCATGTGTCCAATGGTATATGAATAAAGGATACCGCGCTGGCTGAGTTCGATCTCTTCCATCTCTTTATGGACACAACTCAGGCAGAATTTGGATTTTGGGAAAAAAATCTGACCACAGGCCTTGCAGCGGTTGGCCAGCAGTATCGCGCCAGTTTTATCTTCTTTAAAGGTGCCTTCCCGGATCGGGACTTGTTCGGCCATGTTGAAATCTCCGTCTTCCTGGTTGATGATCGGTTGAGAATGAAAACAGACGTTTCCCGGCAGTCCGGGACGCCTTTAGCGACGTTCATCTGAATAGTGTCTTCCCTGGTTATTTTGCCAGGATATGAATACAGCAGGCGCCGGCTTCCAGCCCGGTGACCATGCCACCCAGCATGTGGGCGAGCCCCACTTTGGCCCCGTCAACCTGATGCTGGCCGGCTCTGCCCCGCAACTGCTGAGTGATTTCCACAACAACACGCACACCGGACGCACTGAGGGGATGCCCCAGGGCTAACAGACCGCCGCTGGGATTGACCGGGACTTTACCCCCTAAAGCGGAAGCGCCGGACCTGAGAAACGCGATTCCTTCCCCCTTTTTGCAGAGTCCGAGATCTTCGTACCGTAATATTTCCTCGGGAGCAAAGGCGTCGTGCAGTTCTACCACGTCGATGTCCTCTGGTCCGCAACCTGCCATTTCGTAAGCCATCTGGGCGGTTTTTACACCCAGCGGAGAAAGGGTGATATCATCCTGGCGATAGCTGTAATCTCCTGAAAGAAGACTGGAAGAAAGAATTCTGACGGGATTGCGGGTATACTTCCGGGCGACATCCATGGAACAGAGAATAACAGCAGCAGCCCCGTCTGAATTGGGGCAGCATTCCAGCAAAGTGATCGGATCGCAGATCATCCGGGAGTTGAGCACCGCTTCAATGGTAAATTCCTTTTTATACTGGGCAAACGGGTTCAGACAGCCATGGTGATGGTTTTTAACCGAGACCTGGGCAAAGTCCTCTTTGGTTGCTCCATTTTCTTCCATCTGCCGTCGGGCCAGCATCCCGAATACACCGGGCATGGTCAGACCCAGTTGACCGTTCAGGTCATCTTTTCCTGGCGGAATCAGCCTCCCGGCAATAGGACTGGTCGTCATCGACTCTGCACCAATGGCGATCCCGATATCATAGTGACCGGAAGCGATCTCTTTCCAGACGCCGCGGACCGCAGTGGATCCTCCCGAGCAGGCGTTCTCCACGTTGACCATTTCAATATTGGTAACGCCGATCTCCTTGAGAATATCCTGGCTGGTGCACATCAGGTCGAATAGTCGGGACCCGTATGCGACTTGAATCTCTTTTACATTGATGCCGGCATCTTCCACAGCAGCAAGAGCAGCATCCCGTCCCAATTCTGCGACAGAGATATCAGGCATTTTCCCGAATTTACTTTGCCCGACTCCCAAAACAGCAACTTCTCTCATCTCAATTTCCCCTGTTTGATTGGTTTGGTTCATTCTCACACATTGGTATGCCCGTGCAGGCGGATCATTCCGGCGTCCGGTCCAGAGAGGACTGGTCCGTTAGCTCATACAGGACCCCTTTTCCGCTTTTTGGATGAATAAATGCGACCCTGAAATCATCGTTCAAAACCTTGCCCACGATCTGCAGTCCCTTTGATTCGAGTTGGGCGCAGGTTGCTGCCACATCTTCGCAGAGAAGGGAAATATGATGCAGTCCGCCCCCTTTCGATTTCAGGAACCGTCCGACGGTCCCCTCCGGCGAGGTGGGCTCCATCAATTCCAGGCAATCGTTCCCGATTCTGACCAATGAAGAAATCTGCTGCATCTGCGGGATATCGATCCGCTTGATCTCTTCGGCCCCAAATGATTCACTGAGAAACGAGACCATCTCGTCAATATTTTCAACAACGATACCTAAATGGTTGATCCCTTTTATCATATTAGTTCTCCTGGAACGGTTTTGAAGACTGTATGGCGCTTGTCTCACTCTTTGTATGCCTTTTCAAAAATGTCCGCTGGCGTTTGTTTGGCTTTCAAGCTCCCTGGTTTCAGCCAGATGATTTGAGGCTCGATTTTGATCTCCCGTTTCATCGCCGCGATGATCTCTTTTTCCAGATTGCCCTGGCGCTCCCCTTTTAGCCCGGTTGCAGGTTCAAGCCTGATTTTTAGTGGCGAAACGACTCTGGGGGGTTTCTCTTCCAGAATGATGCGCAGATTTCCGGTGATCCGGGGCGTAAATTGCTGGATGACCCTTTTTATGTCATCCGGATAGACCATGATGCCTCTGACTTTAAGGATGTTATCGGTTCGACCCAGCATTTTGAAGCGAAAGCCAGTCTGTCCGCAGGGGCAGGGCTCAGTAAAGACCTTGTGAATATCGCCGAAGCTGTGTCGGAACAGGAGCATGCCGGATCCTTCCAGCACGGTGAGGACAGCTTCCCCCACCGCTCCGTCCTTCAGGGGAATCGGCTCCTTGGTGTCGGGATCGACCAGTTCATAGTAGCAGAGGTCCTCACTTAACCAGTGCATCCCTTGATACGTCTTGTGTCTGCACGAAAAACCCAGCCCGGCTCCCACATCAAAGACCGGACAGCCAAAAGCGTCTTCCAGTTTGGATTTAACTCTGGGAATCCCCACGCCGGGCTCTCCGCCACAGATCACCGCCTTAAATCCCAGCTCTCGCACGGACTTCCCCATGAGTGCCGGAGCTTCGTCAACCAGGCGCTCTGCCAGGGTCGGGTATGCGAAAAAAACCGTGCCCCGGAAAATCGCCTGTATCTGCAGGATCCGTTGCAGCTGAACGTCATTTCCGACTGGGATAATTGTCGCCCCCAGTTTTTGTAACCCGATGAGGCTGGGAACCCCTTCGATGGCCAATGATAACGGAAAACAATAAAGAATACGGTCATGGCTGCGTATCCCCGCTCGCCAGGAGCCACGAACCAGGGTCTCCCCCAGGGTCCCGTCAATGTCCTGCCGGGTGAGGGGATACAGCGCATGCAGACCCGAGCCGCCAATGGTGCCGGCCAGAAGATCGATCTGTTCGAGTTTGATGGGCAGGAGCTGGTCCAGAACAGCCATATAGTCATGATCATATTCCCCCAGAAGCCGTTTGAGCAGATCTGCGGTAAACAGCGGGACCTTGTCCTTGAATTCACGGAAGCCGGACAGTTTTTCCGGATTGAGTCCACTCTCCTGAAAGGCTCTCTGATAAAAGGGCGCATGGGCGTTCAGTCTGGCAAGGATGGCTTTCAGTTTGACCAGTTGTATCTGCCTTATTTCAAGCGAATTCAAGATCGGTTCATGCTTCATATCCCAATAGGGCCTGGCCATATCCACGGGTAACTCCTTTACAGTGATATCATCGGTTTCAGTGATGCAGGATGCGCTTTCAACCCAGCCACCGTTTCCGTCGCTTATAGTGCTTCACCTCCTTGAAACTCTTTATTTCTCCTGAGACATTCATGCCCAGATAAAACTCTTTGATATCCTCATTGTCTCTTAATTCCTGACCGGTTCCGGTGAGCACGATCCGGCCGTTTTCCAGCACGTAGCCATGATCGGCGATTCCCAGTGCCAGCCGGGCGTTCTGTTCCACGACCAGAAAGGTGACGTTCTCTTGCTTTCGCATCCGGTCAATAATCTCGAATATCTCGGCGACGACCAGCGGGGCCAGGCCCAGGGAGGGTTCGTCGAGAAGGATCAGTTTTGGCTTTGCCATCAAGCCCCTGCCAATGACCACCATTTGCTGCTGGCCGCCGGAGAGATAGCCGGAAATCAGGTTCTTCTTCTCTTTCAGGATAGGGAAATAGGCATACACTTTTTCCAGCATCTCGTTCATCTCCTGCCGTTTCAATTGGTTCGCTCCCACGATCAGGTTCTGTTCCACGGTCAGGTGCTCCAGTACGCGCCGTCCTTCCATGACCTGCACCAATCCGGACTTGACGATCTTTTGAGGGTCCTCTTCCTTGACCTCCCGGTCTTGAAATTTTATGCTGCCAGAGGTTACCTTCCCATCTTCAGAATGCAGCAAGCCGGAAATGGCCTTCAGGGTTGTGGTTTTTCCTGCGCCGTTTACCCCCAGGAGCGCAACCACGCTGCCTTCTGCAATCTCCATACTGATTCCCTTGAGAACCAGGATGACATCGCTGTAAATCACCTCTACATTATTGAGTTCGAGAAGCATGGCTTTTTCCTATGTTCCATGATGACAGCCAGACGGGCAGATTGAGCGGTGACGCCATCAACATTCAGCATGATTGCATCCATCCCCTTGTGCCGGATGGATATCTTTTAAAAAAAGTTGCAGTAAAACGCCCTTTTCCAAAGGGATAACCTGAAATACCGACCGTACGACGGATCTTAAATACGGCGCACAGTCGGTGAACCCTGCTCGACTACCACGGCTTGATATCACTCGGAATGGGATACCAACCGGGAACGGCCAGCTGGTAGCGGCCATTTTTGACAGTCCCGATTTGCAATTTGAGGTCTGTCAGAGTAAACGGGGCCTCTCTGGTGAAATGCTGGTCCGGCAGAATGCCCATCAACTCCTTTTCGGTGATGGTGCTGGAAAGCAGTGTATCATATACTGCCTGGCCGGTGATGTTATCGGCCCCCACTCTTTTGGCTGTATGCTCAATGCTTCGCACAAGCAGCATGGTCTGTGACAATCCCAGGATCCCGAAGGGGCTCCAGATGACATCGGGCAGTTTGTATTGCTTTTGCAGGTATTTAAAGAAATCATACGCCGGGCCCTCTTTCACCGAGGAATTGACAACCGCTCCCACCACATAGTGACCTTCCCAGGGGGCAAATGTCTTCATGGCGGCGCCCAGTGGCCAGATCGTATGGTGGGGAGAGCCGATGGTGGGAATGGATGTTCCAAACAGCTGCTGGGCGCGGATATAAGCCGCAGCCATGGCGCTGTTACCTGGTCCGAACACCACATCGGCCTTTTTTTCCATCACCGTGCGATACTGGCTGGAGATGTCAACAGGTTGGATCTCCATCCACTCCTTGGCGACAATGGTTGCCAAGCCTTTGGGTTCCAGGACTTCTTTCACGTATTTTTCAATGCCGTTCATCATATCAATATAGGCAATGGAGGCTTGCGTCGACATCAGCGCTACCCTGACGGGGCGTTTTTCCGGGTGCTGTTTGATAAAAAAATCCAGACCGGCAATCAACTCGTGGGCGTATGTGGGGCGGGGATGGAATATCCACTGGTCGGGCAGCCAGGCGAAACCATAAGCAGCAGGCGAATAGATAATCGGGACCTTGTCTTTTGGCAGTCGCTGTTGAAGTGCCGCCACATCGGGGCCTCCCAATCCTGCGACAACCACGGGTTTTTCAGCCAGGATGCCGGGCCACATGCTGGCAACCACGGTCGCGTCATAGCGGGTATCATAGTTCTTAAACTGGATTTCAATACCCAGTTGCTTCCCTTCAGTTTCATTCCACCACTTGCCAATGGCATCACCTGCAGGCAGTGTGATTTTCATCAGATTGGCATAGGGACCTGAAAAGTCACAGAACCGGGGCACCACCAATGTCCTGACCTTGGCCTGGGCACTGCTGAGCGCAATGAGTGCGAATATGACAAAACCAAAGACTGCCTTCAGAGTAAACCGTTTCATGTTGATCCTCCTTGTTGACGTTTGATGACGGAATTGAAACATTGGGAAAAAACCTACCTGCTTCTCTTTTCAAAGAAAACACTTGGAAATTATGGTCTTGCAGACAACAATCGATTCCGGATCCTGCAAAAATCCGGCATGTGCAAGGTTAATAGCGCTGGTCGATCAATCATTGGTATATCAGTGGGGGAATGGCCAGATACGAAAACTCTCCTTGATGATATTCCAGCGATGGACGAGGCCCCTCGGTTCAAATATGACAAACAGGATGATCACTGCTCCCAGCAGCATGTTCATCGATGCAAAGACAATATGACCACCGACCTGGGGAAGTGCATCGGCCAACTGGGGGCCCATGTGGGTCACAATCTCCTGCAGAATGCGGATGACAAAGGTGCCGATGATAGCCCCCAGGATTGACCCCATGCCGCCGACAATCAACATTCCCACGTACCAGACGGATAAAAACAGGGTAAACTGATCCACTTGAATATAACGGATATAATATGCCCACAACCCGCCGGCAATACCGGCATAAAAGCCGCCAATCAGAAATGCCACCATCTTGTAGGTCGTCACATCGATTCCGATGATCTCAGCGGCGTTGTCATTATCCCGGATCGCCACCAGCGCTCTGCCGGCTTTACTTCTCACCAGGTTCCAGGCGCCATAGACCATGATGATGGCCACGACCAGGATCAGATAGTACATGCGCATATCCGTATCGAACGAAAAATCACCGAATGAGGCCGGTTCCAGCTTCAACCCCGCGGACTGACCGAACCATTCCTTGGGCAGCTTCAGCATCACAAATGAAAAGATATACTGGGCGGCAATCGTTGTCAGCGCCATATAAAAACCCTTGATCCGTACTGCGGCAATACCGAATATGGAACCGAACAGCGCAGCTGCCACACCACCGAGGGGGATCGCAATCCAGAAGGGGAAGTCCAGATGCAGGGCCAGTGCCCCGCAGATGAATGCGCCGACGCCCATGAAGGCAGACTGACCGAGGTTGATCTGTCCTGAATAACCCGTGGTAATCTGCAGACCCACCACCGAGATCACCATGATACCAGCCACAATCAGAATGCCGGTCAGTCCTTCGTTACCGAAGAGGGGAAAGAGAAATAACCCCGTCAGCAAGGCCACCAGTCCCAGCCATTGGGGCCGTGTCCGGATATACGCCTGGTCCTGGGAATACGTCTCTGAAAAGACACTGCCTGGAAGAGTCATATGTCTAAACCTTGTCGATGGTTTTCCAGCCAAACAGACCGGAAGGACGAATTAAGAGGATAATGATCATGATGATAAAGGGGAACACCGTTGCCACTCCGCCCTGAAAAATCGGGTCCAGGAAGAAGGCGGCCACGCCGATGCAAACGCCGACGATGAGTCCGGCGATGACCAACCCGCCAATGGATTCCAGTCCGGCCAGCAGTGCAACCGGCAGGGCTGCGAACCCGATGTCCGAAGCCATAAAACTCATGCCCCGGCCGTTCAAAAAGATAATGGCCGCCAGAGTGGACAGCACCCCGCTGACCACCCAGGAGAGGGCTATTGATCGCTTGACGGTCAGTCCCAGGGAGAGGGCAATCTGATGGTCTTCCGCAACCGCTGTCATTTCCAGTCCCATGCGGGTGCGATTGAAAAACCGGGAGACAAGCAGGGCAATCACGATCGTCAAGCCCGCACCATAGACCAGAGCCCTGTCCAGGACGAAAGGGCCGATGATGATGGCCTGCATGGGAATAATAGCCGGAAAAAACCGTATTTCAGCTCCCCAGATCACCAGAATGGCTCCCCGGATGAAAATGAGCAGACCGATCGTGACCATCACCAGAGCAAAGAGTTCCTCACCGATAAGCGGTCTGAGCACGAATCGTTCAATCAACAACCCCAGCGCCATGCTGATGCCCAGGGCCAACAGCACAGACAACCAGAGCGGTAACTCCAGGGCCATACCAAAGGACCAGACCAGAAAGGCCCCGACGAGGACCATCTCCCCCTGGGCAAAATTAAACACCTTGCCCGAGCGATAGATGATGCTGAATCCCATGGCCACCAGGGCATACAGTAATCCGGTGAGGGCGCCGTTAATAATATGGGTAAAAAAACTGATCATGGTGGTTACTCCTTTGAAACGGGACAAATGGTCTGGTTGCTCCCAAGAGATGAGTTCGCTGCGCAGAGACGGCTGCAGCCGTTAAACCGAATTGACACGCACAACTGCGTTTAAAATACCGGTTTTTCCATCCTGATACTTTACCGGGATACTGGCTTCAAACGCCTCCTCACCGTTGTATATCGCAGTGATAAATCGTTCATATTTCTGTTCCAGAAACTTGCGTCGCAATTTCCGGGAACGGGTCAGTTCATCTTCATCCGGATCGAGTTCCTTGGGCAGGTTGATAAATCGTTTGACCTTGGACCCGTCTGCCAGGAAATAGTTGATGCGCTCAATTTCGGTCTTGATCAGTCTGCAGATTTCCGGATTCTGGGAAAGGTCGGTATAGGTGGTGTATCCGATGCGCTGTTTCTCCGCCCAGATCCCCAGAATATCCGCATCAATATTAATAAACGCCGAGACAAAGGGACGCTCCTCGTTTCCCAGTGTCATGACCTCTTTGATATAGGGGCTGAATCGCAACCGGGTCTCGATAAACTGCGGCGGATAACTGTGACCGGTGGAGAGGCGGCGCATATCACTGAGCCGGTCCAGGTAGACCACTTCGTTTTTGTCGGTGATGTTGACGGCGTCACCGGTGTGATACCAGCCGTCAACAACAGCCTCGGCCGTTGCTTCGGGTTTTTTGTAATACCCGTTAAACCCGGAACCCCCTTTGACCAGCAGTTCCCCTTTATCGCTGAATTTCCATTCCAGCGGGGATCCCAGTTTCGGGTGCACTCCGTACCAGCCGCCCACGGTCTCCAGGTCAAACGATGCCCCCTGGTGGGATGTCAGCAGTCCCATTTCGGTGGTACCAAAAACATTCCGCAGTTTGACACCCAGCGCGTGAAAAAAACGGAAAACATCGGGTGCCATGCCGGTGCCTCCGGAAACGGCCAGATAGTTCGCCTGTAGTCCCAGGTTATCCCGGAGATGGGACAGCACGGCCAGATCGGCCAGGGGATACACCAGCTGCCACGCCAGGGGGATCTTTTTCCCCTCCAGCCGGGCGATATTCACTTTTTTGCCCACTGCGATACCCATCTGGTAAATCTTCTGTCGGATGGGTCCCGCCTCCATCATCTTCGATTCCACAAGCGATGCCAGGTTCTCCCACTGTCTTGGACCCAGCATCAGGGCTTCGGCGCCAATTTCCCGGATATTCTGCTGCACGGTATCCGGTTCTTCTGGAAAATTGACCACAAAGGGAACCAGCAGTCCCAGTGTTAACCCGAACATCTGCTCCGTGGCCCAGGCCGGGGAGATATAGGAGAGATACTGGGTGTTCGCTTTCAGTTTCATGGAACCGGCCACCCGGAATGCCGTATCAAACAGGTTGTTGTGCGTCATCATGCACCCTTTGGGCAGTCCGGTGGTCCCGGAGGTGTAACTGAGGACAGCAATATCGGACCCCTTGCCAGCTCCGACCTCTTTTTCAAATGACCCCGGGAGCTTGTTGAAATAGTCTTCACCCAACCGCTGGACCTCATCCAGGGTCATCAGTTTCGGATGATCGTATTGCCACATCCCCCGATTGTCCCAATACACCACCTTGCGAATAGCCGGCAGAACTGTTTCCAGTTTCAGCACCTTATCAACCTGCTCCTGGTCTTCACAGATCACGATCACCGAGTCTGAATCCCCCAGGAGAAACTGCATCTGCTCCGAGGTCAGGTCCGGATAAAGGCAGGCCACTTTACCCCCGATGGCCTGGACCGCATATTCCGCCCAGAAAAGCTGGGGTTCGTTTTCCCCCACCAGGGCAACGGTATCGCCCCGTTTGATCCCCAGAGCAAGGAGTCCGCCCGCGATACTGCGCACCTGGGTCAGCACATTTTGCCAGGTGTAGCGCCGCCAGATACCGAAGTCCTTTCTACGGTGAAAAACGCGATCACGCCAGCGTCCGGCCTGAAACATCAGCAACTGGGGCAAGGTTTCAATGCCGTTATCCAGCAGATCCGAATAGTGTTGCCAGTTGCGTTCATATTGATTTGTCTTGGTCATCGTCTTCACTACTCCCCTAGATAGGCTTTGATAACTGCAGTATTCTGCTTGATCTCGGCGGGTGTGCCTTCTGCGATGATGTGTCCCCAGTCCAGAACATAGATCCTGTCGGCAATGTCCATCACAACCTGCATGTCGTGCTCAATAATTACCACGGGTATGTTTTTGGCCTCACGGATGTCGATAATAAACCGGGCCATATCCTCCTTTTCCTCCTGGTTCATGCCGGCCATGGGTTCATCCATCAGCAGAACGGTCGGTTCCATGGCCAGGGCCCGGCCGATATCAAGTCGTTTTCGCAGGCCATAACTGATCGAACCCACCAGTTGATGCCGGATATTTTTGATCTCCAGAAAATCGATGATCTCTTCCACTTTCTCCCGTTCCCGGATCTCCTCCCGCCAGGTCCAGGGGAAATAAAGAAAACTCTGCAGGAGATTTGATTTCAGATACCGATGACGTCCGGTCATGATGTTTTCAATCACTGTCAATCCTGGAAAAAGCTGAACCCCCTGGAATGTGCGTCCCACTCCCAGGGCCGCAACCCTGTGCGGCTTGTACCCGGTGATGTTGATATCCTGAAAAAATACCCCCCCTTCCTGGGGATGGTAATACCCGTTGATACAGTTCAGCAGGCTGCTTTTTCCGGCTCCGTTGGGCCCGATGATCGCCAGTATCTCATCGGTGCCGATGTTGATGCTGACATTGGTGAGCGCATCCACCCCTCCAAAACTGAGATTGATGTTCTCTGTCTTCATTAAGCATGCTGTCTCTTTCATAATTCATCCATTCAGTCCGCTGAGATTCTGAGGAACTGGTATTTTCGGTTTTCCGACAAAAAATGGTCCCGTTATGTTGCTTATCCAGTTAAACCGGCTGGGGCTTTCCATGTTCCGCCTTGACGGCTTCCCGGTCGATGGCGCCATCTGCCGTCCTGGGCAGACTGGAGACAAACACCACCTGCTGGGGTTTCTTGAAGCGGGCAATCTTTTCGGCCACGAACGCGATCAACTCGGGTGCTGTCAGGGATATCCCCGTTTCCAGGACACAAACAGCCTTGACCGCCTCTCCCCATTTCTTATCCGGTACCCCGATGACCGAGACCTCCCTGACACCGGGATGTTCCAGAATTGCCTGTTCAACCTCGGCCGGATACACATTCTCTCCACCAGGCTTGATCAATTCCTTTTCAGGCATCCGACCTTCGTAGAAAAGATATCCCTCTTCATCGAAACGCCCCCTGTCTCCCGTATGATGCCATCCGTCCCGGAAGGTGTAGGCATTATCCGTCTCCAGATTCCAATATCCCTGAAAGACCAGCGGCCCCCGGACGACGATTTCCCCTGATTGTCCACTCTCCATAATCCTGCCCAGAGGATCCATGATTTCCACTTCTGCCAGAAAGGCGGGTCTGCCGGCGGAGCCGGGTTTTTCGAAAAACGGGGCAAAGGTGACAAACCCGGAGGTCTCGGATTGACCAAAGGCAGTCCAGAAAACGCCACCCGTCGCCTCTTCATAGCGTTTGATCGTTTCAGGCATGTCCAGTCCTCCCAGCACCCGCAGACTGGAAAGATCATACCCCAGGGTTGTATTCTGATCGAGCAGCGTCGACAGCATCGGGGGGAACTCAATAAAAAGACTGACCCGGTCTTCCTGGATGTGTTTTAACGCGGCAACCGGATCAAACTTGGCCAGGATCAGGTTTTTGCCGCCAGCCTGCATGACATTGAGGGAAACCCCCAGTCCGGCCACATGAAAGAGGGGCAACATGCACAGATGGCAGTCCTGGGGAGACAACTGCCAGATCACCATGCCCTGGATATTGGCGAGAATCAGCCCCCGGTGGGTAAGGGTCGCCCCCCGCGGTCTTCCGGCAACGGCAGCAGTATGGATAATCACAAAGGGGTCATCGGCGCTGACGTCGGGCACCGCTCCGGAACCGTCCTGGGTCAGAAGATCGGTAAACGCAGCAAAGTCGCCACAAGCCGGGCCCATGTTGAAAACACTCAGCCGCCGATCTGTTTTCTTGAGCAGGGTTGTGGCCAGGGGGTGAAAATCCTCACTGACAAAGAGTATTTCAGGGGCGCCGTCCTGAATGATATACTCAACCTCTTCCGGTTGCAGACGCCAGTTGATGGGAAGCATGATGGCCCCCATTTTCGCAGCAGCACCATATAAATAGACAAATTCCAGATTATTTTGAGACAAAACAGCAATTCGATCCCCTTTTTTCAAGCCGGTGGCCAGCAATCCCGCTGTCAACCGATCGACCGTCGCCAGGAATGCCTGGTGTGAAATATGGTCTGTGCCGCAAATCCAGGCAGTCTGCTGCCGATGAATTCTGGCGTTTCGTTTTAAAATGCTGTACAGCGTATAGTCGTAGAGTCCCATGGTGTCTCGATCCTGGTTAATACGGGTGAATTCGTTCTGGTTATCAATGAAGCGTGAAACCGCCCTGTTCTGCCCAGACCGGGTCGACCTCAATGCCGTTCTGAATGTGACAGCCATTCTGCAGATTATGTGCCGGCCAGATCCTTTCGATGTCGGGAATTTCTATACGTGAGTCGTCAGGGACCATCCAGAGGGGGACTGAACCGCTTTCAGCAGCAGACCGAAATTGAGAAGCCTGAATAGATTTCCATCCTGTACTGGAAAAATATCGGTAGGGAAAACGGGTTTTTTATAAAAATGTCCATATATAGACAGAAACTGTTCATATGTGGACGCTCTCTCATGTGCAGTGGCAGTATCCTGTCCGGGACTGCCCCTGCGGGCAGCTTCAGCCCGGCTAAATAAAGAGAAATGGATATGGAAAATAAGGATTGATTTCTATATTAAACTCCTCTAAGACTATGAAAAACAGCACGACTTACCAAGGTGTCAATAATTGGACAGTGCAGTTTCTATATTATCTTCAACCATTCCTCAAAAGATGACAGGCACGAAAAAGGCTGCTGGCGATCAACCGCGATTTAGCAAGGCTGATATCCAACAGCGATATACCGGGATCCTGGCTGCGCTGGAAAAAAGCGACGTTGCCAGCGCATTCAGGCATACGATCCAGAGTCTTGCTCTGCTCAATACCTGGTCAGAGAACCCGGCCTCCCCATCCGACAACCCGGAAAGGGATCTGTTTATCACCGGCATGACATTAACCCTCTCCGACTGTTGTCTTCACTTTGGCCAGCAATGTCCTGAACTGGTGCTGCAACTGGAGAAGGCCAGTCAGCTGGCCGCCAGGTGGGGGGATAAACGATCCCAGGCGTTGTTAAACCTGCATCGGGGAAGAAACCTTTATCTGGCGGGAAAGGACGGTGAAGCCCTGGCGGCGCTGTCGCTTGGGGTGGAGTCGGTCAGGAAACTGGGGGATGCCGATATCCTGTCCCGAACCACGCTGTTTTTTGGTATCTACTACTTTATTCAGGGGCGGTTCAAGGAGGCCCTCGGCTATTTCGAACAGGCGAACCAGGTTTTTGAAACCCAGGATCCTGCAGCGTTGGCAGACCCCTATCTGCCTATTTTTCTGGGCTACTGTGCCACATACCTGGGCCAGTTTCATCGAGCTATCGGCAGCCTGGACTGCAATTGGCGTCTGGCCCAGGAACGTCCCTATCAGACGACTGCCACAACGATCCGGGCCGCACTGGGCACTGTGCTGCTGGTCGCCGGTAAAAAACAGGTGGCGGCCTTTCATCTGGAGAGTGCCCTCAAGGAAGCGGAGGAATCGGAAAATTCTCTGGCACGCTATCTGGCTGGTCAGGGAATGGCATTTCTGCATTTTGTTAAAGGGCAGCTGGAAAAATCATATCGACTCCTGGGCAAGAATGTTACCGAGGGCAGACAATTGGGTCTTTTTCCACAGTTTTTTTCCCCCTGGGCCCTGGAGATGGTCTTTGAATTTCAGCGCAAGGGAATGAAACCCATCACAGGCTTCAGTTTTGAACAACGGACCCAGGCGATCAGCAAGGCCTCCAATACCCAATTGCAGGGAATTGCGCTGCGTTTGCAGGCTACAGCATGTCATCGTCAGGATCCAAAGCGGGCTCTGGCCTGTCTGGCAGAAAGCGAAGCACTGCTGGTACAATCCGGTGATCCGCTGCAGCTGGCCAGGACGGTTCTGGAAATTGCCCGGGTCAAGCTGGACGAGGGAAATCAGGAGACTGCGCGCCGTCTTGCCCACAAGGCCTGGCTTAGTCTTGCGGGGTATGGGGAAGAGTTTTTCCCGGACGATCTGAGGAATCTTCTGGGAAACGGTGTTTTTCAGTTTGAAAACCGGACAGCCCAGGAGGCCTTTTTAAAACAATCCCTGGAAATAACCGAGAGTTTTGTGCCTGGAGAGGATCTGGAAGAGAGTCTCATCAAGATTGTCAGCGCCTGCAACCGAATGCTGGGAGCCGAACGGGGGGGGCTGTTCCGCTGGCGCACCGCTTCTGGTGCCGAGGTGCCTGAACTCTGGGCTGCTTCCAACCTGACCAGAAGCGAAGTGGGCAGTGATGATTTCTACCCCAGTCTTTCCATGATCAAAAAGGCATTTCGTGATCAAGAACCCCAGGTTATCCGGCCCGATTTCCCGGTCTATCGCTCAGCGGGTCATCAAGCTCGGGCTGTACTCTGTCTGCCCATTGAGCTGGACGGGGAGCTGACCACGATTCTATATCACGATAACTCCTATTTCAACGATTGTTTTGACCGTCTGGACGATTCACTGAAGGCACAAATCGTCAGACGGGTCAAAATCTATCTGCAGCGAGCCCTTCGTTTCAATCGGCTCGAAGCAGAAAAAGAACAGCTCAATGCTGTCAAATCCCTGCAGATGGATCATTTCCAGCAGGAGTCCTTCATCACTGAAAACCGGCAGATCCAGAAACTGCTGGTTCATGTGGACCAGGTGGCTGTCACCGACTCGGCGGTTTTGTTGATGGGGGAGACCGGTGTTGGAAAGGAGCTGATGGCCAGGCGACTCTATCAGATGAGCCCCCGCTATCCAGGATCCTTTGTGGTTGTTGATCTGACCAGTATACCGGAGTCCCTGCTGGAGAGTGAGCTTTTCGGTCACGAAAAAGGAGCCTTCACCGGAGCCAATCAACAAAAAAAGGGACGCATCGAATTTGCCCATCAGGGAACCCTGTTTATCGATGAACTGGGGGAAATCCCCAGGTCGATCCAGGTCAAACTGCTGCGTGTCCTGCAGGAAAAAACCTATATGCGGGTCGGGGGCACAACCCCTCTGTTCTCGGACTTCCGTCTGATCACAGCCACGAACCGGGACCTGGAAAAAGAGGTGGCTGCCGGTCGCTTTCGTGAGGATCTCTATTACCGGATCAGTGTTATTCCGTTCATCATCCCGCCCTTAAGAGATCGAGGCAATGACGTCATTCTTCTGACCCATCATTTTCTGGACCGATACACCAAAAAGTACAACCGGCGGGGTATTCGCCTGTCTGCTCAGGATGAAGCGATGATTAAAGCCTATCACTGGCCGGGGAATGTGCGGGAACTGAAAAACGTGATTGAAAAGGCGGTTATTTTATCGACTGACAACAAAGTCGATATTCAGCTCACCCCCAGTCGTGACTCAACCAGTCAGAACCCCTTTTCAGGCTTTCCCAGTATGGAAGAGGTTCAGCGTCGGTATATCCGGTTTGTGCTGGAAAAAACCGGACACCGCATCGACGGAGAGGGCGGCGCTGCGCACCTGCTGGGCATGAAACGCACCACACTCTACGCCAGGATGAAAAAACTGGGTCTTCGCTAAAGACAGGCACGGCACCGGTGTTGAAGGCCTGGACCCGTTTGGTTTTTGACGGTTTTTAAATTGCAGCCCCGGTTTTAAACATCGACATGAATCAAATAACCGACGGGTCACTTTCTATTTAATATTCGTATCTTTTAAGCAACAACCGGTCATTTTTTCGGTTGTTGTTTGAGAATTGAGGCGGGCTGTAGGCCCGTTGGAAAGCTATTCCGTTCAATTTCCGCTCAGCCTCGAATGTATTGTGTTTCAAGAACCTTGGCAGCCAGGGATGGCTTCCCGGAGCTCCAGGAGGATTCATGCGTTTCTTGAAACACAATACCTTTGGGGCGTATACAGGTGAATAGTCACTAATGTTCTTGTCTTAGGCCGGATAACTGTGATATTTTTGGCACTGTAGTATCAACTCAACCGGTTTTGTGCCTCAATCCTTTTTTGTGGAGTTGTCTTATGAATAAAAAGTATGTTGCTGTTTTGGTTGTCTTGATGTCACTGGGTCTGTTTGCGTCAACCCTGTCTGCCCAGGAGGATAGTGCCTATGTAGAATACAGACAGGCTTTGATGAAGTCGCTGGGAACCCAGATGGGTTCGATCGGGGCTATTCTGAAAAACCGACTGCCCATGAAGGAGAATATCGCCTCCCATGCCAGTATCATAGCCATTGAGAGTGAACTGCTGCCATCCGGTTTTGAAAAAGAGACCCTGGCTGGCAAAACCGAGGCTTCGCCAGCTGTCTGGCAACAGTGGGAACAGTTTAAAGCGGCAGCCATGGCGACCGGAAAAGAGAGCCAGAAACTGGCGGATGTCGCCGGCAGTGGTTCGATGGGGGATATCGCAGGTCAGATGAAAAACCTGGGAATGACGTGCGGGGGGTGTCACAAAGCCTTTCGTAAACCAAAATCCTGAGACTATGTTGTTAACATAAGTGAATGGTTCCGCACCAACAGTTCCGATTTTCAAGAAACGCATTCATTCTCCCTGGAGCTCCGGGAAGCCATCCCTGGCTTCCAAGGTTCTTGAAAACCGGTGCTTGGCAGGAAAAGTAAGGTTACGTTAACGGCATTGAGTCCTGAGATTGGAACGATAGACGATAAACAAGGTGGAGTTTTTCATGACATCAATTCACCCATCAAACCGGCACCGATTCTGGCCGTTATTACGCTGTTTCCTGGTCGGGGCCGCTTTTTGCCTGCCATTGAGTCTAACCACGGCCGCCGAAAAACAGCCGTTGAGTCGTGGTGAATTTGTTTTTCGTGCCACCGGCGGCTGCAGCTGCCATACTGATTTTCAGAACAAAGGCCAGCGACTGGCGGGGGGTAGATCCCTGAAAACACCGTATGGCCCGATTTACAGCAGCAACATCACGACGGACAAATCCACCGGGATTGGGAACTGGCAGGCGGCTGATTTTATCAGAGCCATGCAGCAGGGGGTCGGTCCTGGTGGAAAAAAGTTCTACTTTCTCGAAAAGCACTATTTCCCCGTCTTTCCCTACACCGCCTTCACAAAAATCCGGGAACCGGATCTGGTTGCCCTGTGGGAGTACCTGCAGACGGTACCCCCGGTTGTGGCCCGGAACAAACCCCATGACATGATGCCCCCCTTCGGGTGGCGGATCAATCTGATCGTCTGGAAATGGTTCAATTTCACCTCCGGGGAGTTTACGCCGAATCCTGCCCAGTCAGAGGAGTGGAACCAGGGGGCCTATCTCGTGAAAGCCATGGCGCACTGCGAGGAGTGTCACTCCCCCCGCAACCTGATGGGCGGACTCAAACACGATCAGCTGTTTATCGGTTCAAAGGACGGCCCGGAAGGGGAACTGGCCCCCAATATCACACCGGATAAAACCACCGGGATCGGAAACTGGAAACCCTCCGATCTGTCCTGGTTTCTGAAAACCGGGCAGAAACCGGATGGCGACTTTGCCTGGGGGTTGATGTCCGAAGTGATTTTCGAAGGCTACCAATTTCTGGATACCGCGGATCTGGATCACATCGTCCGCTATATCATGTCCCAAACCCCGGTGCAGCACAAAGTCCGGTAATACAAAAGCCGCCGCCTTCCCAGGGGGCGGTGATATTGATACGTGCTGGCTGATCCCCTTGAACTGCAGGTAAGTCTTGATCTTCCCGATACCGTAGGATACTTCACCGCCGAACAGCTGACAGGTGTGCTTGGGGTCCTTTCTGCCAGGTATGGGACAGGGAGTGAGATCCAAATCCTGCCGGATCCGCATGAATTCGTGAAACGGGTACTGCAGCTTACAGGAGGGAAAGCGCGTTTTCAAGCTTCTGCTTGACTTCCTTCGCCATGGGCAGCATATCCTCTCTGCCTGCTATGGCCAGCAATTTCACAGGATTGATGGTCGAGACGGCAAACTCGTTTTCACCTGTCTCCCGGACGGTCACATTGCATGGCAGCAGCAGCCCGAGATCGGGCTCCGCCAGCATCGCCCGGTGAGCGAATCCAGGATTGCAGGCTCCCAGGATGATCTGCCGGGGCACATCTACATCGATCTTCTTCTTGAGGGTGGTTTTTACATCAATTTCGGTCAATACGCCGAATCCCTCTGATTTCAAGGCATCCGTCGTTTTTGCGATCACATCATCGTAGTGACCTTTGACGGTTACACTGAGGCCATATTTGTTGGACGGCATCGGTCCGGTATCGGTCTGACCGGCACGCCGGTCCAGGTATGCCAGGATCTGGCCGCTGCCATTGACAACGGTACTGCCATCGACGAGCACGGGAACCTGCTGTTGACCACTGACTTTGATCAACGCCAGTCTCTCCGCCCCTGATTCCTCAACCGGTACGAGCAGTACCGGTTGTTTGAGCAGGTCGAGCTTTTTACGAACAATCTGACAATACGGGCAACTTTCCCGCTGGTACAACATCATGTTGTTTTTTGTTTCCACGTTGGTTCCTGAAAGGCTCGGTTGATAGGAATGGATTAAGCTGCCTGTGCAACGACGGTTCTCACCCTTCCAGGATCGGCACCAACAATGACCTCTTTTTGCTTTCCATTTTCAAACAGGATCATCGTCGGAATCCCCCTGACACCAAACTGGGAAGGGGTGATGCTGTTTTGATCCACGTTGAGCTTGGCAATGGTTACCTTGCCGACAAATTCATCTGCCAGATCTTCCAGAATGGGACCGATCATCTTGCAGGGGCCACACCAGTCCGCATAAAAATCCACCAATACCGGCTTGTCACTATTGATCACTTTTTCCTGAAATTCAGCATCCGATAAGTATACTACGTTTTTTCCAGCCATTTTTTCTCCTGATGTTGTTTTGTTGATTTTTCGTCTGCCATTCTGGCAGTAGATTGTTAATCATCGATTTGAATCTGATGCCTTTCTATATTGCACCCGGTGTGCCATTTGTAAAAATATTAAAAAAGTATAAAAATAACAGTATGATAAAAAAGTAGAAGATTCAATTCATAAAAAACCAGGCCCATGGAACGGTTTCAGATCGGTATAGTAACGTTAGGGTAACGTTACTATACCGGGACTATACCGGGACAGAAAACCCCCGCCCCGGTCAATGCCGGAAAGGCCCGGTGGTCTGTTTGGGGGCAGTGCAGAAAAAAACAGGAAAGTCTACGCAAATGGATCGGAGTTATGGGGGTTATGGTTCAATACGCTGGAAACCATGAGGTTGTTTAACAGCTCCACGGATGGTGGCGACGGCCTTAACCCCCGCTGAGTTTGACCTTGAAGCCCATGCTACTCAGGACTTCAAGAAGCGTATCCCGCTGATCTCCCTGTATCTCAATGGTGCTGTTTTTCAGGGTTCCGCCGGTACCGCATTTCTGCTTCAGCTGTTTGGCCAGCTGTTTGAGTTCGGCCTGGGGCAGGGGCAGGCCGCGGACCACCGTCACCCCTTTGCCTTTGCGGCCCTTTGTTTCGCGGCTGAGCCTGACAATCCCGTCCCCGGCAGGGAGGGCGTCGTTTTTCCCGCAGCGGCAGGTGGCCACCGGATTGCCACACAGGGGGCACATCGTTCCCTGATCGGTTGAGTAGACGACGCCCAGGTCTTTTTTGCTTTTGGCCACGGTGATGGGTCTCTTTAATTCCGTCTTGTGTCGAATTTAAGCATCGATCTTGACCGGCTTGGGCTTGATCAGAAAGGCCGGCTGGGTTCGTTTTGAGTATTCAAATCCCTCGGCTGTCTGGTTGGAGCCATACCGTTGTTCCAGCTCTGCCATGGGACCGTAGTCCAGAGCCCGGGTCGGACAGGATTCGACACAGATAGGGCCCTTTCCGGTCTGCAGACGATCCAGACAGAAGTCGCACTTCCGCATTTTTCCATTCTGGCCGGCCTCGAACTGGGGAACATCGTACGGGCAGACCTTGAGACACTTTTCCCCGCACGCTTCCCTGCCGATACACAGCTCCCCGTTGACCACCACGATACCGTTCTCTGCCAGTTTGGTGATCGCCGCGGTGGGACAGACCTTCGCACAGGCCGGTTCGATACAGTGATAGCAGGGAGTGAGCATATAGCTGGCGAATACATTGGGACAGATCCCTTTTTCGATATAGTCGATCCGGATCCAGTGTTCGGTCCAGGCCGGGAGATCATTCCAGTCCTTGCAGGCTACCTGGCAGGTCGCACAGCCGGTGCAGCGGGTTTGATCAAGATAAAAGGCTGTTTGCATGGCTATTCTCCCTCCTTGGCTTTTTCAACTTCCACCAGCGCTGTTTTCAGAACGGATGCGCCACCGCCGGAGTGCTCATCCAGGGTCAGGACATTCACGCACCCCCCGCGACAGACCCCGTTTTCGTCGGGGTCGTACCAGGCGCCCTCGAAAATGGCCACCACCCCGTGCACGATCTTCTCGGTGACAACCGCGGCGATAAACAAAATACCCCGGCCGTTAAAGACATAAACCGGATCGTTGTTCCGGATCTCCCTGGGCTCAGCATCCCGGGGATTGATCCAGACCGTATGGGGATGGGTCTCCTTCAGCCAGTCCACTTTGTACAGCTCGGAATGCACCCGGTTGCGCGGGTGAGGTGTCAGCAGCTGCAGGGGATACTGGGCGGTCAGGGGATCGTTGTGATCCTCCTGTGACGGCAGGTATTTTGGAATGGGGGGGGTCAGCGGGTTGTTGGTGTCCGCCAGCCGCTGGGAGAAGATTTCGATCTTCCCGGACGGTGTTGGAAAGGGGTTGTTTTCGGGATCTTCGATCTCCTTTTTGAAAGCGATGATGGGCTCGTCCAGTTTGACCCGGTGGATGCCCTCTTCCCTGAATTTGTCATAGTCCTTGATCTGCGGGCCGGTCTCCGGATTGAGTTCCACAAACATTTTCAGCCATTCCGACTCGGTATAGGGATTGAAATCCGCAAATCCCAGTTTATCCGCCAGGGCGCAGGCAATCTCCCAGTCGGACCGGCACTCCCCGATCGGCTCAATGGCCTTGTTGATGGCGGTGTAGTATGGACCGGAGGGCCAGGGGCGGGTGAGATCGTTCTTCTCCGCAATGCTGGTGACCGGCAGGACGATGTCGGCGTAGCGGGCCGTCGGTGTCATGAACAGTTCCGATATGATCATGAAATCGAGAGATTTCAGGGCTTCAGCATTTTTATTGGTGTTTCCCAACTGGTTCAGGTAGTTGTTGGCAACAAACCAGGCCAGCTTGATATCGGCGGGGTAGCCGCCCTGTTTGCCTTTCAGAATCGCATCGAACATCTTGTTGGTGTGAAACCGTTTCTTGAGCCGCAGATCCAGATCCAGCGTGCCCCGGACAGATTTTCCCCCCGCTTCCACCGGGTTTTTCAGCGGTGGGATACCGGAACTGCGGAACATGTGCCCCACCGGGATGCCCATCAGGCCGCCGCCGGCACCACCGCCGGCTTTGCCAACGTTTCCGGTCATGGCACAGAGGGTCATGGCACTGCGCACGTACTGTTCTCCGGTTGCACTGCGGGCCGGTCCCTGGCAGTCCATGAGGGTGGCCGGTTTGGTGGTGGCATAGTCCCGGGCGAGATCGATAATGGTCTGTTCGGGGACTCCGGTGATGTCGGCCGCCCAGGCCGGTGTTTTCTCCACACCGTCTTCGTCACCCAGGACGTAATCCCGATACTTGTCGAATCCAACCGTATATTTGTCGAGAAACGGCTGATCCTGCAGGTTTTCGCGAATCATCACCTGGGCCATGGCGGCCATCATCGCCGCATCGGTGCCGGGTCGGATGGGGACCCACTGATCGGCCAGCAGGCTGCCGGAATCGTTATAGCGGGGATCCACGCAGATGACCCGGGCGCCGTTCTCTTTCGCCTTGATCAGGTGGTACATGGTATTGGTCCCGGATATCATTCTGGCGGGGTCCCAGCCCCAGAGAATGATCAATCTGGAGTTGAGCAGATCATCGCGGCTGTGTCCCACCATGACACTGCCGTACTGTGTCATGACGGCCCAGACCGCCCCTTCCGAGGAGACGTTGCCATAGTGGGTCGTATAACCGCCAAAGAGGGACATCAGCTTGACCAGGCCACCCGCACCGTGCAGGGCGCCCAGGTATCCACCGCTCAGGGCCATGAAAATGCTCTCATTGCCATAGGTCTCTTTGACATGGGTCAGCTTTTCAACGATGGTATCCAGGGCTTCGTCCCAGGAGATGCGCTCAAATTCGCCCTTTCCCTTTTCCCCGACTCGTTTCAGGGGGTACTGCAGCCGTTCTGCGTGATGGACGTACTTCCGCAGCGCCCGACATCTCAGGCAGGCTCTCAATTGCTCCGGTTCCGGCGCGTCGTCCCCTTCGATGGTGACAATTTCACCGTTTACCACTTTCAGTCGCAACGGGCATCGCCCCCCGCAATCGAACGCCGAGGTCGTTCTCACGATTCTGGCTTGTTCTTCGGTTCTTCCGGCCGCCTCACTCCCCATAGTTTTCTCCAGCAGGTGCTTGTTCGGTTGGTTCCAGTTGTGTTTGAAGCCTACAGAATAATCCAGTCCGGTACCTATTCAGTGCTTTTTCCGGGTTAACAGGGTCTTGACCTGCATGTGCATAACCGCCCTCAGAGGCAGGCATGATCGAAGCTGCGAGCCTCGCTTCTCACCTGCCGGGAATGAGTTCAATTATATACTGGTCTCGACCTATTAGCGCCATGCAGCTGAATAGGTGCCAAATCCGTTTTTTGAACCTGTATCCTACGCAGATCGGGGCAATCTGACAAGATTCCAGTGCTGGTTTTTCAGGACTGATTTGTTCTATTTTTGTAAGTCCTGTTATGATTGGCTTTGGGAGGAAAACCTGATGACTTGTTGAGAATCCAGCTTTCAGAGAACGCCTCATCCCCGCGAAGGCCTGGATCCAGGTGTATTTTCTTGTTTACACATCTGGACTCCCGCCTCCGCGGGAAGTCATATTATGGACCAGGACAAATCAGTCCTGGCTGGTTTTTAGAGGAATTTGAAGGATCTGTCCCAGGCTTGCGGGGCGGCGCTTGAGCCCATCGGGGGAGTGGATCGGACATCAGCGGACCGAGCACGCAAAACCCTGCCGTTGCGTGAGCACTGAAATAATATGAAGGTACCCATCAGGACCGGATATCTACTTCATGGAATCGATGTGCTTGATCGCATAATTTCTGACACTGGTGATATGCTGGCGCATCAGCTCTTCAGCCCTGGCGACATCTTTCTGTTCGATGGCATCCAGGATGGTATAGTGCTCATTGACCGTTTTTTTGGCGCGATTGGGAATCACCACTGTCCGGATACGGATAAACCGCAGATGGGTGTTGATGTTTGACATGAAGTTCTGCAGCATCGTATTTCTGCTGGCTGCCAGGAGGATATCGTGGAACTTCTCATCGGCGTGGGTAAACTTGATGAGATGTTCGGGCGCGTCCGGTGTGTCCCTGATGTTATCAAGGGATGCTCTCAGTTGTCCCAGGACCTTCTTGGTCATGTTCTCGGCTGCCAGGCGGGTGACCAGGCCTTCAAGGACCTCCCGGATCTGCAGCACTTCAATAATGGTGGTTTGCGACAGTTCGCTGACAAAAGCCCCCCGTCGCGGGATGATCTTGACAATGCCTTCGTTATCTAAACGGCAAAGGGCCTCCCGGAGCGGCGTTCGGCTGACACCAATCTGTTTTGAAAGGTCATCTTCGACTATTTTCTCCCCGGGGTTGATGTCCCGGCGTAAAATCATATCCCTGATAATTTCATAAATCTGATCCCTGAGATTCACACTTTCAATAATTCCGCTCATCTGTCCTCTGATTCAGCTGCATGTCAAAAACCTCCGCCAAAAAAAATGATCCTGAAATCCCATGGCAAGCCTGCAGTCCGGACCTCTCTTTCTCGCACCCATGCCCCTGATGGCTCAGGATTTGGCCATTTCCATGCTGAATAAACGTCCGGGCTGACCTGTTAAGAGTGACAAATCTCAGCCAAGATGACAATCCAAGTTTCCCTGCCAGGGGTTTGCCGGGTCAACTTTTCTGCTCATCAGGGGATCTGAATCTGGTGACCGGGTTTCCAGAGGGGGGGTCGCTCAGATTGTCGTCAGAAGTCGCAACCCGATCAGGAAAACCAGGACAAGGGTTATCGTTCTAAATAACCGGGCAGCGATCCTTTTATTGAGGTGGTTGCCCAGAACGCCCCCCAGGATGATCAACGGTGACAAGCACCCTACCAGAACCAGAATGTCCCGGTTCAGTATTCCAATCCTGTAGTATGTCAAGACTTTGAAAAAATTAATCGTGGCAAAAAACAACACCAGCGTCCCGACAAATCGCCGGCTGCTGCGCTGCTGAGAAATCAGGTAGACGGACATCACCATGCCGCCGGCATGAATAAGCGTGCTGGCAGTGCCACCGGCAAACCCGAACAGGATTGTCAGGAGTCGTCTGTAGATCTGATGGACGGCTTTAAAATCCGGCCTGTTGCTTGAAACACCGCCTGCTATCCCGGTTCGAAACAGGTTATAGATGGAAAAGACCACTGCCGTGACCCCCACTGCGATTTTAAAAACGTCACCGGGAACCAGCGCAATCAGAACCCCCCCCAGCACAACACCCCCCACTGCCGGCGGGAGTAGAAAGAGCAATTCCTCTCTGTCCCACTCCTGCCAGTAGCTCCTGACACCAACCAGGTCTGAGACCAGCATGGCCGGCGCACCCAGGGCCAGGGCCAGTTTCGGGGGCAGGACCAGGGAGAGCAGCGGTAGCAGAAAAATCCCGGCGCCGATGCCCACTGAGTTCTTGATGATTGCAGATCCGATAACCGCTGCGGAAATGACCAGAAGCTGACCGTACTCCATCCGGGAGATACCCCTTGTGTAAAATGTGCCTGTGCTTTCGAACCCGGGCCATGACCAGGGTCCCCCCTTTTTAGATAATCCCTTCTGATTTCAGCCTGACTAGCTCCTCCCGGGAGATGCCCAGGATACTGCTGTAAACCTCTTCACTATGCTGGCCCGGGTAGGGTGCCGGAACCTTCAGGTCCGACTTGAGTCGGGAGAATTTGATGGGAAACCCGGCCGCCTTGAGACCCGTGCTGCCGCTGACCGGATGGACCACGTCCTGGACCATCTCCCGGTGCTGCAGTTGGGGGCTCTTCAGGATCTGGTCAAAATCCGCAATGATTTCACAGGGTACCTTCTTGCTGTTCATACGGTTAACCACGGTCTCCCTGGACAAATCCCGGATCCACTCCCCGATGATCCCTTCAACATCATCCGCGTGTTTATAGCGACCCTGCTGGTCCCTGAACCGGGGATCCTCCTTGAGATCCTCCCGCTCAATCGCCTCCAGAAACGAATGCCACTGGGTATTGTTGGCCACGCAGATGACCACCCACCCGTCCCGGGCCTGATATGAATTCCAGGGCGCGAGCCGGGTCAGGCGATTGCCGCTCCTGACCGGGATCCCTCTGGATATATTGTAGTCGACGGCTTCGTCTGTGCACATGGAAAAACAGGCATCGTTCATGGCGATATCGATCTTTTCCCCCCTGCCTGTTTTTTGCCGGGAGACCAGGGCTGCCAGAATGCCGATCACGGCGTACTGGGATGCCAGCATATCGCCGATCCAGGCGCCGCATCGAACAGGGGGCCCATCGGAGAAACCGGTCAATTCCATGATACCGCTGGTCGCCTGTACCGTGAGGTCAAATGCCGGGCGGTCCCGCAGCGGTCCGTCCTGGCCGTATCCGGAAATGGAGCAGTAGATGATGCCCGGGTTGATCGCGGCCAGGCTCTCGTAATCCAGTCCCAGCCGATCCATTGCCCCCGGTGTGAAATTCTCCAGGACAATATCGCTTTTTTCGATCAGCTGCCGGATCATCGCTTTGCCCTCTTCTTTCTGCATATTGAGAAAGACGCTTTTTTTATTGCGGTTTCGTTTCAGATACAGGAGCGACATGTCCACCTCCTCCTTCTTCTCGAAACTGATCCCCTGGGGGCCGGCGAAAGGAGGATTCCAGCGGCAGGGGTCTCCGATGCCCGGGCGCTCGACCTTGATGACCTCTGCACCCAGGGCCGCCAGGTTCATACTTGAAAAAGGTCCTGACAGATATGCGGTTAAATCAACCACCCTGATTCCTTCCAGATGTTTTTCCATTCGATGCTCCTATAAATACATTACCAGCCTCGGTATTGACCCATCCCGACTGCTGACAACCTGATTTCAGAACAAAACGGGGGTCAATCCGGTCACTTTCTTTCAACAATGGCGCAGATGCCCAGGCCACCTCCACCGCAGATGGTTACCAGTCCGTATTGAACCTGCCGCCGGATCATTTCATAGATTAAGGTTGTCAGGCGGATAGAGCCGGTGGCACCGATGGGATGGCCAAGTGAAATGCCGGAACCGTTCACATTGACCTTCTGCGCCAGGTCCTGATCCCGGATCCCCATCAGTTTGGCGTCTGCCAGCGTCTGTGCGGCAAAGGCCTCCTGGATTTCAATCAGATCCATGTCCTCAATGGCAAGACCGGCCCTTTCCAGGGCTCTATTCACCGCTGCCGGAACGGCCGGGTAGGTGAGCGTTGGATCCGCGCCGGCCACCCCGAATGACCTCAGATAGACCAGGGGTTTAATCCCCCTTGCGGCAGCCAGCTCGGGTGTTGTGAGTACCAGCGCCGCTGCGCCGTCATTCTCGCTGGAAGAGTTGCCCGCCGTACAGATCCCGTCTGCATACACGGTTCGCAGACTGGCCAGTTTCTCCAGGGTCGTGTCCCTGCGGGGGGTCTCGTCCGTATCAAAGAGGTGTTCGGTTTTTTTCTGCCGGATGGTGACCGGGACGATCTCATCGTCAAAAGCGTGCGCTTCAATGGCCCTGATCGCTTTCTGGTGGGATTCCCAGGCCCACTGATCCGCCTCGGCACGGGTTATCCCTTCGTCTCTGGCGGCGGTTTCCGCCCAGGTCATCATGGAGTTGAGCTCTCCAAAACGCTCGATGGGCTGATGCCGCGGTCGTCCCCGCTGGATGCGGTCATAAAAGGGGAGTCCCCAAAGCGCCAGGCTGCCGTGTTGCCGGGGAGAAAATCCCCATTTCGGATCGGTGGTCCCGCCCACGCCCCATTTCAGAAAATCACCGGGGATATAGAATTCGGCGCGGCTCATACTTTCAGCCCCACCGGCGATCATCAGCGACGCATTGCCGGTCTGGATCTGCATGGCGGCATCCCAGACGGACTGGAGACCGGAGCAGCAGCGCCGGTCAATGGTATATCCGGGGATTTCAACGGGCCAGCCCGCCTCCAGCAGCGCCAGTCTGGCCAGGTTCGGGGACTCCCCGTTGGCAAATGATTGTCCCAGGATCACGTCATTGATCTCCTCCGGCTTGACACCCGCCTGACTCACCGCAGCAGCCAGTACCGTGGCGGCCAGTTTCTCCACCGCGATATCCCGCAGCGAGCCGCAATATGCCCCAATCGGGGTCCTTTTTGCGCTGATAACGACAACCTCTTTCATTGTTTCACCTCCGTTGATACTGAGCCGTTGCAGACCGGAAAACAGTCCTGCCACCGCTGTCTGGTGCCACCGCTGTCTGGTGCCAGGGCGGGATGACTGTTTGACGGGTCTGTCACGGCAGGTTTGGACCTGTTGCCAGGTCCGTTATTTCCTGATGGTTAACGAAAAACCCTTTTTCTGAACCGAAACCAGACTGAAATCATGTCGTGCGGTTAATTCCTGTATCAGTGCCATCACCGGTTTATCACCCCTGGGGTAGCTGACGGGGATCGGCCCTGCGGCCAGGGTGGCCTCAATATGCTCTTCCGGAAACAGAATCCGCAGCAACAGCTCATCATCTGAAATTCCGGGCCGGCCAATCTCCTTTCTCAACTCCGTTATGGAAGGCTGTGGCTGGACCCAGTTCAGAAACTTCCTGCCCTCGGGGGTCCGGGTAATCCTGTCCAGAACGTTTTCATCAACCGGTGCTGGTGTCTGGCCATAATGTCCCAGAACGTAACGGGCACCCTCCTCGGTGGTGGTTTTGTATCGTTCCCCGGTGAGAACGTTCAGCACGGCCTGGGTTCCCACGATCTGCGAAAACGGGGTGATCATGACCGGATACCCCCACTCCTCGCGAATGATACTGATTTCGTCCAGCACCTCCTCCAGCCGATGCGCCATCTTCCGCTGGGAAAGCATGAATGACAGGTTGGAAATCATGCCGCCGGGGACCTGGTGGACATATTGAAATGCATCATATTCGGCTGGGACGCCCAGCGGCTGGTTCTCCCTGCCGGCAACATACCGGAAATGGTCAGATACGGCCTTGACGGCCTCCAGGTCGATCTCCGTCCGGTACCCCAACCGGTTGAGGTTCATGATCATATTCTCGGTTGAGGGATGGGAAGGACCGTTGGCCAGGGGGGACGCACAGGTGTATATGGTATCGACCCCCAGTTTGACGGAATCCAGGCAACAGAGTGGTGCCAGGCCGGTGGTGCAGTGGGAATGCATCTCCAGCGATCTGCCTCCGATCTGCTGTTTGATGGTGGGTACCAGTGTCTGAATCCGTTCCGGTGTCAGCAGACCGATGGAGTCCTTGATCATGACGATGTCCGGATCGAGCAGCGAGATCATATCGGCTGTTTTCTGACGGTAAAACCCATCGGTGTGGACCGGGCTGAGTGAATAGACAAGGGGCACCATCACCTTTATACCGGCCTTCTTGGCAACGGCCACCGAAGTGGCCAGGTTGTTCCAGTCGTGGAGGGCATCAAAGATCATCAGCTGTTCAATCCCGTTGGCCGCACAGCGCTGAATCCAGAGCTCTATCACGGCATCGGGCACGATATTGAAACTGGTCAGGGATCTGCTGCGGATCAGCGCGCGCAGCGGTGTGACCGGGGTTGCTTCGTTCAACAGCCGGATTCTTTCCCAGGGATCTTCCCGCAGGTACCGCAGACAGGCATCGAAATGAACCGTACCCATCAGTTCGATGGCTCTAAACCCTGCCCGGTCCAGCAACGGTGCGACGGGCAGCATGTGGGCCGTTCTCATACGGGTTGCCCAGAGACTCTGATGACCGTCCCGTAATGTGCTTTCAACAAATTGAATGGTTTTCATTCTCTATCTGCTCCTCTGCCAATAGGTTTTCAACCCAGCGGGTGTTGATATTGCCCCGTAAATAGTCTGCCCTGGTCATGATCATGCTGTGAAAGGGGATATTGGTCTCCAGCCCCTCAACAAAAAACCGGTCGAGGGCCCCTTTCATCCGCCCGATCGCTTCACTGCGGTCACGGCCGGTCGTAATGATTTTTGCCAGGAGAGAATCGTAAAAGGGAGGTACAAAATACCCCGGAAAACAGTGACTGTCGATACGGATGCCATCGCCTGACGGCGGTTCCCACCGGGTCAGCAGACCCGGGCTGGGCATAAACCCCCGCTGTGGCGATTCGGCATTGATGCGGCACTCGATGGCGTGACCCTTCAGCCGGATATCCCCCTGCTTGAAACTGAGGGGGTGTCCGGCGGCAATCCGGAACTGTTCCCGGACCAGGTCTGTTCCGGTCACCATTTCGGTGACCGGATGCTCCACCTGGATCCGGGTGTTCATCTCCAGGAAATAGAACCGGTTCTGATCCCGGTCCAGGATAAACTCCACGGTCCCGGCGTTCTCATAGTGGATATGCCGGGCGATTGCCAGGGCCGCCTGGCAGACATGTTCCCGGGTCTCCGGGGTGACGGCCGTGGAGGGGGCCTCTTCGACCAGTTTCTGATACCGCCGCTGCAGGGAGCAGTCCCTTTCGAACAGATGAACGGCGTTTCCCTGCGCATCTCCCATGACCTGCACCTCAATGTGACGGGCGTTGGCAATCAGTTTCTCCATATAGAGTCGTTCGTCCCCGAAGGCCGAGCGGGCTTCGGCCGAAGCTTCATTGAAAATCCGGGGCATCTCTGATGGCCCCGGCACGATCTTCATCCCCTTCCCGCCGCCACCTGCCGATGCTTTGAGCAGCACCGGGTAACCGATTGTCTCGGCCGCCTGCAGCGCATCCCTGGGGGTGTCAATCTGCTCCGATCCCGGAATCATCGGGATCCCGACCGCTGCGGCTACCTGCCGGGCCACGAGTTTGTCGCCCATCTGGTGGATGTTCTCGGCACGGGGTCCAATAAAAATCAGATTGTGTCGGGCACAGGCCTCGGGAAACCGGGGTTGCTCGGCCAGGAAGCCATATCCGGGGTGAATGGCATCGGCCCCGGTTCCCAGTGCGGCGGTAATGAGGGTGTCGATCTTCAGGTAGCTTTGCGCTGCCGGCGGGGGGCCGATACAGATGCTTCTGTCCGCCATTTTTGCCGGCAGACTCTCCCTGTCCGCCTGGGATACTGCCAGTACGGTTTCAATTCCGATTTCGCGACAGGCCCGGATAATACGGACAGCAATCTCTCCCCGGTTCGCGATGAATACCCTGGAGATCCGTTTCATACGGATTTAACCTCCCCGGAAACCTTCCCCTGATCCGTTTCTTCCACCCAGAAGAGTGTCTGATCGAATTCCACCAGCTCTCCGTCCTGTACACACACCTCTGCAATCCGGCCCTCGAGACCCGCCTTGATGGAACTGAACAGTTTCATGACTTCGATGATGCAGACCGTATCCTCTGCTGTCACGGTTTGTCCCACTTCGACAAAAGGGGGATCCCCGGGTTTCGGACTCCTGTAGAAAGTGCCCAGCATGGAGGCCCGGATGGCGGTCAATCCCTCCCGACTGCCAGTCATCGGCGGGCCATCCACCGGGGCGGTCTCTCTTTTCTTGGCAACCTCAACAGCAGCGGGGGCGGTTGCAGATGGCGTCTCTGTATACTTGACCGGGGTCTGCGCAGATGACGGGCTCAGCCCTGCTGACCGCTTCACGGTCAGTTTCAGGTCCCCCATCTCCAGGTGCAGTTCATCCATGTGGGAGGCCTCGACCATTTTCAGAATCTGAATAACATCTGCCTGACTGATTGAATCCATAGAGGGTTTCTCCAGATAGGGTTTTAATTCGGGTTTGCGAAAGGATCCGTCATTCCCCGGGTTGCAGGGTAGGCGTCGGACCCCTTTTTCCGGTGATCCGGGTGTTCATGGTCTAGACCGAGCCGAAGATCAGTTTTGGAATAAACAGGCTTAGCCATGGGAAATAGGTGATCAGGATCAGGGCTACGCCAATCACGATCATGAAGGGAACGGAGGCCTTCATGACTTCATATAGGGATAACCCGGTCAATGAACTGCCGACATAAAGATTGAATCCAACCGGGGGCGTGATCAGGCCGATCTCCAGGTTCATGGTGACGATAATTCCCAGGTGAATCAGGTTGATCCCCAACGCAGACCCCAGGGTCACGATGAGGGGGGTAAAGATCAGCATGATCGACGAGGGGTCCATAAAATCGCCGGCAAAGAAAAGGATCACGTTGATCAGCAGCAGAAAGGTCAAAGGGCCGATCCCGGTGTCCAGCATCATCTGCGTGAGGACGTCCGGTACCCGGTGAAACGAAAGCAGAAAAGCAAATGAATAGGCAAAGGCCAGAATGATCAGGATCATGGCCGACATTTCAGCCGATTTGATAAAAATATCGGGCAGGTCCCTGATTTTCAACTCCTTGTAGACAAAGAACCCCATGAACAGTCCCAGAAATGTAGCCAGCACTGCTGCTTCGGTTGGGGTGACGATACCGCCGTAGATGCCGCCCAGAATCATCGCCGGGACCAGCAAGGCAGAACCGTTGCGGACAAAGACACTGATTTTTTGACGGGTGCTCAAACGCGGTGATCTGGGATAGCCGCGACGTTTGGCGACAATATGAACATAGGCCATCAGCAGTACCGTTAACACAAAACCCGGCATCATTCCGGCCGCAAACAGCTTTCCGATCGAGACATCTGCGAGCACACCGAAAATGATCATCAGGATGCTGGGTGGAATCAGAATACCCAGTGAACCGGAACAGGAAATCAAGGCTGTCGCAAATTTTCTGTCATATCCTTCCTTGATCATGCCCGGCAGCACGATGGTGCCGATGGAAACCACCGTCGCCACGCTGGAACCTGAAATAGCAGCAAAAATGGCGCAGGACAGGACGCCGGCCATGCCCAGCCCGCCCGTGACCCCGGCAGTTAACGCTTCGGAAAAAATGAGCAGTCTCCTGGCGATTCCGGCGCTGGCCATGATGTTACTGGCCAGGATGAAGAAGGGGACTGCCAGCAGGGCATAATTGTCGAGGGCGCCATAGATGTTCTGACCGATAAAACAGAGATCCATATCGGTGAAAAAGATCAGGCAGGCCGTG
>Ga0180009_10001085_pt1 | contig 34220 bp, 28 predicted proteins | sample OS_PC_MetaG_FD_123537 | JGI IMG/M metagenome (GOLD analysis project Ga0180009, IMG submission 123537) | Groundwater microbial communities from the Aspo Hard Rock Laboratory (HRL) deep subsurface site, Sweden - OS_PC_MetaG | ecosystem: Environmental > Aquatic > Deep subsurface > Groundwater... | reverse complement strand
GTTTATCGGGTGATTGTGTTTCCGAGAGAAGAGTTGTGCAGTTTGTCTTCTCAAATGCGCCGGGCAGCGATTTCGATTCCTTTCTGGTTGAAAAATACTTCAGCCTTCAGTCTTCAGCCTAAACACCTTCTAGGAGCACATGACATATGGGAAACGGGTTACGTATCTCTTCGACTATACGTTGTGATGTACTGATTATCGGTGCTGGTGGTGCTGGTCTTCGGTGTGCGGCGGAAATTTTAGAGAAAAGACCAGGCACCAACATAGTGGCCGTGACCAAAGTGGCAAATCCGCAGAAATCTCATACCCAGACCGCCCAAGGAGGTTTGGCTGCTGTTAGCCCGAAAGATCAGGTCGATAAACCTATCTACCATATGTTCGACACATGGAAGGGTTCTGACTGCAGCGCCGATCAGAACGTGATCAAAAAGATTGTGGAGGAAGGCTGGGAACAGGTGGTCTGGATGGAGAACAGGGGAATGCATTTCAGCCGGACTGAAGACGGGAAACTCAGCAAAAGGACCTTTGGCGGTCATACCATTAATTTTGGAGAGACATCTGCCTTTCGGTGTGTATATGAGGCCGATCGGACAGGCAAAGGCATTATGGATAACGTGTGGGGTGAGAGCATAAAAGGAGGCACCTCATTTTTAAATCAGGCCATCGCTACAGAGCTCCTGTTCAAGGGAGACAGATGCGTGGGTGCAGTCATCTTTAAGCAAAAAGATGGAGAGTTCGTCAGCATCTTGGCAAAGGCTACAGTCCTGGCCACCGGCGGAAATGGTCAGGTCTTTAAAGTCACCACCAATTGTCGCCAGAATACGGGTGACGGCCTTGCTATTATCCTCAGGGTGGGTCTCCCTGTTATGGATCCTGAAGCGGTCCAGTTCCACCCCACGGGAATCGTCGGCCCGGGCATCCTTGCTAGCGAGACCTTAAGATCGGTTGGAGGTATCTTGCGAAACAGGGACCTTGAACCATTTATGGAGCGTTATGCGCCAAAGATGAAAGAATTGGCCCCTCGCGACCTGGTGGCGCGAGCCATCGAGACCGAAATTCGAGAGGGAAAGGGTATCCTTAATCCGGATCACAAAATTGAGCATGTGTGGATCGATTTAAGGCATCTTTCAGATTATATTCATGATGTGCAGATCCCAGAAGTTACGGGTTTTTTCAAAAAATTTGTCAATCTCGATCCTAAGAAGGACCTTTGCCCGGTCCGGCCAAGCAACCACTACCAGATGGGGGGAATCCCTACTAACGAATTCGGTGAGGTTCAAAAAAACCCCCAAGAGTTGATTCGAGGCCTTTTTGCTGTTGGGGAGTGTGCAGCAGCCAGTTTCCATGGCTTCAATCGTCTCGGCACCAACTCACTTCTTGAATTAATCACAATGGGTAAATTCGCTGGAGAAAAAGTCGTTGAATATCTGGGAGAGGAACTGTCTGAATCGCCTGAAGATGTGGGGGAGAAGACTTTCTCCCTTTTCTCAAAATTTATGGAGGGGGGCGGTAAAGATAATCTTGGAAAAATCCGCGATGAGATGCGAAGTCTCATGACGGAAAAAGTGGGGGTATTCCGAACAGAAGCCGGCATAAACGAGGCCATCGAAGGTCTGAAGGAGCTCAAAGAACGTGCTGATGGGACCCTTTTGTCCAGTAAGAGTCTCACCATGAATCAGGATCTCATCCAACGCTGGGAAATAGATAATCTATTGGATATCTCCATGGTCACGGCCCAGGCTGCGTTAAATAGGAGGGAATCAAGAGGGGGACATTTCCGGAATGATTTTCCTGAGAGAAAAGACGAGTTTAATTATCATACTTTGGTCTCAATGACGAACTTTGGAGAGGTTACCTTCTGGAAACGGCCTTTGGATATGAGCCTGTACCATGAGAAGAGGGAGCACTTTGAAAAATTTGGGATAATCGAAAGAAAATATTAGGGTTAAAAGAAGATGCAGGAAGCGTACACAATTATTCTAAAGATTAAGCGTTATGATCCGGATTCGGAGAGAACCTGGGTACAGGATTATGATTTAGAGGCAGGCAGAATTCTTCGTTTTACCGATCTTTTTAGAAAAATCAACAATGAACTGGACCCTACCCTGGCATGGAACTCATCCTGCGAACATGCACAATGTGGGACATGCGCAGTCAAGGTCAATGGAAAGCCCCTCCTTGCATGTGAGCTTCTCGTTGAAAACGCAGTGGCTCATTTCGGAACCACGGTTTTCAATGTGGAACCCCTCAACGTGGCACCGGTCGTACGCGACCTTATCATCGATTTAGAACGGGCCTACGAAAAGGTTCACAAAGCCAAACCCTATATCATCGAACCATCTGAAAATCCGGATACAGAGACTGAATACCAGATCTCTCCAAGAGATCTTGAGCGCTACGTGGATGCCACACGATGTATTAACTGTTTCTGCTGTGCCGCTGCCTGCATCAGCAGTCAGAAAGGCTTTCTTGGGCCAAATGCAGTCATGGCTAGTATTATTCGACTAATGGACCAAAGGGAGCACGCCAAAAAGGAGAGGCTTGACGTCCTTTATAGTGAAGAGGGGATTTACCGCTGCCATACCTCTAAGGCATGTTCCTTCGTCTGTCCAAAAGAGATTGATGTGGCGCATTTTATCGCGTTAGCCAAAGAGGGTAAATTCAAACCCTGATGTGAGAAATGATCAGGGATGATACTGACATAGAACTTAGTTCGCTTCGCTCATAATTGGAATGTTGGAATACTGGAATTATGGAATAATGGGTTCTGGGGAAATGGGTTAGTGGTTTATCGGCAAAATTTTCTTAAAATGAAAAATATCAATGTTCATCAATGAGAAACTTCTTTTTGAAATCAATATTCCAATATTCCACCATTCCATTATTCCGTGTGCGAGGCAGAAACTGAGACGTCGAAGAAATCCCTTTATTCTCAATAAATTGTAGAGATTCCGAAACGTCCTATTAGCCCTCATTGATATCTTTCAACCCACTTTGGCATAGGATAGACGAGAGGAGCCGTAGCTATTTTTCTGGGCCAAACCGTCTCCAGCTGTCCGTTTAGCCACTGAAATAAGAGGGTGGGAACCCTGTTCTGCTGCCTTTTTCTCCCATAAGAGATAAACCTCACGGGACCGAACACGGTCATCAATTCGGTCTCAGAAAGGGCGTCTCTGATATCTTTAGGTTCTAGGGACTTAGCCCGTCTCAGAGCATCTCCAATGACATACATGGCCGCATAGGCCTGGGCGCCGTGGTAATCTGGGGGTGCGTTATATGTGGTGATAAACTTCTCATGGTAATCTTTTGCACCACGATATGGAGCGGATGGCGCCCAGATGGCTGTAGAGTAGATATATTCTGAAGCATCTTCTGCATACTTTTGAAATTCAGGGTGGGTAACACCAGCAGCATGCCCCAGAATAAGTTTGGGATTCAGGTCCGATCCCTTGATCTGCTTCAGGAGTAAAGCTGCGTCCATGAAATGGGAGATCAGATAGATCATATCCGGCTCTTTTTCCTTTATCCGCAAAAGAAGCGGTCTAAAATCAGTGGAACCAACTTTATACTCCTCCTTTATAACCAGCTTGAGCTCTATACTATCATATTGCTTAATGAATTCTTTTAACCAAAACTGCCCGAAAGGGGTATTTTCATAGAGAATACCCAAGCTCTTGGGCTTAGCCACCATCTCCATAAAAGAGCTCAGAGTCTTAGGATATTCACTCACAGGTGGATTTAACCTGAAGATATACTCCCACCCACGCTCCGTTATTCTGTCTGCAGAAGCTGTATTTACTAGAAAGGGAACCTTGAACTTCTGTGCCATAGCCGCAGCCGCCCACGTTACTGTACTGGAGATACCTCCACTTATGAGAACAACCTTCTCCTTTGAAATTAATTTTTCTACGGCTGAACGACCCACATCGGGCCTTCCGGCGGTATCTTCCATAATCAAATCTATCTCCTTCCCATTGATACCACCAGATTTATTGATCTCATCCACGGCCATCAGAAATGACTTATGTTCAATCTCCCCTCCTAACTTGAAAAGCCTCCCGGTTAAAGGAAGAATCACCCCCACTTTTATGCTTTCAGCACAGGCAGGGCTCACCGCTATTTTGCTGACAAAAATCACGATCCAGAAGATCCATAATATGCGCGACTCTTTTTTCATAAGAACAGCCATTTTCAACGAAGATCTCTAAGACCCGTTCACTGGTTCAATGGTTCCCGGTTCAAAGGTTCAGGTGATAACAATCTCCAAACTTGAAAACAGACAACCTGGAACGCTGAATCATTTTCAACCATGAACGGTTACGATTTCTAATACCCATTATTCCTTAAAAAGGCAACTCTTTTACTGGAATTTAAATACCCTTGGCTCCCTACAATTCTACCATTATGGGAACATAAAGCTGTAAGTAAGGCTTCAATCAACAATATCCTGAACTGATCGCTTCCATGTTCAGGGTTTAAGCCCGCCCTGGCGCGACACGATTGAAATATATTAAAACCCGTGCCGGATTCCTAAATTTGAGTCTCTATAATTGGGCTCTGCAAAGTCAGGTCTGGGCCAGGGGTTCAAGGATTACAACCGATGGAAACTGCTCACAATATTGATCGAGATCCGGAATGCCCGACATGACCCATTGGGTGAACCGGCTTTATAACCAAAGATAAAGACAGGATCCATTTGATACGTGCTGTTTGGGGTTTTTCAACCCGGAACGTTGAACCCAGAACCGCTCAACCTAGGAATATGATATTTTCATTATCCCATCCTAATATCTTATAAACTTCAATAATCATCTATTTTTCACCTCCCATATAAACATCATGTGTGGTATTATCTCTGTAGCTTCACAAGGTCAGATCCTTATGACTTTCCGTCTAAAGCCTGGGATGCCAGGCAATAATGAAGGCGATAGGAGGGGATGACCGAACTTTTTAAGAATTTGTGAATTGCAATGAGCTATAGAGCAGCTACTGAATTAGTTTATATCAAAAAAGGAGGTCTCTATGTATGCCTTAAAATTTGATGAAAATGTTTGCACCACATGTCCATCGGCAGATTGTGTTCTAAAATGCCAGTACATGGAATTTGAAAAAGATGAAGCCCATGAGGAGATGATGAAGGTGGTTAAAGGGGAAGACTCCCGTGTGTTACACGAATGCGTAACCTGTTATGCCTGCGAGGAATATTGCAAGAGAGGAAATCATCCCTTCTATCTCATCGGCGAACGTAGAGAAGAGAAAGGCATCTACACCGCTCCCAGACCCATTACCAACCAATGGATTAATATGACACAGATGCAGGGCAAGCAGATGGTGGGGGCAGTTAAGGATAGGGCTCTCTCTTCCTGTTTATTACCTCAGCTTGGAGAGATGGGCTCTGGGGAGATCTTTAAGGATGTTGCTTCAGCTATTGCTTTTGGTGCCGAATTCATGTGTCCCGCCGTGCACACCCATTTTGCAAAGATGTCGGTCATCAAAGAAAGGCTTCCCATTGTCATTGACAATTTCAATAAATTGGGCGTCAAAGAGGTGATATGTCTGCATGACGAATGCTATGGGACTTACACCTCAATTGCATCCGCCTATGGTATGGAAGTACCGTTTAAGCCCATCTATTATATGGATTTCCTGTTGGACAGGTTAAAGGAATTAAAGGATAAGATAAAGCCTCTCAACATCAAAGTTGTCTATCAGCGTCCTTGCTCCAATAGACTCATTCCTGACAAACACCATCTTGTTAAGGATATTCTGGATTTCATAGGTGTTGAACTGCCTGACAGGGAGTATCAAGATGAGAATTGTCTATGTTGTGCAGAGATTCTTCGGTCCATCTCGGGATACAGATTGGCCAATGAAATACAGCAGAGGAACATAGATGACATGTTGGAAACCGGGGCCGAGTACTGTGTGTTTAATTGCCCGGCTTGTCAATCAACGCTATCTGAAAAAGTAGCCAAAAACGGCTTAAAACCGATACACATCATTGACCTATGTAAGATGGCCATAGGTGAAAAGGAAAGGGAGGTGTAGTGAGATGAGCGATATACTTCAGTCTCTAATTGAGATATTAGGAGAGAGAGGCGTTTCCAATTCCCCTGAAGAGCTCTGGTTTTATGCCCGAGACCCGGGTGTTCTTGAAGCGCATCTGCCGGACTATGTGGTACTTCCCAAAACCACCGAGCAGGTACAGAAGGTGGTCCAGCTGGCCAACAGGGAAAAGATTCCTGTAGTCCCCATGGGAAACGGCATGGCCTTGACCGGTCTCGTCATCCCCTTAAAGGGGGGCATTGTCATGGACATGAAGAGGATGAATAAGATCCTGGAGGTGAATGAAAAAGCCCGATATGCCGTTGTGGAAGGGGGTACCTCCCAGGGCATGCTCAAAGCATACCTGCAGGACAATTATCCCCACTTAAGGCACAGCCTTCCTCACGCCCCGCCAACCACCACCATAGCCGCCAACGTGGCCCTCCATGGCCAGGGCCAGTTGACACAACAATATGGCTTCAACTCCGATATGGTTACCGGCCTGGAAGTCGTCCTGCCCACAGGAGACATCTGCAAGATCGGCTCACCTTGCCTGGGACCTTACTGGTTCTCAAAAGGGCCCACCCTTCCTGATCTTTCAGGACTTTTTTTGGGCTGGCTGGGTACCACCGGTATTTTCACCAAGGTGGGCCTTAAACTTTACCCCAATAAGAAGATTAGAGATGTTGAGATCTTCGTAACGGATAGGATCGAATTAATTTCGGAGATCATATACAAACTCACCCACCTTGAGATGCTGGAAGATATCACAGCCTGGTTCCAGCCTATGCCCCTCATTTTCAAAGATAATTATCACGTCACCATCTATTTTACCGGTGACACGGAAGAGGAAATTGAGTTCAAAAGAAAGATGGTCTGGGATGCACTTCAGGAGTACATAGACACAAAGGATGGCGGATTTATGGGGATGCAGTTCATGAAAGAGATGCTTTTGGAGATGCCTCAGAGGAGTATAGCAGCCTTTGCCGATGTACCAAAGGGGGGCGGATTCGAATATTCAGGCCCCATCACATTGATTGAACACTTTCCACAATATGCCACCAAGGTTGTCGAGCTGGCCGCTAAGTACGATGTCATCTATGCCAGCGCTGCCAGAGTCATATCGGGCGGCCACTCCATGATGTTTAGCATCTCCTTTGCCTTTAACAGGGCGGATCCAGCCATGATGGACAGGGTGAAAAGGGCATTAGACGAAGCGACCGGGTTTGCCCTTGAGATGGGGGGAATCCCGTGGAAACCCAATTTTATGGAACAGAAAATGACCATGAAAAAAATGGATCCCAATACACTCAAGTTACTCCAGATGGTTAAGAAAAACTTAGATCCCCAGGGTATCATGAATCCTGGAAACTGGGAGGTGAACTAATATGGGATATGCACGTTCAATAGATCATGCAGAGATTGTTCATCGTTGTTTTCGGTGCGGATATTGTAAATTCCCCGGAGATTACGTTGATTTTAATTGCCCGTCCTATAAGGCGTATGGGTGGGACACCTATTCACCTGGAGGGAGGATGTGGCTCATCAGGGCCTGGCTCAACGATGAGATAGAGACAGGACCGCGCTTTGCCGAGATCCTATACTCATGTGTGGCTTGTGACAATTGTAAGGATCAGTGTGTCTATCCGAGATTTAAGGATTTTCTGCCTGATATCTTCCAAGAGACCAAGGCGGAATTGGTCAATGAGGGCAAGATTCCTCCGGAGGTGAGGGATTATTTCAAGGCCATTAACGTGAATGGTAATCCTTATAAGCTTCCACAAGAAGAGAGGGGGAAATGGGCCGAAGGGACCGGAGTCGAGGAATTTTCTGATCAGGAGTATCTCTTCTATGTGGGCTGTGTCGGCTCCTACGATGAGGTAGGGCAAAAGATGGCACGCAACGTGGGGAGCCTGCTATCGAATGTGGGCGTGTCCGTGGGAATACTGGGCAGTGAGGAGGCATGCGACGGGAATGAGGTCAAAATCATGGGAGAGACAGGGCTTTTTACAAAGCTGGCCGAAGATAATATCATTAAATTCAAGATAAAGGGTGTCAAAAAGATAATCACGCTGGACCCCCATGCCCTCAATGTCTTCAAGAAGGATTATCCCAGGCTGGGAGGAAAATTTGAGGTTTTTCACTTCACCGAAATCTTGGCCGGGATTATAAGAGATAAAAAAATGGCCCTCTCTGAATATAAGGCCAAAGTAACTTACCATGATCCCTGTTATCTGGGAAGACATAACATGATCTATGACCCACCGCGAGAGATATTGAAGAGTATCCCCGGCCTTGAACTGGTGGAGATGCGCAGAAACAGTGTGAGTGCCTTTTGCTGTGGAGGTGGAGGAGGAAATTTCTTCACGGATATTATAGGAACTGGGGAAGATAGTCCGGGCAGAGTTCGAATCAGGGAGGCTTTGGATACGGGTGCGGAGATTGTTGCAGTAGCCTGTCCCCAATGCGCGAAGATGCTTATGGATGCCATTAAGACGGAAGAACTGGAAGACAGGCTGGAAGTCGTGGATGTTGCGGAAATTGTGAGCGGGGCAAGATCCAAATAAGGTATCTTTCAGATTTTATTCGCTTCCAAACACGATCCGCAAGTGAATATGATATGAGCCGTCTTTTATAGCATGATGGTTATGATTTATATTTGACACACGATAGCCATTTTTCTATTATCCCTTCATCAAAAGCCGATTCTCATGATTTTTAGTGGGGAGCCGCATCATTTCACTCTCTCGCAGATGCGCAACTTAAGGCTTTAAGGCAAAGGAGGCCTCTGCAGGGTAAGGGACGGCAATCAGCCTTTATAGGCAGAGGTCACAAAAAAAAATCTTTTATTATTATGACAAATAAGGAGGACAGAAAATATGAGTGATAAGACCCTTTATCAACAACTAGCCGAGGAGATCGGAGAGGGTGAGTCGAAACTCATGCCCAAGATCTTCGAAACATTAATCGATGATACGGAGGCCAAGGTACTGCTTGCAGCAGCCCCACCGGCCACCGTTGAGGAGATTTCCGAGAAGAGCGGAGTCCTGAAGGAAGATATCGAAAAGATGATCGACCCTTTGTTTAAGAAAGGGCTGATCTTCAAATCCAAGAAAAAAGATGCCCTTCGGTATTATCGAGTTCGGAATGTACCGCAATTTCACGACGCATCGGCCGTTATGTTGAATCCTTCGCGGGAGATGCTTGATCTCTGGAAAGAGTATATGGATACAGACTGGCATCAGTATAGCCGGAAACTGGAAGAGATGATCCCAGGGTCTGTTGTAAGGGTGATTCCGGTCAACGTAAGCATTGAGCCTGGCTCCCAGATCCTTGCCTTTGATGACATAAAAAAAGTCATTGAGAACGCCAGAAATCTTGCAGTTGCCCCTTGCTCCTGCCGAGTTATTGATGGCAAATGCGGGAAGCCTCTGGAGGTTTGTGTCCAGGTGAACCGTGCCGCGGATTATGCCATTGAACGTGGAACCGGTCGTCAACTGAGCAAAGAAGAGGCCCTCGAAATGATGAAGATGTGCGAAGAGGAGGGACTGGTGCATTGTAGTGATAACCGCCGGGAGGTTGGGCATGTAATCTGCAATTGTTGTGAAGACTGCTGTCTCAATTGGACCTCCCTCAGAACAGGTCTGAAAAAATTTATAGCTCCGAGCCGTTTTTGTGCCGAGGTGGACCCCGATCTGTGCTCTGAATGTGAGATCTGTCTTGATCGATGCTATTTTGATGCCATCACCATGGAAGAGGATACAGCCATTGTGGATCCTGAAAACTGTATGGGCTGCGGGCTCTGTCTTGTGACATGCCCGGAAGAGGCCATTCGCCTGAACGAGGTGAGACCCGAGGATTTTATTCCCGTGTAAAATGAAGTTATCAACCATATAAAAAATAAAGGAGGTAGATTATGAGTTATGAGCTAATTAAAATGGAGAAAAAGGAACACATTACCATCGTAACCATTAATCGTCCAGATGTAATGAATGCCATCAGCCCGCCAACCAGTCAAGAGATGTCTAAAGCCTTCAATGAGTTCGATGAAGATCCTGATGCCTGGGTGTGTATTGTAACCGGGGCAGGCGATCGTGCATTCTCTGCCGGCAATGACTTGAAGTACCAAGCCACGCATGGTGCAGAAGGCGTGAGAAAGGCTATGGAAGGAGTCAAAGGAGCTTTTGCAGGGTTCACCCAGAGGTTCGACTGCTTCAAACCCTTCATTGCGGCAGTCAACGGCCTGGCCCTAGGCGGTGGTTTTGAGATTGCACTTGCTTGTGATATAATCATTGCTTCGGAAAATGCCAGCTTCGGGTTTCCAGAACCTCGGGTGGGATTGATACCAGGTGCGGGTGGCGTGCATCGTCTCCCCAGAGTGATTCCCTATCATGTGGCCATGGCTATGATTATGACATCAAAACGTATCACGGCCCAGGAAGCCTTGCAATATGGTGTTGTTATGGAAGTCGTTCCTCTGGACAAGCTGATATCCACTGCCGAGAATTACGCGGCTGAAATCATGCAAGGTGCTCCGCTCTGTATTCGGGCATGCAAAGAGGCAACGCTCAAAGGTCTTACCGTGAGCATTGAGGAGGCCATGGCTACGACCTATCCGGGACAGGTTGCCATGTACAAATCCGAGGACATTATTGAAGGCCCCAAAGCCTTCGCCGAAAAACGTCCTCCCAAGTGGAAAGGACGTTAAATCAGATACAGGGATTGTCAACAAACCATCTTTAAAATATTAGGGGTCAAGCGGTTGTTACCGCCTGACCCCTAATGCCTTGTCAATAAAAAATTAGATATCCCATGCCGCCTTTGCGCCTTCTTCCGTGGCTTCAATAATGCGTCTCACCTCACGCGCGTCTCCAACAACAACGTGTCGAATACCTTTCTCCTTTAAGACCTTTTTCAGGTCGTCGCGGGGCTTCATCCCCACGGCAAAAACCACCTGGTCCACAGGTGTGATTGTCTCCTGTTTTCCTTCACTGACTGTGATTACCGAATCCTCTTGGATGCTCTCCACTTTGGTGTTAAAGAGAAATCGGCATTTCTCACGCAAACGTTTATGCAGCATATAGCCATGGGAAGCCAGCTTGGTAACCGGCGATCGCTTTAGCATCTCAACCAGGGTGATATGACTCCCTTTCTCCAGGAGAAAGTCTGCCGCCTCCATTCCGATCAATCCGCCTCCAACCACAACCACGTTCTCCCCGGCCGGAACCGTTTTGTCGAGTATCTGCCAAGCATCGCATACTATGGCTAGATCATTCCCCGGAATATCCGGGATAATCTTCTCTCCACCCGTGGCCAGGATGACGACCTCCGGATCTCCATCCGCTATCATCTTATCTGTAACATCTGTATTGATCTGAATCCGGACCCCTGCCTTTTCAACCTGGGATATGAGCCAAGAGATCCATTCACCATAGATCTCTTTAAAAGGCGCCTGGCTGGCAAAATAGAGGTTTCCCCCTGCCCTATCCTCTTTTTCAAACAGGCTCACCTCGTGGCCTAGCCTCTTGGCCTCATAGGCGGCCGTCAACCCGGCAGGTCCGGCCCCCACTATCCAGACTTTGCAGCTCTTTGGGGCAGGCCCTTCGGGATAGATCAATTCCTGCCCTGTCCTCGGATTTATGGCGCAACGGATTGAACTGCCAGGCTCAAGTATCAAACGTTCGATGCATCCCTGGTTACAGGCGATACACTTCCGGATATCCTCGGAGCGCCCCTCCTTGGCCTTGGAAAGAAAATAAGGGTCAGCCAACTGTTGGCGTCCAAAGGCGATCATGTCTGCATCACCTCTGGCGATAACCTCGTCTGCCAGAGCCGGGTCAGTGAATCGCCCCACCGCGATTACAGGTACATCCACAGATTCTTTAATCTTCTTTGCCCTCCAGACATTGAAACCGGGCTCGTATTCCGGTGGAGCACTGGTCACACCCCCCGGACTTCCGTGTGTTCCCAGGGAGGCGTGAATACAATCAGCCCCGGCCTTGACTAGGTCAGGGAGTATCACCTGGATATCCTCCACCGTATAACCGCCCTTGATGAACTCCTCGACTGATATACGTAACAACACGGGAAAATCTTCTCCAACGCTTTTGCGAACTGATTCAAGAACCTCAAGGACAAATCTGGCGCGGTCCTTAAGGGTCTCGCCGCCATATTCATCTTTACGCTGATTCGTAATGGCAGAGAGAAACTGAGTCAGAAGATAACCATGGGCCCCGTGAACCTCTACGGCGTCAAACCCTGCCTCCTGGGCTCTTACCGCTGCCTGTCCAAAGGCCGCGATAATCTCATGGATCAGGTCTATGGACATCTCCTGGGGAGTCATTCGAAAAACAATGCTGGGAATGGGGGACGGGGCCACTGCTTCCCCTTTTTCTAGGAGGAAAAGATTCTCGCGCCCGGTATGGTGGAGTTGCAAGGCTGCCTTACCACCAGCCTCATGTATAACGTCTGCAAGCCTTTTTAATCCTGGAATGAATTTATCGTCATAAACGCCTAAATGTCCCTCCCCCGCTAAGCCTGAGGGATGCACACAGGAGATCTCTGTGATGATAAGACCGGTGCCGCCACTGGCCATATGTTTCATATATGCCAGATTCTCTTCGCTCACAAAGGAATCTTTACTTAAATTGGTACCCATCGGTGGCATCACCACCCGGTTGGAAAGCTCCATGGCCTTGATCTTAATGGGTGAGAGTAAGTGCTTTAATGTGTCCATTTTTCCTCCTTTATTGATCACATGGATATTAATAAAAAACTGCTGAAATTCTTTTGAATGATATATTGAAAAAACACTTAAACCATACCTATTCCTAAGTCAATTTAATTATCGGATATATCAATCTATCTCAAAACCCGAAATGAATTCGGAGGCTGCGAATAAATAACAACTATCCTATTTCTAAAATGAGCGAAGCTTCGCCTCAAACCCTGGCCCAGACCTGGCATCGTACAGATTGATTATAAAACCACTATTTGGAGACATGACAGTCTTCTTCATTCCATATCGATAAGTGGCGCCAGGGCGGGCTTAACATCAATCCGCCACAGGCGGATAAATGTTAAGATCTTAGCCTATATAGACGGGTTGATGAAATTCCTTGCCTTAAACAAATACTTGATGTAAAGGTATGGATAATATGAGAAGGGAACCCTTGTGCTCGCTCTTGATCTATGGATTTAATTTAGATTATGAATATTTACCCTGAATGCAATAAACCACCCTGATTGGAACGGAGGTAAACATCCATGAATGAAACCGTCACATTGGACAAGACTTTCCACATCATCATGAAACACATGGTTGAGACTGGGCAGGCACCCCACTATACGGAGATCGCGGCCGAGCTTGGGGTTTCCGTAGAGGAAGGGCGAAAGGCCCTCCATGACCTATTCTCCACAAGAGGGGTCCCGAGTTGGCTATATCCCAACACGGACTACATCACCTCTTTTGCACCATTTAACAATCTACCCACACAGTACCGCATCACCATCGATGGCCAGCAGAAGTGGTTCGGCCAATGAGGGTTTGAATCGCTGGCGGTCTGCTGGCTCTTTCCAGGAAAAACCGTTCGGATCGATGCTCCCTGTCTGGACTGCGGATCACCTATTCGGGTAGAGATGAGAGATGGTGAAATCCTGCTTACCGATCCGGAAGAGATAGTAGGATACGTTGCTGTTCCCTTCTGGAACTGGTTTGCGGACAGCCCTTATGCCTGAAGTACCATGAACCTCTTCCGGTCGGAAGAGCATGTTCGGAACCTGCCCTCCTTCGATCCTGAAACCGAAGATGGGATCATTCCACTCCTTGACCTGGCCAAGCTCTTTTCAGGTAATCTTTTTCGCAGGCGTTTGGACCTTGATTGGGTGTCCAACATGAGAGAGTATGCCCGCGAAATGGCAGGAACATTTAAAGAGATCGGGAAGACAGGTCCATTCTGGCAGACACGGAGACCATAAAGTTAAAGAATCTCACTCATGTATGACTATTATTATGGGAAGACAAACGAAAATCATGTAAAACTTAAAGGAGGTGTCATGATGGAAAAATCCGTTACAGGAAAAGAAAGGATGGAAGCTGCTTTTAATGGTGAAAAATTGGACCGAATGCCAGTCTTTCTCTTATTGGGAGGCCATTACGCCGAAAAGGCGGGATATACCCTAGAGGAGTACTTGACCAAGCCTGATGCGGCCCTGGAGGTCAGCAAGGTCACTGCCGATGAACTCGAATCGGACGCCCTGTTCGTTCCTCTGAACCCCACTATGCCGGATGCCCAGGAGGCCTTTAGAAAGCTCATGGGCAAACCTCCCAGCATCAAGCGGGATGACATTAAGGAAAAGCTGCCCAAATGGACTGTCCGATTACCAAGGGAAGACCGGCTTTTCTCTGCCCACCTGGATATGTGTGAAACCATGGCTAAAGAGTTTCCTAACTATCATCTAAACACCAATATCGGCGGTCCCTGGAGTTTCGCTCTGGAATATAGAGGGGCAAACGAGGCCATGGAAGATATCTACGATGACAAGCAGTTCCTGTTCGACCTCATGGACTACACAACCGAAACGGTGATCGCCAGGTGCCTGGCTGTCATGGAATGCGGCGTTCAACCCTTCCTCGGGGACCCTTCTGCCGGCATGAGCATGATATCCCCTGTCATCTACCGGGAACATGTCCTGCCCTACCATAAGAGACTCGTGGACGCCGTCCATGAAAAAGGCGGTCATCTCTGCTTGCATATCTGCGGGTATATGGACCCCATTTTTGAGGATGTCCTTGATCTCGGTGTTGACGCACTGAGTATCGACGCCCCCTCTTCTCTGGAAAAACTGTTTGAGGTGGGCCGGGGTAAGACCGTTATCGTAGGCAACATCGACCCGATAATGTTTGTGGAAGGGAGTCGTGAGGATCTGGAACAGGAGGCGCAAAAGTGTATTGACATCGCCCAGCATGATGCCAAATACGTAATCGGGCCCGGATGCCAGATACCTCTCCAGGCCAACCTGGATAATGTCAAGGCATTCGTCGATTACTGTCATGAACACGGAGCTTTCTGATCCAATGGATCAATGGGCCCACGTATTGAGTGATTATCTTAACCCTAACGATGCATAAATCGATTAAACTGCCATTGCAGATATGCTTGAGACGGTTGCCTTTACTGGGCCGATGCTGGATGCTGGTTGCTTGATGCTTGATAACTTACATGCTATCAGGAGTGGAATCCATAAACATCCAGTATCCAGAAACCAGTATCAAGGATCAGCCAATGACAGCAAGGTTTTTCGTCGAGAAAGAATCGAGTTAGTGTCATATCTAATGCAACTATAGAGTTAAAACAGGAGAGTTCTATGGACTGGATCAAGACCATAAATGAAGCGATCGTCAAGGGGAAAAAAAAGGAGATCCCTGCCCTGGCGGTCGAGGCGGTGGAAAGTGGAGTTTCGGCGGGAGAACTGGTTGATAAAGCTATTACTCCGGCTATGAATACGGTATCTGAGCTGTGGAAAAATGGAGAGTACTATGTTCCGGAGGTCATGCGCTCGGCATCCACCATGCAGGCCGGGATGGATGCGCTCAAGCCCTACCTGGTCGGCGGTGAGCACGGTAAGAGAGTCAAGGTGGCCATCGGGACGGTCAAAGGCGACCTACATGACATAGGCAAGAACCTTGTGGCGATCATGCTTGAAGGCGTGGGCTATGAGATCGAGAATGTTGGGGTTGATACCCCGGCTGAACGATTCATCGAAGCCGCACGGAACGGCGCCCAGGTGGTAGGGCTCTCCAGCCTCTTGACCACCAGCATGCCTGAAATGCAAAACGTCGTGAAAGCTTTTCAAGAAAGTGGTCTGAGAGACAAGATCATATTGATGGTGGGTGGAGCCCCAATTACCAGCGATTTTGCCAAGAGCATCGGGGCGGATCACTATGCCAACGACGCGGCAGAAGCCGTTGAGATCCTCAATAAGATCTTTGACTGATATTGCCGCCTTAATGCTACTTGTCCTGCCTTAACTGCATCAAGTTACCACCCTCACCCAGCCCTCCCCCACGAGGGGGAGGGCTTCGGCGTGTGACCTTCGGCGGTGAGACCTGTGGGTGAGCTAAGGTCGAACCGCTCAGGGCCCCCGCTAAGCCGAGCGGTTGGGGAAACGGTATATTAAAAAGGGAGACCGACACATGGGAAAATACCAGATCCATGTTTCCACTGAAAATTGTACTGGCTGCCTGAGGTGCCAGTTGTCGTGCTCAGAACTCTACACAAAAACATTTAACCCTTCCCAGGCCATGATCGTGGTCGATGTTTGGGGTGCTGATTGCTCCATCCGTTTTACCGACGAGTGTAACGAATGCGGGGTATGCGTGGACCAGTGCTTTTACGACGCATTGCAAAAGACGAAAAGGGAGGGTGACAAATGACCATGGGTGGATTTGCGGGAAACGTTCTTTACGTCGACCTGACGCATGGGGAGATAAAACAGGAGCCTCTGGATACGGCCCTGGCGGAAAAATATATTGGCGGTCTGGGCCTTACCGTTAAGCTCGCATACGATACCATTAAACCGGGAACCGATGCCTTATCTCCGGATAACCCTATCATTCTGGGTGCCGGACCTCTGGTGGGAACGGATCTTCCAGGCACCTCAAGGGTTTTTGCCGTCTCGAAATTCCCCACAAGCAATACCATAGGATGGTGCGGTGGGGGTGGCATCAACTTCGGTTACCTCTTAAAAAACGCTGGATACGATCATGTTGTCATTGAGGGACGTGCCGATCGGCCGGTCTTTCTAAAAATCTTCGACAGCGAGGTGGAGATATGCGATGCCAGCCACTTATGGGGCTATGGTATGGAGGAGACCTGTGAAGCACTCTGGGAGGAATTCGGAAGACCCATGGGTGTGATCTCCATCGGGCAGTCGGGAGAAAACCTCGTTAAATTCTCCATGGCCTTTATCGAGAGGCTTTCCACCTTAGGGCGTGGCGGCTTTGGCGCCGTAATGGGATCAAAAAATCTCAAAGCGGTGGTGGTGAAAGGGACACAGGGAATCAAGGTAGCAGACAGAAAAAGATACAAAACCTTGAGCAGATCAATACTCCAAAGGATCCGAGACTACCCCCTCTTGAAAGAGATTCAGGATCTGGGACTGGTTAAGTCCTTCCCCCAGCTTCCCGTAGATGTCTACAAAAAGGTAAAAAAGAGACGCCTGGCATGCGTATCCTGCCCCATAAGCGACAAGGACGTCGTGGAGATAGTGGACGGCGAGTTTAAGGGGCTCGTCAGGTGTTCTACTTCTGCGGTGAACTTATCCATGGCCATGATATATGGCTTTAAAGATTATCGTGAGTCTTTTAAATGCATGAGTCTACTGGATGAGTATGGCCTGGATATGTTTGAGTTCTTTGGAATAATGGGCTTCGCAAAGACCCTTTCCCATAATGGGATCATCCCCAAAGACCAATTGGAAACAGAGATTAATCTCGGCTCTCTTGATTCCATGAAGACCTGGGCAAGAATGATAAGCTTCCGAGAGGGGCTGGGAAATATTCTGGCCGACGGATTCAATGGAGTAACGGAGGAATTCGGCGAAGAGGCGAAAAGGTATGCACCAACCCTTGTTAAAGGGATGCACCCTTATGCAGGACCAGGGTCTGCAGTTCCGTGGGACCTTTACGGGACCATGGAACTGGGGCAGGTTCTGGACCCCCGGGGCCCCCATGTGGGTGCCAGCGGCTCACCAACCTATTTTGCCCGGAGACCTCTTGATGTCTTCCCCGGTCATCTAGATCGAATGGGGGCTCCCCGAGAGGCCATTGAACGGATACTTCCGGGATTAAGCAACCGGGACCAGGAACAGGAACTGAAAGTGGGAAGACTCCTCAAATACTCTCACAGATGGTTCACCATCATGGGGTCATTGGGAATCTGTGCCAGGGCCCAGATCAACCGATTCTACAGTGCATCCTTATGCGCAGAGCTATACGAAACGGTAACCGGTATAAAGACCGATCTAAAGGGACTCAATCAGAGGGTTGACCGAGTATGGACCCTGTTTAGAATGGCCAATCTTAGAGAGGGGCTAGATAGAGAGTTCGAGACTGCCCCCGAACAATGGTTTCAAAAGCCTGGATTTAAGGATTACCTCACGGAAAAACCACTAACAAGCCAAGAATCGGAGCAGATGATCGAAGACTACTTTAACGAATGGGGATGGGACAGCAAAACGGGGATCCCTATCTCTGATGAACTTGAAAGACTTGGTCTGACAGACCTCTAAATAATTTACCACTCCCACTCTGCCTTCGCCCATTAAGAGGGAGGGCTTGGATGGCGGTGAAAAAGGAAATTCCTTGCAATCAAATGATACATTAGTATTAAAAGGGATTTATAGCAATTATCATAGTTTACGCAAAAAAGGTAACTGAGCAATATCTTGGGGAAGAATAAAAGGCTTACGCCTAAATTCCAAACCTGGAGTTTACCCCTGGCCCAGACCTGATTCGCGATGCTTTTGTTCTTGAGCGCCAGCTTCGGAAATATTTCAAGCACATTAGCTACATATCTAATTGTCGCGCCTCCCGATCCCGTCCCGGGCTCGGGACGGGGAGGGCAGGCCGTAAGGGTTTTATCCCCTGGATATTGAATAGATACCAAAAAAGCTTGCATTCTACAAAACACTTTGCTAATTTTTGTATATTTTAGATAGATTACCCTTGGATTTTCATCACATATTTCGGAAAAAGTTCAACCGAAAATGAAGATTGAATCCCCTTGCCGAAAGGTGCCATACAAGGTAAAATAGAAAACGGCAACCATTTAGTTTACTCTTATGTCTGGCGGGGTTTTAAAGGGTTTGGGAAATAATGTTACAGGTTAACAACCTCGAAGTGGTTTACAATGATATCATTCTGGTCCTCAGGGGAATATCGCTTGAAGTCCCGGAAGGGAGCATCATTGCCTTTTTGGGCTCCAACGGGGCGGGAAAGTCAACAACACTGAAAGCCATATCCGGTCTCCTGGATTACGAGGACGGTGAAATCATGAAGGGGACCATCGAATTCAATGACAAGGCCATCCACCGGATGGATCCACAAGAGATCGTTCGCTTGGGAATAACCCAGATACCGGAAGGGCGCCGGGTTTTTTCGGAACTCACGGTTCATGAGAATATTCGGGTTGGTGCCCACACTCGCAAAGAGGATAAGGCCGAGATTGAGCGGGACTACCAGATGGTGCTCGGCTATTTTCCCATACTTCGGGACAGGCTGAAGATTCAAGCAGGCTATATAAGTGGCGGGGAACAACAGATGTTGGTCATTGGACGGGCCTTGATGGCTCGTCCTTCTCTCATGATGCTCGATGAACCCTCCCTTGGACTGGCTCCCCTTTTAGTGACTGAGATATTCGATATCATAAAAAGAATCAACCAGGAAGAAAAAGTCTCTATCCTGCTCGTTGAGCAAAATGCCCTTATGGCCCTTGCTGTCTCAGAATACGGCTATATCATGGAGAATGGAAAAATCGTACTGGACGGCCCCTGCCATAAGCTGATGGAAAATGAGGACGTCAAAGAATTTTACCTGGGTGTCACCGAAGAAAAGGAACGTAAGAGTTTTGCCGAGGTGAAACATTACAAACGCCGAAAAAGATGGCTTTCCTAGAACAAGATGTTAATATAGTACAGAATTTCTAAGGGTCACGGTCAATAAAAAAATGGGAATCCTTGACGTACAAGACATTTCTCTCAATTTTGGGGGAATTGAGGCACTAAACGAGGTGTCCTTGTCCGTCGAGCCGGGCGAACTTTATGCCATTATCGGTCCCAACGGGGCTGGAAAGACCTCCCTTTTAAACTGCATTAGCGGTTTTTATAGGCCGGATAAGGGAGACCTCCTTTTTGAGGGCAAAAACCTCCTTCGGTTCCGGCCGGACCAGATCGCCAAACTGGGCATCGCCAGGACCTTTCAGAATGTAGAACTTTTCGCCAACATGAACGTCATAGACAACATGCTTCTGGGCAGACACCATCACTTCAAATCCAGCTTTTTCAGAAACGCCACCATGGGCTACCTTTCTCAAGAGGAATCGGAACATCGCCACAGGGTCGAAGAGATTTTAGACTTCCTGGAGATGGAACAGTGGCGGAAGCACCTGGTCGGCAGCCTTCCATACGGTGTGCAAAAGAGGGTGGAGCTGGGACGGGCTCTGGCCCAGGAACCCAAGCTTCTACTGCTGGACGAACCCATGTCGGGCATGAACCTGGAAGAGACAGAAGATATTGCCCGATTTGTCATTGATATCCACCAAGAGCTGGGGACCACCATCGTGTTGATTGCACATGACATGCATGTGGTGATGGATATATCGGAACGGATATGCGTGCTGGATTTTGGCAAAAAAATCGCCGCAGGGACCCCCGGGGAAATTCAAAAAAACCCCGAAGTTCAGAAGGCTTATCTCGGGGAGGAGTACGAGTCTGTTATGGAGGGTGGGACCGGCCGATGAGAGAAGACACCTTACCTCATATTTTTCTGGGCAAGGTAAAAAAGTACGGCAATCGTGTTGCGCTTCGGGAAAAGGAGTTCGGGGTCTGGCAAGAAATCTCATGGAACGAATACTGCCGACACGTGCGCCATTTCTGCCTGGGTATGATGGAACTGGGACTTTCACGGGGAGACCATATCAGTATCTTCGGTGAGAACGAGCCTGAGTGGCTGTACGCGGACCTGGCAGCCCAAAGCGCAGGTGCGGTGGCCGTAGGGGTATATCCCACGAACCCGCCCGCCGAGGCCAAATACGTGATCGGCCATTCCGAATCGATCTTTGTGGTATGTGATGACCAGGAACAGGTGGACAAGGTACTAGAGGTGAAAAATGAACTGCCCTTGCTCAAAAAAATCATCGTCATGGATATGAAAGGCTTGCGCAACTATACCGATCCCATGATCATCTCCTTTGAGGCCGTGGAGGAGATCGGACATAAGGTGGATGAAAATGATCCGGAAATGTATTATCGGACTGTGGATCAACTTAAACCGGAAGACGTGGCCATTATGGTCTATACCTCAGGCACCACCGGACCCCCCAAAGGGGCCATGCTCAGTCACGATAATGTGGTCCAGTTCCTCAATAATGCGGCACAGGTTATCCCCCAGTATGACACCGATGAGATCGTCTCCTACCTCCCTTTGTGTCACGTGGCCGAACGCATTATGTCGGTCTTTCTCCCTCTGAATTCCGGGGCCACGGTCAATTTCGCCGAAAGTGTTGACACGGTGACCCTTGATATGAAGGAGATTTTCCCCACTTTTTATCTGGCTGTTCCCCGCATCTGGGAAAAAATGATGGCCAGCGTGATCGTTAAGATGAAGGACGCCACCTGGTTAAAGAGAAAAGTCTACCAGGCATGCATGCCCATCGGAGAAAAAATGGCCGAGGTCAGGTTGGCCCACCAGCCGATCTCCCTCTCCCTCAGGATTAAGTACGGCTTGGCCTATTTATTGCTATTGCGTCACCTAAAAAAAGAGTTAGGCCTTTTGCGAGCACGATTCGCATTGAGCGGCGCCGCTCCCATTGCGCCGGAAGTGCTTAAGTACTTTCACTCGTTGGGGATCAAGGTCGTGGAGGGCTGGGGCATGACTGAAGAGACGGGCATCGGGACCTGTAACCTGCCCGGAGACATAAAGCTGGGGACCGTGGGCAAACCGATTCCAGGGGTAGAAATTAAGATCGCTGAGGATGGTGAAATCTTACTAAAATGCAACCACATCTTTGTGGGCTACTGGAAGGACCCGGAGGCCACGGCCAAGACCATCCGGGACGGTTGGCTTTACACGGGCGACGTCGGTGTGATAGACGAAGAAGGGAGACTCAAGATAACAGACAGGAAAAAGGAAATTATCATCACCTCTGGCGGCAAGAATATCGCCCCATCAGAAATTGAAAACCGTCTCAAATGCAGCCCATACATCAACGAAGCCATCGTGCTCGGCGACGGGCGCAAGTACCTGACCGCCTTGATCCAGATCGAGTACGACAATGTGGCCAAGTGGGCCCAGGAACGAAGCATCCCTTACACCACTTTCAAGAGCCTGGCCCAGAATCCGGAAGTCTATGAGATGATCAAGCAAGAGGTGAACCAGGCCAACAAGGATTTTGCCCAGGTGGAAACCGTCAAGAAATTCCGTCTCCTGGATAAGGAACTTGACCATGATGATGACGAGCTTACCGCCACTTTGAAGCTTCGTAGAAAGACGGTCAACAAGAAGTTTAGCCATATCATAGAAGAGATGTATAGTACTAAATCCTGAACAGGGCAGGATAAGAGGCCCGGATACATGGGCTAGAGGTAGTTAATGGCATTTGAGATTCTGTTGCAGCTTACAGTTACGGGGTTGGCGTGGGGGAGCGTCTATGCATGTATCGCCCTGGGATTCGTCCTCATATTCAAGGCCACTGACATCTTCAACTTTGCTCAGCCGGAATTGATGATGCTGGGGGCCTATATGGCCTTCACCCTGATCATCTATCTTAAACTGCCGTTTGTGGTGGCCTTTTTCGTGGTCCTCATCCTGATGGGCCTCATCGCCGCTATTCTGGAGATGATGGTCGTGCGGCCCATGGTGGGTGAACCGGTCCTGGCCGTGATCATGGTCACCCTGGGCCTGGCCAATGTCCTGCGAGGGTTTACCGGACTGATCTGGGGATATGAGGAGCTTCAGTTCCCCACCCCCTTTCCCGATGAGCCCGTTTTGTTATTCGGGGCGGCCGTCAATCAGGCCGAGATTTACACCATCATTGCAACGGCTATCCTTCTGATTATCTTCTTTCTCTTTTTCAAATACTCCGACACCGGGATCAGCATGCGGGCCACGGCCGAGGATACCTCGACCGCCTTTCTGATGGGTATCAACGTAAAAAGGGTCTTCACATCCTCCTGGATTATAGCCTCTATTGTGGCCACCATTGCGGGAATCTTTTTGGCCAGCTTCACCTTTCTCGAACCGATCATGGGCTTTACGGGCCTGAAGGCATTGCCGGCCATCATTCTCGGCGGAATGGACAGCGTCCACGGGGCCATCATCGGCGGCCTGATCATAGGCGTGGCCGAGAACCTGGCCGGTTTCTACCTCGAGGACTACCTGGGCAGCGGAATGAACGATGTCGCAGCTTATGTAATCGTGCTGATAGTTATGATGATCCGCCCCTATGGCCTTTTCGGGACCAAGGAGATCGAACGGGTCTAAACCAGAAAACATGAAAGAGTCGCAAAGAATGCTATGGCAGTTACTCGATTTTGCACAAGGACGTATCAACAGGATCTGAGGATATTTCCGAGCCCGGCAGCCAAGATATTCCTCGTTATCCTCGGCATGTTCCTTCTTACCCTTCCTCATTTTGCCGGAAGATACATCGTCTTTGTGGCCTGTATCTGCGGCGTATCGGTCATCGGCGCGCTGAGCCTCAACATCCTAACGGGTTACACCGGTCTGATATCCATGGGGCAGGCGGCCTTCATGGGTATCGGCGCGTACACCGCGGCCATACTCTCTTCCAAGGCCGGCTTCCCCTTTTTGGCAGCCTTGCCCCTGGCCGGGCTGATGACCGCGGCCACCGGCCTGGCGGTGGCTTTCCCCACCTTACGGCTCAAAGGTCTGTATCTGGTGGTCACGACTTTGGCCTTTCAATTTATAGCCGAGCACGTGATCTACCACTGGGAAAGCTTAACGCTTAGTGACAAGGGCATCAAGCTGATGGCCCCCGACCTTCTGGGCTGGAAACTGGACACCTATGAGTCGTTTTACTATGTCATTCTTCTCCTGGCCGTGGCCGCGGCCATGTTCACCAAGAACCTGGCCATGAGCAAAACAGGCAGGGCCTTTGTTGCCATCAGAGATCGGGACATTGCAGCGGAGATCATCGGCATCCACCTGGCCAAGTATAAGATCCTCGCTTTTGTTATCAGCTCATTTATTGCCGGACTGGCAGGCGCGCTTTACGCCTATCTTCTCGGCCTCATCGGCCCGGATCATTTCACCTTCCATCAATCGATCCTCTATATCGCCATGATCATTGTGGGAGGCATGGGTACCGTTCTCGGTTCCATTATCGGGGCCATATTTATGGTCCTGCTGCCCGAGGTGATAGCCACCCTTTCCGGCCCTTTGGCTTCGGCATATCCGGCCTTTTCCCCGCGCATTGGGGCGATCGCCGTGGTGGTGTATGGTCTGGTCATCATATTCTTCCTGTTGTTTGAGCCGGACGGCCTCTTCGGCATCTGGATACGGCTTAAGAGATATTGGAAGCCCTGGCCCTTCACCTATTGAAGGTTTCCCAGGAACATTGTTATTTTTTTTATAAACTGTTTTATGATAAAGATCATTCAATTGAAAGGAGGGTATCATGAAGAAAAAAATTTTGTGTTTTACGGTAGCTGTCCTGTGCATCTTGGCAGTAGGTTCTCTGGGGATGACTCGTGTCCACGCCGAAGTGGGGGTAACCGACGACACGATCAAGTTCGGCTCTTTTCAGGACATGTCCGGTCCGGGCGCCTATCTTGGCAAGCAGTGCACATCTGCACTCGCTGTCTGGAAGGATTGGGTGAACGATGATCTGGGAGGGATCCACGGGCGTAAAGTAGACTTTGTGGTGGAAGACAATAAATACGACCCGGTCCTGACCAAAACGGCGTTTACCAAACTGGTCAACCAGCACCAGGTCTTTGCCATTATATCGGTCTATGGCTCCACCCCGTGCACGGCGATTCTGGAAGATATTAAAAGGGAAAAAATACCGGTATTCCCTACAGCGGCCACCACCCAGAACATGTTTGACCCGCCAAATCGCTACCTGTTCTGGTATGCGTGCAGCGACGAAGATAACGGGATAATGATGCTGGACTATATTATCAAGGACATGAAAGTGAAGAAACCAAAGATCGGGGTCTGCTATATAGACGACGAGTGGGGGAAATCCGCTCTTAAAGGAGTTGAGATTGGCTGTAAAAAATACGGGCTCAAATACGCCGCCGCTGCTTTTAAACGGACCTCGAAAAATCTCAATCCCCAGGCCATGAAGCTCAAGGCCAAAGGCGTGACCCATTGCTTTTATGCCGGGTACGCACCGGTGTACGCGGCTCTCCTTCAAGAGGCGAACAAAATCGGGTGGAAACCCCTTTTCTTTGGGGACTATGTCACAGTGGACCCCAGGTCCTTCATGGCCGGGGAACTGACCCACGGCCAGTATCATTTCTTCAACCTGGGTATGCGACATGAAAGGGTTCCTGGTTGGATTAACATGGAAAAGCTCTTCACCAAAAAGTTGGGAGAAGAAGCGGCCAAGGAACCGCTGAGCTGGCGCCTCATGCCCTTGTTATGGACTCCCTTGCTTTTTTTGACCCAGGCACTGAATGACTGCGGACAGGACCTGACCAGGGAAAAACTTATCACTGCCCTTGAGAATATCAAAGACTTTGACACGGGCGGGCTTGGCAAGATCCAATACGCCCCGGGGATAAGAAAAGGGACCCATGAATACAGGGTCCTACAATGCGACTTTAGCAAGAAGGATTTTTTCCCGGTGACCGGCTGGCGCCAACCGAGTATTGTCTGGGGGTCTAAAGAAAGACCCGCTCAAAAATAAGACATCTGCAGCCATGACCGATTGGCGACAACTGAGCCTTGTATGGGGCAAAAGATAACCCGATCTGAAATGACCAGGGCTGACAAGAAAGGCGGGGGCAACCCCGCCTCACTTTTGTGTGGCCCAGGAATCAATGTCCGAAGAGATAGGATATCTTTTCATGTGGCATTGTGGATATCAATTGTACTTGACACAAGACGCTCATTTCCCTATCATCATGCCACTTTATAAATCCTGCCTTTAATGTATTGACGATATTTTGTAACATTTTAGCTCTTTGAAAGCCGTTCAAGTCCGGCAGTGGAGGTCTCTTTCAAAAGCTGCCTCATAAAAAGACTTCCGATGCTCGTGGAACGCCCCCGGGCATTTAATAAAACTATGGAAAAGGCAGAGAAGGTGTGGGGGGCAAAGTATGACGTCCTCTGGGGCTATCCCGGGAAGAATTTCAACGCTAATCTGCCGTCCCATTGAATGAGGGATGGTTAGGCGGCTTTTGTAAGAGACCTCCACGCCGGATCAATGCGGATTTTTTTCAAAGAGCTAAAATGTTACGATATTTTTAGTTTAATTCAAACAAGTTATAGCATAAAATCTCTAGTTGATAAGGAGGTACAAATGGGACTTTCAAGGAAAGAGATTAAGGAGGCCATGACCCAATGGGGTAAGGCATGGGACAACCACGACCTTGATGGTGTGATGGAACTATTTCATGACGACGTACTCTTTAATAACTGGACAGGCGGAAAAGCTGAAGGCAAGGAGGCGTTACGTCAAGCATGGACTCCCTGGTTCGCAAACCATGGTGATTTTTTATTCACTCCCGAGGACATATTTATTGATGTAACTGAACAGAAAGTCCTCTATCAGTGGCAGCTCGACTGGCCCTCCAATGAAAGGGGATATGAAGGAAAGCCTGAAAGAAGATATGGGGTAGACGTCTTACATTTTAAAGACGGCAAGATCATAGGGAAATATACCTACTCCAAAACCACCATTGAGATCGAGGATAAAATAGTAAAGCTCTCTGCTTAGGGTGAATGAGAGAAGAATAAGATTGAACCAAGGGGGGAAGAAGATAGGGAAGGCAAACCAAGATTGATATTCTCTACTTTTTCTTGAAAAGGTTCTCCAGCGCCTTTTTAGCCTCTATGGTTCTGTTTAAACCACCCCCATTACTTTTTGATCCTCTGATTAAAAAGAAATCGCAAAAATTTGCTCTCTCTTTATCAACGATACGTTCGGCTGAAACTTCCTTACATTCATTGTAAGCATTTTGATCATAAAATTTACACTGCTTACAACAACGAAGATCCCGGTGGCAATGGGGACAGGTATCCTGCCTGACCACCTTTTCCTCGATAGAGATCTCCTCTTTACAAAAGTAACAATCCATTATTCCTCTCCCTCCAATCTAAAGAAAATCGATTTTTTTAAATCTTTCATTTTTATTATCCTTATCTGGTAGATCATATAAGTTGAGATTAAATTACAGAATTCGTTAAGTAGTTAAATGATTGATTGGTTAACTGCATGTTATTAGGATAATATCCCAAATTTGCATGGAATTAAGAGATTCGTTATTCTGATAATTATGACAGGTGGAATTATTTTCCTACTCAACTATTTGACGATCTCTAAAATAAATCCACTTTGACAATTTAAACTTTCATTAGTAAAATAATAGATAACTAAATAGGAGCCAGGAGTCAGGATTCAGGAGCCAGAATGAAAAGGAGACCAGCTAGGCGGGATGGCTCCTGACTTCTGACTCCTGAACAGTTACAATAATAGTATAAAAATTAAGTAATGGTTAAACTGATAACCGATAACTCTCGAATCTTATGACAATAACAACGCCAAACTATACTCTTTTAGATCATACAGCAGATCTGGGCATCACGATACGCGGAGCCAACCTGATAGATCTTTTTGAAAGTGCAGGGAATGCACTCATTCACGTGATGTTAGGGGATAACCCCCGTGGGAAAACCCGCTCCATGAAAATATCAGTATCAGGCGACGATCTGGCCGACCTCATGGTTCGATGGTTGGGAGAGATACTCTATTTTTTCGAGGGTGACGATCTTGTGGTCACATCCATAAATATCGACTCCTTAACTTCATCGCAACTCGAGGCTACACTGGAAACGGTCCCATATGATCCCGAGATTCATGAAATCCTAAACGAGATAAAAGCGGTCACCTATCATCAGATCGAAGTCACCAATAAAGGTGACATATGGGAGGCCAGGGTTATCTTTGACCTATAGGTTAGGTTATGACAATCAAACTTAAAAAAATTGATGAAAACCGGTGGCTCATTCCCAAAGAGGGAAAGATGCGGGTGCCCGGTCTTATCTTTTCAAGCAATAAACTCATAAAAGATGTTCAACAAGATCAGAGTCTTGTTCAAGTGGTTAATGTTGCTACACTGCCGGGTATTGTGAAACACTCCCTTGCCATGCCCGACATACACTGGGGTTACGGCTTTCCTATCGGCGGTGTCGCGGCATTTACTATGGATGAAGGTATCGTTTCACCTGGGGGTGTTGGTTATGATATAAATTGTGGTTGCCGTCTAATGACCTCTTCACTGAAGGCCAGTGAAATCAGGCCTTTTCTTAAAGAGTTAGTATCAGCACTTTTCCAAAAAATCCCCGCTGGTGTGGGCTCAAAAGGCCCCCTCCATCTCTCGCAAAGAGATGAAGCCAAAGTCGCCCTGGAAGGCGCTGCCTGGGCCGTAAAAAAAGGATTCGGTCAACAGGAAGACTTAGAAAGAACCGAAGACTATGGCACCCTGGAAGGGGCGAATCCTGAAGTCCTTAGCGATCGGGCCATAAAAAGGGGTCTTGACCAGTTAGGTACTCTTGGATCAGGCAATCACTTTCTTGAAATTCAGGTGGTGGACCATGTCTATGACGAACAGTTGTCCAGGAGCTTTAATCTTTTTGAAGGGCAGGTCTCTGTTCTCATACACAGCGGCTCCAGGGGGTTCGGTCATCAGATATGCGATGATTTTTTAAAAGAGATGGGCAAACATGTGTCGGCTGAAGGCTTTGAATTACCCGACAGGCAACTTGCCTGTGCCCATCTAAAATCCGATCTGGGTCGCCGTTATCTGGCCGCCATGGCCTGCGCCGCCAATTATGCATGGGCCAATCGTCAGATCTTGATGCACCTGGCGCGTGAGACCATTATGGCCACCCTCTCCATTAGCCCCAAAGAACTGGGCATGAAACTTCTCTATGACGTATGTCATAATATTGCTAAAAAAGAGCTTCATATGGTAGACGGTAAAGAGACATTACTCTGTGTTCATCGAAAGGGAGCCACCCGTTCGTTACCGCCTGGCCATCCATCACTGCCCGAGATCTATCGTGATTCGGGTCAGCCCGTCCTCATTCCTGGTGATATGGGTACTTACTCTTTTGTTCTTGCAGGCAGCCAGGGGGCCATGGAACAGAGTTTCGGCTCAAGTTGTCACGGGGCCGGCCGTGTCTTGAGTCGTGGTAAAGCCATCAAAATGGCAAAAGGAAGAGCCATTCATCGTGAGCTGGAAAACAAAGGAATCTTTGTTCAATCCAGGGGTAAAAGAACACTGAAAGAAGAGATGCCCGAAGCCTATAAAGATGTCTCAGAAGTAGTTGAAGCAGTTGACAAAACGGGTCTGGCAAAGAAGGTAGCGCGACTTAGGCCACTCGGTGTCATCAAGGGTTAAAAGAACTATTTATGATTTAGAGTCTATCTCTAAAATCGGGATAGGATAACCGAATGAAGTGGTATTATGAAGGGTACACATAGCAGATTGATTTTAATTGGTCAATATAAAAAACAAAAAAACGCCTTTTTAGGCATTTAATCACCCTTTGGTTTGATATTCTCCGTGGACCACTGAATCAGTTCATCAAAGGGTATACCCCTTGGAAAAAATTTCATGACGCCCGCCTTCTCTATCTTGGGAATATCTTTTTCATCTAAAAACCCGCCAGCTGTGATTGTTATATGATCAGCCTTCTCTTCCTTCAATATATCTCTTATCTCCTGGAATACACGGATATCAGCACCCGGCAGGGTGGTAATGCCGATATGATCCACTGATTCTTGAAGGGCTGATCTTACAAGGGCATCCGGCTCCTGCAATTCCGTGTATATGACCTCAAAACCAGCATCTCCCAATCTTTTGGCGAGATTGAGTAAAGCCTCGTTGTGCCCTTCTCCCAGTTTCCCCAGCAGTACCCTTATCTTTCTTTCAGCCATATCTCACCCCAAGTCCTAAATATCCCCATATTCCCTTATGAATATTCCTAAATGCTGATATATTGTCAACAGACAATTTACATTTTATGATAGTGATTGTAAATTATCTTTTATTCATAATGATATTTACCTAATCCAGACAACCTGTGAAAAGAAAAACAGATCTATCACGAAACCACGAAGGTACGAAGGTACGAAAAAAGAGATCATTTCGCGTTTTCCATCTTTCGTGTTTTCGTGATTATATCACTATCTTATGCCAATTAACAACTAGGTGATCTAGGGAGAGACCTTGGAAAAGAATCCGGAAACAGCATCCATCATCTTTGCGGCCGGTAAAGGCAGCCGCATGAAAGGTTTTGAAGGCAATAAAACTCTTCTTCCACTGGTTCCAGGGCAATCACCGTTTGATGGCAGTCACCCCATCCTGCTGCAAATCCTGGATAACCTCCCACCCGGCCCGAAGGCTCTTGTTATCCACCATAAAAAGGAAGAGATGATTGGAATCACCCGTTCTCTTGACCTTACCTACTGTGAACAGTCTGTGCTTAATGGAACCGGCGGGGCCTTATTGGCATCAAGGGACTTTATTGCAGGTCAGGACCACGATGAGTTAATCATCACCATGGGTGATGTGCCTTTTGTCAGGGCTTCCACCTACCTTCAACTGGTAAAGGAGCTAAAAGACAGTCATCTGGTGGTGCTCGGATTCAGACCTGCTGATAAAAAAGAGTATGGTGTGTTGGAGATGGATGGGGATAATGTCAGAGCTATTATTGAATGGAAATACTGGAGCAATTATTCGAAAGAGAGACAAAAGCAGCTTGAGATCTGTAATTCAGGTATCTATGCAGCTCGAAAAGATGATCTTGTTCGGTATCTCCGCATATTGGAAAAGAGACCCCACACGGTTCTAAAAGAGAGAGAGAGAAAGACGGTTGAAGTGGAAGAGTTTTTTATCACCGATTTAGTAGAACTCATGCATGGGGATGATCTAAAGGTAGGGTACGTTATGGCCCAGGATGAAGATGAAGTCATGGGAGTCGATGATCTCCCATCCCTCATAAAAGCCCAGAAGATTTTTAGAGAAAGGAATCTGTAACCCCAATTGAGCGTTTTAGCTTAATTGGGAGCCATTAGCATTCAGCTCAAAAACCTCTGCTGTTCGAAATTCCTTGTTCGACCTGCCCGAAATGCCTTTACATCTTCAGGATAGCGATGCAATGGCAAGTCCATGTCTCGGTTGTAATCGCATTACAGAGTTCTTTCCATGGCAGGCGGGTATTCTATATTCAAACACAATCAAGCCTCTCATCTATCGGCCGGTATCACAGGCAGATCAATATATGATGGATACTCTGACTGGTGATGGATGGTCTGTATGGCCGGCACACCCTCTGAATCTTCACCAAAAGGATTACCTGTATTCATGTTGCGATCGATCCTGGGGAAATTGCTGCTCGAGATATCTATTCGAATGCGATGACCCCGGCCGAAGACAATACTTGTGGCGGCCATGTCAATGGAATATTCGTAAACCTCGCCAGGGGTTACTAGCTCAGGCTTTAGGACCGAATGACGGTATCGGGCACGAATGCAGCCTTCTGCCACGTTGTAACAGGATCCGTCCGGAAAGACATCAACAAGTTTTGCGGTGAAATCGGTATCCCTCACCGATGTGGAGGCAAAGAGGTGGAGAGTCAGAGGCCCTGTAACCTCCATATCTTCCTTAAGCTCAGGTGTCGTATAGCAAAGTACGTCGCTTCGTTTTTCGATATGAGTCTGGTCAAGGGGACCCGGCGCCAGGCTCCCTGTGGGAAGATTTCTGCCACCTCGGGTGGGGACCGGGAATCTGGGATCATAGACGAATATATCCGGCGGTTCTGATCCTGACTCGTCCCTGCTTAAAAGGCCGTCACCTGCGGCGGAATTGGCCCGGCCCTTGCTGTGGAGAAAAAACCGCTGCCACTCAGTTTGGGGTAGAGGCCAGGTATCGGCACTCTTCCACCTGTTTCTTCCCATGAGGAAGTAACGCACAGGGACCATGTATTCGCTCTCTTTTCCCCTCAGATACTTGTCAAAGAAACCGATGTGCCTTTCTGTCATAAACGACGCCATTCCGGATGCGGTTGGGCCAAAATGGAGACCCCCTGAAAAGGCCTGCATGGTCGTCTCATGTGCCCAGGGTCCACAAAGAAGGTGCTGCCCCTCGCGGGAAATCTGGGAGCCACCTTTCTCGCGCATGTTTAAAAAATTCTTAAACAGGCTCCCAGCAAAGATATCATACCAACCGCCGGCATGGAAACATGGGACCCTCACCTTATCATAGGACCAGTAGAGATCCTCCTCGGATTTAAGATCAGCCAGGGCAGCCTCACCCATGCGGGCCCCGAAACCTTCGGATAATCCCTCGAATTTAAAATGAGGAATATCTTTAAGGGGAAGATAGTTACATACCTCATCAAGATTAAATAGGGCCCGGGTAACCATCTTCTGCATCTTGGCAACGTCTATCCCCTCTTTCCTCATCTTCTCCATCATGTCAATGGCCATAATTCCAAACCAGCTTAAAGACTGTTCTAAATCCTCCACTCCGCTCATTCTTGTATCCGTTAGGGGACCCGCCGTAGCTATGGAAGGGGCAATGGCCTTTAAATGGGGAGGGGCTTCCATGGCGGTTTGCCACTGGATTCGGCCAATGTAAGAGCAGCCCACCATACCGACATTTCCGTCGCACCATGGTTCGGCCGCCACCGCCTCAATGGTATCGTAACCGTCAAGGCCCTCCGGCCTCATGGCTATGAATTCACCCTCCGAAGCGAACCTGCCCCTTGTATCCTGTATGACCGTGGCATACCCTCCAAAAGCCATATCCACACCCGACACATAAACGCTATTACTCCAAAGTGACTTGCTGTAAGGGGTGCGAACCACGATGGCAGGATGTTTTCCATTGTCATCAGGCCTGTAGATGTCAGCCCGCAATATCACCCCGTCCCGCATGGTTATGGGGATATCTCTATCAACCCGGATGGAATGAGTCATATTGGCCTCCTTTTAATTACACAGGTATTTAGGCTGAAGGCTGAAGGCTGAAGGATGAAGGTTAAAGACCAAAGTATGCAATAGGTGTCCTGCCTTCCACCTTCCAGCTTCAGTCTAAATCTGCAACGCTCGAATCAAACCACTCAAGACCTTCTCTGTTTCCACAATTACAGTTACCTCTTCAGTCAGATCAAATGCCCTAAAAGCCTTAGGCCTTCAGTCTATCAGCCTAGCTATATACTCCTACCCATTAAACCACTACATGCTAAAACAGGCAAATTTTTCAGAAGACAGAAAGTCGGTCATTTTGGCTGAAGCCGAGTGCTCGTCATAGAGGACATGGTTTTACATTCTATTTTCGAGATTCCTGTTTTACCGCAGAGCCGCAGAGCTCGCAAAGAAAGATATTTTTCCCTTTTCTGCTGAGAGGACAGAAAAGGGAAATAACTACCGCTACGCGTGAGTCTCTTGCATGCGACAAACCTCTTCCTGAAGGGCATGCTCTTTTTTCTTTGCTGGCGTCTCAGCAGCAAAGAAAAAAGACAAATCACTTCTGCGTTCTTTGCGTCTCGAACGAGTCCAGCGAGTGGGCGGTGAAATCGCTAAATCCCGCTTCGAGCGGGACAGAAAGGCGAAGGTTTTAAACCTGGTGAATGGAAAAATAAAACAAGAAAATGTCCCATGTCAAGTACTGCCTCCACAATCCTTTATTATCGGTATCAGATGATTGTTTTTTTCTATTGATCAGTTTGTTTTTTATCATCCCATTTTTTTATAAAATGAGGAAGACTTTTCCTATTTGATTGTTTATAATGATATCTAAGTGAAAGATTTAAAACTTATTAAGCACCAAATAAGGATATATTTAGGGAGGTGTAATAATGGGATTGGTAAACGCCGAGATAATATTAAAGAATCCCCGAAAACCGGATCTGGAACAAGTTGAAGTTGAGGCATTAGCAGACACTGCCGCGGTACACCTTTGCATACCTCCTCATGTACAAATTCAACTGGGAACCACACTCTCCTTGGTGCGATTCCTTTGGAAGATATGGATTTGATAATTATCTCAAAAACCAAGAAAATAGATCTCAATCCTAGCCGGAGTTTCCTACTTATTTGACTGCGTTGGGACTTTTAAGTGTAAAAAACCCCGCTTTTTCTGACAAAACTGATGTCTATACGATTATACCTATTGTATACACTGACAGGGATCTG
>Ga0180009_10001084_pt1 | contig 34223 bp, 33 predicted proteins | sample OS_PC_MetaG_FD_123537 | JGI IMG/M metagenome (GOLD analysis project Ga0180009, IMG submission 123537) | Groundwater microbial communities from the Aspo Hard Rock Laboratory (HRL) deep subsurface site, Sweden - OS_PC_MetaG | ecosystem: Environmental > Aquatic > Deep subsurface > Groundwater... | reverse complement strand
CGATGATGTAGTTGGCGAGGAAGTAGAGGGTATTTCAACCAGTCAAGCTACTACCGGGAACTTGTTCCGCTACGACAGCACGGATAACCTCTATATATTCAACCTTTCTACCAATGGACTTACCAGCGGTACCTGGCAGGTGCGTATTGATTTGGATGATGGAACTTCTAAATACGTTAATTTTGGGTTAAAATAAGAGTATTCTGGAGATGTTGGAATACCCATAATGGCCAATGGAGATGACTTAGAGGAAAAACTATATCATCTAAGTAACCAGAAAAGATAAGGCGGGTAAACAGACAACGCACTCTAAACACAGTTATCTGTTCGCATGGCCAGGATGAGGGATAAAAGGAGAAACAAGAGATGAAGCGCACAATAGGAAGTTTTTTGCTAATTGCATTGTTAATAATAGGTGTAGTTATGACTTATTTTGTCTCTTCAAAGACAGAAGATGAGCCAGAGAAATTGGTTGCCAAACTTAGTTTTGGCAAACAAGGTAAAGGCCTGGGGGAGTTTGGAAGCTTTGTTGTGCCTTTTGTCTCTCCCGCTCCTTTTAGTTTAGCCATAAAAGACAATTACCTCTATGTAGCTGATATAGGCAATTCTCGTATACAGGTTTTAGAGATAAAATACTGAAATAAATATCATGATGAAAAAACGAATACTAAGCGGGATGAGACCAACAGGCAAGCTTCACTTAGGCCACCTTGCAGGCGCCTTAGAAAACTGGGTAAAGCTGCAAAATAGTTATGATTGCTTTTTTATGGTTGCTGATTGGCATGCCTTAATGAGTGAGTACGAAAATTCTTCTCTTATTAGTGAATATTCAATTGATAACGTAGTTGACTGGCTCAGCGTAGGTATAAGGCCAGCAAATTCCACTATTTTTATCCAGTCAAGCATTCCGGAGCACCTAGAGTTATACATGATGTTTTCCTGTCTTGTTCCTTTAAGTTGGGTGGAGCGAATTCCTACATATAAAGAGCAGTTAAGAGAATTAAAAAATCGCGAAATTCACACTTATGGATTTTTAGGCTACCCAGTATTGCAGGCTGCCGATATTCTAATCTATAATGCTGATGCTGTACCTGTAGGGCAGGATCAACTGCCGCATCTTGAGCTTACGCGCGAGATAAGTCGCAGGTTTAATTACATTTACAAAAAACAACTTTTTAGGGAACCTAAAGATATCCTTACGTCCTTTCCTAAGCTCTTAGGTATTGATGGCCGCAAGATGAGTAAAAGTTATAATAACACGATCAATCTTTCCGATAGCGTTGAGGAAGTAAGAAAAAAGGTGCTAGCAATGATCACTGACCCAAAGCGCATATATAAGTCTGACCCAGGCCATCCAGAAATCTGCAATGTCCACACCTACTATGAAGTATTCTTCCCTGATTATTCTGGTGAAGTCTCAGACTATTGCAGAAAGGCTAAAGTTGGTTGTCGTGACTGTAAAGAAGATTTAGCAAGGCGTATAAACGAAAAATTGATGCCGATAAGGAAAAAGAGAGAAGATCTGTTGTGTAAGAAGAAAAAGATAATAGAGATTATTGAAAGCGGCAATGAAAAGGCTGGGAAAACCGCCTCTTCTATGATGAAGAAGATCAAGGAAATCATAAACCTATGTCCTATAAGATAAAACTGGATATATTTGAAGGACCATTAGATTTACTTTTGTATCTGATAAAAAGAAATGATCTTAATATCTACGATATTCCGATTGCGAAGGTCACTGAACAGTACATACAGTATTTGGAATTAATGCGACTCCTTGATTTAGGAATCGCTTCTGAATTTTTAGTTATGGCTGCTACGCTAATTGAGATAAAATCTAAGATGTTGTTACCTCGGGATCCTGAGCAAGAAGAAGATATAGAAGAAGATCCGCGCCAGGAACTTATTCAGCGCTTATTAGAGTATCAAAAATATAAGGAGGCAGCAGAAGATTTACGGAAGAGAGAACAAATCTATAAAGACGTCTTTAGCCGAAACTCTGATTCATCTGAGGAGAAACAAGATGGAGAAGTCTTTTTTGAGGCAAGTCTTTTCGATTTGATTTCTGCATTTTCCAAGGCCTTGAAGGATGTGCCAAAGGAAGTATTTTACGAAATCGTCAAGGATGAATTTACCGTCGAGGAGAAAATCCATGATATCTTGAGAATGCTTCTTAACGCTCCTTTAGTTTATTTAAATGATATTTTCTCCAAAGCAAAAAATAAATTAGAGATCGTAGCTAACTTTCTTGCTATTTTAGAATTGATCCGCTTGCAGGAAATTGTCGTACAACAAAAAAATGTTTTTGGAGAGATTGCTATCAGGCGTTATGAACAGCATTCCAAACCGCAGAGAGTCCTGGAAAGAAAATAGATTATGTCCGTTGAGAAAAAAGATATAAATATCTTAAAATTAAACGAAACAGAAGAGGATACTGTTTTTAATATATCTCTTAGGCCGCAGCATTTGAATGAATTCGTCGGTCAGGAGACAGTTGTGAAGAATTTGGATGTTGCCTTGAGGGCTGCCAAAGAAAGGAAAGAACCGCTTGAGCATGTGCTTCTCTCAGGCCCGCCCGGATTAGGCAAGACTTCCCTAGCGCATATAATCGCCCATGAGATGAATGCGAATATTACAGCTACGAGCGGACCGGCAATTGAACGTGCCGGTGACTTAATCGGTATTTTAACTAATTTAGGCAAAGGCGATATATTCTTTATTGACGAAATACATCGTCTTTCTCGCGTTGTAGAGGAATTCCTTTATCAGGCAATGGAGGATTTCCAGATAGATTTTGTTATTGATAAAGGCCCTTATGCTAAAACGATCAAATTCAATCTCAAGCCATTTACATTAGTCGGTGCTACTACAAGAAGCGGTCTTTTGACTGCACCGCTTCGTAGCCGTTTCGGATTATTTTTTCATCTTGATTTTTACAGTGCTTCAGATCTGGCACAGATTATTGCCCACTCCTCAAAGATTTTGGGGATGACTACAGATAAAGAAGGTGCCTTAGAGATTGGCAGAAGAAGCAGGGGTACGCCTAGAATCGCAAATCGTCTTCTGCGGCGTGTGCGTGATTATGTCCAGGTTAATAAATTAAACCAGACGAATCAAAGAATAGCAAGTCAGGCCTTAGATGCTTTAAATATTGATGAGTCTGGCCTAGACCAATTTGACCGCAAGGTCTTACTTGCGATCATTGATAATTATTCGGGTGGGCCGGTAGGTATAGATACACTGGCAGCGACATTGAATGAGGATATTGATACCTTAGTAGATTGCATAGAGCCTTATTTATTGAAAGCAAACTTCCTGCGACGGACATCTCGCGGCCGGGAAGTAACAGAAATCGCCTACAAGCATTTTAACAAGAAAATTGATAAAATATCCCAGAAAGAATTGTTCTAATAATATCCCCTATCAACATTCGCTTCTAATAATAGAAAATGAAAAAGATTCTTTTACACATATGTTGTGCGCCATGTGTAATTTTCCCCTTGGAGGTCTTGCGTAGAGAAGGATTTCAAGTAAAGGGCTTGTTTTTTAATCCAAACATACATCCTCGCCAGGAATATGAGAGAAGGCTCGATGCCTTAAGGATTTATTCTAAAGATGCGAGGTTGGAATTTTCCTCGGGAGAGTATGACCTCAAGATGTTTTTGGGTCTGGTTGATGGAAATAAAAGTGCACCTACACGTTGTGATGCCTGTTGGAGATTAAGGCTTAAGATTACGGCTGAAACAGCAAGGCAAGAGAATTGTCAATATTTTACATCAACACTTTTGGTGAGTCCCTATCAGGATACATCTGTTTTAGAAAAAATAGCTGCTGAAGAAGCACGAAATTTAAATTTGAAATTCTTCAGATATGATTTCAAATCCGGTTTTAGCCAGGCGCATCGAAAGGCAAAAGAAACTGGCCTATATTGTCAAAAATACTGCGGTTGTATTTATTCGCTGCAGGAAAGATCCAAGAGAAAAGATACAAGATCAGTACGCTCCTAGAAGGTTATGCATAGCCTTGGAAAGACACTAATCATAATTGGCATAATCCTTATTATTGCCGGAAGTATAGCGCAAGTTCTGCCTAGAATAAGTAAAATACCGCGTCTGCCCGGTGATATATACATTAAGAAGGGAAACTTTACTTTTTATTTTCCTCTAACAAGCTGTATCATTTTAAGTATAGTTTTTAGTTTAGTCTTTTGGTTATGGTCAAAGAGATAATTAGAAGAATATTATTACTTTTAATTTTTAGCTGTTTTTTCTTTGTTTTTGCTTTCGATTCTAGCGCTGCTTCTTTTGTGCGCGTCGCTGTCTTTAAAGACGCCTCTAAACTAACTCTGGATGTTGATGCATCTTTTAGGATCACGACAGTTGAGGATGATTTGGAGCTTCTTAAGTTAGATAAGGCAAGTGGTCTATTAATTGAGACTATAGATAAAGGGTTTAACATTGGTAGCAACAACATAGGCAAAGAACGCATTGAAATTACAAGAGACGATGATGGATTCATAAGTATAAATGACCGGCTATTCAGGGGACGTCTAAGATTTATCAAGAAAGATGCCTCGAATTTCTTTGTTGTTAACTATATCGAGTTAGAGGATTATATCCGAGGAGTTCTTTATCACGAGATTTCACATCTTTGGCCTGAAGAATCTATCAAGGCTCAGGCTGTGGTGGTTAGAACCTTTGCATTAAGCAAAATGCATGACAATAGGCTTAAGGAATATGACCTTACCAATGATACCTACTCTCAGGTTTATGGTGGCCGCACCTCAGAACGTTGGCGAACAAATAAGGGCGTAGATGCTACAGGAGGTGAAGTTCTTAAACTTGACGGAAAGATCTTTCCTACATATTACCACGCAGCTTGTGGAGGCCATACCGAAGATGTATCAAATTTATGGGATGTTGATATTGCATCTTTAAAAGGCGTTACATGTCCCTATTGTGCAGATTCTCCTCATTTTAAGTGGGATATCTACATTGATTTTAAGCGCCTTCAGGAAAAGTTAAATGCTGCCGGCTTAAGGGTAGGCAAGATTGAATCAATAGAAATAGTCGAGCGTTCTTTATCAAATCGTGTTTTGAAATTGAAGATAATATCAGCTACAGATACAATAGAGATTTCAGGTAAGGCTTTGAGAGAAATATTGGGGCCGAAGATACTTCGTAGTACAAATTTCCAAATAGAGAGTTCGGGCGATTTTGTTCTATTTAAAGGATTTGGCTGGGGTCATGGCGTAGGACTGTGTCAGTGGGGCGCATATTTTATGGGAAAGCAGGGTCATGACTACAGACAGATTCTAGAGTATTATTATCATGGTGCAAAAATAGAAAAAGACTATTAAAATCCCTCTTAACATGAAATTAGCAGATTTTGATTATCAATTACCAAAAGATTTTATTGCCCAGTTTCCATTAAAGCAAAGAGATGCATCGAAGCTTATGGTGATTGAAAAAGACACGGGTAAAATCCATCATCGCCATTTCTCAGATATCCTGGATTATTTATCTAAAGGCGATTGTATAATATTAAATGACACAAAGGTCTATCCAGCAAGGATGTTTGCAAAGCGCTCAAGCGGTGGGAAAGTAGAGATCTTTCTTCTCGGGAAAGAGACTGACGACACCTTCCGCTGTTTACTAAGACCTTCAAGACTTAAGTTGGGTGAGAAGGTCGCGCTTAATGCAGGAAGTATTACTGCGCAACTGGTGCGCAAGGAAAGAGATCTAAATCTGATTCGATTCGAAAATATCAAAGACATCAGTGGTTTAATCAATCGTTTTGGAGTTATGCCCCTGCCTCCTTACATTAGACGAAAGGCAGAGGATTCTGATAGAGAGCAATATCAGACTGTTTATGCTAGCAAAGAGGGTGCAGTTGCTGCCCCAACCGCGGGATTGCATTTTACTAAAAACATTCTTGATAGAATTAAAGACAAGGGGGTAGATCTTGGATTTTTGACTCTTCATGTTGGCTGGGGTAGTTTTAGGCCTGTAAAGGAAGATGAAATCACAAGGCATAAGATAGAAGAGGAAGAATTCAATTTGCCAGCTGAAGTAGCAGATTTAGTTAACAAAACAAAACAACAAGCTCATAAGGTATTTGCAGTCGGCACAACCACTACGCGCGTCTTAGAGAGCGCAGCCAATGCTAGCAATGATCATAACAGTCTTGGCGCCTTAAAGGGGAGGACAGACTTATTCATTTATCCTGGATTTAAGTTTAAGATAGTTAATCATCTTTTAACGAATTTTCATCTTCCAAGATCAACCTTGTTTCTTCTGGTTTGTGCATTTGCTGGACGCAGGCTGATTCATAAGGCATATCAGGAAGCAATTAAATGGCAGTACAGATTTTATAGCTACGGGGATGCAATGTTGATTATTTAAGAGAGGCTGTAGACTAAGAAAATGGTCAAAGTATTACGAAAAGAATTAGGTTTCTGGGATGTATTCTGTATTGCCTCTGGGGCAATGATAAGTTCCGGGTTATTCATACTACCGGCTATTGCCGCAGGCCAGGTAGGTCCTTCACTTTTTCTTGCATATATGATAGCAAGTTTTATTGCTTTGCCTACTGTGTTGAGTAAGGCAGAGTTGGTTACTGCCATGCCTCGTGCTGGCGGGGATTATTTCTATATCTCAAGAAGTATGGGTTTTGTAACCGGAGGCATCGGAGGTTTTGGTACCTGGTTTTCCTTGAGCTTAAAGGCTGCTTTTGCCTTAATTGGTATGGCAGCTTACGTGTCATTATTTACTTCGATGTCAATTCAGTATATAGCATTGATCTTATGTGTAGCCTTCGGTGTTTTAAATATCTTTGGCATAAAGCTTGCAGCCAGGATGCAGATTGTTCTAGTTTTAGGATTGTTTAGCGCTTTAATCTTTTATATTGTCAGGGGCTTTCCGGCAATAGATATTAATAACTTCAAGCCTTTTGCCCCTTATGGCGTTAGGGCGATTTTTGCCACAGCAGGATTTGTGTTTATCTCTTATGGCGGCCTTACAAAGATTGCCAGTATTGCTGAAGAGGTGAGACAGCCCACACGTAATATTCCCTTAGGCATGCTTGCTTCTCTGGTCATAGTCGGAATTATATATACACTCGTTGCATTTGTTACGACAGGACTCTTAAATCTGAGCGATCTTTCTAGTTCTTTAACTCCGATTTCGGATGCTGCGTATCAATTTGGTAGTAGCCCTGCAAGGATTATAATGGCGATTGCTGCGTTCCTAGCCTTTATTTCTACTGCAAATGCTGGGATTATATCTGCTTCCCGTTATCCTATGGCAATGAGTAGAGATAAGCTTTTGCCGAAATTTTTCAACAGGGTCAACTCACGCTATCAAACACCGCATTACTCTATTATCTTTACAGTGATTTTTATGCTTTTGGCAATTAGTGTTCTAGATTTGAAGTCTCTGGTTAAGATAGCATCAGAGCTGCTTATCATAATCTTTATGTTCACTAATCTTGCTGTGATAATTATGCGTGAGAGCAAAATGCCCAATTACAAACCTACATTTCGTTCTCCTTTATATCCGGTTGTTCAGATTGCAGGCATCTTGGGTTGCTTGTTTTTGCTTGCAGAGATGGGGAAAATATTGTTACTATTTAGTATTATGTCCATTAGTGTAGGCATCCTGGGGTATTTTGTTTTAAGTTATAAAAAGAAGATAAGAGAATTTGCTATTATCCATGTTATTGAGCGCATTGTTAATAAAGAGTTTACTTCCGGTACTCTTTCTCAGGAACTTAAAAATGTGATAAGACAGAGGGATGATATAGTAGAAGATAGATTTGATAAATTAATAGAGGAGGCTGTTGTTTTAGATATAAGAGGAAGATTGCCCTCAAGCCTATTCTTCCAGAAGGTAGCAGATGCCTTAACTAGCCAGCTTAGCCTTAAGCCGCAATACCTCCGCGATCTGCTTAATGAAAGAGAAAAAGAGTCAAGCACTGTTATTCATCCTGGATTGGCAATTCCACATATTGTTATCGAAGGTGAGAATAAATTTAATATTCTTCTGGCAAGGGCTAACGAAGGCATAATCTTCCCTGAATTAGAAGATCAGCCAGTGCATACAGTTTTTGTCCTTGTCGGAACAAAGGATGAAAGGAATTTTCATCTGCAGGCCTTAGCAGCTATCGCACAAATATGCCAGGAGAAGAATTTTGAAAAAAAATGGCTCGACGCCAGAAATGTTATGGAATTGAAGGACGTTTTATTGCTTACCGAGAGAAAGCGCTTTGGCAAACCCGCTGATTAGGCCCTCAAATGGCATTTTCCGTTATTCATAAAGACAAAAAATCTAAGGCACGTTTAGGTAAATTAATTACAGCACATGGAAGCATAGATACTCCTTGTTTTATGCCAGTAGGCACTCAAGGCACAGTAAAAATGCTTTCAAATCGTGACTTAGAGGACTCTGGTACTGAGATTATACTATGCAATGCATACCATTTGAGTCAAAGACCCGGCATTGAGATTATAAAGGCTGCAGGCGGACTGCATAGATTTATTGGCTGGAAGGGGCCTATTCTTACAGACAGCGGTGGTTATCAGATATTTTCCATGTCCAGTCCTAGTTCTAAGCCAAAGGTCTCACGTAAAAAGACGTCTTTGTATAAAATCAATGATCAAGGCGTTGAATTTAAGTCCTTATTTGATGGCTCAAGGCATTTTTTCTCACCCGAAGATGTTATAGATATCCAGCTGATTTTAGGTTCAGATATCATTATGCCCTTGGATGAATGCATTCAATACCCTACGCCTATTAGCTATGCAAGGGTTGCTATGGAGCGTACTCTTGATTGGGCAAAAAGGTCAAGGCTAGCCCTGGCCTCTTGCCAAACACTAGAGGGCCAAGAGCAGCCGTTATTATTCGGGATTGTGCAAGGTGCAAGCTTTGAGGATTTACGAAAAGAATGTGCAAGAAAACTCTTGGATATGGATTTTGAGGGTTATGCCTTAGGCGGATTAAGTGTTGGCGAATCGAGTGATCTACGCTATAATATGATATCCAAAGTTATTCAGGAATTACCCAGCCAAAAGCCCCGTTATCTTATGGGTATGGGAAAGCCCCTTGATTTAATTGAAGCTGTAAGCTTAGGAATAGATATGTTTGATTGTATTATTCCAACCCGCTATGGAAGAAATGGAAGTGCGTTTACCGCTAGAGGTAAGATTATTGTCAGGGATGCTCCTTACTCTAAGGATTTTCAGCCGCTTGATGCAGGTTGCGATTGTCTAACTTGTAAGACTTATTCGCGCGCTTACCTTAGGCACCTTTTTAATAGCGATGAATTACTTGGACTCTATCTTGTATCCTTGCACAATGTTAATTTTTATATTAAAATTATGTGCGAAATTAGAGAAGCAATAAAAGCAGATTCTCTTTCAGAGTTAAAGAAGAGCTATAGCAAATATAATTTTTAAATTACGATGTTAATTGACGTCCTGACTATTTTTCCTGCAAGTTTCCCAGCAGTTCTGAATGAATCAATACTTAAACGTGCCCAGCGCGCTGGCAAGGTTAAGATACGTATTAATGACATAAGGGATTATACAGAAGATAAGCACAAAAAGGTTGATGATCGTCCTTTTGGCGGTGGTCCAGGTATGGTAATGTGTCCGCAGCCAATCTTTAGCGCTGTGGAGGCAATATGCAAAAAGAATAAAGTCAGGAAGGATAAAAGAAAGATAATATTGCTTTCGCCCCAAGGCCGTAAGTTAACGCAAGAAAGAGCCAAGCAGCTTTCTAAATTTAAACATCTTGTTTTGATTTGCGGTCATTATGAAGGAGTGGATGAGAGGGTAAAAGGATATCTGGTTGATGAAGAGATTTCAATCGGAGATTATGTCTTGACGGGTGGAGAATTACCAGCAATGGTGTTAATTGATTCTGTTGTTCGTCTTCTGCCGGGTGTCTTAGGAAGAAGCGAATCTTTGAAGGAAGAGAGTTTTGAGTCCGGAATTCTAGAGTACCCTCAATATACCCGACCAGCAGATTTCAGAAAGATGAAGGTGCCTGCATTGTTGCTTTCAGGAGATCATAAGGCAATTGCAGACTGGAGGCGTAAGCAGGCGTTGTTAGAGACAAAGAAGAAAAGGGCTGACCTTTTAAAACAAAAATAAAAAAAGCGGAGATGCGAAATGAAAAGATTAGAAGAATTTACGAAGAAGCAGTTAAGAAAGGACTTGCCGCAGTTTAATATCGGCGATACTTTAAAGGTGTATGGAAAGGTCTTGGAAGCAGGTAAGGTGCGCATACATCCCTTTGAAGGCATAGTTATTGCTAAAAAGGGAAAGGGTATTTCTGAAACCTTTACCTTGCGCAAGATTTCTTACGGAGAAGGCGTGGAGAGGATATTTCCTATTAATTCCCCTAATCTGGAAAGAATAGAACTGTTGCATAAAGGAAAGGTAAGGCGCGCAAAATTATATTATCTACGCGCAAGAAAAGGTAAAGCCGCCAAGGTTCGTTCTGCAGGGTAGATCTTTAGAGTTTATTATGAGATATCACGAAAGAAAGGCTAAGCTTTCAGGTTTTAAGTTTGTTGCAGGAGTAGATGAAGTTGGCCGTGGAACCTTGGCTGGTCCTGTGGTATCTTGCGCAGTGCATCTTAAAAAGATGAGATTTAAAAATAGAATAGACGATTCAAAAAAATTATCAAGAAAGGCAAGGACCTTAGCTTATCATGAATTAATTAAACATTGCGATTTCGGCATCGGGATTGTCAATGAGAAAGCGATAGACCATATTAACATTTTAGAGGCAAGCAAGATTTCAATGCAGCGAGCGCTTGCTAATCTATCTGTAAGGGCTGACTTTCTTCTTATTGACGGCAATATGGATTTGGAAGTAGATATACCATCGAAAAAGATCATCGGTGGAGATAGCAAGAGTATAACAATTGCTGCCGCCTCTATTATCGCCAAGGTAATCCGCGATCGGATAATGGAGCTTTATCATAAGGTATATCCAAAATACGGATTTAAATTTCATAAAGGTTATGCGACAAAGACCCATCTTGCGGCAATCAGGAAGTTTGGTCCTTGTTCTATTCATAGGTTGAGTTTTCGTCCTCTTTCCCGATGAGAGAATAGTCGCTTGATTGCAGCAGGTGTTTTCTAATAAGGAGGTCAAGAAAAAAATATGTTGCCTGATTTAGGAATTGCTCAAGCTGCAAAGATTAAACCGATTAAAAAAATCGCCTCAAGAGCAGGGATTCGCACTTCTGAATTAGAATTATACGGCGAGCATAAAGCTAAGGTTTCGCTTTCTATTTTAGACAGGATAAAAAACAGGCCTAGCGCTAAGTATATCCTTGTCACGGCAATCACCCCAACGCCTTTGGGAGAAGGCAAGACCGTTACTACTATTGGGCTTTCTATGGGTTTGAATCGGATAGTAGGTAATACACTAGCTTGTATTCGACAACCTTCCCTAGGGCCTGTATTCGGTATAAAAGGAGGCGCTGCAGGCGGCGGATATTCTCAAGTAATACCAATGGAGGATTTTAATCTTCATTTTACCGGAGACGTACATGCGATTGGGCTTGCTCATAATTTGGCTGCCGCATTTTTAGACAATGCGCATTTTAAGAAAAAGATCGATATAGATCCTACAACAATCAGCTGGCGCCGCGTTGTTGATGTAAGCGATAGATTCCTGCGAAATGTAAAAATAGGCCTAGGGACCTCTCAGGATGGCATCCCGCGTGATTCAGGTTTTGATATTACGGTTGCCTCAGAGGTAATGGCTATTCTTGCCTTGACAGATAGCCTCTCTGATTTAAGGAAAAGACTTGGCAGGATTGTTTTAGCAAGGACAAAAGACGGCAGGCCTGTAACATGCGAGGATATAAAGGTTGCCGGAGCAATGGCTGTGTTGCTGAAGGATGCCATAAAACCGACCCTTATCCAGACATTAGAGAATACGCCTTGCTTTGTTCATGCCGGGCCTTTTGCCAATATTGCTCATGGTAACAGTTCAATTATAGCTGATAAGATTGCCCTTAAATTAGCTGATTATGTGGTTACTGAGGCAGGATTTGGTGCAGATTGCGGCGCAGAGAAGTTTATGAATATCAAGTGCCGCTATAGCGGACTTAGCCCGGATTGCGTAGTAATTGTTTCCTCTATTAGGGCACTCAAGATGCATTCGGGAAAATTTGAAGTTATTGCCGGAAGGCCTTTGGATAAGGCTCTTTTAGAAGAGAATCTAGAGGCAGTAAAGCTGGGTAGCTGCAATCTCCTAAGACAAATCGAGAATATGAAGTTATTCGGAGTCCCGGTTGTTGTAGCGATTAATAAATTTAGTGCTGATACAAATTCTGAAGTTAACTTGGTGAGAGATTTGGCATTAAAGGCCGGAGCAGAGGATGCTGTGGCAAGCGAGGTTTGGGAAAAAGGTGGCAAGGGCGGCGAGATGTTAGCAAGGTCAGTTATCGCAGCCTCTAAAGTTAAAAAGAATTTTAAGTTCCTGTACGCTTTAGATATCCCAATTAAGGACAAGATAAAAACAATTGCGACTAAAATTTATGGTGCTAAAGATGTGGAGTATTCTGATTTGGCCCAAAAGAAGATTGCAGAGTTTTCAAAGCTCGGGTTTGATAAACTGCCGATTTGTATGGCAAAGACCCATCTGTCCTTATCGCATGACCCTAAATTAAAAGGAGCGCCAAAGGATTTTATATTACCGATTCGCGATATCAACGCTTCAGTAGGTGCAGGATTCCTGTATCCTCTCTGTGGCACGATGCGCACTATGCCCGGGCTGCCTACAAACCCTGCTGGCGAGAATGTGGATATTGACAGTGAAGGCAGGATTGTCGGATTATTTTAAATAATAATAGCTTAAACCGGAGTTAGTATGTACATTAACGACTCATTGAAAAAATATCTCGACGATTTATCAGATAAGTTACCTGCACCTGGTGGAGGTTCAGCAGCTGCTGTTTTGGCTTGTCTGGGAACAAGCCTCATAAACATGGTTTGTAATTTCACTGTCGGAAAAGAAAAGCACAAATCAGTAGAGAATGACGTAAGTAAGATCTTGGAGGAGTCCCGGAAATTAAACAGCCGTTTTCAAGAACTTATTGATGAAGATGTAGCAGCCTTTAAGTCCAAAGATATCCAGAAATCCTTAAGCGTCCCGCTTGAGATCTCTCACTTAGCATCTGAGGCAGCTTGTCTATGTCCTGACCTTGCCAAGAAAGGCAATCCTAATCTAATAACAGATGTAGCATGTGGAATTGATTGTTTAATGGCTGCTTTTTCTTGTGCTAGGATTAATGTAGAGATAAATCTAAAAAATATCTTGGAAGATGAGAAAAAAGCAAATATAATACAAGAGCTTGATAAAAACGAAGATATGCTTAAAGCAATAAGAGATGAGGTAGTGACTTATGTGCGCGAAATTGTTAGAAGGTAAACCGATTGCCGTTAGAATAAAAGAAGAGATAAAGAAGGAAGTGGAAGAGTTTTCTTCTAAGCCAGTTCTAGTCAGCGTGCAGGTGGGAGACAATGCCGGCTCTGAAAGTTATGCCAAAAGCCAAAAGAAAACAGCCGAGAATTTAGGAATAGATTATCGGTATCATAAATTAAATCAGGACACAACTGAGAGCGCACTAATTGAATTTATATATAAATTCAACTCCGATACTGCTGTCCATGGCATCATTATACAGATGCCTTTACCTGCTGCTATTGATTATAAGAAGATTAGCCAATATATCAGTCCAGACAAGGATGTTGAAGGCATGCATCCAGCCAATATGGGAAAGATTGTGTTTGGTAAAGCCAAAATCCTACCTTGTACGCCTGCTGCCTGTATGCAATTGTTGAAGGAGACCGGGGTTAAACTTTATGGTAAAGAGGTTGTAGTAGTTGGACATAGTGAGATAGTAGGAAAACCTTTAAGTCTTCTTCTTTTGGAAGAATTTGCTACTGTTACTACTTGCCATATAGCTACAAGTAAGGCTCTCAAGTTAGAGGAACATGTTAGAAAAGCAGAAATCTTAATCGTTGCTGTGGGTAGGCCGAATCTAATCCCAGGTGACTGGATAAAACAAGGTGCAATTGTTATTGATGTAGGAATAAATAGAGTTGAGGGTAAGCTTGTTGGAGATGTTGAGTTTGAAAATGCAGCCAAAAGAGCCTCTTTTATTACCCCTGTTCCCGGCGGAGTCGGACCGCTTACAGTTACAATGTTGATGAAGAATCTAGTTCAGGCCTACAAGTTCCTAAATTCAAAATGAGTTTTAAAGAAAAAATCAAACAGGAAAAATTTCTAATTACCAGCGAGATTGGCCCGCCTAAAGGAATACACACCGAAACCCTCCTAGAGGATGCAGAACTCATTCGCAGCCGCGTTGATGCAATAAATGTTACAGACCTGCAGAGTTCAGTGATGCGCTTAGGCTCCCTGGCGGTCTGTCGGCTCTTGAAGGAAAAAGGATATGAGCCGATTTATCAGCTTACCTGTAGGGATAGGAATCGCCTTGCCTTACAATCAGATATTTTATCTGCTGCGAGTTTAGGCATTGAAAATGTCTTGGCCTTAACAGGTGATCATCCTTCTTTGGGCGATCATCCTCAGGCAAAACCAGTATTTGATTTGGATTCTGTACAATTGATTAAGGTTATAAGGGGTCTGGAGGCTGGTAAGGATATGGCAGGCAATGCCTTAGAGGGTGAATCTGGGAAGTTTTGCGTCGGAGCTGTAGTAAATCCAGGCGCCGACCCTTTAGAGCCGCAGATTATAAAGATGGAGAAAAAGATCGAAGCAGGAGCAGAATTCTTTCAAACCCAGGCAGTATATGATGTGGAGATATTCGAGAATTTCATTAAAAAAATTAAGCATCTAAAGACAAAAATCTTAGTAGGAATCGTACTTTTAAAATCAGCTGGTATGGCAAAGTATATGAATAAAAACGTAGCTGGTGTTAATGTGCCTCAAGAATTAATAAGCCAGATGCAGGATACAACTGATAAGGTTGCTACATCAATTGATATTGCAGCAGGGCTGATAAAGGCTTTAAAGCCGATGTGTGATGGTGTTCATATTATGCCTATAGGATGGGATAAGAAAGTGCCGCTTGTTCTAGAGGCAGCAGGATTATAACATGAAGATTGCCGTAACCGGTAAAGGAGGAGCCGGTAAAACAACCCTAGCAAGTGCTCTTGCTTTAGAATTTAAAGAGCAAGGCAAGCAGGTCATTATTGTGGATTGTGACCCTGATGCAAATTTTTCTATTTGCTTAGGTTTTCCCCTCGAGGAAGAGATCGTCCCTATCTCTGAAATGAAGCAGCTTATTGCAGAACGTACTGAGGTCGAGTCTCTTGATACGCCCTCCACTTTTTTTAAGATAAATCCCAAAGTAGATGATATACCGGATAAATTTTGCAAAATCCATAATGGCATAAAGCTCATTGTTATGGGTAAGGTTTCCAAGGCTGGCAGCGGCTGCATGTGTCCGGAAAACACATTTATTAAAAGGCTAATTTCACACCTGGTATTAAGAAAGAATGAAGTCGTTATTCTGGATATGGTGGCTGGCAGTGAACATTTAGGCCGGGCAACAGCAGCTAATGTAGACGTGGCCTTAATTGTAGTCGAACCAACCCAGCTAGGCGTGGTTACCGCAGGCCGCATTAAGAGTTTAGTAAAAGAATTAGGCATAAGAATGAGTTTTTTTGTCGGTAACAAAATAGAGAGTGAACAGGATAGAGATTTCCTACTCAAAAATTTAGGAAATGAGTTTTTGGGTTTTATACACTTAAGTGAATCTTTACAGGCTAATCGGGGAGTATTTAAGTTTGATGATAACCTGAAGGTTGAATTTGACGAAATTTTTAATAAATTGTATACGTTAAGCAATTAATAGCTTGGGATGGCGCTGATTTAATTTTACGGAGGCTAAATATGAGTCGTGAAGATTTAAAAAAAGACCCAATACAGAATCAATTATACGAACGCAGCCAACAAGAAGGCATTCAGACAATTTGGGAGCGCGAGGAAAAACAACAGCCACATTGTGGTTTTGGCACGTTGGGCCTGTGTTGCAAGAATTGCAACCTGGGTCCTTGTCGCATTGATCCTTTTGGGGAAGGTGCTACTCGTGGTGTCTGCGGTGCAGATGCAGATACAATTTCGGCAAGGAATTTGGTACGCCATATTGCTGCTGGGGCTTCTTGTCATAGTGATCATGGTCGCGAAATAGTCAAGACTTTACATTTAACTGCTGTTGGTAAAACTAAATTCTATAAGGTTAGGGATGAAGAAAAACTTAAAGCAGTTGCAAAAGAATATAAGGTAAATGTTGATGGCCGGACAGTAGAGACAATTGCAAAAGAGCTGGCGGAAAAAATGTTTGCTGAATTTGGTCAGCAGGAAGGAGAGCTTGCCCTTATACAGCGTGCTCCTGAGAAACAGAAAAAGATCTGGAGAAAATATTCTCTTATGCCGCGCGGCATTGACAGAGAGCCAGTTGAGGCCTTGAGTCGCACTCATATTGGAGTAGACAATGATTATAATAATTTAATGCAGCATGGTATGCGTGTAGCTTTAGCTGATGGCTGGGGCGGTTCAATGATTGCTACAGAATTAACTGATATATTATTTGGCAAACCTTCTCCTAAAAGAGCAAAGGCGAATTTGTCAGTTCTAAAAGAGGATCAGGTAAACTTAATAGTGCATGGGCATGTTCCGCTTTTATCAGAGGTTATTTGTGATGCCTCAAGTGATCCAGAGCTTATTTCTCTGGCTAAAGAGCATGGTGCCTTGGGAATAAACCTTGCTGGTATTTGCTGTACTGCCAATGAGATTCTTGTTCGTCGTGGATATCCAGTAGCAGGGGATTTTTTGCAGCAGGAGTTGGCAATTATGACTGGCGCTGTAGATTTGATGCTTGTTGATTTACAATGTATTATGCCTTCGTTATCTGAGTTAGGGAATTGCTTTCATACAAAAATAGTATCAACTTCTGAAAAGGCACGCTTTCCAGGCATGAATCATGTAGAATTCCATGAAGAAGAGGCCCTGCCTATTGCCAAAGCAATAGTTCGTATGGCAATTGAGAATTTTCCGAATCGTAATAAGGAAAAGGTTTGTATTCCTAAGGGAGAAGGAAAAGACCTAATACCTGGTTTTACTACTGAATATGTGTTTGATATGTTAGGCGGAAGATATAGGCCAAGCTACAAGCCGTTGAACGAGGCAATTATTAACGGACGCATTAGAGGTGTTGCTGGTGTTGTGGGATGCGATAATCCGAAAATGGCAAGTAGCGCAAGCCACGTTACATTGGTTAAAGAATTGATAAAAAATGATGTATTGGTGGTTCAAACGGGCTGTTCTGCGCTTTCCTGCGGTCGAGCAGGCCTGTTGACTCCTGAGGCTGCTTTTGATTATGCTGGCAAAGGTTTAAAAGAGGTATGTGAGGCAGTAGGTTGTCCGCCGGTTCTGCATTTGGGTTCTTGTGTGGATAATTCTAGAATACTTACTGCCTGTTGTGAGATGGTAAAAGAAGGCGGCATTGGTAGGAGCCTAGATGAGCTTCCTGTGGCAGGCGCTGCTCCAGAATGGATGAGCGAGAAGGCAATCGCCATTGGTTGGTATTTTGTTGCTTCTGGACTTTTGGTTGTGCTGGGTGAACCTTTGCCTGTTTATGGCAGCGATAATATGACTAAATACGTTTTTGAAGACGTGGAGAAGATTACAGGCGGGAAATGGGCCTTTGATAAAGACCCTTTGAAAATGGCCAAGATTATGATTGAACACATAGATTCTAAAAGAAAGGCACTCAGTCTAAAGCCAATGATGTATGAATCCAAGGTAGAGGTAGGTAGGTAAAGGACAATGAAAAAGAAAAGACTACATTATGATGTGACTAAATGTGTGGCCTGCAGGACTTGTGAACTTGTCTGTTTTGTGGGTCATTCCTTGAGCAAAGATATCTTTGAGGCAATAAGTGAGAAAAAGATACACCTGCCTAAGGTAAAGGTCTTTCAAGATAAAGGTAAAAATTTTCCTGTTGCCTGTAGGCATTGTGATGATCCTAAATGTGTTGACGCCTGCATAGCGCGTGCCTTGACTTATGATCTTGAGAAAAAAGAGGTAATTCACGATAAAGACAAATGCGTTGGCTGTTGGATGTGTATTATGGTCTGTCCTTATGGTGCGATAAGACCTGATAAACGCGTTAAAATCCCTACTCGCTGTGATCATTGTGTTGAGATTGGCCAGCCCCAATGTGCAAAGAATTGTCCTACAAAGGCGATTAGTTACGAAGAGGAAGAGGGCGTAAAATGAAGCATATCTGTATTATTGGAAATTCTGCTGCAGCTGTCTCTTGCGTTGAGGCTATAAGAAGCCGTGACAAGGATTCGAAGATAACGCTAATTTCCGATGAAGAATATCCGGCATATTGTCGTTGCCTCATTACTTCTTTTGTTTCAGGTGAGGTCCTCCAGGCCAAGCTGAGGCTTCGGCCAGAAGATTTTTATAAGGAGAATTCAGTTGATTTAGCATTGGGTAAAAAGGTTATAAAACTTGATCCTAAGAAGCGACGTTTAACCTTATTAGATAATTCAAAACTTGATTTTGATATTGCCTTAATTGCAACTGGAGCAAGGTCTAAGCTACCGGAGACAAAAGGTATTAAAAGAGAAGGGGTTTCAGGTTTTCGCACGCTTAACGATGCCAAGGATATAATATCTATAGCTGTCTATGCAAAGGCTGCTTGCATTTTAGGAGGCGGTCTTATTGGTCTAAAGGCTGCTTATGCACTAAAGAGGAGAGGACTGAGTGTAAAGGTGCTTATTAAATCAAAACAAGTTATGTCACAGGTCCTGGATGAGGAAGCTGCATCTATTGTTGGTGCGCATTTAGAGAATCAGGGTATAGAGATTTTAACAGGCGAGGAGGCAGTGGAAATTATCGGTAATGGCCAGGTAAGGGCAGTAAAACTTTCATCCGGCAAGATTATTGAATCTGCCATAGTAATTGTTGGAAAAGGCGTTAGTCCGAATATAGAACTGGTTAAGCAATCAGGAATTAATACGAATTTTGGAATATTGACAAATGAATACTTGCAAACTAACGTTGAGGGAGTTTTTGCTGCTGGTGATGTGGCTGAGACCTTTGACGTTGCAAGAGGCGCATCTTACATAAATGCCCTCTGGCCAAATGCTGTTGAACAAGGAAGAATTGCCGGCTCTAATATTAGAGGAGAAAAATGCGCTTATTCAGGTTCCGTCGCCATGAATTCTGTTGACTTTTTTGCTCTGCCGGTTATCTCTATTGGCCTGAAAAAAGAAGAAGAGGATTGCGAAACTTTAAGATTTAGTGATAAAAAGAATTCAATCTATAAGAAATTTATCATAAAGGACAATATCCTGAAAGGGTTTATCGGTGTAGGTAAAATAGAAAATAGCGGAATATTCTTAAGATTAATAAGGGAAAGAACAGATATCTCGTCTATAAAGACGCAGTTATTGGCTGATTCTTTCAGCTATGCTAAGGTGATTGATTTATTTGGTAGGGATGAAGTCTACTTGAAGAAATAATAAAAAATCGATAAATTGACTAATTCGTTGGAGGCCTGATATGTCAAAGATTGTTGCAACGAGTGCGATAAGGGGTGCACACAGTTTAGTAAATGAGGCTGCAAGCCTTTTTGAACAAGCCTTAAAAGAAAAAGGCCCTGAAACAAAAATAGCGTATCCTGAGACAGCATTCTATCTTCCATTTTCTTATGCCTTATTTGCCTATGAGACAAAGACACTCGCTGATGTAACTAAAATATTAAAACACGCAAAGTCTTTATTGCCAGAGGTGCCGAGTGAAAAGCTCTGGTTGCCCTATTTAGGAGTAACGCTTGGTGCTGGAATAGCAGCACTCCTAGCAGAAGAAATCATCATGGCCTTAAGATATCTAAAAGAGGAGGAACCCCAGGTTGATTGTAATGGATTCTTTTCTGATACAGCAATGCGCTCTTTAGGCATACAATTAGTTGATGGCCGTATGCCAGGATTTGCTGCTATCTTAGGCGCTGCGCCTGATAATAAAATCGCTGTAGATATTGTCAGAGAGTTGCAGAAGAGAAATATACTTACCTTTGTGGGTTGCTCAAGCAACGGCCGTTCTATTGTTGACCAGCTTAAAGAAGAAAAAGTAGAGATGGGCTGGGATACTTATATCGTGCCTTATGGTAGAGATACCCAATCAGCAATCTATCCTCTTAATTGGGCAATAAGATCAGCAATTACCTTTGGCGGCATAAAGCCGGGTCAGGTGCAAAAATGCCTTTTATATACAAAGAATAGGGTGTTTGCATTTGGACTTGCTTTAGGGCCTTTGGATGATATCAAGTATGCCACTGGTGCTGGCGCAATCGCAATGGGATTTCCCGTGATTGCGGATACAGATATTCCGGAGATTAAACCAAGCGGAGTAACTATTTACGAGGCATTAGTAAAAGAATTTGATTATAAAAAAATAGTCTCTCGCTGTGTTGATGTGCGCGGGGTAAAGGTAAAGGTAAGCAAGGTTCCGATTCCGGTTCCCTACGCTGCTGCATTTGAAGGAGAAAGGGTAAGGAAAGAGAACTTGGCAGTAGAATTTGGCGGTAAGGCATCTACAGCTTTAGAATTTTTAGAAACTAAAGATACAGAGGAAGTTGAAGATGCTAAGGTAGAATTAGTCGGCCAGGACTTGGATTCCATCGAAGATAGCGTTAAAAAATCAATGCCTTTAGGTATTGTAGTTAATGTCTATGGTCGTAAGATGCAGAAGGATTTTGAGCCAATAATGGAACGCCAGATTCATCGTTATGTCAATGGTGCAATGGGCGTAATGCATATTGGTCAGAGAGATATGTGTTGGATTAGAATTAGTAAAGATGCGTTTGATAAAGGATTTCGCTTAAAACACATAGGGCTTCTGATTCATGCAATGCTGCACCAAGAATATAGTGCAATTGTAGATAAAGTCCAGGTAACTCTTTACACGAAACAAGAGGATGTGGAGAAGTTATTGGTTAAGGCAAACCAGTCCTTTCAGGAACGGGATGAGAGAATTATGGGCATGACAGATGAATCAGTGGATACCTTCTTTTCTTGTCTTTTATGTCAGTCCTTTGCCCCTAATCATGTCTGCATTATCACTCCTGAGCGTCTTGGCCTTTGTGGTGCTTATTCTTGGTTAGACGGAAAGGCATCTTATGAAATTACTCCCACAGGTCCTAACCAGCCGGTGACAAAGGGCAAGCCTATAGATACGAAGTTAGGACAATGGGAAAATACCAATAAATTTGTATACGAGAAATCCAATAAGAGTATTCCCATAGTTAGCATGTATTCAATTATGGACAATCCTCAGACTTCCTGTGGCTGTTTTGAGTGCATACTTGCTGTTATTCCAGAGGCCAATGGCGTTATGGTAGTGCATCGTGATCACACAGGCATGACTCCGGTTGGCATGACATTTACTACTTTGGCCAGTTCTGTTGGTGGCGGATTACAGACTCCGGGGTTTCTGGGAGTGGGTAAACTTTATGTTGCCAGTAAGAAATTCATATCAGCTGATGGCGGCTTGAAGCGCTTAGTCTGGATGCCTAAGGAATTGAAAGAGGCTCTAATGAGCCGCTTAAAACAGCGAAGTAAAGAGATCAATGAGCCAGATTTCTTTGAAAAGATTGCAGATGAGACTATTGCTGTTACAGCAGAGGATCTAGTGAAGTATTTAAAAGAGAAAAATCACCCTGCATTAAACATGCCTTCTCTTATATAAAATATTGCGATAACTTATAGATTTCACTTGACTTAGGATTTTTTTTGTGTTAATTTAAATGTTAGATTCGCCTTCAAAAATGTCCACCAAAAAGACCTATTTTATACTTATTTTTACGCTTTTAGTTTATTGCCTTTCTTGCGTAAATAATCCCCTCTGGGCTAACGAATTATCAGAAAATAAAGCTCATTTGTTCCGGCAACAAGGGTTTCAAGCGCAACTGAACGGGGATTATGCTAAGGCCTTAAGGCTTTATAAGGAAGCAATTAAGCTTGCCCCGAATTATGCAGTTAGCCACAATGATTTAGGCATAGTTTACGAAAAGATGAATCTACTGCATGAAGCTGAGAAGGCATATAAACGCGCAATTGAGCTAGATCCGCAATATCCTTGTCCTTATACCAATCTTGCATTAATCTATGAGAAAAATAAGGATTTTGAAAATGCTGCCCGCTTATGGAGTAAGAGGATTGAGCTGGGAGATTCATCCCAGGCCTGGACCCAGAAAGCAAAGAAGCATTTAGAGAGATTAGGCAAGATTGATAAGGGATCATATAAGGTATATGAGGAGACCCAGACCTTAGAGCTTATCGCAGAGGTCAAAGAATTAAAACAGGACATTAGAGATAGTAGTCAACTTGCAGCTGAGGCTTATTTTGCCAGAGGCAAGGAGTATTATGATCGAGGTGAATATGTGAAGGCCTTAAGACAGCTTCATAGGGCTTTTAATTTCGACCCGCATAATAAGGAGGTTGAACAGCTTTTAATTGAGGCTCAGAAACGTGCACTTTTGACACCATAGCACAAGATTTACTTTCCGATTTTTATTCTCTTTAAATTCAATTCGAAAATGTAGCTCACGCCGAGCAAATGAATCCCATTTACAGCGTTAGAAAATTAAACAAGAAACAAGGTTTTTACATATAGCTGATTCATGAAGAAGAAAAAAGTATTTCTTGTTGATGCCAACTCCTATCTTTATCGTGCTTATTATGCCCTGCCGGCGTTAACAACGAGTTCAGGAATGCCTACAGGCGCTGTTTATGGTTTTACTACCTTTATTTCTCGGATTTTAAGAGAGGAGCAACCTGACTATTTAGCATTTTGCTTTGATTCGGGAAAACCAAGTTTTCGCACTGAGCAATTCAAGGATTATAAGATACATCGGCCTAAGATGCCGGACGAACTAAAAGTCCAGCTTTCCAAGATTAGGGAACTTATAGCAGCATATCGCCTGAAGACCTTTGAGTGTGATAGATTTGAAGCAGATGATATTATTGCGACTTTAGCCAAGACATTAGCCAAGAAAGGATTTTCTGTTTATATCATTAGTTCAGATAAGGATATGTGTCAGCTTGTTAATGGGCATACTAAGATTTATAAGCCAGGCAAGGAATCTGTAATCCTTGATGCAAAGTCTGTTAAAGAACGTTTTGGCATAGGTCCACAGCAGATAGTTGACTTTTTAGCTTTAGCCGGAGATAAAAGCGACAATATTCCCGGAGCAGCTGGTATAGGAGACAAGACAGCAGTTAAATTAATAAATCAATTTGGTTCACTTGATAATTTACTCAAGAATCTTAAAAGAATAGGAGATTCTCAAGGCAAGCGCATTGCATCCGAGAAAGAGAACATATTATTGAGTCGGCAGCTTGCAACGTTAGATTTCAACGTCCCTATCAAAATAAAGACAGAAGATATGAAGGTCAGTTCCCCTGATAAGGATAAGCTATTTTCATTATTTAAGGAGATGGAGTTTAAATCTCTGCTGCAGGCCTTGGATACAAATAGAGAAAATGTAGAAAAAACAAGAGAGCGCTCTAACGATGCTTCTTTGTTAATAAAGCAGGCAAGAGAAAAAAAAGAATTGTATCTTTATTATGATGAAGTCAAGGATTCGCTAAACTTGGCTAGTATTCGTTATTTTTGTGAACTCCAAGAAATTAGCCAACAGATGAGGGATATACTTTCTGATGCAGGGATTAAAAAGATCTCCAATGACCTTAAAAGGGTCAAGATTTTCTTAGCTGATAAAGGCATTGATTTGAAAGGATTGTTCTTGGATTTTTCCATTGCATTTTATCTTTTGGATTCTGGCCGCAGTGACTACAGTTTATCTAGTCTGGCACTTAATTATGCTAACAAGGTTGTTGCGGATAGCCAGCATCTTATGCTTGATTCAGCTTTTTCGCTTATGGATGATCTGCGTCCTGTTGAAACAGAGCTAGAAGAAAAAGGTATGCAGCAACTCTTTTTCGACATTGAGATGCCGCTTTTAGAAGTATTGGCTGATTTAGAAATGACTGGAGTAGGAATCGATAGGCAGATCTTGGAGGCACTGTCTAAAAAAGTAGATAGACAGATAAATAAACTGCGAGAAGACATTATTGGACTGGCGGGTAGAGAATTCAATATAAATTCTCCCAAGCAGTTAAGTCAGGTTCTTTTTGAAGAGTTGAAACTACCAATAAGAAAGCGTAGAAAAACCCATGCTGCAACTGATGAGGCAGTATTAAAGAGCCTATCTAATGAGCATCCCATCGTAGAGGAGATACTCAAAATTAGGCAGTTAACCAAACTTAAGACTACCTATCTTGATGTCTTTCCGAAGTTAATTGATAAAAAGGCAAGACTACATACCTCTCTTAATCAGACAGGAACCCAGACAGGCCGTTTAAGTTCCTCTAATCCAAATTTACAAAATATACCGATTAAAACCGAGGTGGGTGCTCAAATCAGAAAGGCATTTATTCCCTCCAAGGTTAGCAATTTCCTATTAAGCGCTGATTATTCTCAGATAGAACTGCGTATCCTAGCGCATCTCTCAGGTGAGGAGAATCTTATCGAGGCCTTTAAGAACAATGAGGATGTCCATAATCATACTGCTTCTTTGATCTTTGGAGTAGACAAAAAAGATCTGGATGAATCAATGCGCAATATTGCCAAAAGAGTAAATTTTGGAATAATCTACGGTATAAGTTCATTTGGCCTGGCAAAGGATTTAGGAGTAGCCTTGTATGAGGCGGAGGAATTTATAGAAAATTATTTCTTGCGTTATCCTAAGGTGAAGGATTTTATGATCTCTTGCATTGAAGACGCAAGGCGCGATGGTTTTATCAGTACAATCATGGGTCGCCGGCGCTACTTGCCTGCAATTAACTCTCAGAATATTAGAGTGCGTTCTTTTGCCGAGCGTCAGGCAATAAATATGCCAGTACAGGGTTCAGCCGCAGATTTAATAAAAAAGGCAATGTTAGATATATTTGGGGAGTTTAAAGAAAAAGGTTTTTCTTCGAAGATGGTGCTGCAAGTGCATGATGAACTTATCTTTGATTGTGAAAAGAAAGAACTAGAAGATATTATTGCGATTATTAAGAGTAAGATGGAACATGCTTTTAGTCTTTCTGTTCCGATCAAGGTTACTATAAAAAAAGGGAAGAATTGGCTAGAGATGGAAGAATGTTAGAGTATAAACAATGGCGGTACAAAATGGGAGGTTGGAAATGGTTGATTGGAAGAAGTTGAGGGAGAGGATGATTCGGGCAGCACAGTTAGAGCCTAAATTGTACGAAGAGGTAGAGGCAGATAAGTCTGCCATGACTCAGGCTATGCTGGTTGTGGTTTTATCAAGTCTTGCTGCTGGTTTAGGCACTATTACAACAGGAGGCTTTAGTTCAGTCTTAGCAGGTACGATTTTAGCATTGGTAGCCTGGTATATTTGGGCCTTTATTACTTACTTTGTCGGCACAAAATTGCTACCAACCCCAGATACAAAGGCAGATTTGGGACAGTTATTGCGCACTATAGGATTCTCGACTTCACCCGGACTTATTCGGATTTTAGGCATTATTCCTTTTCTTACTAATATTGTGTTTTTTGTAGCTGCATTCTGGATGTTAGCGGCAATGGTAATTGCTGTCAGACAGGCACTTGATTATCGCAGCACATTTAGGGCAGTTGCAGTTTGTATTATCGGCTGGATAATTCAGTTTATAATTATCGTAATAACCGTTTCTCTAATCGCAAGGCCTACTACATCAGTCTAAGGCAATAATTTATTGCTATGACATCTAGGCTTGCCGAAAACTTTATGAAAAAATATTAAACAATGCAGATTAAAAACAGGATTGTTATTGGAGTTACCGGCAGTATCGGAAGCGGAAAAAGCACGGCCGCATCAATCTTTAAGAAATTGGGCGCAAAGGTTCTTGATGCCGACAGGCTCACAAAAGATATCTACAGGATGAGACCAGCAGTTGTAAAAAAAATAGCCGAGACCTTTGGTAAGGATGTGTTGACTGCCAAGGGTCATTTAGATAGAAAAAAACTTAGTCTGAGAGCATTTTGCGATAAAAATGCACTAAGGGCCTTGAATAGAATAGTGCACCCCCATATTATAAAAAGACTAAAGCAAGAGATAGGAAAAAAATACGGCTTAATCATAGTTGATGCTGCGCTTTTGATAGAGAGCGGTTTTAATCGTTTTGTTGATTATGTCCTTTTGATAAATTGTCCGTTGCGGCTAAGGTTGAAACGCGCCTTAGGAAAACATAAGTTATCGGAAGCAGAGTTCAGGATGCGCCTTAATCATCAGCTTCCGTTTATAGATAAAAAGAGGCATGCGCATTTTGTTATTAATAACTCAGGATCTTTAAATCAGTTAAAAGGGCAAATAAAAAAGATTTACAAAGAGGTGGCGAGATGACTACAGAAGCAAAGAAAGAGATAAAAGTTGCTAAGGTTGATATTGTACATCTAAAGGAAATGAAGGTATCAGAATTAAACAAGGTTGCCAGGAGTTTAAATGTTAATGGCATAAGTAGTTTAAGGAAGCAGGACTTAATTTTTAAAATCCTGCAGGCCCAGGCAGAGAAGGAAGGGTTGATGTTCGGGGAGGGAGTCTTGGAGGTCTTACCAGATGGCTTTGGCTTCTTGCGTTCCCCCAATTATAACTACCTGCCCTGTCCGGATGATATTTATATTTCGCCGTCTCAAATAAGAAAATTTGATTTACACACCGGAGATACTGTTAGTGGACAGATTCGACCGCCCAAAGAAGGTGAGAAATATTTTGCCCTTTTAAAGGTAGAGGCTGTAAATTTTGAGAATCCGGAATCGATTAAGGATAAGGTCCTCTTTGATAATCTTACGCCTTTATACCCGAATCAAAGATTGAAGCTTGAGGTAAAACCTGAGGAAGTATCAATGCGGGTAATGGACTTGCTTACTCCGATTGGAAAGGGCCAGCGCTCTATGATTGTGGCTGCTCCTTATAGTGGAAAGACGGTTCTCTTGCAAAAGATTGCCAATTCAATAGCAGAGAATTATCCAGAGGTTACATTAATCGTACTGCTTATAGATGAACGGCCGGAAGAGGTAACAGATATGCAGAGGATTGTTAAGGGTGAGGTTATTTCTTCTACCTTTGATGAGCCAGCAGAACGGCACGTACAGGTAGCAGAGATTGTATTGGAGAAGGCTAAACGCCTCGTTGAGCATAAGAAAGATGTTGTTATCTTGCTTGACAGCATTACAAGATTAGCGCGTGCTTATAACACAGTTGTTCCGCACAGCGGCAAGATTCTTACTGGTGGCGTAGATTCCAATGCCTTGCATAAGCCTAAACGCTTCTTCGGAGCTGCACGTGCTATAGAAGAAGGCGGAAGTCTAACCATTGTTGCTACTGCCTTAGTAGATACTGGTTCGCGTATGGATGAGGTAATATTTGAAGAATTTAAAGGCACGGGTAATATGGAACTGCAGCTTGATAGGACTCTATTCCAACGAAGGATTTATCCGGCAATAGATATAAAACGCTCCAATACGCGCAGAGAAGAACTGCTTGTTAATCGAGAGCAGTTGCAAAAGACGTGGATTCTGCGTAAGGTCCTCAATGAACTTAATTCTGCTGAGGCAATGGAGCTTTTAATTGATAAGTTGAATAAGACCAAAGATAATGAAGAGTTTTTAAACAGCATGAATCAAGCCAAGACTTAAACTTTTAGGGAGGTGAAATAAGAAGTAATGAAGAAGAGTATACATCCAGAATATAAGCAAGCAACGATTACCTGTGCCTGTGGAGAGGTTATCCACACGCGTTCAACAAAACAGAATATCAGGGTTGAAATCTGTTCAAAATGTCATCCTTTTTTTACAGGTAGACAGAAATTTGTTGATTCTGCAGGAAGGGTCGAAAAATTTCTTAAGAAATATAAGAAAGAAAAATAAGTGGAATTAAAGATTACTGAATTTTAGAGTATCTTTAATCCATTTTTCTATTTATATAAAATGTTTAAGAAAAAATTCGAAGATTTAGAAAAACGGCTAGTAGATATTGAGCATCTTTTGGCTGATCCTAAAATTATCTCTGATCAGCCTAAGTGTCTATCCTTGGCAAAGGAATTATCCGCCTTGGTTGAACCGGTTAGGGATTTCCGTAAATGGAAGAAGATTACGCTGGAATTGGTTCAATTAGAAAATGTATTAGAAGAAAAGCATGATCAGGAGTTTTTGGATCTTGCAAAGGCGGAGATAGAAGTGCTTGAGGCTACCCAGAAAGACCTAGGAAAGAAACTGGAGCAGTTTTTATTAGGCGAAGATAAAGATGCCAGTCTAGACGTTATTGTCGAGATTCGGGCTGGAACCGGAGGCCAGGAGGCGAGCCTATTTGCCGCTGATCTATTCAGAATGTATTCTAGATTTGCTGATAAGTGCGGCTGGAGGGCTGAGATCTTAAGTAGTCATCCTTCTGAAGCAGGGGGCTTCAAAGAAGTCATATTTTCCGTGAGAGGAAAGGATGCCTTTAGAAAGTTAAGATTTGAAAGCGGCGTTCATCGAGTCCAGCGCGTGCCAGTTACCGAGGCCTCAGGCAGGATTCATACCTCTGCAGCAACAGTTGCAGTTTTACCTGAGGCAAAAGAGGCAGATGTAAAAGTTGACCCCAAGGATTTAAAGATTGATGTGTTCAAATCATCCGGGCCAGGTGGCCAGAGTGTTAATACTACAGATTCAGCTGTTAGAATTACTCATTTGCCTTCGGGTTTGGTTATTATCTGTCAGGATGAGCGTTCTCAGCTTAAGAACAAATATAAGGCAATGCGCGTATTGCGAACCAGGCTCTTAGAGGCAGAAAGAGAAAAGAATGAAAACGAAATCTCTAATCAGCGGCGTTCCCAGATTAGAAGTGGTGATCGAAGTGAGAAAATTCGCACCTATAATTTCTCTGAGCATCGCGTTACTGATCACCGCATCGGCCTTGTAATTCATAGGTTAGAAGAGATATTAGAGGGTAGTCTTGATGAAATCATCCAAGCCCTTATTGAGAATGAAGATAAGGATAAGCGCAAGCGGCTAATGAACAATGAATGAGCAAGAGTTGATACTTTGTGATTTATTAAATTGTACGCGTGCCCAATTATACTCAGATCCTCGGACCTTGCATTTATCTGGAGAACAGGAGTCTCGTAGGCTTGCAATTAATAGAGAAAGGCAAAAGGGCGTGCCGCTTCAATATATCTTAGGCAGATGTGAATTCTTTGGGCTGGAATTTAAGATTCAGCCTGGTACGTTTATTCCTCGTCCTGAGACCGAGATATTGGTTGAGGAGGCAATTTCCCTGATGCAAGGGCCAAGATGTAAAGGGCAAGATCTAAAGATCCTAGATATAGGAACTGGTGCCGGTAATATCGCTATCAGTTTAGCTAAAAATCTTACAAATGCAAAGATTACAGCAATAGATATTGCTGTAATCACACTAGATCTGGCAGAGCAGAATGCAAGGTTGCATGCAGTCCAGAAGAAAATAGATTTTAGGAAGGTAGATTTATTCTCAGCTTCTGGCTTGCAGTTTTTAGCTTCTAGCTTTGATATGATTGTTTCCAATCCTCCTTATATAACGACCACAGATTTAGGGCATCTTGCGCCTGAGGTAAAAAATGAACCAAGGCCTGCCTTGGATGGCGGTAAGGATGGGCTACATTTTTATGGACAAATTTTAAAGACAGCCAAAGATCTATTAAAACCACGAGGCATTTTATTATTTGAAATTGGCTTAGGCCAGGTTGAGGGCATAAGTAAGATTATCGCTGATTATCCTCAATTTGAAATTAGAGAAATCATCAATGATTATAATGGCATCGAAAGAGTTATATGTTTAGATAGGATATAAGAGGGCCAGAACTAATGGATAAGTTAGTTATTGAAGGTGGCGTTAAGTTAGAGGGTAAGGTTGAGGTGAGTGGTGCTAAGAATGCCTTTCTTCCTATTTTAGCGGCAACACTCTTGACAGATGAGGTATGCAAGATTCACTCTTCCCCTAAACTCAAAGATGTGCAGACAATGATTAAGATTATCGAGTATCTAGGTAAAAGGGTTGATTTTCAGAATGGTACAGTGGTAGTGAAGCCGCGAAAGGAATTAAATAGCTTAGCACCTTATAAGCTAGTATCAACTATGCGTGCTTCTTTTTGTGTCTTGGGTCCATTGGTTGCCCGCTTGAAGCATGCTAAGGTATCTTTGCCAGGTGGCTGCATTATTGGTGTACGACCAGTGGATTTACATTTAAAAGGCTTAATTGGTCTGGGTGTTGATATTAACATTGATTCTGGCTATGTCATTGCTTCTGCCAAGAATAATCATTTACGCGGCAATCGTATTTATCTTGGTGGTGAATTTGGTCCTTCAGTAACAGCAACGGCTAATATAATGATGGCAGCTACGTTAGCTCGCGGCAGTACAATAATTGAGGCTGCTGCCTGTGAGCCTGAAATTTCCGACCTAGCTGAATTTCTTATAAAAATGGGAGCAAAGATTAAAGGGGCTGGTACACCGATTATAAAGATTGATGGCGTAGATAAATTAGGTGGTGCAGAACATACTGTTATACCTGATAGGATTGAGGCCGGTACATTCATGGTGGCAGCTGCGATTACCAAAGGTGACATACTCATAAAAAACTGCGTTGCAGAACATTTAGGAGCAATAATAGATGTTTTGATAAGAGCCGGAGTTGAAATCAAGGCCAGGGATAATGAATTAAGGGTTAAGAGCATTAGGAATACAAAAGCAATTAATGTAACTACCTTTCCTTATCCTGGGTTTCCTACAGATATGCAAGCCCAGACAATGTCTCTGATGAGCGTTACCTCAGGAATCAGTATTATCCATGAAAAGGTATATCCTGATAGATTTATGCATGTGGCAGAGTTAAACCGTATGGGCGCACATATCCAGCGTGAAGGTCCTTATGCTGTTGTGCATGGAGTCAAGCGTCTTTCGGGTGCTTCACTAATGGCATGTGATTTGCGGGCTTCAGCTGCGCTTGTTTTAGCAGCCCTAGTATCAGAAGGCAAAAGCACAATATCGCGAATATATCATCTTGATCGCGGATATGAAAAATTAGACTTAAAGCTACAGAATTTAGGCGCAAAGATCTGGAGAGAGAAGGAGTAAGGTATGATTTTAGTAATTGATAACTATGATTCTTTCACATATAACCTTGTTCAGTATCTAGGTGAACTTGGCGCTAATCTTAAGGTCTTTCGCAATGACAAGATCACAATTAAAGAAATAAAAAGGCTTATGCCAAAAAGAATAGTCATATCTCCAGGTCCGGGAAGGCCTAAGCATGCAGGCATATCTCTTGAGGTTGTAACTAATTTTTGCAATTCTGTCCCTATCCTGGGTGTATGTCTGGGGCATCAGTGTATTGGCGAGGCCTTTGGCGCTAAGATTGTAGGTGCAAAAAAGCTAATGCACGGCAAGACATCTCTAATTTATCATAACAATTGCAAGATCTTTAAAGATATTAGAAATCCCTTCCTCGCTACTCGCTATCATTCGCTTATCGTAGAGAAGAGAGGCCTGCCTTCTAGTTTAGAGATTACTGCCTGGACAAAACAGGGTGAGATTATGGGTTTGCAACATAAGAGGAAACCTGTTTTTGGTGTTCAATTTCATCCGGAATCAATATTGACAGGAGAAGGTAAAAAGATTTTGAAGAATTTTCTAGACCTATGATCTTAAGAGGGCAAATATGTTAAAAGAAGCCATTAAAATCTTAGAACAAAAAACAGATTTAACTCAAGGAGAGATGCGCATTTGCATGGAGGAGATTATGACTGGACATGCGGCTGAGTCTGATATTGAATCTTTTCTGCTGCTCTTGAAGGCTAAAGGCGAGACAGTCGATGAGATTACTGGTGCTAGCTTAACAATGCGCAAGTTTGTAAAAAGAATAAAAGCACCCACAGGTATTATCTTTGATACCTGTGGCACAGGTGGAGATAATGCCCAAACGTTTAATATTTCAACAATAGTTGCATTTGTCTTAGCAGGAGCTGATATAAGGGTTGCAAAACATGGCAATAGAGGCGTTTCTTCCTCTTGTGGTAGCGCTGATGTCCTAGAGGCGTTAGGGGTTAATTTGTTAATTGACGCGAAGGCTATTGAACAGGCATTAGAGGAGATTGGTGTTGTTTTTTTATTTGCTCCTAATCTACATCCAGCAATGAAATATGCAATGCCAGTGCGCAAGAGATTAAAGACACGCACAATATTCAATATCTTAGGCCCTTTGACTAATCCTGCGTTTGCGACTCATCAGATTATAGGTGTTTTTGATAGAAAGCTGATTGATCCTCTTATACACGTCTTGGCAAATTTAGGACTTTCTCATGCAATGGTCGTACATGGTGAGGACGGCTTAGATGAGATTACGACTTGTGACAATACATTGGTTTGTGAATATAAAGATAATGATTTTAAAAATTTTACGATTGAACCTGATAAATTTGGTATAAGTCAGGCAAGGCTTGCAGATCTTAAGGGCGGCGATGCAGTCTTTAATGCACAGATTGTGTTGGAAGTCTTAAAAGGTAAAGACGGCCCTAAAAAGGATATTGTTCTTCTTAATGCAGGCGTTGCAATTTATGTAGCAGATAGCGCGGCAACGATTGAAGCAGGAATAGAAAAGGCGCGAGAATCCATAGGCTCAGGTAAGGCCTTGGATAAGTTGCAAGACTTGAAGGCGTTCACTAACAGGTGAGAGAGTGGATATCTTAAGCAATATAATCAAAAATAAAAGAATCGAAATTAGCAAGGCAAAAAAGAGAAGATCTCTGACTAGTTTAAGGTATAGAGCAAGGCCTAGAGATTTTAAAAAGGCTATAGCTAAGAGAAATAAGCTTTGTGTTATTGCCGAGGTTAAGAAGGCTTCGCCTTCAGCAGGCATCATACGCAGTAATTTCAATCCAGTACAGTTGGCTTTGCAGCTAGAGAAGGCAGGTGCAGATGCCCTCTCAGTGCTTACTGATAGAAAATTTTTTAAAGGTCATCTTTCATATATAAGTAAGATTAAGGCAAAAGTAAAATTACCTATCTTGCGTAAAGATTTCATAATCGATGAATATCAGGTATACGAATCACGTGCCTTTGGTGCTGATGCAATTCTTTTAATTGCTAGAATTCTGACCCAAAAGAGGCTTAAGATCCTATATGATCTTGCAGAGAAATTAGGCATGGATTGCGTTGTTGAGGTTTTTTCAAAGAGTGACTTGAAAAAGGCGCTTGCTATTAAACCTCGTATTATAGGCATAAACAATAGAAATCTAAAAACCTTCCGAATAGATTTAAAGACTACACCCCGGCTTATGAAATTAATTCCTAAAGGGAAGTTAGTAGTTAGCGAGAGTGGCATAAAAAGAAATAGTGATATTTCTAATCTCAAGAAGGCAGGCATTGATGCAGTTTTGATAGGCGAGGCCTTCATGAATAAGAAGATAATCTCTTTAGCGTTAAAATAAGGAGTTGTTTATGGCCAGTGATAGGCATTCCAACAAAAATATTTTTGCCTTGATTTTAGCCGGCGGCGTGGGTAGTCGTTTTTGGCCTTTTTCCAGGGAGCTTGAGCCAAAGCAATTTATGGAACTGGGAGAAGGAGGTTCCTTAATTCAAAATACACTCTTTCGTCTTCAGGGATTAGTAAGGCCTAGGCAGATCTACATTATTACCAGATTCTCTTATTTCTTCGAATTAAAGAGGCAGATAAAAAAGTTTCATATTCCTGAAGTAAATATATTATTAGAGCCCGAGGCGAAAAACACTGCTCCTGCTATAGGATATTGCGCAAGATTGATTGAGCAGCTAGATAAAGATGCAACATTAATCGTTCTGCCATCTGATCATTTCATTAGAGATCTTCCTAAATTTAAGATGAGTTTGCTTAGGGCTATAGATGTTGCTGATCTTGGTTTTTTGGTGACATTAGGCATAAAGCCAAAAAGAATCTCAACCGGATATGGTTATATAAAAATAAAGCGACCTCACAAAAGAACAAATAAAAGAGTTTGTTATTACAAGGTTGATAGATTCCTGGAGAAGCCGAGTTTAGAGAAGGCGAAAAAGTATATG